>Ga0126313_10001488_pt1 | contig 12439 bp, 14 predicted proteins | sample Plot105A_FD_89954 | JGI IMG/M metagenome (GOLD analysis project Ga0126313, IMG submission 89954) | Serpentine soil microbial communities from UC McLaughlin Reserve, CA, USA - Plot105A | ecosystem: Environmental > Terrestrial > Soil > Grasslands | place: USA: UC McLaughlin Reserve, Lake County...
GCGGCGCTTGTGTGGGCGCGGGTGGAGGCGGCGCCACGGCTTGGGCGGGAGGCGGAGCTACCGGAGGCGGCGCTGGTGCGGGCGGAGCCGGAGGCGCCTGCTGCGCAGGTGCCGGCTGAGCCGGCGGCGCGGCCGGCGCGGGCGGCGGCTCGGCAGCGGGAGGCGGCGGAGCGGGTGCGGGCGGAGGCTGGACAGCGGGTGCCGCCCGGGTCGGCTCCCAACGCACGTAGCCGCCGCAGCTGACGCAGAAATCGACGTCGTCGGCGTTCTCGTGCCCGCAGCTCGGACAGACCCTGGCCATTGCCTCCGAGTCTGCGCCTTCGCGCGGTCGCGCGCAAGATCCGCATGCCACTACCATCCACGCGCCGATGGCCGTCCCCGCCCAGGCCTCTGACGACGAGATCGAGCTGACCTTTCGCGGCACGCGCGGGCTGCGCGCGGTCCGCTTCCGGTCCGAGCTCGTCAAGCGGGGCGATCCGCCCGAGTTTCGCCGCCGCGGGCGCTCGCTCACCTGGGAGCTGACACTCCCGCGTCCCGTCGGCGTCGACCGGGTCGAGTACCTGCTCGAGCTCGTGCGGGCCGATGGGGGAACGGAGCTCGTCCCCGACCCGGCCAACCCGCTCGTCGCACCCGGCCCGTTCGGGGACAAGTCCGTCCTCGAGCTGCCCGGCTACCGCCGCCCCGTGTGGCTCGACGAGGAGTCCGAGCCCGGTTCGGTCGAGCCGTTCGCGGTCAAGAGCCGCCTGCTTCGCGCCGATGTCAGCGGGCTGCTCTGGACGTCCGCGGGAGCCGAGAGGGAAGGCCCCCTGCCGCTGCTCGTCGTCCACGACGGCCCCGAGTACGCCGAGTTCTCCGGGCTGACGCGGATGCTCGACGCCGCCGTCGCCCAGCTCGAGCTGCCTCCCATGCGGGCGGCGCTCCTGCAGCCGATCCGCCGCAACGAGACGTATTCCGCCTCGGAGCGCTACGCCGACGCGCTCGCCATGGAGATCGTGCCCGCGCTACCCGAGACGGGAAGCCGGGTCGGGATGGGCGCGAGCCTCGGGGCGCTTGCGATGCTGCACGCGCACCGGCTGCACCCGGACCTCTTCGAGGGCCTCTTCCTCCAGTCCGGAAGCTTCTTCCGCCGCGAGCTCGAGGGATACGAGCGCGAATTCCCGCGCTTCGAGCGGATCGCGCGCTTCGTCGGCCGCGTGCGGCGCGCGCGCGCGTGGCCGTCGCCGGTCCCGGTGACGATGACGTGCGGACTCGGCGAGGAGAACCTCGGCAACAACCGCGCAATCCGAGACGTCCTCGCCGGGCAGGGCTACGCCGTCGAGCTCGTCGAGCACCGCGACGCGCACAACTGGGTGTCGTGGCGGGACGTGCTCGAGCCGCACCTGACGCTGTTCCTGGAGCGCCTGTGGGTTTGAGACGCGAGGTCGGTCTCGAAGGCGGCGAGCTGATCGCGTACGGCCACTACGGGCGACCGCTCCTGGCCTTTCCGTCCGAGCAAGGCCAGGCGCGGCAGTACGAGGAGTTCGGGATGATCGACGGGATCGCTGCGCTGCTCGACGCCGGCCGCATCAAGGTCTACTGCGTCCAGAGCTACGACTCGTGGACGTGGCACGACCGCTCCGTGCCACTCGAGGAGCGCGCCCAGCGGCACGGCCACTACGAGGACTGGATCCTCAACCGCGTCGTCTCGTGGATCGCCGAGGACACGGCCGGCGTGGGCGACCTGATCGTGACCGGCTGCAGCTTCGGCGCCTACCACGCCGCCAACTTCTGCCTGAAGCGAAGCGACCTCTTCCCGCTCGCGATCTGCCAGAGCGGCGTCTACGACGTCTCGGTCGTCGGCTGGGGCCACAAAGGCGACAGCGTCTACTTCAACAATCCCGCGGACTACGTCGCCAACCTCCACGGCGACCACCTAGACTGGCTGCGCAGCCGGGCGAGCCTCCTGCTCGTGTGCGGGCAGGGGCAGTGGGAGGACACCACGGGCGCACTCGAGTCCACGAACCGCTTCGCGCAGCTTCTGGGAAGCAAGGGGCTCCGCTGCGAGCTCGACCTCTGGGGCCACGACGTCCCCCATGACTGGCCCTCCTGGCGCGCGCAGCTCGCGTACCACCTGCCGAGGTTCTGTTAGGTGCCCCAGCACCTCGTCGGCCTGCTGCTCGGGACGGAAGAGGACTGGCCCGGCGCCTACGAGGCGCTGGTCGATCGCGTCGGCCGCTTCTCCTACGGCGGCGAGACGCACGAGCTCGTGACCGAGCGCGTGATGAACGAGCCGTTCGACCTCCGCTACAAGCCGCGCTACTCGTTGGTCATCGACCGGCTCGCGTGGTGGTACTACCTGCCGCGCGAGTGGCTGAAGAAGATCGCTCTGATGGACGACGTCTACCTGCTCAACAACCCGTTCACCTTCCAGGCGATGGAAAAGCACGCGGCCTACTGCGCGATGATCCGGCTCGGGCTGAAGGTCCCCGAGACATGGCTGCTTCCGCACAAGCTCCCTCCGCAGAGCGTGCGCTTCGAGTCCGCGACCGAGAAGTTCGAGGAGATGGCGTCGCGCTACAACGCGTCGTTCGACCTCGACGAGATCGCCGAGCGCGTCGGCTATCCGCTCTTCATGAAGCCGTTCGACGGCGGCCAGTGGGTGGGCGTCACGCGCATCGCGGATCAGGGAGAGCTGCACTCGGCGTACGACGCCTCGGGCGAGCGGATGATGCATTTCCAGGCCTCTGTCGAGGACTTCGACGTCTTCGCACGCTCGCTGTCGATCGGTGCCGAGACGATGGTGATGAAGTATGACCCGTCGAAGCCGCTGCACGACCGCTACTCGGTCGCGCACGAGTTCCTCAGCGCGGAGACCGGCAACGAGGTGGTCACGATCTCGCGGCTCGTGAACGCGTTCTTCCGCTGGGAGTTCAACAGCTGCGAGGCGCTGATCAAGGACGGCGAGGTGCATCCGATCGACTACGCGAACGCCTCGCCCGACGTCGCCCTGACCAGCCTGCACTACTACTTCCCGTGGGCGATGAAGGCGCTCGTTCGCTGGACGGCGTTCTGCACCGCGACCGGCCGGCCGATCCGGATCAACCAGGACACGCGGCGCTACTTCGAGGTCGGCGACCGCGAGGAGCTCGGGTACGAGGACAAGCTCGCGGCGTACCGTGAGATCGGCGACGACTTCTTCGAGATCGAGCGCTACGAGGAGTTCTGCGCCGAGGCGCTACCGCAGCTGGACGAGGTCGTGCTCGAATACGTCGACAGCGACGACTTCGACCGCCTGCTCGTCCACACCGTCCAGACGACCTTCCCCGCCCACGAGCACGAGCACTTCGTCGCGCACTACCGCGGGCTCCTGAACGCCTGGGCGAAGGACCAGCGCGTCACCGCATAGCCTGTTCGAGCGCGTCCTCGATCCACGCCGCGGCGGCGCGCAGCGCGTCGGGGTCGGCCGACTTCAGCACGACGTCGACCTCGGGGCCCGCTGAGCTGAAACGCGGATACGAGCCGACGAGCACGCCCGGATGGAGCCGCGCGGACTCGGCGAGGACGTTCACGATCGTGCTCTCTCGCGTGCGGTAGCTGCGCCGCCATGAGCCGATCGGGCGCTCGGCGGCCAACTCCTGCTCGATCCGCTCGAACATCGCCTCCATCTCGGACGGAAGTCCCGGGAGGACGTAGACGTTGCCGATCGCGAATCCGGGCGCGCCGCCGAGCGGGTTCTCCAGCGGCCGGCTGCCGATCGGAAGCTGCGCCCAGCGCGCGGCGTATTCCGGGTCGCTGAGGAAGCGACCGCGGAGCTCATCGGCGAGGTCGCGGACCTCCTGCTGCGAGACGCCGAACGCGGCGGCAAGCGCCTCACGCGTCACGTCGTCCGGGGTTCCGCCCAGGCCGCCCGTGACGATGACGGCGTCGGCGGCCTGGCTACTCGTCTTGACGAACTCGGCGATCGCGTCGACGTCGTCGGGGAGAACCGCGATCAGCCGGACCGGGACGCCGATCGCCTCGAGCCGGCGCGCGAGCCAGCTGCCGTTCGTGTTCTCGACGTCGCCGGCGAGGAGCTCGTTCCCGATCGTCAGGATCGCGGCGCCTCTCGCTCCCTCCACGCGGCGAGTATAAGAACGCGTGAGCACGCTTCCGGAACTGCGCCGCGAGCGTGAGCGGGTCTGCAGGCTCGTTCCGGCCTTTGCTCTCGAGACCCTCGCCGACACCGAGGCGTTCCTGCGCGACCGCGGCATGCTGACCCGGCTGCCGGACTGCTCGCTCCCAAGCCTCTTCGAGGCCTGTCACGAAGAGCCGTACAAGCCCGGGTCGCGCGGCTTCGGCCTCTGGCCGCGGACGAAGTGGCCGTGGGCGTTCGAGCTGGCCGAGCGGCGTGGTGTCCACGTGCTCGGGATCCATCGCGGGAAAGGCCTGTTCGTCACGACGGAGACCGCGGCGCTCGTCGATCCGCTCGCGCGCGAGGAGCTCGCTCGGGTCGAGGACGGCGCGCTAGGGCCGGCGCCTGCCCGTGTGGTCGCCCACCTCGCCGCCGCCGGTCCGAGCCTGCTCGAGGAGCTCCGCGAGGAGCTCGGGATCGACGCACGGCGGCTGCGGCCGAAGCTCGAGCGTCGGGCCGCCGTCGTCGCTCGGGCCGTCGTACGCGAGGAAGGCAACACGAGCGAGCTCGCGCGCTGGGATCAGGTGTTTCCCGAGCGGACCGCGGGTGGGCTCCGCGAGTTGATCGTCGCCGGAGTACGTGCGGCGGTGGTTGCACCCGAGGACGAGGCGGCCACCTGGTTCAGCTGGCGCGCGCCCCCGACGCTGCTCGACGAGCTCGTCCTCGACGGCGCGCTCGTAAGGCCGGGGCCGGGCTGGATCAGCGCGGGCGGAGGAGGCCGGCAGTGGGGCCGGCCTCCGCTACCGCACACTAGGTCGCGCTACTTGCGCGCGAAGTAGATGTACTGCGCGAACCCGTTCTCCGCAGCCCGGAACTCGCGCATGTCCGTCCAGACCGTGTTCGCGACGCCGTCGCTGCCGTAGCTGACGTTGATGTAGTCGCCGTGGAAGGTGGCGCAGTCCATGCAACCCGCTACCTGAGCGCGGAAGTAGATCGAGTCCGTCGGGTTCGAAGGTGCGGTGCTCACCGTCGTCTTGGCGAGCGCGCCCGGCGATCCCTCTGCCAGCGCAGTCGTGTAGAGCGCGCCGTTGGCGGCACCGCGATCGTGGTAGAGCACGCCGATGCTGCCGTTGGTCGGATCGACCTCGACCCACGGGAACCACTGGTCGCCCGCCCCCGCATCGACGAGCACGGGAGCGCTCCAGGGCCCGGCAACCGGCTTGCTCATCACGAAGACGTTCGTGTTAGTGACCGGGCTGGCCGAGTCGTGGACACCCGCGCGGTTGTCGCCGAAAACGAGGTAGAGCGTCCCGTTCGTCGCGCTCGCCAAGATGTACCCGGCGGAGTTGACGCGCAGCTGGTAGCCGGTGAGCGTCTGCCGCCCGTTGACGTTGAGCGGGTAATCGCGGTTCCCGTCCTCGAGCCCGACGATGAAGCTGGGGTTCGTCCACGTCCCGCCGCCGTTGCTCGAGCTGACGAGCAGGTACTGGTTGTCGAACTGCTCGCCGGCCTCCCAGAGCGCCTGGTTCTGCTCGTTCTCGAAGGCGACGTAGACCGTCCCGTTCGGCGCCACCGTCGGCACCGAGAACTGGTTCTGGTCGCACTCGCCGGCCGGTCCGCCGTGCTGGAAGGTGCAGAGGGCGGCATTCGAGCCGGAAATCTCCTTCGGGTTCGTCCAGGTGAAGCCGCCGTCGTCGCTGTGCGCCTCCCAGATCGCGGAGGAGATGTACTCGCCGCCGGCCGACTCGAACTTGCTCCAGGTCAGGTACGTCCGCCCGTAGAAGGGCGAGTCGCGATTGTTGTCGGTGACGATCCACTCCTTGTCGTTGAAGAGTTGGAGCTTGCTGAAATCGCAGCCGATGCCGTCGTCGACGACCACCGGCTTCAGCCAGCTGAGCCCGTTGTCCGTCGAGACCGAGACGACCAGGTCGCCGTCGCAGGTCTGCGAGCCGGCGGCGTGCTGCACCTGATAGCTCAGCGACGAGTGAATCGCCGTTCGGTGCCTGACGTCGAAGACCGTGACCGGGTCGCTGCCGATCTTGAGCGGCTTCTCGATCGACATGTTTCCGGTCGACCAGGTGAGCCCGCCGTCGAGCGTCGTGTAGTACTGATCACAGCACGACCCGTAGTCGTTCGAGCTCGCGATCATGTTGAGCGGGTTCGCCGGATTGACCTCGATGTCCGGCTCGTTGTTCGGGAACGGGTCGTCACAGTCGAGACGCGTGTTCGCGCCCTGGCTGGTGGCCGTGCACTCGAAGTCGTAGTGCGGCCCGTGCTGCTTGTCGTAGCCCGCCACGTCAGGCGTGGCGGAGCGCTTCTTCGCCATTCCTGCCTCGGGCAGGTTCGGCCGCGCACCCGCGCCCGCCGCCAGCCCGATCGCAACCGCGGAAGCTGCCGCCAGCAGCAGGGCAAATCGAAGTTTCCTCATCCCTCCCCCTTCGGTTGCTTCTTCCCTGCGATCCGTATAGGCGAGTCTATTCGGCCGTCAGGAGAGAGGGAACGGCTTACCTGCGAGCGCCGGCAGCACCTGGGCGGTCACCCACACCGGCGTCACGGCATACCGCTTCGAGTAGCGGTAGCTGCCGTCCGTTCTGCGGAGCGCCGCGAGGTAGCGGTATGCGGCCTTCCCCGGTCTGACACCGGCCGCGAGGAGCCCCTGGATCGCCCACGCGGTCGACTGCGCGTCGCGCTCGCGGCCAGGCACGAGGCTGAAGCCTCCGTCCGGGGCCTGGAGCCGGCGCAGGAAGCGAGCCCCGCGGGTAAGCGGGCGCCCGCGCACGCCTGCTGCCCGCAGCGCCTGCATCACGACCGCCGTGTCGTTCGAGTCGGGGGCGCCTCGCGGGTGCCAGGGCCACCCTCCCGCCTTGCGCTGCTGTCGCAGGAGGTAGCGCACCGTCGCCGCGCCTGCGGGTCGGCCGGCGCCCCTCAGCGCCAGGACGCTCCAGGCCGTCGAGTTTACGAGCGGGCCGATGCGTCCGTCCGGCCGGCGCGCCGCTTCGAGCCGGCTCAGCAGCTCGTCGTCTCCGAGCGCGAGAGCTCGCAGTGCGGTCTGCGTCACGTCCGCGGGCGGCGCCGTGCGCACGTACTCCCGTGACGCACGTCCCGGATCACGCCCGGCTGCTCTGAGCGCAAGCATCGTCCAGGCGGTCAGCGCCGGGTCGGCGCGGGCGCCCGGCTCCGAGACGCCCCCGTCGACCCCCTGGCGCGACTCCAGGTAATCCGCGGATTGCCCGAGCGGAGTCGCGAGCGCGAACATCGTCAGCGCGAGCGCGAGGAGTTTCACGCCCAAACCACCTCCGTCTTGAGCCGGCGGGCGTACCGCTCGAGCAACCGCTTGAGCTCGGGGCCCGCGACGAGCGCGAGGACGACGTTGCCGGCAGCGTGGGCGCCGCTGAACCAGACGCCGCGGCCGAGCACGACCGCGAGCGCCTCCCACGTGTGTGGATAGAAGCTGAGCCAGAGCCAGACGTCCATGAGCGTCGAGAACGCGAACCCGAGGACGAGGCAGACCCCCGCGAGCGAGACGCGCCCGCGCAGGACGGGAGCGAGCAGGGCGCCTGCAACGCCGCACCCGCCCCAGGCGACCATCTGCCACGGCGTCCACGTCCCCTGCCCGAGGAAGAAGTTCGACACGAGCGCTGCCAACGCCCCGACCGCGAACCCCGCGCGCGCGCCGAGCGCGGCGCCCGCAGCGACGGTGACGACGGTGACGGGCTGCACCCCCGGCACCGCCTGGAACAGGACGCGACCGGCAGCGGCGGCCCCGGCGAGCGTGGCGACGAGCGCGATCTCCTTCGCCGACCCCGGCCCGGTCTCGAGCCACGCGAAGCCCGCAACGATCAGTGCACCGGCGGCGAGCAGGAGCGAAAGCCCGGCCGACCCAGGCCGCAGCGCGGCCCAGATCGACATCGCGAACGCGACTCCAGCCGCACCGACGAGGACAAGTAACAGACTGTTACTTGCTCCAGGCGCGCCCAGAACCCTAGTCGTCACCGGCACTCCCAGCGCCTCGAGAAGCAAGTAACAGACTGTTACTTGCGTTCGGGTCACGGCTCGATCCGCCGATCGCGACGGAGCGATGCGCGGTCGCGGCCGCGAAGGTCTCGTCGTGCGTCACGAGGAGGGTCGCCCGCTTCGGCGCCGCGGCGCGGAGGAGCTCCGCGAGCTCTGCCTTGCGCTGCGGGTCGACGCCTCGCGTCGGCTCGTCGAGGACGAGGAGATCCGGCTCCACGGCGAGCACCGAGGCCAGCGCCAGACGCTCCCGCTCGCCGCTCGAGAGGTCGCGCGGATGCCGATGCTGGAGGCCGCCGAGGCCGACTGCGGCAAGCCACCGATGCCCTCGCTCGAGGTCGCCGCCGATCCCGAGGGCGACCTCCTCGTCGGCGCGGTCGCGGGTCAGGTAGCGGCCCGGATCCTGGGAGAGGTACGCGGCGCGACCGAAGCGACGTACGGCCCCGCCGGCGGGCTCGAGCAGCCCCGCGGCCAGCTTGGCCAGCGTCGTCTTGCCCGACCCGTTCGGGCCAGTGAGCGCGACGATCTCGCCACGCCGCACCTCGAGGCTCGGGCGGTCCACTACCGTGCGCCCCCCGTACGCGAAGGAGGCGTCCTCCACCGAGACGACGACCTCGTCGAGGGCGGGTTCGGGGAGCGGCGTCGGCTCAGCCACCCATGCCGGCCGTTCGCGGGCGAGCCAGGCCCGCGCGCGCTGCGGATCCGCGTCGAGCAGGATCCGGCCGTCCTCCACGAAGAGAATGCGGTCGACCGCATCCAGGAGGCGCTCGGCGCGGTGCTCGGTGACGAACACGGCCGCGCCCGCCTCGAGCGCGTGACCGACGAGTGCAGCGGCACCGTTCGGGTCGAGCTGCGAGGTCGGCTCGTCGAGGAGCAACAGCCGCGGCCGCAGCGCGAGCGCGGCCGCGAAGCAAACGCGTTGGAGCTCGCCGCTCGACAGCTCGTAGGTCGGCCGGGCCGCGAGCCCGCCAGCCCCGACCGCGCGCAAGGCCGCGAGCGCGCGCGGCCGGATCTCCTGGGGAGCGACGCCTAGGTTCTCGAGCCCGAAGGCGACCTCGTGCTCGACGCGCGCCATCACCACCTGGTCCTCCGGATCCTGAAAGAGCGTCGCCACGGTGTCCGCGAGCTCCGCCGGCCGGGTCAGCCGGGTGTCTCGACCGAGGACGTCGACCCGGCCCGAGAACCGCCCGCCGTGGAAATGCGGGACGAGTGCCGCGAGCGCCCGGAGCAACGTCGACTTGCCGGAGCCGGACGGGCCGAGAACGAGCACCGCCTCGCCCGGCTCGAGCGAGAAGGACACGTCGCGGAGCGCCGGCTCGCTGTCCGGGTATGCGAACGACACGCGCTCGACGGTCGCTAGAGCCACAGCGCCCCCGCGAGCACGAGCGCGGCCGCCGCGACCACTGCCGGCCGGTCGAGGCGGCCGCGAATCGCGGGGGCTCGCGTCGCCCCGCTCCGTCCGTAGCCGCGGGCCTCCATCGCCTCGGCGAGGTTGAGCCCGCGCTCGAGCGAGCCGGCCAGCAGCGGCGACAGCAGCCGCGCGTGATCCGCGACCCCGCGCACCTCCACGCCGCGCCCGTGCAAAGCCTCGAGGAGCCCCCGCCCGTCCCGCTCGAGGGTCGGCACGAGCCTCGTCGCCAGCGCGACCGCGAGTGCCGACCTCCGCGCGAACCCGGCGGCCTGGACGAGCCGATCGTGGTCGAGCAGAAGCGCGTAGGCGGCGAAGGCGAGCCCGACAGCTACGAGCCGGAGCGCGGAGAGCAGGCCGGCCTCGAGCTCCTCCGCCGTCAATCCGAGCGGCCCGAGGACGGGCACCGTCGGGCCCTCCCACAGGTAGTGAGAGCCCTCGGCGGCGAGCAACGGCGTCAGGACGGCGACCCAGAACCCGGCGACGAACGTGCCCCACAGGTAGAGCGCGCGCCGGTCCTTCGGGCCATGCAGGCAGACGCCGAGGAGCACGACGGCGATCGCAGCGACGGAGAGCAGTCGCTCGGAGAGCAGGGCCGCGACCGCGGCTGCTCCGAGCAGCGCGGCTGCGGGCCCGGGGCTCAAGGAAGACCCTCGTAGCGGTAGCGGGCGAGGTCCGGGTCGCGGGCCAGGCGCGGCGCATCCTCCGCCCCGAGGGTGAAGACGACGTGGTCGCCGCTCCGCGTCGCGCGGAGGCCGCGGCCGGGCACTATCCTGAGGACGTTGGCGCCGGGCGGGGCGCGCGGCGCGACCCGGCCGCCGATCAGCCGAGCCAGCCGTCGCGCGGCCGGCGAGCGCCCGACCACCACAGCCGGCGGCACGTCCCCGTCATGACCGTGCACGAACGGCTCGGGAAAGGCGCCGACTACCACCGGGACCTGCATCTGCGTCGCCCAGGAGCGGTAGTCCCACCAGACGACCTCGCCGGGCCGCAACCGGTATTCCGCCGCGCTCGTCTCGCCTTCGAGGCCGTTGACGTACCAGAACCAGTCGCGCTGGTCGGTGACGCTGCCGTCGACGCCTTCGATCGACTGCACGAAGCGTCCGCCGTAGCGAGTGTCGACGTCGAGCTCGCGATCGACTGCCTCGAGCGCCGAGATCCCGGCGGGCACGGTGCCGTTGTAGATGACCTCTGCACCTCGATCACGTGTCACCCACAGCGACGCCGTGCCCGAGCCGGTCCGCTCCTCGCCGCAGCCGGCGACTGCCAGCGTGACGAGGAGCGAGACCAGCCCGACGCGCATCTCAGCGCACGGCGTTCGACCGCACGGCGCCCGCGAGCGTCGCGCGCACCAACCCGGTGTGCGCCCCGGGGCACGCGGATCCACCCCGCGTGCGCACGCGGCGCCCGTCGACGAGGAGGACCGCGCCGGCGGCGGGCGAGCTCTTGCCCGCGTCGTCCTGCGCCAGCACGCGGTAGCAGCGCTTCGGCCGCGGCTGGAGGAGGAGCGTCTTCGGCCCGCCGGTCGGCCCGAACGTCGCCCAGTACCAGAGCACGCGGTCGCCGTCGTTCAGCGTGACCTTGTCGGCGCCGACCGGCGGCGACGCGCCGTTGACCTTGAAGACCCAGCCGCTGGACGCGTCCGCCGGGTAGCGCCCGACCTGGGACACGTACGGCCCGAACGAGCTCTGGACGACGTTGAAGTAGAACTCGGCCCGGGCGCTGGCCGCGTCGAGCGCCTGCAGGGCGTTGGAGCCGGCCTCGAAGCGCGGCTCCGAGGCGCCGAAGATCGTGGTCGTCTTGCCCTCGACGCGCACGCTGACGCGTACTCCGAGCGCCGAGGGAACGAGGACCACCGCGAGCGCGACGAGCGCCGCGAGGGCGTAGAGAAGTCGGTGCACGAATCCTCCCTTCCGCGAGGGGTTCGAGTTGGCGGCGGGCGGTAGGTCTTCTGACTCGGGGCTCCCCCTCCGCGGCCTTCCCGGCCGAAGCCAGTGGCGTGTGGCGGAGGGCATCTCCCCTCACAGCGGCGGGACCGTCCCGGATTCGCACCGGGTTCCCCAACCGAGCGCCGGTTTGCGGGCCGGAGACTACCATGGCCCCCGTGGCGGCCTCGCGCGTCTTCTCAGCCTGGCTGCCGGTCGTCGCCTGGGCCGCGCTGATCTTCACGCTGTCGTCGATCCCCGATCTCGGAACGGGCCTCGGCGGCTGGGATCTGCTCCTCCGCAAGCTCGCACACGCCGCCGAATACGCGGTCCTGGCCGTCCTACTGTGGCGTGCGCTCGAGAGCGGCTGGGCGGCGTTCTGGCTCGCGACCGCCTACGCGGTCACGGACGAGATCCACCAGGCATTCGTGACCGGGCGCCACGCCTCGCCGCTCGACGTCTCGATCGACGCTGCCGGCGCCGCGGTCGGGCTCGTGCTTGCTCTCCGCGCCCGGCGGTGAACGTCGCGATCGACCTCGACGGCGTGCTCGGCGACACGCGGCCGCTCTGGAACGCCTGGCTGGAGGACGCGGCCCGGCGCTTCCACTCGATCGCCGAGCTGGATCCGAGGGCGCTTCCGGCCGACCGCGTCGCCGCGGCTCGGGAGCTCGACCGCTGGGCCGAGCGCGGGATCGGCGACTGGCGTGCGTCGCTTGCGCGCTTCGCCGAGGACCACGCGCCGGTGTACCTGAGGCCAAAGGCGCGGGTCAACGCGGCGCTACGGCGCCTCGAGGCGGCGGGCGCGCGGATCGCCGTGTTCACGGATGCCCCCGAGGAGCTCGCCCGCGTGGCGCTCTCGCATCTGGGCGCGGCGAGGCGCGTCCAGGCTCTCACGGAGCATCCGGACGACGACGCGGTGGTCATCGACAACCCGGATCAGCTCGCCCGGCTCGAAATCTAGAATGTGCGTATGGAGGGCAAGAAGGTCGGGGATCGCCAGCTCGA
>Ga0126313_10001489_pt1 | contig 12436 bp, 11 predicted proteins | sample Plot105A_FD_89954 | JGI IMG/M metagenome (GOLD analysis project Ga0126313, IMG submission 89954) | Serpentine soil microbial communities from UC McLaughlin Reserve, CA, USA - Plot105A | ecosystem: Environmental > Terrestrial > Soil > Grasslands | place: USA: UC McLaughlin Reserve, Lake County...
CGGCGAAGACGCGCTTGGCGCCCTCGTCGATCACGGTCTCGCCCGCGGCGCGCAGCGTGCCGGCGGTGTCGATCATGTCGTCGACGATCACGGCGTTGCGGCCCTTGACGTCGCCGATTACGTAGGCGATCTCGGCGACCTGGTGCGCCGGGCGCTCCTTGTTGAGGATCGCCAGCTCGGCGCCCACCTTCTCCGCGAACTTCTTGGCGAGCTTGACGCGGCCGACGTCCGGCGAGACGACGACGAGGTCGTCGAGCCGCAGGTCGCGCACGTACTGCGTCAGCATCGACATCGCGGTCATGTGGTCCACGGGCTTCTGGAAGAAGCCCTGGATCTGGCCCGCGTGCAGGTCCATCGTCAGGACGCGGTCGGCGCCCGCGACCTCGAGCGCGCGGGCCACGAGGCGCGCGGAGATCGGCTCGCGGCCCATCGACTTCTTGTCCTGGCGCGAGTAGCCGTACCACGGGGTGACGGCGATCACGCGGTGAGCCGACGCGCCGACCGCCGCGTCGATCATCAGCAGCAGCTCGATCAGCGCGTCGTTGGCGGTGATGCCCGTGCGCGGGTTGCCGCAGGTCGGCTGGACGATGAAGACGTCGCCGCCGCGCATCGACTCGTCGAAGCGGCAGTACACCTCGCCGTTGGAGAACGTCTTGAGCGTCACGGCGCTCAGTTCGACGCCCAGCTTGGAGGCGATCCTGTGTGCCAGCTCCGGGTTCGCACGACCGGAGACGACCATGAGCCGCTTGTTGTACTCGAGCTCCAGCGAGGTGCTCGGCGCGGCGCGGGTATGCAGCTCGCTCACCTTGTTGCGCAGTGTACGACGCGCGGGGGACAGCGTCGGCGCGCTCACCGCTCCCTCCGCGAAACGCGATCGGCGTAGCCCTCGATGTTGCGCTGGCGCTCGCGGGCGATGCCCAGCGCGCCCGCCGGCACGTCGTCCGTGATGACCGACCCGGCGCCCGTGATGGCGTCGTCGCCGACCCTCACCGGGGCGACCAGCGTGGTGTCCACGCTTGTGCGCACGCGGTCGCCGATCGTGGTGCGGTGCTTGTTGCGCCCGTCGTAGTTGGCGGTGATGGTGCTGGCGCCGAGGTTGGCCTGCTCGCCGACGTCGGCGTCGCCGATGTAGGAGAGGTGCGGGACCTTGCTGCCCGCGCCGATCGTCGAGTTCTTGATCTCCACGAACGTGCCGGCCTTCGCGCCCTCCCGGAGCACCGCGTCCGGCCGCAGGTAGGCGAACGGGCCGACGGTCGCGTGCGCGTGCACGCGCGCGCCCTGCATGTGGGTGCGCAGCACCGTGGCGCCGTCGCCGATCTCGGCGTCGATCAGCGTCGTGAAGGCGCCGACCGTGACGCCATCGCCGATCGTCGTGGCGCCGCGCAGGATGCAGTTCGGCTCGATCACCGTGTCGGGGCCGATCGTCACGCCCGCGTCGATGTGGGCGCTGCGCGGGTCGACGATCGTGACGCCGGCGCGCATGTGGGCCTCGTTGATCCTCTGCTGCGCGATCGCACGCACGCCGGCGAGATCGACCCGGTCGTTGATGCCGAGCGTGACGTTCGGATCCGTCGCGACGTGGGCGCCGACCGCCCTGCCGGCCTGCTTCAGGCGCGGCAGCACGTCGGGGAGGTAGAGCTCGCCCTGGGCGTTGTCGGACTCGAGCTGATCGAGCGCCGTCTTGAGCGCGCCGCCCTCGAAGGCGAAGATCCCGGTGTTGACCTCGCGGATCGCCAGCTCGGCCTCGCTGGCGTCCCCGGCCGTCTTGGTCTCCACGACCCGCTCGACCTGGCCCTCCGCGTCGCGCACGACGCGGCCGTAGCCCACCGGGTCCTCGAGCTCGGCGGTCAGCATCGTGGCGGCGGCGCCGGACACCTCGTGCGCCTTCACCAGCCCGGTCAGCGTCTCGGCGTCGACGAGCGGCACGTCGCCCATGACGACCACGACGGTGTCCGCGTCGGCGATCTCGCCCGCCGCCGCCGCGACCGCATCGCCGGTCCCGCGAGGCTCGGCCTGCACCGCGACGGCCACGTCTTCGGGCAGATGGTCGGCGAGCCGCCGCTTCGGGCCGTCGACCACGACGACCTTGCCGGCCCCGGCCGCGCGGGCGGCATCGACCGGCCACGCGATCAGCGGCCGCCCGCAGAGCGGGTGGAGGACCTTCGGGAGGGACGAACGCATCCGCGTCCCCTCCCCGGCGGCGAGGATGACGACGGTGGGAGCAGGCACGCGGGCATCGTAGTATCGGCCTCGCCGACGGCGCGTTGGGGGGTCGTCCAGCTGGCAGGACATGCGGTTTTGGTCCGCAGAACGGGGGTTCGAGTCCCTCCCCCCCAGTCGCCCTCACGACGTCCGGTTCGCGTGCGAACATGTGTTCGTGCCGCCACGCTACTCTGAGACCCAGGCACGAGCCGCGATCGCCGCTTCGCTGACGTGGTCCGAGGCACTGCGCAAGCTCGGCATGCGTCCAGCCGGTGGCAACTGGAAGACGTTGCAGCGCTACGCACAGGACGTCTGGCGGATCTCCACCGACCACTTCGACCAGAACGCCAAACGCCGTACCCGCTATCGCGCGCAGCCGCTCGAGGAGATCTTGGTCGCGGGGTCCCCCTACAACCGCGGTTCGCTCAGGCGCCGGCTCTATGCCGAAGGGCTCAAGGAGCGAAGGTGCGAGCTCTGTGGGCAGACGGAGGTCTGGCGGGGCCGCCATATGGCGTTGATCCTGGATCACATCAACGGCGTTGCAATGGACAACCGGCTCGACAACCTGCGAATCGTGTGCCGAAGTGCGCGGCAACGCTCGACACGCACTGCGGGCGCAACGTCCCACACGCGGTGGTCGAGGTCGACTGCAGTCGCTGCGGCAAGCGCTTCGTCCGCCGCCGGCCTGGGCAGCGGTACTGCTCAAGGGACTGCGGCACGCGGTATGTCCGCATAAGCGGCCCACGGCCGAGCGCCCGCAAGGTCGAGCGGCCGCCGTGCGCGCAGCTCGTCCGGGAGGTCGCGGAGACGAGCTACCGGGCGGTGGGGCGCAAGTGCGGCGTCTCTGACAACGCGATCCGGAAGTGGCTGCGGGACTACGAGCGTGAGCTCGGGGTGACGCCGTTGCCCCGTGCCGCCTGAGGTAGAGCCGCCAGGTACCGGCCCAAGTCCGGGCTCCCAAGCTCGGTGCTCGCCCCCTGCGGGGCGCTGAAACTGCGCTGGGTGGGGACGTGCGGGAGCGGCTCGCAGTCCCGGCGCGGTGCCCGCTCGGAGACGACGTTCGGCCGCCATACGCGGCGTAACGTCGACCGATCGGCGCCAGCCTCGTCGAGTGTGCGGTTAGGCCGCGTATGGCGGCCTAGGTGCACACGCGTTGGGCGCGGCGACACGCGTGAAGGGTTGGGCCCCGATACGGCGCAAACGATCACGCGTGGCGGAGCGGCCGCGGAGCAGGCGCCCCGGCCGGATCGAGGTGCGCGACGTGGACGGGCTCTACGAGGAGCTCGCGGCGGCGCGGGTCCTGCACCCGGTGTCGCGGGACGGCGTCGACGACACCGACTTCGGGACGCGGGAGTTCCATGCCCTGGACCAGGACGGGAACCTGCTCGGGTTCTTCCGCTGGGTGGGTGGCTAGGCGAGGACGACGGTCTGCGTACGCGAGTCCCAGGTCCACGCCTGCTCGCCAGGGACCAGGTGAACCCCGCCGACCCAGTGGTCGTGGGCGGGGCGGCGTGCGCGGCCGGCGAGGACGGCTTCGCCCTCGGCCGTCAGCCGCCAGGCGCCGTCGTCGTCGAGCGCGACGAGCGGGTCGAGCGCGGCGGCGGCGGCCCAGACCATGGTGTCGCCGAGCCACGGGGGCTGCTCGCGCGCGGCGACGCGCGTGAAGAGCTCCGCGTCGCCGAGCGGCCCGGCGGCCAGCGCCTCGAGGATCTCGCGCTCGAGCCGGCTCAGGCCGGTCGCGGCGTCCGGGAGCTCCTCGAGCAGGCGGTCCATGAACGGGTGCTCGGCCCACCCGCGCGGGTCGCCGCAGCGCAGCGCCGCGAACGCGCGCCCGTCCGGCGCCCACGGCGTACGCGCAGCGAGTGGCTCGGCCAGGCCACCGCTCCGGTCGTGCGGCATCCGCACCCGGAGCACCGGCCCGGCGCGCCCCGCCAGCCGGTCGCCGATCTGGGCGAGCTGGAGCGCGTCGTAGAGGTCGTCCTCGAACCAGAGCACGATCTCCGCCTCGTCCGGATGCGCGGCGAGCCGCCCGTCGCGCTCCAGGAAGGACACGAGCGCCTCCGCCTCGCCGGCCCAGCCGCGCGCCGCCACATGGGCGGCGCGCACGCGGGCGAGGGCCTCGGCGTCGAGCCCGTCCGGGACCGGCCCGTCGTGGAGGGCGTCGCGCCAGGGCACGACGGTCTCGGGCGGCACGCCCGCGGCGCGGGAGATGTCGAACACGGCGGCATCGCCGTTCGTCACATGTAGAGCCGGAACGTCCACCTGCCGATCCTATGGGCGCGCCCGTAAAGGACGGATCGCGCAGAGGGATCTCCCTACCCCAATGGTCAGTCCTCAGGAAAATGGTGCCCGCACCCATGCGGTCCCTCGTTACATTGCGCGCCACATGCGCGCCCGCCTGATCGCCCTCACGGCCGCGGCGCTGTCGCTGCCGGCGGCGCCGGCCGCCGCCGGCGACCCGATCATGCCCCTGTCGCAGGTCCGCTCCGGCATGCAGTGCATGGGCTACTCGGTCGTCCACGGCACCGACATCGCGTCGTTCGACGTGGAGATCCTCGAGGTCATCGACGGCGACGCGAGCGGCCAGGGGCCGCGACTGCTCGTGCGCGTCTCCGGCCCGGCCGTCGACGGCACCGGGGTCGGCCCGGGGTTCTCCGGCTCGCCGATCTACTGCCGCGACGAGCAGGCAACCGAGCGCAACGTGGGCGCGATCTCCGAGTCGCTCGGGGAGTACGGCGGCGATGTCGTGCTCGCCACGCCGATCGGGGCGATCCTCGGGGCGCCGGTCGACGCGCCGGCCACCCGTGCGGAGCCCGCCTCCGCGGGCCGCCACCGGCGGATCCTCGCCCGCGCGAGGCCGCTGGCCACGCCGCTGACGGTGTCCGGCGTCAGCACCGCGATGGGCCGCGCGCTCGAGCGCGCCGGCCGCGAGCAGGGCCGCCAGGTGATCGCCGCGCCCGCCGGCCCGCTCGGATCGTTCCCGCCGCAGCCGATGCGCCCCGGCGCAGCCATCGGCGTCGCGTACTCGATGGGCGACATCCAGGTCGGCGCGATCGGCACCGTCGCCTACACGGACGAGGACCGCGTGTGGGCGTTCGGCCACCCGTTCGAGGGCGCCGGCGCGCGCCGGCTGTTCCTGCAGGACGCCTACGTCTACCGCGTGATCGACAACCCGGTCGCGATCCCCGGCGCCGCCTCGACGTACAAGTACGCGTCGCTCGGGCATACGCTCGGGACGATCTCCAACGACGAGCGCGACGCCGTCGCCGGCCGCACCGGCGCGCTGCCGCCGACCGTGCCGCTCCGCGTGTTCGCCAACGACCTCGACACCGGCCGCAGCCTCGTCACCGGCATCCGCGCCGCCGACGAGAGCCGCATCGGGCTGCCGGAGGGCGCCTCGCCGCTCGCGTTCGTCGGCCCGCTCGCGGTCACGGAGGCCGCCTCTTCGCTGTTGCGCAGCGCGCCGGGACGACTGACCGCGGACGTCTGCACGCAGATCTCCATCGGCGGGCTCGCGCGGCCGGTGCGCTTCTGCAACCGCTACGTGTCCTCGTTCCCCGCCGACGAGGACTTCGTGGGCACGGCGAACACGGTCGCGGCGCGCGCCTCGCAGGACGTGTTCGACGCGCTCGCGCAGATCGACGACTACCAGGGCACGCCGCCGCAGATCCGCGAGGTCGCCGTGCGGATGGACCTCCGGCGCGGCGAGCGGCGCGCGTTGCTGCGCTCGGTCGAGCTCCCGCGCCGCGTCCGGCCCGGCCAGAAGGTGCGCGCGCGGGTGACGATGCGGCGCGTGCGCGGCGGCATCGTCGAGCGCAGCTACCGGATGCGGATCCCGCGGGGTCTGCAGCGCGGCGCGCGCACGCTGCGCTTCAGCGGCACCGACGTCGACGTGGCCGACGACGGCCTGCTCGGCGCGATCCTCATCGACGGCCTCGACGACGGCGCGGGCGACCCCGGTCCCCGCAACCTGCGCGCGCTGGCCGAGCGCATCCGCTCCCTGCAGCGCCACGACGGCGTGCACGTGCGCGCGGGCGGCGACCGCGTCCGCGCGTTCCGCGACCGCGACCTGCGGATCTCCGGCCGCGCGGCGACCCGAGTGCGCGTCGTCGGGCGCTAGCCCTCGAACCGATACACGACCCCGGCGGGGTCGGCCGGCGCGGCCGCCGCCTGCGGCACCGCCGCGCGGAGCACCGCGGCGAACGCCGCCGTGCTCGCGGCCATCATGTCGAGCAGCGTCTGCACCGGCGTCGGCTTCTCCTGCACGCCGTTGGCGTAGTCGGTCGCGTAGCCGAGCAGCGCGTACGGCAGCTCGGCCTCGCCGCACAGGACGGTCTCCGGTCCGCCCGTCTGGGAGACGGCGGTCACGCCGCAGGCCGCCAGCCCGCGGATCTCGGCCTTCGTGTTGAAGCGCGGCCCGTCGACGTGGCCGTAGCAGCCGCCGTCGCGCACGTCGATGCCTGCCTCCGCCGCGCCGTCCAGCAGCGCGCGCCGGAGCCCGGCGGAGAACGGGTCCTCGAAGATCCAGTGGCCGCGGCGCGGGTCGCCGGGCTCAGGGTGGAACGTGCACAGCTCACCGCTTCCGAGCCGGTTGGCGAGGAAGTGCAGGTCGTCGAAGCACATCATCGAGCCGAGTTCGACGGTGGGGTCGACCGCGCCGCAGACGGTGACGGCGAGCACGCCGGACGCGCCCTCCTGGGCGAGCGCGGCGATGTTGGCGCGATGTGCCACGGCGCTGGAAAGCCGCGCGTGGCGGGCCCCGTGACGCGAGACGTGCAGCACCTCGGTGCCCGCGAACGTCCCGCGCGAGACGAGCGCATCGCCCCATGGCGTGGCGACCGGCTCCGGCCCGCCGCCCTCGAAGCCGGGCAGCGCGTACGTGCCCGATCCAGTGATGATCCCGATCGCCATGGCGGGGGAGGGTACGGGCACTAGGCTTGCGGCGTGCTCGCGGCGATCATCGACCTCCCCGCGAACGTGGGCTACGCCGCCGTGTTCGCGCTGATCGCCGTCGAGACGATGGGCATCCCGGTCCCGGGCGAGACGGCGCTGATCGGCGCCGCGCTGCTCGCCCACGACGGCCAGCTCGACATCGGCCTGCTGATCGCCCTGGCCGCGGCGGCGGCGATCATCGGCGACAACATCGGCTTCGCGATCGGCCGTAAGGGCGGGCGGAGCCTGTTCGCCCGGCCCGGCCCGTTTCACCGCCACCGGCTCGCCGTGCTCACGCACGGGGAGCCGTTCTTCGCCCGCCACGGCCCGAAGGCGGTGTTCCTCGGCCGCTGGGTGTCGGGCCTGCGGATCGCCTCCGCGTGGCTGGCCGGCATGAACCGGATGCAGTGGCCGACGTTCTTGTTCTGGAACGCGCTCGGTGGCATCGCCTGGGCGGTGAGCATCGGGCTCGGCGTGTACTTCCTCGGCCACGTCGCCGAGGAGGTCATCTCGACCGTCGGCCCGGCGGCGGCGGTCCTGGCCGTCGTCGCGCTGGCCGGCTTCGTGGTCTGGCGGCACCGCAGGGCGGCGGCATGAGCGACGCCGAGCGGCTCACGGCGGCTGACATGGACGCCTTCGAGGCGGCCTGTCACCTCGCGTTCCACGAGGTCGCCCATCCCGCCGACATCGCCATGTACCAGCGTGTCACGGACCCCGAGCGCACGGTCGGGGTCCGCGAGGACGGCGAGCTCGTGGCCACTGGCTGCGTCCTGCGCCGCGAGCTCACCGTGCCCGGCGGGACACTGCCGGTCGCGGGGGTCTCCGGGATCGGCGTCGTCCCCGGCCACACCCGCCGCGGGCACCTGACGAAGGTCATGCGGATCCTGCTCGACGACGCGCGCGAGGCCGGCGAGCCGGTCGCCGCGCTGTGGGCGTCGGAGGGCGAGATCTACGGCCGCTTCGGCTTCGGCATCGCCACGCGCGCGCTGCGCTACGACCTGCAGATCGACCGCGTCGCGCTGCGCCGCGACGTCGCGCCTCCCGAGGCGCCGCCCGCCGTGCTGACGCCCGCTGCGGCGCTCGAGCGCATCCGGCCCGTCTTCGATCGCGTGCGCACGACCGTCCCCGGGATGCTCGACCGCGGCGGGGCATGGTGGGACAAGCGCATCCACGACCCCGAGCACGACCGCAACGGCGCGGGTCCGCTCCGCGCCGCGGTCCAGCCGGGCCCGGACGGCGCGCCCGCCGGCTACGCGCTGTTCGCCGGCAAGTCGGGCTGGGACGACCACGGCCCGGCCGGCAGCGTGGTGCTGCGCGAGCTCGTGGCCGAGACGCCCGAGGCGCGCGCCGGCCTGTGGCGGTTCCTGCTCGGGCTCGACCTCGTGCGCACGCTGCAGTGGCGGCTCGGGCCCGATCACGATCCCTTCACCCACCTGGTCGCCGGCAACGATGCGGTCAACCGCCGCGCCGGCGACGGGCTGTTCGTGCGGCTGCTCGACGTCGACGCCGCGCTGTCGGCCCGCAGCTACGCCACGGACGTGGACCTGGTGCTCGAGGTCGACGACCCCTACTGCCCGTGGAACTCCGGCCGCCACCGCCTGCGCGACGGCCGCTGCACGCCCACGGAGGACGCCGCCGACGTCGCGCTCGGGGCTGAGGCGCTCGGCTCGATCTATCTCGGCGGCACCCCGCTCACGGCGCTCGCCGGCGCGGGCCGCGTGCGCGAGCTCCGCCCCGGCGCGCTGCTCGAGGCCGCGACGGCGTTCCGCAGCGCCGTCGAGCCGTGGTGCCCGGAGATCTTCTGAGCGGGACGTCCCGGCCGCGCGTCAGCGGTCCTTCTGCTCGCGGCGCACCCGCCCGCCGCTGGCGCCGGCCTCGGTGGCCGGGCCCTGAGGCGACGCGATGCCGAGCACGCGCATCGCCTTCAGCCCCAGGCCGAGCCGCTCGCGGCCGTCGGTCGAGGCGACGTCGAGGCCGGTCAGGTCGCGCACGCGCTCGAGCCGGTAGCGGACCGTGTGGCGGTGCGTGAACAGCCGCTGCGCGGTGCCGGCGACGTTGCCGTCGGCGTCGAGGAACGTCTCCAGCGTCTGCACGAGGTCGGTCTCGTACTGGTCGTCGTAGGCGACCAGCGGCGCGACGGTCTCCTCGTAGAAGCGCTCCAGCTCGGCCGGGTCCTCGCTCATGGCCGGCAGCAGCAGCCGGTAGGCGCCCGTGTCCTCGAACGCGAGCGCGGCCGGCGCGGCGCCCTCGTCGGCCGGCCGCGCCTCGGCGACGTTGGCCGCGAGCAGCGCCTCGTGGCCGGCGCGGTAGAGGTCGATGGGATCGGCGGCCACGCGCGAGTGGCCGACCGCGAACGTGAAGCCGTGCAGGCCGGCCGACAGCTCGCGCGCGACGGCCTCCGCCACGCGCGAGACGACCTGCTCGTCCGCCGCCGGCAAGAGCACCGCGACGGGTGAGCTGTCGCCCGCATGGGCCTCGAGCAGCGCGGCGAGCGACCCGGGCGCGCTCGAGCGCGCGGCGCGCTCGGCCGCGGACAGCACGCGCCCGCGCCAGTCGTCGTCGGCGGGCGCGTAGCGATGCGCGCGCACGACCACGACCGCGCCGCCGCCGGAGAGGTCGAGTCCGAGCTCGCCCGCGCGCGCCACGATGTCGCCGCGGTCGGTGACCTGGCGGCGCATGATCGCCGCCACGAACGCGGCCTGGGCGGCCTCCGACGCGCGGTCGGGCGCGCGCAGGCGCTCCACCTCGGAGGCGATCAGCGTGGTGACGACGCGCAGGAACGCGGCCGGCGGCTCGCCGGTGCGCCCGCGCAGCCGCAGCCGGCCGACCACCACGTCGCCGACCCGCAGCTCGTGCACGGTCACGCCCGGGGCGTTGGCCATCAGCGCGCGCTCGTCGGCGGTCGAGCGCGCGGCGACCGCGAGCACCGAGCTCGAGCGGTCGATCAGCACGAGCGACGCGTCGAGCGCGCGCGCAGCGGCGCGGACGACCTCCGGCAGCCCGAGACCGGACTCGACCGCGTCGGAGATGGCCGCGAGGGAGCCGAGGTCGACCGCCGCTGCAGCCGCATCCTGGGCCGGCGGGGTCACGCGGGAAAGTCTAGAGCCGGTCGTAGTAGTACAGGAACACCGCGCCGGCGCAGGCGCCCATCCCCACGAACGCCGCGAGGATGTAGACGCTCATCACGACGGCGAGGAGTCGCTCGCGCAGGCGCCAGTACGAGCTCCAAGCGGGCACCACGATCAGGAAGATCCACGCGACGAGCGAGATCAGAGCGGCGGCCCCAGCGACGGCGTAGGTGATCTGATCGTCGTTGCTCACGTTCGCGCCTCATTGTGACGAACCGCCCCGGCGAACAGGGCGGCGATACCGACGAGCGCCCACACCGCGAGCCCCAGCGCGACCCCGCCGATCACGTCGGTGAGGTAGTGCGCGCGCAGGTACACGCGGCTGAGGGCGACGAGCGCCACCAGCACGATCGCGACCGTCATGACCGCGGAGCGCACCGCCCATCCGACGCCGGCGCGGACGAGGATCGTCGCGCAGGCGATCATCGCCACGCCGTAGCACGCGTGGCCGGACGGATAGGCGGCGAGCACCGTCTCGACGAGCGAGCCCGGCGGCCGCGGCCGGTCGTAGAGGGCCTTGAGGACATGCACCGCGACGTAGCTGAGGACCGCGCCGGCGACGAGCGCCGCGGAGTCGATCCAGTGGCGGCGCTGCAGCGCCCACAGCGCCGTCACGAGCACCAGCAGGCCCATCACGGGCGAGGATCCGAGCCGCGTGAAGGCCTCGACGATCGACATCAGCGGCTCGAAGAGCAGGGGATCGACGACGTCGAACGCCATCTGGTCGATCCGGGGCTCGCCCTCCTCGAGGATCACGCGGCCGAGCACGACGACGGTGAACGCGCCGACCGCGAAGATCGCCACCAGCGTGGTCAGCTCGAGGCCGAGCCGCCCGGGCGTGAGCCGGTCCAGGCCGAAGCGCGCAGTCGCGTCGAGCCCGCCCGCGGCCGGATGCCCCACCCGGCGCCACGCCGGACCGGCGAGCCTCAGCAGCGCGCGAGCCCACGCCTTGTCGTCGCGCTCCTGGAGCCACGCTCGGACCTTCGCCCGCAGCTCGGGGTCGCGCCGCGCGCGGACGAGGAAGTACAGCGCGAGGCCGAGCGCCACGACCGTGCCGAACGCGAACAGCCCGCGCGAGACGTACTGCGTGAGCCTGTCGAACGACTGCCAGAACAGGTAACCGAGCACGCAGAACGTGGTCGCCCACGCGCCCGCACCGATGATGTCGTAGGGCAGGAACTGTCGCAGCGGCATCTTCGACGTGCCGGCGATGAACGGCGCGAGCGCCCGCACGAGCCCGATGAAGCGGCCGATCAGGATCGTCATCCCGCCGCGCCTCTCGAAGAACCTCTCGACCTGGTGCAGGCGGTCCTCGGTGATCTTCAGCCGGTCGCCGTGGCGCAGCAGCCATGCGCGGCCGAGCCGGCGCCCGATCGTGTAGGAGGTCACGTCGCCCGCGACCGCGGCCGTCCACACGATCGCGATCAGCACAAGCAGGTCGATCTTGCCCTGGCCGGCCACGAGGCCGCCGACCAGGACCGCCGTCTCGCCGGGCGCGACCAGCCCGACGAACGCGCCCGTCTCGAGGAACGCCAGCACGCCGACGAGCAGGTAGGTCCAGCGCCCGAGCTTGGTCCCGACGTCCTCGATCAGCGACTCGATGTTCGGCAGGTCGATCAGGCCCGTGCCGACGAGCACCGCGCCGGCGGTGGCCAGCACACCCGCGCCGAGCTCGAGCCGCCCGAGCTTGCGGCGGCGCACCCACAGGAAGCCGGCGAGCGCCACCGCGGTCAGCAGCCAGCCCCACTTCATGCCTCGTGCACCGCCCCGAAGGCCGCGTCGACCGGCTCGGCCGCGATCCCACCCAGCGTCGCGGCGGCGGCGCCCGCTCGGGCGGGGTCGTCGTAGAGCCCGAACACGGTCGGTCCCGAGCCCGAGACGAGCACGCGGCCGGCGCCCGTCGCCGCGACGCGCGCGAGCGCCTCGTCGATCGGCGGACACAGCGAGCGGGCGGCGTCCTGGAGGTCGTTGTGGACGGGCAGGTCGCCGCCGCGGGCCTCCAGCTCGGCCAGCTCGGTCGTGGAGCGATGCACGCCGAGGCGGTCGAACTCCCGGTAGACGGCGGGCGTGGAGAGGCCGTGCGGCGAGGGCAGGATCACGAGCGCGAAGCGGTCCGCCGGCTCGAGCCGGCGCACGTGCTCGCCCGCCCAGGTCATCAACGTGCGCCCGGGCGC
>Ga0126313_10001490_pt1 | contig 12432 bp, 11 predicted proteins | sample Plot105A_FD_89954 | JGI IMG/M metagenome (GOLD analysis project Ga0126313, IMG submission 89954) | Serpentine soil microbial communities from UC McLaughlin Reserve, CA, USA - Plot105A | ecosystem: Environmental > Terrestrial > Soil > Grasslands | place: USA: UC McLaughlin Reserve, Lake County...
CTCATGCAGGAGTGGCGGCCGCTCGCCGTATGAGACCATCTCGAGCTCCGCGGCCACGGCAGCGTCGACGAACTCGCCCCAGCGGCGTGAGGCGGGGGCATCGGGCCCGGGAGGTGACGCGAACGCGCTCTTGATCTCATCGGGGAGCGGTGCCGATGCCAGCGTCGCGGCACGCCCGGCATCGGGGGAGCCGACCTCCTCTTCCAGGTAGCGGCGGGCGGCGAAGAGCAGCAGGCGCGAGGGGACCGTGCGTTTGTTCCAGGAGGCGGCGACCGCCTCCCAGTCTATAAAAGATCCAGCATAGAGCTTCTGCAGTTCCATATCCTCATTCTAGTGCAGCATTTCAGCATTCGCGTGCGCGAACAAGAAGCTGACTAGCTGACTGGCTGAAGTGCTGAAATGCGCGGGTTGGGGAAGGGCCCAGCCCTTCCCCAACCCGCTAAAAGCCGCCCAGATAGCTGCCATCGAGGACATAGAGGTCCTCCGTATCAGCCTCGGGGAAGTCGAGGTCGAGGTCTCCGGCCGTGGCCTTGGCCATGTAATCGGACCAGATGTCCATGGGCAGGGTCTCGCCGTTCGGCTCCTGTATGCCGTGGACGCCGACGAGGGAACGGCGGCCCTCGGCGTAGCCGACCCACACGGACGTGCAAAGACGGGGTGTGTAGCCGACGTACCAGGCATCCGCGAAGTTGTCGGTGGTGCCCGTCTTGCCTGCGGAGGGATGTCCGATCTCCTCGTCCAGGTCGTGGAACATAGTCGGCGTACCGTCCTTCACCACGCCCCTGAGAACCTGGGTTGCCACCGCCGCCTGGCTACCCGTCAGCACGCGCTGCCCGACGATCTGATGATCGTAGATCGTCTCTTCCTTGCCGTAGCTATTCTTGTCGATGCTCTCTATTGCATAGGGCTCGCGATGGATCCCGCCACCGGCGAACGTCGAGTAGGCAGAGGCCATGTCGAGCGGGCTGACGCCCGCACCCAGGCCGCCTATCGCGGTCGACGGGTAGGGGTCCACGGGCGTGGTGATGCCAAGGTCTTTGGCGGTCTCGACGACGTTCTCCAATCCAACGTCGACGGCAAGCTGCACGAACACCGTGTTGTCCGACTCCTTCATGGCGTCGGACACGGAAATCTCGCCGCGCTCTATGTAGTCATAGTTGTGTATCTCGTAATACTCATCCTGGAAATCGAAGGCCAACTGGTGGGATACGTAGGTGCTATCCGGGGAGATGCCTTCTTTGAGGGCCGCCGCGAGCACTATGGGCTTGAAGGCGCTGCCGGGCTGGCGCCTGGCGTCGAGCGGGAGGTTGAAGTCGCCATGCTGCCCCGCCAGGGCGCGTATGGCGCCGCTCTGAGGTTCGACGGTCACGACGGCGGCAGAAGGATCATCCGGCTCAGAGAGTACATCCTGCGAGGTCTCCACGGCCGCGTGCTGGAGGTCGGGATCCATCGTCGTGTGGATTCTAAGTCCCCCAACTCGTAAGGCCTTTGGCCCGAGCTCCTCCGCCACCTCGCGCCCGACCTTCTCGAGGAAGGGCACGAACGCCGAATCCTCGGGCGGCGGGTCGGAGGCGAACTCGAGGGGTGTAGCCTCGGCCTGGTCGCGCTCCTCAGAGGAGATCATACCCTGTGACTGCATAAGTCTAAGTACCTCATCTCGGCGCTCGCGGATCGGCCCCTCGATTACGTCACCCTCCCACGTCGTGTAGGTCGAGGGGGCGTGGAGCAAACCGGCGAGCGTCGCCGCCTCCGAGAGGTTGAGGTCCCTTGCGCTCTTGCCGAAGTAGCGCTGCGCGGCCTCCTCGGCGCCGTAGGCGCCGTCCCCGAAGTACACGGTGTTCAAATAGGCGGTCAGGATCTCGTTCTTGGTGTGCTTGCGCTCGTAGGCGAAAGCGAGCGCGGACTGCACAAAGCGCCTTCGAAAGGAGGTGTCGAGGCGCTGGTCCTCGGGAACGTAGAGGTTCTTCATGAGCTGCTCCGAGATCGTGGAGCCTCCCTCCTTCACCTCCAGGGATCTCAGGTCCGTCAAGGCCGCGCGGGCGAGCCCCTCGAAGTCGACACCGAAATGGTCGTAGAAGCGCCGGTCCTCGACGGCGACGACGGCCTCGGGGAGGTGTTGGCCAAGGCCATCGAAACCGACCGTCTCGCGGCTCTCGGCGACGGGGATCTCACCTATCTTGTTCCCGTCGACGTCGTAGACGTAGGAGTTCTCCGCGAGCTCGGGGTAGGTCCGGTCGAGGTCGCCCTCGTACTCCCTCAAAACGAACAGATACAGGCAAGCAATGCCCACCACGGCTAAGAAGCCGAAGACCAGGACGAGGTTGAAGAGGACGCGCAGTCCCCTCCGTACCGCGCGCAGGCGCGGGCGCTTCTTCGACTTCTTGCTGCTGGTTTCGAAGAAGTTCTCCACGGCCCTCCGATGGTAGTCTACCCCAATCGGCGGCCTTTCCCCAAGGAGCGGCCACGCGGGTGGTAGGATGCGTGCATGCCCGAGTTGAGCTGCACGGTAAGGCGCATCGGCGACCAGGATAGCCGTACGGAGGAGTACGAGATCGCCTACACGGTCGGGCGGGCGACTCCCCGCGGGTTGCGGATCAAGTACCAGGCCGCGCGGGCTTACGAGATAAGCGCAGCCCTCGATGCCGCGGTGGAGGTGGCCAGGGAAGCCATCGCCGAGGCGGAGTCCGACCAGAAAGGTCCCACGGACGAAGCGCTCTCCAAATTCTCGTGGCGTACGATCCAATCCGCCAAGTACGAACGGGGCGAGCCAAGATCGGCCAGCCTCGATTTTTGAATGTAGGGGCGGTTCGCGAACCGCGGCTCAGGCATCAGGTTTCGGGAATCGGGCCGGAGGGCGATGTGTGCCACCAAATTGGTTGATAGGTCAGATGAGTCCTATGAGATCCCGTGGGCGCCCGCGATCAGCTCCCCTAGCGTGACCCTGCCCTCGTAGAGCGCGGTGCCGACCACCACGCCGGCGACACCGGGCGTACTGGACAGGATGGCCACGTCCTCGAGCCCGCGTACGCCCCCGCTGGCTAGGGTGGGGATTATCTTGGCGACGGCTGCGGTCCCCTGGAGAGCGGCGCCCGCGTTCATACCGTCGCGCGCGACATCGGTGTAGAGGACCGAGGCCACACCGTCAGCGGCCAACTCCTTCGCAAGGTCGAGGACGGAGACCCCGCTCGACCTACGCCAGCCGTGCGTCGCGACGATCCCCTCGCGGGCGTCGACGGCCACGACCAGGGAATCTCCGGCCTCCTCGACCGCCCTGAGCCGCAGCTCTCTATTCCCGACGGCCGCCGTACCCATCACGACACGGCTCGCGCCCGCCTCCCTGACGACGCTCAGGTCCTCGAGGGTCCGGATGCCGCCGCCGGCCTGTAGCGGGATGCTGACCGCTCTTGCGATACTGCGGATGAGCTCGAGCTGGACAGGCCTTCCTGCATCGGCACCGTCGAGGTCGACGACGTGGAGCGCCGCGGCCCCCTGGCGCTCCCACTCGCGGGCGCGCGCGAGGGGATCAGCATCGTATTCCTTGCTCCGGTCGAAGTCACCCTGTTTGAGGCGAACACACCTCCCGCCGCGCAAGTCGATTGCCGGGTAGACCGTAAAGGAGCTTTCATGCACCGTCATCAGGGCGCGGGTCCGAGGTCGGGTAGTTTCGGCGGACCGTGCTTCGACCACCACTCTTCGGCGGTGACGCCCATAAGGATGTCGTCCCAGAAGCGGCCGCGCGACCAGTGGTTCTCCCTGCGACGCCCTTCCACGACGAAGCCCAGTCTCTCGTACATGGCCAGCGCGCGGGCGTTGTACTCGAAGAGGTCGAGGTTGATCTTGTGGTACCCGAGGACGCCGAAAGCGTAGTCGAGAAGCAGGGTGCTAGCCTCGGCGCCGTAGCCCCGGCCAAGGTAGGCAGAGTCCCCGATAATGATCCCGAACGTCGCCGAACGACTCGGCAGGTTCTCTGTGTTCCTAAGTACCATAGCCCCGATAAGAGTGCTCTCGGCCTCGATCACGAGGAGTAGAAAGCGGTCCGTAGTGTCGAACTCCCCGGCGTCGAATCGGCGCTGGAGCCGGTTGAGGTTCTCGGGCACCCCGAGTCCGCCGTAGAGCAGGTTGATCCCCGGGTCGGAGAAAAGTTCCTGGTATCGCGGCAAATCTGCCCGCTCCAGCGGGCGCAGCCGAACGCGGGGACCGCGGAGCAAAGCCTCGTCCTGTGGCCGCTCTCCTTCCGCCATCGACCTACGCCCCAGCCCACGCCAGGAAGTTCTCGTACAGCTTGAGTCCGGCCCCGCTACTCTTCTCAGGATGGAACTGGACGGCCACCAGGTTCTCCCTGCCGGCCGCTGAACAGAAACGCGTGCCATAGTCCGTCTCGCCTATGAGGTCGTGTGCCTCCTGCGGCTCCGGGTAGTAGGAGTGGACGAAGTAGAACGCCTCGCCGTCGAGGCTTTCGAGGATAGGGTGACTTCGCACCACGGAGAGCTCGTTCCACCCGATGTGCGGGACCTTGAGGTCACAGGCCGTAAAGCGCACGACTCTCCCTGGCATGAGTCCTAGTCCTTCCACCCCTGGGGACTCTTCCGAGGCCTCGAAGACGACCTGCAGCGCGATGCAGACCCCAAGGAAGGGCTTACCCGACGCGAACGCCTCCCTGCACGCCTCATCCATACCACGCTTCCGCAGCTTCCTCATGCACTCGCCGAAAGCCCCTACGCCGGGAAGCACCACGGCGTCAGCCGCGGACACCCGCTCAGGGTCGGGTGTAAGATCGACGCTCGCCCCGACCCTCTTCAGCGCCCGCATCACAGAGAGCGTGTTGCCAGCGTCATAGTCGACGATCGCCACGTTCAAGCTAGTCAGCATTTCAGCTTGCGTGCCGTTCGAAGCCCATTGGCCACTTGCGAAGCCTTGAACATCACGAAGCCCGGGCGCTGCATGCCACTTCCTGACCGGCTGACTAGCTGAAGTGCTGACAAGCGAAGCCCGAAGGGCGTAGCGTGCTGAAATGCTGACATGCTCAATCGATTATCCCCTTCGTCGAGGCGCTTCCGCCCGCCCTGGGCGAGATGCCTTCCCTGATGGCCACGGCCAGAGCTTTGACGCCCGACTCTATCTTGTGGTGCGCGTTCTCGCCGTAGTGGCAGTTGAGGTGGAGCGTGAAGCGTCCGTACTGGGTGAAGGCGCGAAGGAACTCGGGGAACAGTTCGACGTCGAAGGTCCCTACCTTATCTGGCATCTCTCCGAGGCTGCACGTGAGGTGGCTCCTGCCCCCGAGGTCGACGACGGCCGTCGAGAGCGCCTCGATAAGCGGCGCGCTCGCGTCGGCGAAGCGTATGATGTTGCTCCTTTCGCCAAGCGCCTCGTCGAAGGCACGCCCCAAAACGAGACCCGTGTCTTCGACCGTGTGGTGGTCGTCGACCCAAGTGTCACCCTTCGCCTCTACCGTGAGGTCCATGCCGGAGTGGTGGCTGAGCAGGTGCAGGAGATGGTCCAGAAACCCTACCCCCGTCGCGACCTCGGCGCTTCCTGCGCCATCGAGCTCAAGGCTCACCCTGACGAACGTCTCGGCCGTCTTTCGCTCAGCACTACCTTTGCGCGCCATCTCCCTCCCGGATCTCTAGAGCCCAAGCATTCTAGCTGACAACCGTCCTCCCATACTTCATCCCATCCGAGTCCTGACGCTGGCGGCGTGGTTTTCGAAGCCTTCGAGGCGGGCCAGGCGTTCCACGTGTGGCCCGAGGGCTCGCAGGGCCTCCCTGGTGAAGTGGATGTAGTTCGTCCTGCGGAGAAAGTCGTGGGTACCGAGGGCCGAGGCCCAGACGGCGGCTCCGCCGGAAGGAAGGGCGTGGGAAGGACCGGCCGCATAGTCGCCGAGCGCGACGGGGCTGAAGTCTCCCACGGCGACCATGCCGGCGGCGTCGAGGTCCCTAATGACGGCCTCTTGGTCCTCGGAGATCACGTGCGCGTGCTCAGGGGCGAAGTGGTTGCTGATCTCGACGGCCTGCGCCAGGTCCTCGACGTGTGCGAGCGTCACTTGCTCGGCTGGCTCACCGGAGAGGAGTGGCTCGACGCCCGAGATCAAAGCCTCGCTCGGGGTGAGCAGCACGGCCGAGGCCCCTGAGAGGTGCTCGGCCTGCGCCATGAGGTCGCTGGCGACGCGCTCGGGTAAAGCGCCAGCGTCGGCGATGACGAGAACCTCGCTCGGTCCCTGCGGCGCGTCGATGCCGACGATCCCGAAGACCTCGAGCTTCGCCGCCGTAACGTAATCGTTGCCCGGACCTACGATCTTGTCGACGCCATCCACACTCTCCGTGCCGTAGGCCATGGCCCCGACGGCCTGCGCGCCGCCGACGGTATACACCTCCTCGAGCCCGAGCAGGCCGGCGACGGCGAGCACGTGTGGGTCGGGTAGTCCATCCGGCCCTGGCGGGGTGCTGATCCTTATCTCAGGTACTCCCGCCACCAGGGCAGGTACCCCCGACATGACGAGCGTGCTCGGGTACGCTGCATGCCCTCCCGGGATGTAGAGTCCTGCGCGGCGGATGGGCCTGACGCGCTGCCCCATCGTGGCCCCGGCGTGGCTCCGCTCCCACGAGCGGTCCATCTCATTCTCGTGGAAGGCGCGCACATTGTCTATCGCTACCCCGATGCTGTCCCTGATCTCGGGTGAGAGAGATTCCCTGGCGCGCTCTAGATCTCTTTGTGGAACCCGGATCTGCTGTGGCCTGATGCCATCGAAGCGCTCGGTGTATTCGAGGAGGGCTTCGTCCCCCCTATCGCGAACATCCTCGACGATCCGGCGCGCCGCCTCGCGGACCTTCTCGGAGAGGAAGCCGCCTGGACGGCGCAGTTCGCCGATTACCTCGCGTGGGTCTCTCGCCCTCGCATCTAACTTTCTAACCAAGGGTCCCGTCGCTCCCCTGCATCGCATCGGCCAGAGCCACGACCTCGCGGTGGCGCAGGCGGTAAGCGCCGCGGTTGGAGATCAGACGCGCCGTGGAGGTGGAGATCTCATCGAGCACCACGAGGTCGTTCTCCTGCAACGTCGTGCCCGTCGCGGTGAGGTCGACGATGCATTCGGCTAATCCGACGAGGGGCGCGAGCTCTATGGAGCCGTGCAGCTCAATGACCTCGGCCTGACGGCCCATGCGCTCGAAGTAGCGCCTTGCGGTGTCAGGGAACTTGGTCGCGACCCTGACGACCTCGGCGTGGCGAATGGCCCTCCTCACGTCTTCGGCCCGGTCTTCTGGAGCCGCCAGGATCATACGGCACCTCCCCGTTCCGAGGTCCTTAAGCTCGACCACGTTGGGCCTCTGCTCGTCGAGTACGTCCTTGCCGACTATGCCGATGTCCGCGGCCCCGTACTCGACGAAGACGGGCACGTCGGAGGGCCGGCTAACGATGAACTCGGTTCCTTCGGCCCTGTAGATGAGCCGCCGCCCGTTCTCGCGGACGACGGTCGCTGGGAGCCCAGCCCTCTCGAGCGCCACGAGCGCGTCAGCGAAGATGGCGCCCTTCGGCACGGCGACACGCAGCCAGCTCATGGGAGCACCGTCCTGGTGGCTGCCTCGGGGGTCATGAAAACGAACTCTCCCGCAGGGTCTACGGTGGCGAGCTTGAGGCCTCCTGCTACCGGGTAGGAGATCCAGGCCGCATCGACGCTCCTCGCGTACTCCACCGCGTCCTCTGGCGAGATATCCTCTAAGAGGTGCAACACGGGCACGCCGAGCCTCCGCAGGCCGGCCGCAGCCTCGATGCCACCCACGTCCCCGCCGACGAGGACGAGCAGGGGTCGCTGATCCTCCTCGGGCAGCACGGAGAGCAGCCTCTCCAGGTAGATGGCGAAGCCGGTAGCGGGCAACTCCTTTCCGAAACGCATGAGAAGATTGTCGTAGCGGCCGCCGTTGGCGACGGTGAACCCGAGGCCTGAGGCGTAGGCCTCGTAGACCGCGCCCGTGTAGTACTCGTGGCGCCCGGAGAGACCGAGGTCGAGGATGACCGCCCCGAGCGCCCTATGCCCCTCGAGGTGACGCAGTATCTCCCGCAAGTTCTCGAGGGCCTCACTCGCCTCTTCGCCCACCGCGAAACGCCCGGCCTCTTGGATGAGTGATTCATCCTTCGCAGGACCCACGATTCGCGGGATGCCGCGGACACCGGCGGCGGCGTTGGCAGGCAACTCGCTCGCTATGGCTTCGACGGCGACGAGGTCTTTCGCGGCCAGGGCACTGGTTACGGCCTTTGCGGCATCAGGGACAGTATGGCGCAGGTAGCCCGCGTAGAAGGCAGACTGGCCGAGAACGACGGCGAAGTCCGTAGGTGCGCTGAGCCCGAGGCTCTGCAGCGCGTCTACGAGGAGCGCGATGGTGGCGGCGTCTTCTTTGGGGCTCGAGGAGCCCACGACCTCGACGCCTGCCTGGTAGAGTTCCGCGCTCTGTCCGCGGCCCACGCTCGCGCGGCGGTAGGCCGGGAGGACGTAGGAGAGCTTGTGTGGCGGCGGGCTGCCGGCCAGGCGCTGGGAGATGAGGCGGGCTATGGGGGTGGTCATCTCCGGCCTGAGGAGGAGCATCTGGTTGTCCTGGTCGAATAGCTTGTAGGAGACATCCCTGAGGCTATGCTCCTCGATCACCTCCGAGTACTCGAGCGCGGGAGTGAGAACCTCCCTGAACCCGAAGAGTCTGAACCGCTCCCGGATCCTGTCCTGCACGTCGAGCAACCGCGTGGACTCGGGCGGCAGCACATCGCGCGTACCCGGCGTGGTGGCGAACTTTCTAGGCGTCTCACGATCCATAAGAGAGGCTATCTTAACCGATGGACGAGGGCGCGTGATCTACGTCGAGGCCGCCGTTGGGCGCCAGCGCTGTACACCGCACTCGCCACACTTGAGAATGTTGGCCGTTCCTGGAAGAGGACGCGTCACCGGATACGGTGCCTGATGGCGAAGTGTGACGAGATATCGTGTGTACAGGACTCCGGCTAGCGCCGAATTTGTGTAACCGCCGGGTCGTAGAAGATGTCCAGGAGCCAGTCGGCGGCGATCCTGGCCCGGCTCTGTGGGCTTTCCAGCTTGTAGAGGTACACGAGGCGCCAGAACAGGGCCGCTATCTGCCCGCTGAACTTGACGCCCATGACCTCGTTGACGGCGAACTCGCTCCCTAGCTCGACGAGCTCCCCGAGCGCCTGGTAGCGGAAGGGCTCTGGCTCCTCGCCGTCTATGGTGGCGAGAATGTTCCTGGCGACGGCTTCACCCTCCTGGACGGCGGCCTGGGCGTTCGGGGGCACTGCCTTGCCGTCCTCGTCCACCGTCGCCGCGCAGTCGCCGATCCCCCAAACGTTGTCGTGGCCGACGACCCGCATAAAGCGGTCGACCGTAAGACCCTTGCGCTCGTCGTGAGGGAGATCGAGCTCGTCAAGCTTCACGCTCGCACGGGCGCCCGCCGTCCAGATCACGTTCTCGGCCAGGATCTCGCGTCCGTCGCCAAGGATCGCCCTGTCCGCTCTGATCTCTTTGGCCTTGACGTTGTTGATCACCTCTATTTGAAGGTCGGCCAGCTTTTTTCGCGCGACGCGCCTCAAGGCCGGGTCGAGCTCTTTGAGGATCTCCTTGTTGCTGTCAACGAGGATTATCTTGACGCGATTCGGATTGATATTGGGGTAATCGGGCACGAGCAGGTCGCGGACGAGGCTGTGAAGTTCGGAGGCCACCTCTACCCCGGTCGCCCCGCCACCGATGACCACGAAAGTCAGCCTGGAATCGGGGACTTCGCCCCCCGCCAGCGTCGTCTCCTCGTAGCGCTCGATGACCCTGTCGACGATCGCCTCACCGGCGCCGATCCCCCTTATGCTTATGCAGTGCTCTTCCACGCCTGGGATGCCGAAATAGGCAGGCTCGGCCCCCAGCGAGAGCACCAGATGCTCGTATGGGAACTCCTTGCCACCGGCCACCACACGTCGCTTTTCGAGGTCGACGCTGTCCAGAGGAGCCCGCCTGAAGCTGGCGCCGAGCCGGATCAGGGTCCGCCTGAGCGGCTGGGCGACATTCTGGGTCGCCACGTCGCCACCGATGACGCTGGCCAGCATCGGCCAGAACGTGAAGTAGTTCTCCCGCGAGATGAGCATCACCCCGACGTCGTCGCGGTCCCTGACGAGCTCGCAGAGGGTCTGGGCCGCCTTGTAGCCGGCGAACCCGCCGCCGACGATGAGCACCTTGTGTGGGAAGTCCCTGTAGGGCGACCTCTCCCAAGGCTCGTACTTCCGTCGCGCCCCGGGAAACAAAGCCCGCCGCAAGACCTCAAGACCGACCGCCCCGCCACCTGCGACAAGCGCCCCCTTGAGTAAACCGTTCATCACGCTATCCCCATTCTCTAAGTTCCATTGGCCACACATTCTGTTATACCCATTCCCCCCGTGCTACACGCCGGAACGGGTTCGACGACCGATGCTAGTGTGACGGCTCTGAGAGTCAAAGGAGCCTTCAGCAGCTCAGCAAGAACACAAAGCTGATTTGCCTAATTACTCCTGGGCCCGCGGCGGTTCCTGATCCATGCTCCTCTTGGCGAGGAAGTTTACGCCGTAGAGGATGAGCCCGAGCACGAGCAACAGCGCGGCGAGCCCGAAGACCGTGATATCCGATACCGCCTGGTAGCCGAGCAGCGCCAGCGAGACGCCGATACCGAGGATCGGGAAGACAGCCGGGGTCTGGAAATGTTCGTGCTCGACCGTGTCGCTACGAAGCACGAGCACGGAGACGTTCACCATCACGAAGGCCAGAAGCAGGAGTACCACGGTCGTGCTGGCGAGGGTGTCGAGGGCATCTTCATTCCTGCCGACGGTCACCAGGAGGATCAGGGCTATGGCGGCCGTGAAGGCGATGGCGACCCACGGTGTTTGCCTGCCCCTGTGCACCCTGGAGAACACAGTCGGCAACACGGCCTGATCCCCCATCCCGTAGACCACGCGGGAGGCCATGATCATGTTAATCAGGGCGCCGTTCGAGACCGCGAGGAGCGCTATGGCGGCGAACAGCTTGAGCGGAATCTCTATGGGCCCCCGCTGGACCACCTCGAGCAGTGGCCCGTCAGACGCCGCCAGTTGTCCTGTAGGCACCACCATCGAGGCGGTGAAGGTGACGAGCAGGTAAACGAGGCCGGCGACGAGCAATCCGCCGAAGATGGCGCGCGGGTAGATCCTGTTCGGGTGGCGTACCTCCTCGGCCACGTTGACCGAGTCGTCGAAGCCGATCAGGGCGTAGAACGCGAGCACCGCGCCGCCGAGGAGGGCGACGAGCACGCTTCCACCCTCTTTGAACTCGAAGGCACGGCCAGGGTCCCCCGTCCCTGTGCCGAGCGCGGCCACACCAATAGCGACGATGAGCAGCAGCCCGAAGACCTCGATGCAGGTAAGGATGACGTTGATCCTCACAGACTCAGAGATGCCGTAGAAGTTGATCAGGCAGACCACAATCAGGAAGATGACTGCGGCGACCAACGTCGGTATGCCGACGAACTGGCTCAGGTAGTCGCCCGAGAAGGCGAGGGTGAGGACGCAAGCGGAGGTGATGCTCGAAGCCATAACGGCGAAGGCCACCATAAAGCTTATGAAAGGCGACCTGAATGCGTTGTTGATGTAGGTCGCCGACCCACCGGCCCGCGGGTACTTGGTGACGAGCTCGGCGTATGAGGACGCGGTGAAGACAGCGAGAACGAACGCGAACAGAAACGCGCTCCAGATGGCGCCGCCTACCGCCGCCCCGACTTCCCCGACCAGCGCGTAGATCCCCGCCCCGACGATGTCGCCGAGGACGAAGAACAAAAGCAGGTACGGGCCGATGCCGCGCTTTAGATCCGGATGCTCGGTAGCGTGAGATACAGGTTCATCCATCAGCCCCGCCTCCTTGCTCGCCGGCCGAAATCGTAACGCCTCCCTTTGATATTCCGACCCCCATGTTACAACACAGACAGCCGTGGGACGCGTTCTAGGGCCAGTGGTACGCCAGCGTGAAGGATCCCGACGGGGATCAAGTCGATCTCTTTGCAGGCATCTCAGCCAGTCAGCAGACAGCAAGCTGACTAGGTGAAGCGCTGACCCGTGTTGATTGAGGAAGGCTCAAGCCTTCCTCAATCCACCATCAAAGCAGGCTGGCGAGGCGGGCCACGCCCTCCTCGATCTGGTCCGGCGCCACGGCGCAGAAAGGCAGACGTACGAACCTGTCGCCGTCCGTCGCTCCCCCGTCGTCCGGATCGGCGAAGAAGGCTGCCCCTGGCGTCAGCACGAGCCCGGACTCTTTGGCCCGGTCGACGAGGTCCCGCGTATTCGCATCTTCTGGAAGCATCACGCTAACGAAGAACCCGCCAGAGGGGATGAATGCCTGCGCACCGGGCAGCTCACGGCGTACAGCGCCCACCATCGCCTTCCAGCGTGGTGTGTAGA
>Ga0126313_10001491_pt1 | contig 12428 bp, 15 predicted proteins | sample Plot105A_FD_89954 | JGI IMG/M metagenome (GOLD analysis project Ga0126313, IMG submission 89954) | Serpentine soil microbial communities from UC McLaughlin Reserve, CA, USA - Plot105A | ecosystem: Environmental > Terrestrial > Soil > Grasslands | place: USA: UC McLaughlin Reserve, Lake County...
AGGTCACCGGCCGTGGCCGAGCGGCCTTGCACGAAGGCCCGGGTGCGACCCTCGGCCATGACGCGGCGGGCGAGCACGATCTCCCCGGTGCCGTCCTCGATCCGCGCGCGGAGGTCCTCCAACTCCGGCTCGTCCAACAGACCGGCGGGCAGCTCGAACACACCCTCGACGTAGGCCTCGGCCGCGCCGGGACGGACGATGCCGGGTCGAGGCCGCCCGCCGAGCAGGAGGTCGAGCGCATGCGCGAGGACCGTCTTCCCGGCGCCGGTCTCGCCCGTGATCGCCGACAGGCCTTGCCCCGGACGCAGCTCTGCGCGCTCGATCAGGAGGAGGTTCTGTATCCGTAGCTCGAGGAGCACGGACCAGGTCTACCAGTGCGACCCGACGGAGAAGGGGCGCTGTAACGGTCTTGTGCGCGGCGGCATGACTTCCGTCGCATTACGCCGCGAAACGGAAGCCCACATAGGCGAGAGGGAGGCAGCTGCCTCCCTCTCAGACCGGTCGGCTGGGGCGAGGGCGTCAGTTCGTGCCGCTGCCCGGCCTGCGGAGGTGCAAGCCTTCGTCGGGACCTCCGTCCGCGCGACCGCCGAACCCCGGCTGGGGCTCCGTGGCGTAATCGCCGGTCGCACCATTCATGCCGTAGTCCTTCGCCGGCGCAGCGGGCGGTAGCGGACCGTGAGCGTAGTCAGCGGGAGCTCCGCTGGCCTGTGGCTGCGTGACCCGCGGCTGTGACGAGGTCACATCGGCGGTGCCTTCCTCCGGGCCGCCGTCCGGGCGAGTGCTGAACGAATTCGGGTAGCCCGTGGACGGGTTGACGCGGACCGAATCGCCATAGTCGATCGACTCGATCGGCGTGGCGGAGCTCGTGCTGGAGACCCCGTTGCTGTCGGTGGCGAGAATCACAACAGCAATGGTGAGGCCGACGACGGCGACCATCGCGACGGCGAGCAGCGCACGTAGCTGGTTGAAGTGAGCGCGGAGTGCGACCCCCGGGTGCTGTCTGGGAATTGCCTGGCCCATTGAATGCCTCCTGTCGAGGGCGGCCGCCTCGGCGAGTCGCCCGGTGGTGTTGGTTAGAACGACATCGGTGGCGATCATGCGGCCGACCGGTTGCAGTGGGGCCACAATCCGGTAACAGGACGGCACCCGGCGGCTGGGCGGGTGGGGCGCGGCCCTATTAGGCGAGCCGGCCGAACTTGTCGCGAAGCCGGTGGTAGAACGTCGCCCCGGGCGCCTGAGCGAGCAGCGCGCGGGAGTGCTCGAAGCGAATCTCGATCGTTCCTTCCGGCGCAAGCGGGTGGCACGCTCGCCCGTCGGTGGTCATGTCGAGCTCCTCCTGCGGGGAGCGATTCGTCACCTCGAGCTTGTCTCCCGGCGCAACCACCAGCGACCTCGCGGTGAGGGTATGCGGCGCGATGAAGGAGACGACGAAGCCCTCCACGCCCCAGGCGAGCACCGGGCCCCCGTTCGCCAGGTTGTAACCGGTCGAGCCCGCCGGCGTCGAGACCACCAGCCCGTCGCACCGCACCATGCCGAGCTCCTCCCCTTCGACCGAATAGGCGATCTCGGCCACGCGTCCGTTGTGGCGGCGGTGAAACGAGACGTCGTTGACGGCCATCTCGTCTCCCCCGGCGGTGGCCGCGCTCAGGGCCGGCAAGCGCATGACGTCGAACTCCCCGGCGATGGCGCGGCGCACTCCGTCGTCGAGCTCCGCCGGCTCGACGGTCGCGAGGAAGCCGATCGCCCCGAAGTTCACAGCGAACACGGGAACGTCCCGTCCGGCGAAGAGGCTCAGCGTGGCGAGGATCGTGCCGTCCCCGCCGAGCACAAGCGCGAGGTCGGTGTCGCTGCCCGGCTCCGCGCCGACAACCACCCCGTCCCGCGGCTCGATCCCATGCTTCACGGCCTCCTGCCGGGGCAGACGCACCTCCGTGCCGGATTCGCTCGCGAGCTCGAGGACTCGCCGCAGCGGACCGGCCACGTCCGCGACGCGGTTGTGGCTGAAGATCATGAGGGCCCGCGCCGGCGCCGCCGGAACCGCGCTCACGGCTCCGCCTTCCGCGCTACCGCCTCGAGGTCCCGGACCGCCCCGACGCGACCCGCCTCGGCCAGCCACACGAAGCTCTCCCGGTTGCCGGCGGGGCCTGCCAGCCCCGAGGGCGCGTAGCCGAGCACCGCCGTCCCGAGCCGGCTCCGGGCGTCCTCACCGACGGCGACCAGCGCGCTTCGGCGATCGTCTGCCGAGCGCACCACGCCGCCCTTCCCGACCCGCTCGCGGCCAACCTCGAACTGCGGCTTGACGAGCGCCAGGCAGTCGAAGCGCGGCGCGGCCGTCCCGAGCACCGCGGGCAGCACTTTCGCCAGCGAGATGAACGACACGTCGATGACGATGAGGTCGGGGGCATAGGGCAGCTCGTCGCGACTGATCGTCCGCGCGTTTCGCCGCTCCATCACCGTAACCCGCGGATCGTTTCGAATCCGCCAGTGAAGCTCGCCGTAGGCGACGTCCAGCGCGATCACCGCCGCCGCGCCGCGCTGGAGGAGGCAGTCCGTGAACCCGCCAGTGGACGCGCCGACATCGAGCGCCCGCCGGCCGGCCGGGTCGATCGCGAACGCATCGAGCGCGTTCCGGAGCTTTACTCCCGCGCGCGAGACAAACGGGGGCCTCTCGGCGACATCGAGCGGGGCACCGTCGGCGACCATTTCCCCGGGCTTTCGTGCGGGCCGCCCCCCGACCCGCACCTCACCCGCGATCACCGCCGCGGCTGCGCGAGACCGCGAGTCGAAGAGCCCGCGCTCTGCGAGGAGAGTGTCGAGCCGCCGTTTGGCCACCGAGGCGGAGCGTACCCGCCGCAGGTTCTGTGACCGACCTCACACATATCTCTCTCAGGCTGCGTAGCCTCGGTTGCACGATGACCAGGCTCATCCCGCCTGCCTTGCGATCCGGCCTCCTTACCGCGGCCGGTACTGGGCTGATCGTGGCGCCGCTCTTCCTCGGGTTGGCCCCTGCCGCGGTCGTAACGGGCGTGGTCATCGGCGCCGTGGCCGTCGCCCTGGCGCTCGCGGGAACCGACTCTGGCAGCCGGGGCACCCTCCCCCTCTCGGCACAGATGGTTTTCGATCGCGGGCTCGCACTGGGCTTGATAGCCGCGGCGCTCATCTTCGGGGTCGCCGGCGAGAGCGAGGCGTTCGTCGTGTTCGCCACCGCCGGCCTCGGCGCCCTGGCCGTAACCGCGATGACCCGCTACAGCGCGAAGTCGGCCTAAAGACTTCCTCTCACCGAATCACATATCGCATCACTCCTCCCTCAGGAAACGGCCCGCCTCTCGAGGCGGGCCGTTTCTGTGCCTGGAGGATGCGCCCAAGCCTCTACTCCTGAAGCACCCCGTCCACGTAGAGGTCGACCTTGTCGGCGTAGAAGGCGATCAGCCCGGCTATCCGCTCACTCTCCGGTAGTGGCGTCCGATACGACCAGGCCAGGTCCTCGTGCACCTTCTCGCCCACCGTTACCGACCAGTACTCCGCCTGCCCCTTGTAGGGGCAACGAGTGACCGTCTCGGTCGGCGTCAGCAGGTCCATGCGCACGTGCGTCTTCGGCAGGTAGTAGCGGACGGGGAGGCCGGTCTCGAACAGAAGCTTCGGGCTGGAGGACTCCGCGATCGTCACGCCGTCGAGCTCCACCCGCACGTGCCTCGAGCTGGGAAGGATGTCTACGCGCGTGTGCGGATCACGCGGATGAACGAACACCTCCTCGTCCTCCTCGAACCACGCGTCCATCGCGTCCCAGTCGAGGCGGATCAGGTCGCGGAGGTCCTCGACCGGCGAGTCGTCGTAGCGCGTCGCGGCGCCCGGCGCCTCCTTGCCGCCGGCCCTGATCGTGAACGTCTGGCCGTCACCAAAGCTCGGCGAGTCGTCGACGCCGCCGTCGGGTTCGAGTAGCGCGGATCGAACGTCGGCCGCCGGGAAGTAGTAGGTGGGGTAATAGGGAACATCCCACACCAGGACCGGGCGCGTCGTATCTGCGACGACCTCGCCGCCCACGTACGCTCGGACGCGCTTAGCGCTCGTCTCGGTCCGGATGCTCCCGCGGGTCTCCGCCGTGCTTGTCGTCATCGCAGCGCCTCCTTAGCAATGCGCATGTCAATCTCCCCGCGCGGGGTCGGTCCGGTCGTCGGTCGAAGCCTCGTCATGTGATTGCCCGCCGTGCCGCGCGGAGAGGTCATGGATGTAGTTGGCAATGAGCGCGCGCGTGGCACGCCCGTGGAGCTGCAGCCGTCTCGCTGAATCGCTCGCTGCCTCGCTTCGAGGCTCGTCCATCGCTGCTCCTCGGGGGGAAGGGGTTTGTACGATGAATGTCGTACAGTAGCGAATGTACGATGGATATCGTACAAAAGCCGGGAGCAGATCGATGACCACGGAGATCAAAGAGGGGATCGCTCATCCACGGCGGGACGAGATCGAGCTCGCCGGGGTTCTCCATGCCGTCAGTGACCCCGTGCGGCTGCAGATCGTCGCAGCGCTCGCGGACGGCGACGGGCTGACCTGTGGCAGCATCGACGTCCCGGTGGCGAAGTCGACCTGCACCCACCACTTCAGGGTCCTGCGCGAGGCGGGGGTCATCCACCAGCGTCAGGAGGGCACCGCCCGGCTCAACAGCCTTCGGCGTGACGACCTGGATGCGCGCTTCCCCGGTCTGCTCACGACGATCCTCGACGCCGCCCGCGCCGATACGGCCGCCCGATGACGACGCACCGCTACGAGACCCGCGTGCATTGGAGCGGCTCGACCGGGCTCGGATGGGAGCGCTATGACCGAGCGCACACGGTCCTGGCGCCTCCGGCCGAGCAGGAGGTGCGCCTCACGACGGGGGAGTCGCAGGGCGACCCGCGCATCCTCAACCCCGAGCAACTCCTCGTGATGGCCGCGTCCTCCTGCCAGATGCTGTGGTTCCTGCACCTCGCCGCGAAGGCGCGGATCGACGTCGTGGAGTACACGGACGAGGCCAGCGGCCTGATGCCGGAGGACGACAAGCCGGTCCGGGTCACGCAGATCACGCTGCGGCCACGGATCGCGATCGCCGGCGAGGCGAGCGAGGACCGCGTTCGAAAGCTGGTGGAAACGGCGCACGAGCACTGCTACATCGCGAACAGCCTCAAGACCGACGTAAGCCTCGAGGCGCGGATCGAGATCCGGGCCCAGGCGAGCGCCTAAACCAGCGACGGCTCCAGGACCGCCTCCGCCACCCGCTCGGCGACCGCCTCGGGAGTGAGGCCGACTTCCTCGCGCAGCAGCGCGGGCTTGCCGTGGGTGACGTAACGATCGGGGAGCCCGAATCGCATCACGCGCGTTCCGCCGAGCTGATCGCGGTCCGCCAGCCGCTCCAGCACCGCCGAGCCGAAGCCTCCGGCGAGCACGTTCTCCTCCACGGTGACGAGGACCTCGTGCTCGGCGACCAGGCGATCGATCAGCTCGGCGTCGAGCGGCTTCGCGAACCGGGCGTCCGCGACGGTGGCCTCCACCCCGTGTTCCTCCGCGAGGCGCTCCGCGGCACCGAGGGCCACCGGTACGCCGTAGCCGTAGCCGAGAAACGCCACGCGGTCCCCGCCCTCGCGCAGGAGCTCGCCCCGACCGATCTCGATCGCCTGGAGCACTGTTGGCAGCGGCACGCCCTCGGCCTCGCCACGCGGGTACCTCAGCGCCACCGGTCCGTCGTCGTACTGCAAGGCGGTGTGGAGCATGTGAACGAGCGTCGCCTCGTCGCGCGGCGCCATCAGCACGATGTTCGGCAGACAGCGCAGGTACGAGATGTCGAAGGCACCGTGGTGGGTCGGCCCGTCGTCACCGACGAGCCCGGCGCGGTCCATCGCGAACACCACGTTCAACTGCTGGAGGCAGACGTCGTGGACGATTTGGTCGTAGCCGCGCTGCAGGAAGGTGGAATAGATCGCCGCCACCGGCTTCCCGCCCGCGAGCGCGAGGCCCGCCGCGAAGAGCACGGCGTGCTGCTCCGCAATGCCGACGTCGTAGTAGCGGTCCGGGAGCGCCTTCTGGAGGATGTTCAGGCCCGTCCCGGAGTTCATGGCGGCGGTGATGCCGACGACCCGCTCGTCTCGCCGGCACTCCTCCACCAGCGCCTGGCCGAACACCGCCGTGTACTGGGGCGGCGCGGCTCCCTTGGCGCCCTTCTTCTTGGGCGCAGTCGCGCCGTTCACGATCGAGCCAGGCTTTGCGGCGTGCCACTTCTCCATACCCTCGAGCCCGCCCTCTTCGGCCGGAGCGAACCCCTTGCCCTTCACGGTCTTGCAGTGGACGACCACCGGCCGATCCGCCTCGAGCGCCTCGCCTACCGCCTGACGGACGGCCTTCACGTCGTGGCCGTCGATGACGCCGACATATGCCAGGTCCAGCTCCTCGAAGAAGAGCCCAGGGGCCCAGTACGCCTTGAGCGACTCCTTCAGGATCGGCCCGATCCGTTCCACCCGCTTGCCGATGCCGGCCGGCAGCTTCGTGAGCGCCTCCTCGGCACCCTCGCGCGCGTGATACAGCTTCGGGTTGAGGCGCATTCGATTGAAGTAGCGCGAGAGCGCGCCGACGTTGGGCGCGATCGACATCCCGTTGTCGTTCACCACGATCACGATCGGGACGTCCATCCCGCCGGCGTTCAAGAGCGCCTCGAACGAGACGCCGCCGGTGAGCGCCCCGTCGCCGATCACGGCCACGACCCGGCCGTCCGGTGTCAGTCCCTGCCGCATGCCCTCCTTGATTCCAACCGCGTAGCCGACCGACGTAGAGGCGTGGCCGGCGCCCATGACGTCGTGCTCGGACTCCTGGATCGAGCAGAACGGCGCGAGGCCGCCGTACTTGCGAATCGTGTGGAGCTGCTCGCGCCGACCTGTCAGCACTTTGTGCGGGTAGGCCTGATGGCCGACATCCCAGAGGATCTTGTCGGCGGGCGAGTCGAGCAGTGAGTGGAGCGCGACCGCGATCTCACACGCACCGAGGTTCGCGCCGAAATGCCCGCCGATCTCGCCGATCGTGTCGATGATCAACTCGCGGACCTCCTGAGCGACCTGCGCCAGCTGCTCGTCGCCGAGCGTCTTCAGGTCGGCCGGACAGTCGATCCTGTCGATGAGCCTTTCGGGGGTCATGTCGTGCGCGTGAGAATGTAGTCGGCGATCTGCCCGAGTAGCGCCGTGTCGCCCTCGGCCGCCACAAGCGCCTCCCGCGCCTTCGCGTGGGAGTCCCGGGCTAATTCCCGGGCCCGCTCCAGCCCGAACACGCTCACGTACGTGGCTCTTCCATGACGCTCGTCGGAGCCGCGCGGCTTGCCGAGCTCGACCTCGTCACCTGTGACGTCGAGGATGTCGTCGACGATCTGGAAGACGACTCCTAGCTCGGCCGCGAAGCGCCGGTAGGGGATTGTGGCAGGTCCGCTCAGCCCTTCGAGCGCCAGCACCGAGCCGACCGACGCCGCGATCAAGGCGCCCGTCTTGAGCTCGTGGAGGTGGCGAACGTCGACGGCGGCGTGGCCCTCCACGTCCAGGAACTGACCACCCACCATCCCTCGTACCCCGGCCGCCGATACCACCTCGCGCACGGCGTCGAGGACGTTCGCCGGTTCGCCGCGCTGCTCCGTGACGGCCAGCCGCATGGCCTCGGCGAAGAGCCCGTCGCCGGCCAGAATGGCCACGTCTTCGCCGAACGCCACGTGGCAGGTGGGTTTGCCGCGGCGGAGGTCGTCGTCGTCCATCGCAGGGAGGTCGTCGTGGATGAGCGAGTAGGTGTGAATCATCTCGATGGCGGCCGCGAGCGGCAGCACCTCGTCCGTCGGGCGCCCGAGGGCCTCGGCGGTGGCAAGCGCGAGCACCGGCCGGATCCGCTTGCCGCCGGCGAGCAACGAGTACCGCATGGCCTCCTCGAGCCGTGCGGCCGCCGGTTCGGCGGCGAAGCGAAGTCCTTCGAGGTAGCTGTCGACCTTGTCCTGGAACTCGACCGGATAGGACGATGCCTGCACCCTCAAAGCAGGCGCTCCTGACCCTCCGTCTCCCCCGCCCGCCGGACGTGGGCGTCGACTTCGGCTCCGAGCCGGCCGGCGAGCTCCGCGCACCGCTCGACGAGCTCGGCGGCCTCCTCGGGGTCCACCTCTCCGGCGCGCAGCCTGGCGGCGACGGCGTCCAGCTCGTCGGCGAGGCGGTCGAGCGGCTCGCTCACCGTGCGGACAGCTCCTCGCGATGCACTGCGCCGAGGATGCCGTTCACGAACGCCGGGGTCTCAGCCGAGCAGAGCTCCTTCGCCGCCTCAACCGCCTCGTCGATCGCGACCTCGGCGGGAACGTCGGGGCGGTTCCGCAGCTCGTGCAAGGCGACTCTCAGGATGCTGAGCTCGAGCGGCGCTATCCGGTCGAGCGACCAGCCCGTGGAATGACGCTCGATGAGCTCGTCGAGCTCGGCCCGCTCATCGAGCACGCCCCCGACCAGCTCGCGCGTGAAGGCGGTGGCATTCGGCTCGAGAAGATCCGGCGCCGGCCGACCGGTGACCTCCGCCTGGTACAGCGCGAAGACGGCTGCGCGGCGCTGGTCGGTCCGGCGCACGTAGGGCCTTAGGCTCGCGAGACGTACTCGCCGGAACGGGTGTCGACCCGCACCTTGTCGCCGGTGTTCACGAAGAGCGGCACCCGGACGACCACCCCCGACTCGAGCGTCGCAGGCTTGTCGCCACCGCCGGAGGCGGTATCACCGCGGAGGCCCGGATCGGTCTCGGCGACCGTCAGCTCGACGGCGGTCGGGACCTGGACGTCCGTCGGAGATTCGTCCACATACAGGACGTCGACTTCTTCGTTCGGGACGACCCACTTGAGCGATTCCCTCACCTGGTCCTCGGGAACCGCCAGCTGCTCGTAGTTCCGAACGTCCATGAAGTGGGCGTCGGCACCGTCCGAGTAGAGGAACTGCATCCTGCGCGACTCCGTACGGACGGGGCGGAACTTCTCGCCCGCTCGGAACGTCTTGTCGATCACCGCGCCGTCCTCGACGCGTTTCAGCTTCGTCCGTACGAAGGCGCCGCCCTTGCCCGGCTTCACGTGCTGGAACTCGACGATCTTGAAGACGGCCCCGTCGACCTCGACGTGCATCCCGTTCTTGAACCGGCTGGTGCTAACCACGATCGAAAGCCTAGCCCGGCGGTGAACGAGCGAGCCGGTCGATGCGCACACGGCCAGCTTGACTGCTCTAGCCCGGCGTGGTACGGGTGGATTTTCTCCAGGATCGGGGCTACGGTGGGGTAGGCGCGGACTGCGCTCTGGCTCCCAAGGAGGTACTCCAGGATGAAGCTGCTGACCGTCCTCGCTGCCGCAGCTGCAGCATTGTTCGCCTCCGTGCCACTCGCCTCGGCTATCCCGCCGACGCACGAGCCGGTCTCCTTCGCCGATCGGACCTTCTCGGGCCAGTGTTCGTTCGACGTTCATCGAGAGGTACTCGTCAATCGCTCTGTTCTCACGACCTTCTCCAACGGCAACCGGTTGACGACCGGCACGTTCAAGGAGCGACTGACCAACCTCTCGACGGGCGAGTTCATCGACGTCAACGCTTCCGGCCCGATCCTGGCCGTTTTCCATCCTGACGGCTCGTCAACCGAGTTCCTCCGCGGTCGGCAGTTCGTCCGCCCGTTCGATCAGCTGCTGATCACGACCGGAAGAGTCATCGTCGAGCGTGACCCGGCCGGCGACATCGTTGGTTTCACCCAACTGAGCGGCACGAGCCAGGACGTCTGCGAGCTGCTCGCTTAGCGGCCGGGTGCTGAGGACCTCACGCGGCTGAGGCAGCCGCCAGGCACATAGGTGGCGTTACCAGCCGTGCTGCGACGCCACCAAGAGAAAGATCACAGCGACTACTCCGGCGGTGAGCACCACTATCAGGTTGATGACGATCGCAAGGCGGAGGCGACCTGGCCCCGAGGCGCCGAGCGCTGGCACCCTCCTGGCCCCGCCCCGCCCTGCTTGGCCGTCGCCGGCGGCGTGCTCGGCGTCGTCGCCGGCGGCACGCCCAGGGGACGCCAGGGCGCTCTCGAGCGAGCTCCCAATGAAGTGATTGAGGCTCACGTCGTCGCGCTCAGCGGCTCGTGACAGCTCGGCGTGGAGCGACCGCGGCATGCGCAGCATGAGACGCCCGCTGTAGCTCGCTGCCGACCGCGGCTCGGGAAGTTCTTGCCCGTGCGCCACGGCGTCTTCGATCCACTCGTCGATCGCGCCTTCAACAGCGCGGACTGCTGCCTCGATGGTGTCGCCATGGGCTTCGCAGCCGGGGAGCTCCTCGGCGTGGGCCGTCCACGCGCGCCCTTCTGCCTGCTCGTTATCCCGAAAGACCAAGACGCGATACGGCAGATCCCGATGCTGCCGTACCGCCCCGCTTCGGCCCCCACCCGGCCCACCATCCCGAGGTTCGTGACGTCGGCGGGAGGCCTTCCGGGATGGGATCTCGCTGGGCGACGTTCGACCCGATCGCCGTTCCACGCCCGCGGCGGCCGTGCCGGGGCGCTCCGAAGTCGCGGCAGTCGCTTGTCCGGCGCGCTCGAGCTGCTCCCGGAGCTTCGAGAGCGCCACCTGGGTCTGCCGGGACAGATGACGCGCCGAGATCCCCAGCTCCTGGGCGACCTCGGTACGGCTTTTATCGCGCACGAAGCGGAGGTAGACGATCTGACGCTCACGCTCATTGAGCACCTCAAATGCGCTCGCGAGCATCAACCGATCGTCGCTCAGGTCGTACAGCTCACCTGACCCTTCGCCGAGCGATGCGTCTTCGTGCTCTGCGTCCGGGCGCCTCGCGCTGAGGGCCTGCGCGACGTCCTCCTCGTCAGCCCCGAGCTCTCGAGCCACTTCGGCTGCAGTTGGTCGCCGCTGCAGGGCCGCGCCCATCTCGGCCTCGCACCGCACGGCTCGGGCCCTGAGCTCTTGGATGGGGCGGGGCATTCTGACCGAGGTGGTCCGGTCCCGCAGGTGCCGCTTGATTTCCCCAACGATGTTCGGCACCGCGAACGCCGTGAGCTCTCCGCCCCGCTCGACGTCAAAGCGGTCGATCGCGTTGATAAGGCCGATGCAGCCTGCTTGGAAGAGGTCGTCGTAGTCCTCGGTGCGCTCGTAGCGATGCGCGAAGCTCTCGACCAGCGGGAGGTAAAGCTCGATCAGCCGATTACGTGCAGCGATATCGCCGTCGTCCAAATAAGCATGGAGAAGACCGGTCGTCGCCGTTGCCCTCTCGAGCCGATTGCCCTTCTCGCCTGCTTTCTCCATCTTCGTATACGCAGACAGTTCCCTGATACCACGCGAGCCCTAGGCAGTACCAGATGCTCGAGAGGCCCAGTTTTGTCTAGTTCCATTGGCCGCTCTAAGAACCGCCAGGGTACCTGTGGGGTGAGGTTTGGACTCGATTATGTCCCCTACTCCCTCACCCTCAACCCGAGCTGCAAGTGGCGTTGCACGTCGCCGCCAGCGTTTCGGCACGCTGCCGATCGATCCGGCGACCGTCAAGCCCACTTCGCTCCGTCTCCTCGCTCTGCCCAGCAAGGCGGCGGCGGGCACGTTGGCCGCAGTGCTTCTGCTGTGCCTGCCGGGGACGGGCCTCGCGGCTGGTCGACCGGATGGGGGTGAACCGCCCGCACGTGCCGGCGGCCATGAGGACGTCCGCTCATCGAGTCGGCTCCTCGCTCCTGGCGCGGGCTATGCCGTCGACGGCGGGTTGCCGCAAGTACGCCAGCTCCAGCGCGCTCTGCGTACTGCGGCCTACACAACCGGCCGGGTCGATGGCTTCTACGGTCCGCTGACCGAAGGCGCGGTTCGGCGGTTCCAAGCGGCGTACGGCCTGACGGTCGACGGCGTCGTGGGCCCAGAGACGCGCGCGGCGCTCCGTGCGGCGTCCGCAGACGAGAGCCGGGCCCCGCCTGCCCTTCGGCCGGGAGGCGGCTACCGCACCCCGGGCGATTCGGCGCGCGTTCTCGACGTACAGCGCATGCTGCGGGGCCTCGGATACGAAGCCGGTCCCCTCGACGGACTGTTCGGGCCGCAAACGCAGGCCGCCGTTCAGTGGTTCCAGGTCAAACACGGGGTCCGTCCGACCGGCATTGTCGATCGGCCGACCTTGGAACGCCTTCGCGCGCTCAGCCGCAGCTCGCCGAGGATCCGGGATGCGGGGTCAGCGGAACTCGAGGTCCCGCCTTCGCCATCGGCCGGCTGGCACGGCCGCCCGATCCGCAACCCGCACCGGCATCCCGGCCCTGCAACATCGGAGCCGGCCGGGCTTAAGGGCGGGTATGCGGCGCCGCTGCGGCCGGGCGCCGGATATCGAAGCGGGCCCGCCGCCCAGCGGGTTCGGCGAGTCCAGCGAGATCTGCGCAGGCTCGGCTACCGACCCGGCCCGGTCGACGGCGTCTTCGGACCG
>Ga0126313_10001492_pt1 | contig 12419 bp, 11 predicted proteins | sample Plot105A_FD_89954 | JGI IMG/M metagenome (GOLD analysis project Ga0126313, IMG submission 89954) | Serpentine soil microbial communities from UC McLaughlin Reserve, CA, USA - Plot105A | ecosystem: Environmental > Terrestrial > Soil > Grasslands | place: USA: UC McLaughlin Reserve, Lake County...
TAGGGAGGAAGCCGCGAGGCGCGGCAGATCGCGGCGCAGCTTGACCCGTGGTTAGTTGCGTGGTTCCCAGGATCGGCCTCTCGCTGCCGCGGGTCACAGAGAACCGCAGCAAGCATACCGTCTTGCCGCTTTCGTCAATGACCGTCATGCGCCACTCGCCGCCGCCCCAGAGCGTCGCGCCGCGATCCTTGAGCATCGCGCCGGTTGTCGTGATCGCTTGCGTGCGTGCCGCCGGTTTGGGCGGCGAAGATCGCGCCGAGGGCGGCGGCATCGATAGCTCCCCCCGAGTCCGCGGAAGAAGCTCGCGGTGACCATGGCCATCACGAGCCTGCTCAGCTCGACGCCGTTCTGCACGGCCACCGTTAGGACCTGGCCGACCAGCCCGAACCGAGCGGCGCTCGAGCCCCGGCGGCCTGCAGCTCGCGAGCAATGCGTTCATTGTCGTAGAACTCCGCATTGGCGACGACGCGGACCGCGCCGTCCTCACTCGCGATTGGCTGGATGCCCCGGTCAGCGTCGTTCGGGCAAGGCGTGCGTGGCCGAGGCCAATGCGACCATGAGGCGCGACCCACATCGATCGCCCGTCCGGGCCGCGGTGGCTCAACCGGTCAGTCGCCCGCCGCAGAGCCACGTCGGAGATACTTCCGTACGGGGTGTGGACCGCAGCGATTCCGCACATCCCGTCTCAAACATCGCAGAACCGGCCAGCCTCACGCGTCCATGCCGCACTAGCGGCGGCGCCCGCCCTTCCCGCGATGTCCTCAGCCTGGCGTATTCTGCTCCGGTCGAAGCCAACCGCGATCCCTGCCCAGGAGTTTGCGTGTCAACTGCGTCCGACTACCGCATCGAGGGTGTGTACCACATACTGGCCACCCCGTTCTCGTCTGGATTGGATATCGACGAGCCGAGCCTCCGGCGCCTTGTGAGTAGTGTCCTCGCGCTGGCCGTCGACGGACTGACGATTCTGGGTGTCGCAGGCGAGGCGCAGACGCTGTCCGTTGACGAGCGGACCCGGCTTACGGCCGTAGTCTCAGAAGTGGTTGATGGTCGAGTGCCGGTCATCGTGGGAACATCCGCCGATGCTCTGGATCAGGCGATTGCGCGATCCCGGGCTGCCGAACTCTTAGGTGCATCCGCCGTCATGGTTGCCCCACCACGGGGCGCTGATCCGGACTCGCTCATCGGTCATTACCGCACGATCGCGGAGAGTATCACTCTACCGATAGTCCTTCACGACTATCCAGACGTCACAGACGTCGATCTCACGATAGATCAGATGGTGAGCTTGGTCGAAGCAGTGCCGTCGATCGTGTCGATAAAGCTCGAATCCGTGCCTAGTCCTCCACGTGTCGGTGCTGCTATCGCCGCTCTAGAAGGCGCAGCGACGGTCCTTGGTGGACGGGGAGGCCTGTACTATCTCAATGAGCTCAAGCGTGGCGCCTCGGGCACGATGACCGGCTTCGCGTTTCCGGAAGCCCTGGTAGACATCTGGCGGCACTGGCAGTCCGGCGATACTGACAGCGCAGAAGCCGTCTATTACCGGTACCTTCCGCTTCTCGTGTTCGAGGCCCAGCCGAGCATTGGCCTGGCGATTCGCAAAGAAACGCTGCGTCGCAGAGACATGATCACGTCGGCGACTTTGCGCCGGACGAGCCCAGCGCTTGATGACGGGACACTCGCGGACCTTTCGGACATCCTCGGTTCACTTGGAGTCAAGGCAACGATGTGGTAGCAGGTGACACGATGTACACTGAGATTCTGCCTGGGCAACTGGAGCGTGACGGCGCCCTGTTTGTGCCAGGGCGCAGGTTGAGCAGTCACGTTCCGAGCGCCGGATCGGCGCAGGCAGAGGATTGGGACCGGTTCGTTGCTGGATGGGATCGACTGACGGTCGACCAGTACGACCCATCGACGCAAGGGGAGCGACGACGACGGTATGGTCGTATGCTGGCGCGGAAGACGGCCGGTCGGAGCTACGAGCTGTTGCCGTTGGCCGCCGCTGCTTTTCGGCAGTCAGCGGAGGTGATCCCTCTGTATGGCGGACGGTCGCGTCACTTCGCCCCCATCGAAGATGACACGCTTGGCTCTCCCGTGCTGCATTCCATCGTAAGGTGGGACGTCACGATCGTGGACGCCGCAGACGGCCTGCCGCAAGAGGTGCTCCTCGGACTACACATGATCAGAACCATCCTGCGCCGTTCCGAACGTCGGCTGCCAGCGCCCGAAGGGCGCCACAGAGACGGTCATCGCTATGTGGCGATGCATCTGATATCGCGAGGCTGGTGCCGCGGCGCGACCTCGAACGTATATGAGGGTCGCGCCACCGAGCCGTCGCTGTCTGTGACTCTCAAAGAGCCGCTGGACACGATCATCGTCAACGACGAACGGATGAACCACGATGTGACCGCGCTAGAGGCTGCAGCGGAGCGTGGCGTCCGCGACATGCTGCTGATCGACTTCGACGACGGCTACCGATAGCGGACGACCGGCGGCGCGTCGGACCACTGCCGGCCGGTGTCGCGGCGCGCCTCGTTTCTTGAGCCGGCCGCCGCCTACTGACTCGATGCACCGGAAGTAAGCAGGTGCGATCGGATTACTTGGTACCAAAACCGTGCGATCTGTCTTAGAATCGCGGCGATGATCGTCCTCGTCATGCGATGAGCGGTTCGGTCTCCTACCGCGTTGCCGTGGCGCCCGCCGAGCACGAGCTGCGCATCACGACGACGATCACGGATGCCGACGTCGACGGCGTCCTACGTCTCGAAAGCCCGACGTGGGTGCCCGGCGACTACGAGTTTCAGACCTTCGGACGAGACGTGTTCGGCGTCGCAGCCAGAGACGCCGGCACGGGTGCGCAGCTGCCGGTGCGGCGATCCGGATGGCAGGCATACGAGATCGAGCGTGCGACGGGCAGCGTGGAGATCACATACACGGCTTATTGCTCGTCGTGGGATCGCAGCGAGGCGTGCGGGATACTCGGTGACACCAACGGAGTCCTGACCGGCGCGCGTTATCTTCGCGTGCCCGCCTACGACGGCGAATACGAGGTCAACTACGAACTGCCGCCGGGGTGGGGCATACACCACCCGTCGGGGGCCGTCCAAGTGGCGGACACCGCTTGGCGCTACCCGAGCTACGAGATCCTGCTCGACACGCCGGTCTGCGTCGGTGCCTTCGATCGCGTGAGCCGTCAGCGCAACGGGACGCCGTTTCACTATGTCTTCCTTGATCGTGCGATCGGCTCGGAGTCCGAGGAGGAGCACTTCGTCGACCAGGTCGACGCCGTCGTTCAGACCTTCTACGAGATGTTCGGGTTGTTTCCGTTCGAGGACTACACGTTCATATCCTCATTGAACCCAAACGCTGAATGGGGGCTGGAGCACCTGACGAGCACGATGGTCGGCCTCGGTCCCGACGTGTTCACCGATCCCGACCAGCACGCGGTCGGCGTTCGTGTTTGCGCGCACGAGCTCTTCCATGCGTGGAACGTGCGGCGCCTGCGGCCCGCCCCGCTCGACGATTTGGACTTCGAGCGCGGAAGCTTCACCGAGGGGCTCTGGGTCGCCGAGGGCTTCACCCGCTACTACGAGTTCCTCAGCTGCACCCGCACCGGCGTCTACTCGCCGCAGCAGTTCTTCAGCGCCGTCGTGAACTACTACCGCCATCTCGCGGCGTTGCCCGCCTACCGGCGCGTGAGCCCGATCGCCGCATCCCTGGCGACGTTCCTCAACCACGACGACAAGTACCCCGGTCGTGTCAACGACGCGATCGACTACTACGACGCGGGCATGGTCATTGCGTTCGGCATCGACGCGACGCTGCGAAGCCAGACGGACGACGCGTCGCTCGACAGCGCCTTCAGCGCGTTCTACGACGGCTTCGTCGGGCGCGGGTCCGGCTACACGCCCGAGCAGCTGCGCGACTTCCTCGACGGCGTACACGCCGGCGTGGGAACGCAGGCGTACCGCGAGGCCTCCGAGGCGGGCGCAGTTTCGCTCGTCGACCGGCTGCAGATGCTCGGATTCGACGTCGGCGTCGAGACAGTGCCATACGTCGGCCTCGTGTTTCTCGACAACGGTGTTCCGGACGACGGCGCGCCGAAGATCTACGGCGTGCTCGACACAGGTCCGGCCGCTCGCCGCGGAATCGCACCAGAGGACGTCATCACCGCGGTCAACGGCTACCCGTTCGAGCTCGAGGCACTGCTCTGGGCCATCGAACACGAGCCGGTAGTGAGGATCGACGTCGTGCGCGGAAACCAATCGCGCAGCTACGACATCGAGGTGGGACAGCGCGACGAGATCGCACGCCTGACGTGGGCCGGTAGCGACGAGCAGGCGCAGCGGATCACCGCCTGGACGCGGCAGCAGTTCACCCCCGCGCAGGGCTCGCAGATGCCACTGGACTTCTACGAGAACTTTCACGGTGTGGAAACAGTGGTCTGATGACCAGCCACCGCCGTCCGAGGTACACCGAGGAGGAAAGGCGTGGCAGAGCAGGCAGCTGATTATGCGGTAGTGGGCGGCGGCATCGGCGGTGCGTACACCGCGTGGCGTCTCAAGCAGGCGCTCCCTGACAAGCGGGTGGTCCTGCTGGAGTACAGCGATCGAATCGGCGGTCGCCTTTTCACCAGGGCGCTCCCGGGCATCACCGCGGTCAACGCTGAGCTCGGGGGGATGCGCTACATCCCTCAGAGCCATCCGTTCTTCACAAATCTCGTCGCGGAGCTGCGGCTCGCGCACCGCGATTTCCCCATGGGTGATCCGAAGACCGATCCGCAGGGCAAGAACAACTACGCCTATTACCGCCGGCAGCTGCTGCGGCTCGGGGAGCTTGCCAAATCCGCCCAGCATGTCTACCGCTTGGACGCCGCCGAGGTCAACAAGACTCCCGATGACCTCCAGCTCCAAGTGCTCACATCGGTAGTGCCCAATTACCAGAACCTCTCGTTGGGCGAGTGGTTCGACGCCGAGGTGTTCGGTGCGCCGTTGTACGAGTACGGCTTCTGGGACCTTCTGTATCGAGTTCTGTCCCCCGAGGCATTCGAGTATCTTCGCATCGGAAGCGGGTATGACACCAACGTCAGCAACGGCAACGCGATAACGCTGCTGCCGACCGGTGGGGAGTACAGCTCGGCCAACGCGTACCAGACGCCGGTCGCGGGCATGGAAGCGGTACCCAGAGCGTTGGCCGAGCAGTTTCGCGACAAGTTCGGCGGGCAGGTCAGGATGAACTCCCGCGTCGCGCGGATCGTGCGTAGCGAGGATGGGATCTATGCGCTGACCGTCTCCGGGACTGTCTCCACAGACGGCGTGACAACCGATTCCGAGCCGCCCGCGGTGAGTGAGCTGCGAGCAGCGCACGTGATTCTCGCGATGCCGCGTCGAGCGCTGGAGCTCATCGAGTGGGACGGGTTTCACAGGGACCCGTTTCTTCGCGCCAATCTCGGATCGGTGCTGATCCAGAACGCGTTCAAGCTGTTCCTGGCCTATCCGTACGCCTGGTGGAAGGCGTTCGGTCTCGTGGCCGGCCGGTCGATGACCGACATGCCCATCCGGCAGACGTTCTACATGACCGCTCCCGCCGACATGGACACCCCGGTCATATCGGGCGAGCCGGCGCTGCTGATGGCGTCTTACAACGACATCAGTACGGTCCCGTTCTGGAAGGGGTTGGAGAAGGGCGAGCCGTTCGACGGTCCCGCGGACGCCCGTGCGAGTGTGCGGGTGGTGGAAGAGGCGCATCGGCAAGTCATGAAGCTGCACGCGCAGCGGGAACTACCGGAGCCGTACGCTGCGGCGTACCACGATTGGGGCGAGGACCCGTTCGGCGGTGGGTGGCACTCCTGGAAGCCCGGTTTCCGTTACGACCAGATCATTCCGAGAATGACGCATCCGGCGCAGGACGAGCGCGTGTATATCTGTGGCGAGGCCTACTCGAACAATCAGGGATGGGCGGAGGGCGCGCTCGAGACCGCCGAGCAGATGCTCACCGACCAGCTGCGCATACCGAAGCATGACGTCAGCCAGGAGGTGAGCCCCAACCTCGTCAGACGGGTTCAGCACACCGCCGCGCTGCGCGCGCGGCACGGAACGCTCATCTAGCCCGGACGGAGCATTCGAGTGGTGTCACGATGATCTACGACCCGCCCGGATTCATGACTGACTTTGCGCGCATACCGGGGCAGCGCGAGCAGTGGAGCCGTGCAGTGTCTGGATGGTTCGACGAGCGTATCGCCGTCGAGGAAGCGACACTCAGGGGTCAACCTTGTCAGTTCTACAATCAGGTGACGACGCCCACCGTCGGCGAACCTATCGAGCAGGAGATCATGTGGAACGGCTTCTCCGGCACGTTGCGCAACCGGTACGGGAGAGCGCAGGCGCTCGCCGTCGGCGATCAGCTCGTCCCCCTGACACAGCGCATCGACGGGCCGGGATGGTACTACACGGGAGGACAGTGGCAGAGTCTCTTCTATCGCCCGCAGGACGAATACTGTGAGTGGCGGGTCACGCGCGATGGCTCCGGACGCATCACGCGCGTGACCTTCACCTCCGAACCGCCCGAGTACTGGGAGGCGCTCAACGGCGAAACGCTGGCAAACTTCAACCGCGAGCCGCGCTATCCGACGGTCGGCGACCCCGACCTGCTGCTCGAGCTCTACCACGAGTACGTCAGCCCCGAGGTCCAGTACGAGGACCTGATCTGCGCGGAAGACCTCATCGACTACAGCGATCCGGACGAGCCCGCCGTCATCTACGCCAAGGGCACGTACAACCCGTACAACCGCTGGAACACGACGGACGGGCTGATGCACCTCACGCAGCCGGCCAACACGCTCTCGGCGGAGATCAAGCTCGCCGCGGCCGCGACGGTGCTGCGGACCCAGGGCCACGACCGGCCGATCTCGGATCCTGACGCGCTGATCGCGTGCGCGCGGTACGGCGGGCTGAACCGCTCGAGCGACCCGACGATCGGTGCGACCGTGAACGAGCTCGCCGCCCTCGGCTTTGCGATCACGCTGCGCAACCCGGTTGGGCTCTACATGGACCATCTCGACGTCACCGGCTGGGCCGGGCCGGATGGCATGCCGGTCGACCCGAGCTGGTTCCGCGTGCTGCGCGGCCAGGCGGGGCTGATCGAGCACGCGGTGTTCGAGGTGCCGTCCCGCAAGGGCTTCACGGTAAGCGACATCACGATCGGCGGCGAGCCGATCCAGGTCGGTGGCCAGCTCGCCGAGCACATAACGGTCAAGCTCGTCGGCATCGCTTCCCAGCCCGGGCGCTTCTCCAACGGCCCCGTCGGATGTGCCCCCGGCCGCTGCTGCGCCGAGGTCGCCAACCCGAACTTCCTGCACTACCTCAACCCGGGTCAAGCGTGCCCGCCGGGGATGGTTCGGGCGTTCGACTACGGCGAGCGGGCGGCCAGCGAGCGGGCCGCGTTCGAACCCGTCCTTGCCGCGGCGCCGGTGCACCGCCGCCGGCGCATACCTCACGGAAGCCGCGTATGACCCCTCAGCGCCGTGAGCCGCCGGACGAGCCGCTACTCGACGGCGACGAGATCCAGGGCAACGCCGTCCCCGGCTTCATGAAGCCATTCATGGGACTGGCCATGCTGACGGTCGACGACAAGGCCAAGGCAAAGGCCTGGTTCGGCGAGATCGCCGGGCAGATGACGACGCTGGAGCAGACCATGGAGTCTCGGGTCAAGGTCCGTTCGCACCGCAGGCTCGGCCCCGAGCGGATCGAGCGCCTCGGCCAGGTGCCCGACGGCGTCGACGATGCCTCGGCCAACGTCGCGATCAGCAGCGGCGGGCTCGCGAAGCTGCTGGCGGGAGGCGAACACGCCGGCGACGTCGATGCGTTCACCGATCCCGCCTTCTCGCTCGGGCTCGCGGCCCGCTCCTCGCTGCTGGGCGACCCGACGGATCCCTCGGCCGAGGGCAATCCCGCAAACTGGGTCGTCGGCGGACCGGGAAGCGAGCCGGACGTCCTGCTGATCATCGGCGCCGACCGCGAGGAGAAAGGCGCCAAGCTGTTCGACGACCTGCGCAAGAGCGCGACGGAAAGCGGGTTGCGGCTCATCTATGACGAGCGCGGTCACAAGCTCGACGCGATCGGCAAGGAGCATTTCGGCTTCCAGGACGGCGTCTCGCAGCCCGGCGTGAGGGGACGGACGGCACGCGAGCCCGACAGCTACATCACGCCGCGGGTGATCGACCCGTCCTACACGCCCGACGCGTGGCTCTACGGTCTCCCCGGGCAGTACCTCGTGTGGCCGGGCGAGTTCGTCTTCGGCTACCCCGGGGCGGGAGCGGACCCGCTCGTCCCGGGGCAGATCAACCTGCCTGGGCCGTCCTGGAGCCGCAACGGCTCCTACGTGGTATTCCGGCGCCTGCGCCAGGACGTCGCGGGCTTCTGGGAGTTCGTCACCGAGTACGCGAACGGGCTGAGCAAGCGGCCGGGCTTCGAAGGGATCAGCGCAGAGTGGCTGGCCGCGCGCGTGGTCGGCCGCTGGCCCAGCGGCGCACCGATCGCGCGCCTGCCCGACGGCGATGACGAGAAGCTCGGGGTCGACCGTCTCGCGAACAACAACTTTGGCTTCGCCGCGGCCGCCGAGGCGATGCCGCTCGCCGGCGGCGGGACCAGCAACGGCTGGCCTGAAGCGGGGGCCGACCCGGTCGGACTCACATGCCCGATGAGCGCCCACATCCGCAAGGTCAACGCGCGCGAGACTCCTGGCGACTTTGGTGGCCGGCGGGCTTCGTTCAACCGGCGCGTCCTGCGCCGCGGGCTCCCGTACGGCAAGCGGCTCGAGAACCCGCTGGGCCTTGACCCCGAGCACGGGCAGCGCGGCTTCCTGTTCCTTTGTTACCAGGCCTCGATCGCGGACCAGTTCGAGTTCCTCTGCAACGACTGGATGAACAGCCCCACGAACCCGCGCAGCCCTAGCGGCAACGACATGCTGCTCGGCCAGAACAACGTTCCGACCGCCAATCCCCTGGTCGCCCGCCAGCGCAGCGCGACGGTGTTCGGAAGGGAGGCCGCTGCGGCGACCGTCGCAACCGGCGGCGATCCGCGGGTCGACGTGCCGGCAGTCGATGACTTCGTGATCCCCACCGGTGGGGGGTACTTCTTCAGCCCGTCGATCAGCGCACTTAAAGAGGTGATCGCGAAATGACCGCGCCATCGATCATCGATCAGCCCGGCTTCCATGGGATGTTCATGTTCGGCACCGATACCCTGTTCCTCAGTCACATGCCGATGTTCACCATGGAACGTCACATGTACCAAGTCGTCCTGCAAGCAACCCTGCCGGCGGCGATCATGAAGGAATATCAGACTCAGCGGACCAACCCGGGCACGCACTGCAACCTGCGCAACTCAAAGAGCGATCCGTACGCGCTGCCCGAGCTCAAGAGCGGACGGCGAACGTCATTCAAGGCCGACTTGTGGGCTGACTACTCAAACGATCAAGCGGATCCGGTGGACCCGCCGTTCGCGACCGAGGTGCCGGTGCAGGTGGAACAGCTCGTGCATTTCCGTCACTTCAATGCCGACATCCCCTACCCGGATCATCTCACCTACCTACTGTTCGGGCGCGGCAACGAGGCACACCTCTCCCACTACATCGCGCGCGACCCTGACTATCAGCACATCGTGACGCTGGGCGGCGTACCGGACTGGCTCTCGGCTGACCAGATCGACGCCAGCGTCGAGCTCAGCTTCGTCAACCACGCGAGTCAGCCGGTTCCGTGTTCGCCGCCGCTGGCGGCAGGCTCGGAGCCGGTGCTGTTCGAGGGCATGGACGAGCCGCAGTTCACGCTCGATCTCAGCGGCGCCACCAGCGTCTGGTTCAGCACTGGCAACATGCTCAACGCGACCGATCCATGCGTGGCGGCATAAGCGGCGGCCCTCTCTGCCAACGTCCGGTGAGACGCTCACGATCAGCGATCTATTGACCTTGAGGGCGAGATTCGGAGCATCTTGGGATGTCGCAGGACAACGGACACGATGGGGTTGCGGCCGCGGCCCGGTTCGCCGAGCGAGCCGTAGGCGAGCGAGGGGAATCGGGCCGCGGCGCGCGTGGCGCGTCGGGGACTATGCCTGACCCTGAGCTGGTCGAGCGGCCCAAGCGCCCGCGGTTCACTGCGAAGTACAAGCTGGAGATCCTCGAGAAGGCCGAGGCGTGCACGAGGCCGGGGGAGATCGGCGAGCTGTTGCGGCACGAGGGGCTGTACACGTCGCATTTGACGGCGTGGCGCAAGCAGCGCAAGAACGGGGCGCTGAAGGAGCTCGGCAAGCCGCGCGGGCGCAAGCCGGCCGACCGCCGCGGCCGCGAGCTCGTGGAGCTGCGCCGTCGCGCCGAGCGCGCGGAGGCCGAGCTCCAGAAAGCCAGGAAGGTCATCGAGATCCAGGGAAACGTCTCAGCGCTCTTGGAGCAGATGCTCGGAACCGAGGGCGCGGACGAGAGCACCGAGCGATGATCTGCCAGACGGTCGACGAGCTGACGCCGATCATCGGCAACAGGCCGGCGTGCCGGGCGCTGGGCGCCGCGCCGGCGACGATCTACCGGCGCCGCAACCCGCCGCCGCCGCGGCCCGCGAGGGCGCGCCGCGGCCTGCGAGGGCGCTGACCGACGCCGAGCGGGCGGCAGTGCTCGCCGAGCTGTGCAGCGAGCGGTTCGCAGACAGCGCGCCCGCGCAGGTCTACGCGACGCTGCTCGACGAGGGCCGCTACCTGGCGTCCGAGCGCACCATGTACCGCGTCTTCGCCGCCGAGCACGGCCAGGTGCGCGAGCGGCGGCGCAGCTCGAACACCCCGCCTACCAGGCGCCCGAGCTGCTCGCCGAACGCCCCAACGAGGTCTGGAGCTGGGACATCACCAAGCTCAAGGGGCCGGCGAAGTGGACCTACTACTACCTCTACGTGATCCTGGACGTCTTCAGCCGCTACGCGGTCGGCTGGACCGTCCAGCACCGCGAGACCGGCCCAATCGCCAAGGCGCTCATCAACCAGGCCGTCGAGCAGCAGCGCATCCACCACGACGAGCTGATCGTGCACGCCGACCGCGGCAGCTCGATGACGTCCAAGCCGGTCGCGTTCCTGCTGGCCGACCTCGGCATCACCTGCAGCCACAGCCGGCCGTACACGTCGACCGACAACCCGTACTCGGAGGCGCAGTTCAAGACGCTCAAATACCGGCCCGCGTTCCCGGCCCGGTTCGACGGCATCGAGCACGCCCGCGGCTTCTGCCGCGAGTTCTTCGACCACTACAACCACCACCACCGGCACTCCGGGATCGGCCTGATGACCCCCGCGGTCGTCCACTCCGGGCGCGCCGAAGGGGTCCGCGCGGAGCGCCAGCGCGTCCTCGACGCCGCCTACGCCAACACGCCCGAGCGGTTCGTCCGCCAAGCGCCGACAGCGCTGCCGGTGCCGACCGCCGCCTGGATCAACAAGCCCACGACGACCGAGGAGGCGGCTCACTAAAAGCCGACGCGAAGCGTCTCACCGGGCTTGACAGCTTCCGCGGGCCGGCTCGCCGTCGGACGGTCATCGACCCGGCTTGCTCACAGCCCATAACTCGTGATCGTTCGGGTCATAGATGACGAGGCTCCCGACCAAGCAATCATCCGGGCCACGGCCGGCGCGCTACCGCTCGTGCCTCAACGCGGAACTGGCATGTTGGCGAGCGCAGCCGCACGCGGGCGCGGCGACCCGCTTACCGCGTCCGGCGGCGTCGTCTGCAAACGCTTCGCCCATGACGCGGCTCGTCGTCGATTGCGGTCCGGGCCTGAAGCATCCGCGACGGGCGTCGATGGAGACGGCGCACGACTTCCCGTGGCTCCGTTCCGCCCTCTCGCCGCTGCCTCCGGAATGCCGGCACCCTGGTTCGGCGTCCGAGCAGTGGAACGGTCCCGATCCGCCGGACCGACGAACCACCCGGAGGACCCATGTCCCGTCGTCTCGCCCTGCTGCCGCCGTGCCGCTCGCCAGGCTCGCCGCCGCGGCTCCCGCGGCCGGTGCACCCGCGTCCTCGCTGCCGCAGACCGCCGTACCGGCGCCGTCGACGGCGCAGGGGAGCTTTCTTGATTACGGGATCTCGAGAGCCTCCCATCCACTTCGGTCGTCGTGCTTATCGGAGCCAACGACTACGGGCTCGTCCCACGGCCCGCCTGAAGATCCGTCTCGCTCACCGCAACAGGAGCCGACCTTTCGCGCGGCGCGCGGAACCGGCGCAGTAGCCGCGCCCGAACGCCCGATGACGGTCGCGGGACGAGCGGACTGCCCGGCAAGCGAGCGTCTCGATGGTCGACGATGAGGCTTTCGAGTTGGACGGAGGCTGTCGCATAAACGGTTCTGTCCGGCCGGGTTAAGAGCATTCCGGGATGGCGCAGAACTTCATCGAGGGCGTCCGTGA
>Ga0126313_10001493_pt1 | contig 12416 bp, 16 predicted proteins | sample Plot105A_FD_89954 | JGI IMG/M metagenome (GOLD analysis project Ga0126313, IMG submission 89954) | Serpentine soil microbial communities from UC McLaughlin Reserve, CA, USA - Plot105A | ecosystem: Environmental > Terrestrial > Soil > Grasslands | place: USA: UC McLaughlin Reserve, Lake County...
ATCGGCCCCTGCTGCTACGAAGTCGGTGACGACGTCGCGGAGGCGTTCGCCGAGCGGTTCGGCGGCGGCCTGGTGCAGGGACGGAACCTCGATCTTTGGAGCGCGGCCGACCGTGCGCTCCGGACCGCCGGCTGCTCGTCGGTCGATCGCTTCGACCTGTGCACGAGGTGCAACGAAGACCTGTTCTTCTCCGAGCGGCGGACGGGGAAGCCCCGCGGGACTCACGGCGTGATCGGCGTTGTTACGAGCTGAGGACGTCCGCGAGCGGTACGAGCGGATCCGCGGCGAGGTCGGACCCGACGTGACCGTCGTCGCCGCGACGAAGTACGTCTCGGTCGACGACTTGACGGCGCTGGCGGAAGCCGGCGTCGAGGTTGTCGGCGAGAACCGCGCCCAGGACCTCGAGCGGAAGCACGAGCGCTACGGAGACGCGTTCCGCTGGCACTTCATCGGGCACCTGCAGAGCCGGAAAGCGAAGATCGTGAACGGGATCTGCGAGCTCGTCCACTCGCTCGACTCCGAGTCGTCGGCGCGGCGGCTCACGGTGCCGGCGCTGCTCGAAGTCAACCTCTCGGGCGAGGAGTCGAAGTCGGGAATCGAGCCGGGTCAGCTGAGCGCGTTTCTCGAGCTTTACCCCCACGTGCGTGGCCTGATGACGATGCCCCCGCTGGCCGACGATCCCGAGCAGTCGCGCCCGTACTTCCGCCGGCTGCGCGAGCTCGCCGAGACGAACGGGCTGCGCGAGCTGTCGATGGGAACGAGCCAGGACTACCGCGTCGCGGTCGAAGAAGGAGCCACCTTCGTGCGCTTGGGTTCAATCCTGTACGGGCGGTAACATCCTGCAGTCATGGGATTTTCGGACGTCTGGAACCGCACGCTCGTCTACTTCGGGATCGCCGAGGAAGAGGATTGGGACGAGGACGGGTACGTCACCAACGAGGAGCTCGAGCGGTCGTACCGCGAGCGTCCGAACGTGCGGAGACTGTCGCCGCGCCGCCGGCAAGGCGACTTCGAGGAGTGGTCGGACGACGCTGCGGCGCAGACGGAGGTCGTGCGGCCCGCGCGGCTCCGCAACGTCCAACCGGCGGCGGTCGCGCCGGCACGCCCGTCCGTCCGCGTTCACCTCGTGCTGCCGCGGAGCTTCAACGACGCCCAGCAGATCGCCGACAAGTTCAAGGAGGCGATCCCGGTCATCCTCAACCTCCAGAGCTCCGATCAGGAGCTGTCCAAGCGCCTGATCGACTTCGCGAGCGGGCTGACCTACGCGCTCAACGGCGGGATGCAGCGCGTCGCGGACAAGGTGTTTCTGCTGACGCCGCGGAACGTCGAGGTCTCGGCCGAGGAACGCGCGCGTCTCCTGGAGCGCGGCGGCTTCTTCAACCAGGCCTGACGCTCCTGGCCGGCGCGGCCCGCTTGCCTCCTTTGCCAGCGTCGCCCTCGAAGCGTCAGGAGGCGGTAGGAAGCCGGGCTGCCGGCCCGAACTGAGGACGGATGGGCGTAGACGCCGTTGTTGTCGTGCTTGCCGACGCGATCTCGAGCGTCCAGCGGTTCGTGCAGGTGTTCGTGCTCGTCTACGGGCTGATCATCTTCATCTACATCCTGATGTCCTGGATCCGGATGCCGTACTCGGTGTGGTCGAACCGGATCCAGCGCTTCCTCCGCGACGTCTGCGAGCCGTACCTGAGCCTCTTTCGACGGGTTCTGCCGCCCTTCGGGCCGCTCGACCTCTCGCCGATCGTCGCGATCTTCGCTCTCTACCTGGGCGGGTGGATCGTTGCCTACCTGCTCGACCAGCTGCACTGAAGGAGGTATCGCGATGTCAATGTCACCCGCGGAGATCAGACACGTCGAACTGCCGCGGCGGCCGTTCGGCTACAAGCGCCGCGCCGTCGACGAGCTGCTCGACGAGATCGCCGAGAGCTTCGAGGGAGTCTGGCGGGACCGCGCCGACCTAACGGACAAGGTCGAAGCGCTCGAGGCGGACATCGTCCGCTACCGCGAGCTGGAGACGCTGCTGCGGACGACCCTCGTGTCGGCCGAGCGGGCGTCGAGCGAGCTGCGTGAGAAGGCCCGCAAGGACGCCGAGCTGATCGTCAACGAGGCGCAGGTCGAAGCGCGGACGATTGCGCGTGAGGCGCGGGCGGAGCGCGAGCGACTGCTCGCGGAGACGCACCGGATCCGGTCAGTCCTGCGCGCCGCTCTGCAGACGCTCGAGGTGGAGGACCGCCCGGCCGAGGCCGCATAGCCCAGGGTTATCCTGTCCAGGTGAAGGACGCCGCTACGCGCATTCGCGTCAAGGTCACGCCCGCGTCTGGTCGGTCCGAGATCGTCGGACGCCACGGCGAAGCGTGGCGAATCCGCGTCACGTCGACCCCGGAACGCGGGCGCGCGAACGACGCGGCGCTGCGGCTGCTCGCAGAGACGCTGGCGATCCCGCGGCGCAACCTGAGCGTGATCGCGGGGCACACGACGCGCGACAAGCTCGTCGCGGTGGACGGGCTGTCGGACGCCGAGGCGGAGTCCCGCCTCAGAAAGGGGGCTGGACGATGACCTCGCTCGACACGGAGCGGTTCCGGACCGCGCTGCTCGACGAGCGCAAACGCGTGCAGGACGCGCTCGAGTACATCCGCAGCGAAGAACCGCGCGGCGCCGACGACGACCAGCAGGAGATGAACCTCGACAACCACCCCGCCGAGAACGCGTCGGTGACGCTCGACCAGGAGATAGACGACACGCTGGGTGAGAACTCGCAGCACCTGCTCGCGGAGATCGATTCCGCGCTGGCACGCATCGAGAACGGGACGTACGGCGCGTGCGTCCGCTGCGGGAATCAGATCGCGCCCGAGCGCCTCGAGGCCGTTCCGCACGTCTCGCTCTGCATCGACTGCAAGCTGCAGGACGAGCGCGGGTGACCGAGCCCCCTGCGTCGGCGAAGTCGAGGCCGCGGCTCGACATCCGGATCGGCTCCTCGACGGACGCGCTCTCACCCGTGTCGTCAGCCGAGCGGCCGTACCGCGCAGGCTTCAGCCAATGGGTTGGGCTGACGTCGGTTGCCGTCGCAGCGTTGGTGGCCGACCAGCTGACGAAGGGGATCGTCTCCGACCACCTCGCGCTCGACGACGGCGTCCGCGTCGCGGGACCCTTCTCGATCCACCACGTCCACAACTCTGGTATCGCGTTCGGCCTCTTCTCCAGCGCGACGCCGATCGTGATCGTGCTGACGACGCTCGCCGTCGCTTGGATGCTGCTCTTCTTCGCGCGCTCGGGCTCGCGACATCCGATCCTGCCGGCCGCGCTCGGGCTCGTGATCGGCGGCAGCACCTCGAACCTGATCGACCGGGTCCGCGTCGGGCATGTGACCGACTTCCTCGACTTCCGCTACTGGCCCGCCTTCAACCTTGCCGACAGCTTCATCGTCGTCGGCGTGACGATCCTCTTCGCGGCGCTGCTGTTCTCCGAGCGTGAGCCGCGCCGGCAGGCCGTTCCCGACGCTCCGGTTACGCGTTCCTAGCGGCGAGGCGGGGTCGCGCCTCGACCGGTTCCTCGCGGCGCGCGAGCCCATCGGGTCTCGCGCAGCCGCTGAACGCCTCCTGGAGACCGGCAGTGTGCTCGTCGACGGTGAGCGGCGGCCGAAGAGCCACCGCTTGCCGGAGGGAGCGCTCGTGGAGGCAGACGTCGAGGTCTTGGCCGTACCCGAGCTGGCTCCCGCCCCGATCGACGTCGAGGTCGTTTACGAGGACCCGCACCTGCTCGTGGTCGACAAGCCGGCGGGACTGGTCGTCCACCCGACGCGCGGGCAGACGGGCGGGACGCTCGTCCACGCGCTGCTCGCACGCGGGTTAGCTGGCGGGCCGACCGATCGACCAGGAATCGTGCACCGGCTCGACCGCGACACGTCCGGACTGCTCGTAGCCGCTCGCTCCGAGGAGGCGCACCGGCGGATGCAGGAGCTCGTGCGGCGGCGTGCGCTGCTCCGCGAGTACCTGACACTCGTTCACGGACGGCCCCAGTCGCGGGCGGGGCGAATCGAGGCACCGATCGGGCGCGATCGCTCGGACCCCACGCGCCACTCGCTCGACACGGCGACGCCTCGCGACGCCGTTACGCACTTCGAGCTCGAGCGGCTCTTCAGCGACCACGCGCTGCTCCGCGTGCGGCTCGAGACCGGCAGGACGCATCAGATCCGCGTCCACCTCGAAGCGATTGGGCTCCCGGTGTCCGGCGACCCCGTCTACGGCGGCCGGGGCGATCTCGGCCTGGAGCGCCAGTTCCTCCACGCTGCGCGCCTGGCGTTCGAGCATCCGTTCACCGAAGCGCCCGTCGACGTGTCCTCGCCGCTGCCGCCGGACCTCGCCGACGCGCTCGCGCGGGCCGAATAGCGGGTAGGATTTTCGCGTCCCACGACCCGGCGGGCCGGGTCGAGCGGTGGTGCCGGCGTGTTCGACGCCGGTTCCGCTCGGCTCCCGCCGGCAGCCGATCGAGTCAACCAAGGAGGTACGCACACCATGTCCGCCGTCTCCATGCGCGAGCTACTCGAGGCCGGCGTCCATTTCGGCCACCAGACGCGCCGCTGGAACCCGAAGATGCGCCGCTTCATCTTCACCGAGCGCAGCGGGATCTACATCATCGACCTGCAGCAGGCGCTCGAGCTCCTGAACGAAGCCCAGGACTACGCCCGCAACCTTGCCGAGCGCAACGGCACGATCCTGTTCGTCGGCACGAAGAAGCAGGCCCAGGACGCAGTCGCCACGCAGGCCGCGCGCGTCGGTATGCCGTTCGTCAACCAGCGTTGGCTGGGCGGCTTGCTTACCAACTGGCGCACGATCTCCGAGCGCATCGAGCGCCTCCACGACCTGCGCCGCCTCCGGGACGAGGGGCAGCTCGACCTGCTCCCTGCCAAGGAGCGGATCACGATGGCCGGCGAGCTCGAGAAGCTCGAGGCCAATCTCGGCGGCGTCGCCGACATGAAGCGCCAGCCGGACGCCGTCTTCATCATCGACCTGCGGAAGGAACAGCTGGCCGTGCGCGAGGCGCGCCGGCTCGGGCTGCCGATCATCGCGATCGTCGACACGAACTGCGATCCCGACGACGCCGATTTCCCGGTCCCAGGCAACGACGACGCGATCCGCTCGTGCGACCTGATCACGCGCGCGGTCGCCGACGCGGTAGAGGAGGGGCGCAACCGCATTGGGCAGCGCGACTTCGAGGCGCGTCAGGCGCCTCGCGAGCGCCCCTCTGAAGAGCCTTCCGAGGCAGCAGCTAGTGGCTCAGAGCCACAAACGACGGACGCGGATTTGCCGACCGCCGTGGGAACCGGGCCTGCGCCCGAACCAGCTAGTGGCTCAGAGCCACAAGGTCCGGCCGAACAGGCGCCGGAGTACGAGCAGCTCGGGCAGCACGAGGCTGCTGTCGAGCCAGTCGAAGAGCAGGAGCCGGTCGCAGCGAACGCGCAGGACGGATCGGAATGACTGCGATCTCCGCTCAGCTCGTGAAGGAGCTCCGCGACCAGACCGGCGCGGGGATGATGGACTGCAAGCGCGCGCTGACGGAGACGAACGGCGACATGGAGGCGGCGGTGCGGCTTCTGCGCGAGTGGGGGGCGGCGAGCGCGGCCAAGCGTGCCGGCCGACAGACCCCGGAGGGCAAGGTCGGGTACCGAATCACCGACGACGCAAAGCGCGGGACGATGGTGGCGATCGGCTGCGAGACCGAGCCCGTCTCGAACAACGACGGGTTCCTTTCGTTCGCAGAGAAGGTCCTCGAGGCCGTCGAGGCCGGCGGTCCGGGAGCGGAGGCGTCGCTCGAAGAGGAGCGCGTGGAGCTGTCCGGGAAGCTCGGCGAGAACGTCGTCGTCGTCGGCGCGACCCGATTCGAGGCGGTCGACGGCGCAGCGGTCAACGGCTACGCGCACCCACCGGCCAACAAGATCGGCGTGCTCGTGCAAGTTCGGGGCGGATATCCCGAGCTCGGGCGGAAGCTCGCGATGCACATCGCCGCGTCGAGTCCGCAATGGGTCGGGCGCGAGGACGTTCCGGAAGATCTCGTGACGTCGGAACGGGAGATCTACCTCAGCTCCGACGAGGTGCAGAGCAAGCCGGAGCAGGCGCGTGACAAGATCGTCGAAGGGATGTTGAACAAGCGTTTCTTCGCCGCGCAGGTGCTGGCTGAGCAAGTCTGGATCCACGACACCGCCAAGAGCGTCTCGCAGGTGCTCCACGAGGAAGGCGCCGAGGTGCTCGAGTTCGAGAGACACGCCCTCACCGAATGACGAGCGCGCCCGCCGAGGCGGCCGCGCGCGGCGCCGATGCGCAAGCGCCGGCGTTCAGTCGCGTCCTGCTCAAGTTGTCGGGCGAGGCGCTGATGGGGGATCGCGACTTCGGTCTCGACCCGGAGCGAATCGAGTCGATCGCCGAGGAGATCGTCGAGGTTCATTCCGGCGGCCTCGAGCTGGCGATCGTGATGGGCGGCGGCAACATCTGGCGTGGGATGGCGGCGGCCGCCGAGGGGATGGACCGCGCGACGGCCGACTACGCGGGGATGCTCGCGATCGTCCTGAACTCGCTCGTTCTCCAGGATGCCCTCGAGCGCCGCGGCGCGCACACCCGCGTTCAGTCCGCACTCGCGGTCTCCGAGGTGGCTGAGCCGTATATCCGTCGGCGCGCGATCCGCCACCTCGAGAAGGGCCGGATCGTGATCTTCGCCGCCGGCACGGGCAACCCGTTCTTCTCCAGCGACACGGCAGGCGCGCTGCGGGCACTCGAAATCAACGCAGACGCGATCCTGGTGGCCAAGCACGCCGTCGAAGGCGTCTACGGCGACGATCCGCGCGTCGATCCGGCCGCGGAGCTCCTGCCCGAGCTCACGCACCTGCAAGTGATCGAGCGCGGCTTGAAGGTGATGGACGCAACGGCGCTGTCGCTGTGCATGGAGAACCGGCTGCCGATCTACGTGTTCGAGCAGGCGCCGGGCAACATCCGGCGCGCCGTCGCCGGCGAGCGGATCGGCACGATCATCTCGACCCCGGAGGAGCTGTGATCGACGACCTCATTCAGGACGCCTCGTCGCGAATGGACAAGTCCGTCGAGTCCGCGCGCCACGAGCTGAACACGATTCGTACCGGACGCGCGTCGGCAGCGCTGCTCGACCGAATCCAGATCGACTACTACGGCACGCCGACGCCGCTCCGCCAGCTCGCCACCATCAACGTGCCCGAGCCGCGGTTGCTGACGATCCAGCCGTTCGACCCCAACTCGCTCAAGCAGATCGAGCGCGCGCTGCAGGAGTCCGACCTCGGGCTGACGCCGGCGAACGACGGCAAGATCATCCGCCTGCCGATCCCTCAGCTGACCGAGGAGCGCCGGAAGGAGCTCGTCAAGGTCGTGCGCCAGCTCGCCGAGGAGGGGCGTGTTGCCGTCAGGAACATCCGGCGCGACACGATCCACCACCTGAAGGAGCTCGCTGACAAGGGCGAGGTCGGGTCCGATGAGGAGCACCGCGCGGAGGAGCTTGTGCAGAAGTTGACCGATACGCACACGCACGCGATCGACGACCTCCTAAAGCACAAAGAAGAAGAGATCATGGAGGTGTAGTTCGGCCACCGCCGAACGCCTCCCAGATCGTGCGACAGCGCTTTCTCCTCGCCCAGGTTGTGGCGGAGCTCTTACCCGCGCCGGGCGCCGTCCTCGACCGTTTCCGCCGCCATCCTCAACCGGAAGTTAGTGGCTCTGAGCCACTAATTGCGTCCGAGGTCGCGCGCTCGATCGCGATCATCATGGACGGAAACGGACGATGGGCGCAGCTCAACGGGGTGCCGATTGCGGAGGGACACCGAGCTGGAACGCGGGCGCTTAGACGCACCGTCGAGGCGGCCATCGACGCGGGCGTGGAGTCGCTGACGGTCTACGCGTTCTCGACCGAGAATTGGACGCGGCCCTCGGCCGAGGTCGACGCGCTGATGGAGATCTTCGAGGAGACGATCGAGCGGGAGCTTCCCGACCTGGCGGCGCAGGGGGTGCGCACACGCTTCGTCGGCAGGCGCGATCGTGCGCCCGAGGCGCTGCGGGACCGGATGGCCGCGATGGAGGCGGAGACGGCCGACAACAGCCGGATCGACTTGTGGATCGCGTTCGACTACGGCGGCCGCGCCGAGCTCGTCGAGGCCGCGCGGCGGCTAACGGCCTCAGGGATCGAACCCGACATGATCGACGAGGAGGCGTTCGCTGCGGCGCTCTACGAGCCGGACCTGCCGGAACCGGACCTGCTGATCCGGACGTCGGGTGAGCAGCGGATCTCGAACTTCCTCCTGTGGCAGCTCGCCTACTCGGAGCTCGTCTTCGTCGACCGGCTGTGGCCGGACTTCGACGAGAACGACTTGCGCGAGGCTCTGCAGCAGTACGCGAGCCGGCGCCGCCGCTTCGGTGGCAGATGAGTGTCGCGCGCATGGGTGCTGCGCGACGCTCGTCGATGAGCTCCTTCTGGTCGCGCATCCTGGTCACGATCGTCGGTTTGCCGGCCGTCGTCGGCGTGCTCTGGCTCGGCGGGTGGTGGCTGTTTGTGCTCGTCCTGCTCGCCACGCTCGTCTCGCTGCACGAGCTCTACTCGATGACGCGCAACCTGCGGCCGCTCGTGTTGGCCGGCTACGCGGGATCGGTGCTCGCGCTGGTGGGGGCGCAGCTCGGCGGCCTCACCTGGATGCTCGCCGGTTTCATGGCAACGCTCGCGTTCGCGTTCCTGCTGAAGGGGGTCGCCGAGACGAGGCCGCCGACGACGGTGTCGGTCGGGATGACCATCCTCGGCGTCGGCTGGGTCGCGGTCGGGCTGGGGCACCTACTGCTGCTGCGCGACATCCCCGCCCACGCGCAGCTTGCGACGCTCACCGTCGTCCTGGCCGTCTTCGCGTCGGACACGGCCGCGTATTTCACGGGGCGCGTCCTCGGGCGCCACAAGCTGGCGCCGCTGATCTCGCCCGGCAAGACGTGGGAGGGCTTCGTCGGCGGAACGCTGGTTGCGATCCTCGTCCCGTTCTTCGCGATGTACAAGCAGGACTTCGTGACCATCCCGGAGTCGCTGCTGCTCGGCGCGGTGATCGCGATCGCCGCTCCCGTCGGCGACCTCTTCGAGTCGGGCATCAAGCGCGACATGCAAGTGAAGGACACGGGCACGCTGCTCGCCGGCCACGGCGGAATGCTCGACCGCATCGACGCGCAGCTGTTCGCGGTCGTCGCGTCCTTCTACCTGCTCGTCGCGCTTGGTTACGCCTGAGGGCCGTACACTGACTTAGTGAAGGGGATCGCGCTGCTCGGCGCCACTGGGTCGATCGGGCGGCAGGCGCTCGAGATCATCGCGGCGCATCCCGAGCTCAAGGTATGCGCGCTCGCATCGGGCGCCAGCGACCTCGCGGGGCTCGCGCACCGGTACGAGGTCGAGCACGTCCAGGTCGGCGGCGACCTCGTCGCGATCCTCGAGCGCTCGGCGCCGGATCACGTCCTCAACGCCGTGGTCGGGTTCGCCGGCCTCGACGCGACGCTCTGGACGCTCGAGCGCGGAGTTCCGCTCGCACTCGCGAACAAAGAGAGCCTGGTGGTGGCGGGAGAGCTCGCACTGGCGGCGTGGGAGCGGGGTGGAGGGCAGCTCCTCCCGGTCGACAGCGAGCACAGCGCGGCGTTCCAGTGCCTCGAGGGGCGGGGCCGCGACACCGTCGAGTCGCTGGTGCTCACCGCGTCGGGCGGGCCGTTTCGCGGGCGAAACCGCGACGATCTCGCGGACGTAACACCGGCGGAGGCGCTCGCGCATCCAACCTGGAACATGGGCCCGAAGATCACGATCGACTCGGCGACGCTGGCGAACAAGGGCCTCGAGCTGATCGAGGCGCACTTCCTGTTCGGGCTCCCGTACGAGCAGATCGAGGTCGTGATTCACCCGACGTCGATCGTGCACGCGATCGTCCGGTTCCGCGACGGAGCGGCGCTTGCCCATCTCGGGTACCCGGACATGCGGGTCCCGATCTCCTTCGCGCTGACCTACCCAGAGCGCGCCGCCACGCCGATCCCGCCGCTCGACCTGGTCGGCGGGATGACGCTCGAGTTCGCCGCGCCGGACCTCGAGACGTTCCCGCTGCTCCGGCTCGCGCGCGCCGCCGGCGAAGACGGAGGCACGTACCCGTGCGTGTTCAACGCCGCGAATGAGGTCGCGGTCGGCGCGTTCCTGGAGGGCCGCTTGCCGTTTGTCGGGATCGCCGAGGTCGTCGAGGAAGCGCTTCGCGCCTGCGACGGTGCGCCCGCGCGCGATCGCGAGGATCTGGTCGAGGCCGACGCCCAGGCTCGACGCGTCGCCGCGCAAGGTGTGGGGGTCGCGTGAGCCTCACCATCGCGATCCTGGGCCTGGCGCTTCTGATCCTCGTCCACGAGGCGGGTCACTTCATCGCCGCACGCGCCGTCGGGATGAAGCCGACGAAGTTCTACCTCGGGTTCCCGCCCGCGCTCGTCAAGGTCGTGCGCAACGGGATCGAGTACGGGATCGGCGCGATCCCGCTCGGTGGTTACGTGCGGATCCCGGGCATGCACCGGCCGTCGCCGTCCGACGTCGACATCCACCTCGGGCCCGCGCTCGGTGAGGCGCCGCAGCTGTACGGGCCGGTCGAGCGCCTGAAGCGGCCGCTTGCGGAAGGCCGCCTTGCAGACGCTCGTACGGCGGTCGGAGAGCTCGACGAAACCGTTTCCCGCTCGTTCCTGTCACCCGGCGCCGCCCGCGCGGCGGAGCGGGGCGTGCGCGAGGTCGAGGAGTCGCTCAGCTCCTACGCATACTGGCGCCAGCCCGTGTGGAAGCGGATCCTGGTGATCTTCGCCGGCCCGGGGACGAATCTCCTCTTCGCGATCGTCGTGTTCGCGATCCTCTTCATGGTCGGAGGCGGGAACCCGACGAGGACCGTCGAGGAGGTGCTGCCCGACTGGCCCGCGGCAAAGGTGGGGTTGCAGTCCGGCGACAAGGTCATCTCGATCAATCGAGCCCGCGTTCGCGCGTCGCAGATCGCGACGGTGATCAACGACTCGGGTGGCCAGCCGTTGCGGCTTGTCGTCGAGCGAGACGGCCAGAAGATTCCGCTGCAGCCGATCGAGCCGAACCTCGAAGACGGCGTCTGGCGGCTCGGGTTCCGTCTCCGCGGCGAGGGGCTTCCGCCGGGCGAGGCGACGTGGTCGTCGATCCGGCTGACGGGGCTGGTCACGAAACAGATCGGGCTGTCGCTGTCACACCTCGTCCACGGGGAGGGACGGAAGGACATCTCGAGCCCTGTTGGGATCGTCCAGGGATCCTCGAGCGCCCTTCATGAGGGGCTCGAGAACTACCTGTGGGTGCTCGGGCTGATCAGCCTGTCGCTCGCGCTGCTGAACCTGCTGCCTCTGTTGCCGCTGGACGGCGGCCACATCGCGTTCTCGATCGTGGAGGGAATCCGCGGCCGCGCTGTCCGCCGCGAGGTCTACGAGCGCGTGTCCGCCGTCGGAATCTTCCTCGTCGTGCTGCTCTTCTTCGTCGGTCTCTCGAACGACGTCGGCCGACTCGGCGGCGGATAACAACGGGGGAAACCATGTTTCCCCCGTTGGCCCCCTTCTTCTTCGTCCGGGCATAGCAGGCCCGCTGCGCGGCTCACGCCGGGCTAAGCCCGGCTTCGCCGGCCTCCCGCGCGTTTCCATCGGCGTTCAGAGGCGGAACTACAATCGTCTCAATGCCTAGCTCGCACAGCATCTCGGTCGGCGGCGTGAAGATTGGTGGCGGTTCGCCCGTCGTCGTCCAGTCGATGACGCTCACGCCGACGCGTGACGTCGAGGCGACGACCGCGCAGATCGCCGAGCTCGCGTCTGCCGGCTGCGAGATCGTCCGGTGCGCGGTCCCCAAAGAGGAGGACGCCAAAGCGCTGCGGGCGATCGTCCGGCTCTCGCCGATCCCTGTGATCGCCGATATCCACTTCAACGCAAGTCTCGCGCTGAAGGCGATCGACGCCGGCGTCGCGGCGGTCCGGATCAACCCGGGCAACATCGGCGGGCCCGAGAAGGTCGAGCAGGTCGTGACGGCGGCGCGTCGGGCTGGCATCCCGATGCGGATCGGCGCGAACTCGGGCTCGCTCCCGAAGCACCTGTACGACCTGGCTCAGCAGGACCAGGCAGAGGCGCTCGTGGAGGCTGCGCTCGAGGAGGTGCGCCTGCTCGAGCGGCTCGGCTACCGCGACTTCAAGATCTCCGTCAAGTCGAGCCACGTGCCGACGATGATCCGCGCCTACCGGATGCTGTCGGCGAAGGTGCCGTATCCGCTCCACCTCGGCGTGACCGAGGCCGGGACCCCGTTCGCAGGATCGATCAAGAGCGCGGTCGGGATCGGCGCGCTGCTCGCGGACGGGATCGGCGACACGCTGCGCGTCTCGCTGA
>Ga0126313_10001495_pt1 | contig 12404 bp, 11 predicted proteins | sample Plot105A_FD_89954 | JGI IMG/M metagenome (GOLD analysis project Ga0126313, IMG submission 89954) | Serpentine soil microbial communities from UC McLaughlin Reserve, CA, USA - Plot105A | ecosystem: Environmental > Terrestrial > Soil > Grasslands | place: USA: UC McLaughlin Reserve, Lake County...
GAGCGGATCTTCGACGGCGTCGGATCTTTGGGGTTGGAGCCCGTCGAGGTGCTGCATTCGCCGCTGGCCACGCACATCCGCTACCGCCGGGCGAGCTGAAGGCCGGCTTCGGATACGTCTACCAGGCACCGCTCCGAGGCTCCCGATGCGGACGGCCAGCGACCCACTTCGGGCGTCCCGCAAGCGCATTGCCGAGCTTGGAACCTCGGGAACGTTGACCTCGACCGTCTGGGCCGTCTGGTTGATGCAGTCGTCGACCGGTTCTTTTACGCGCGAGACGTTGACTCGGTTGTCGCACTTAATCCGGTCAACGAACGGGGCTTGCACAAGAGTTCTGGAGAGCCGCGGAGCGTGCGGGAGGAGATGTCCAGACGTCCGGCCCGCGGGCGAAGCAGCCGGACGTTCCGAGCGGCGCAACGGGTGCAGCGCGGCGACCACCGCTTCACCGACATCCCGCCCTCGCGCATCGCTGGCGTCCATCGCCCGTGCGTTACCCGTGCCCGCGCTTGTACGGCTACTGCTTGGACGACGAGGAGCAGTGGCGCATCGGCGCTCGGGTCGAGGCGCGTAGAGGCGTTGTGCGGGCCTGCGAAACGGGCCCGTGGGTGATCCGGTCACGGTGTTTCCGGGCCCGTGGGGGCCGCGGGGCGGGCGAGGTCGCGGTCCTTGAGGCGGTAGCTGTCGCCCCTGAGCGCGAGGATCTCGGCGTGGTGGACGAGGCGGTCGATCATCGCGGCGGCGACGATGTCGTCGCCGAAGATCTCGCCCCACGCGCTGAACGGCTTATTGGACGTGACGATCAGGCTCGCGCGTTCGTAGCGGCGGCTGACGAGCATGAACATCAGGTTGGCGGCGTGGGGGTCGAACGGGATGTAGCCGACCTCGTCGACGATCAGCAGCGGGATGCGCTGCAGCTTGTCGAGCTCGTGGTCGAGGCGCCCGGAGCGTTGGGCGTCGGCGAGCAGCGCGACCCATTCGATGGCGGTCCGAAAGGCGACGCGGTGGCCGGCCAGGCAGGCGCGGATGCCGAGCGCGATCGAGAGGTGGGTCTTGCCGGTGCCGGGCGGGCCGAGCAGCACGACGTTCTCCTTTCCGGCGAGGAAGTCCAGCTGGCCGAGGTGCAGCACCGTTTCGCGCCGGAGGCTGGTCTGGAAGGCGAAGTCGAAGTCCTCGAGCGTCTTGCGCGCCGGGAACCGCGCCTGCTTGATCCGGGCTTGGCCGCCGTGGCTGTCGCGGCTGTCGATCTCGCACTTCAGCAGCACGGCGGCGAACTGCTCATAGCTCCAGTCCTCGGCGCGGGCGCGGTCGGCGAGCTTCGGCAGCGCCCGCGCCGCGGCCGGCGCCTTGAGCGCGCGGAACAGGTGCGCGAGCTCAGTGGTCGCCCGGCTCATGCGATCAGCGCGTCGTAGCGCGCAAGCGGTCGCCTCTCGACGATCGGCTCGGCGCGGCGCTCGGCGCGCTGATCGCGCAGCGCGCGGGCGTGCTCGAGCGCCGTGATCGTGCGATGCCGCGCAAACGAGCGCGGATGGCGGCACGCGAGCTCGCCGCTGTCCAGGGCGACGGCGAGGACCTCGCGCTCGGTGATGCGCGCCTCGACGCGGCGGCCGACCAGCCGCGGATCCAGCGAGTAGTCGCAGGTGTCAAAGCGCAGATACGGATCCGGCGCCACCCGCAACACCCAACGCCGATCGGTATCCGGCGGCGTGGCCGGCAGCGGCGCCATCACCGCGCGCTCGTCGATGAGCCGGTCGATCGGCCGGCAGCGCAGCGTCTTGTGCACCCGCGGATTCGCGCGCTCGGTGAACCAGGTGTCGAGCTGCAGCTGGAAGTCCAGCTCGTTGGCGAACCGCCGGCCCGGCTCGAAGCTTTTCTCCATGAAGTCCTGCAGGCGCTCGACGCAGCCCTTGGCCTGCGGGTCGCGCGGCTCGCAGAAGTGCCAGCCGACCCTCAGCGCGCCGCAGAAGGCGGCGAACTCCACGGTCGGCCGGCCGCCGCCGGCGTGCAGCCCGGACTGGCGGTCCCACACCAGGGTCTGCGGCAGCGCGCCCAGCGACCACAGGCAGCGGCGGATCCCGAACAGCAGATCCGCGACCTGCGTCGAGAAGATCAGCGCCCCGGCGCCGGCGCGCGAGTAGCCCAGGCACGCCACCACGACCCACGCCCGGCGCGTCTGTCCGTGCCCGACCGGAACCTCCGCCCGCGGCTCCCAGAGATCGAACTGGCAGATCTCGCCGGGCCGATAGACGGTGCGCTGATAGGTCCTGGGGGTCGCGAACAGCGGCCGGATCTCGCGCAGGTAGTCATCGACGATCGTCTTGCCGCCGCAGTAGCCCAGCGGCGCGATCAGCTCCCGGATCCGCTGCCCGCTCAGCGACGCGTCCTCGCCGAGCAGTCGATGGATCTCGGCCTTGAACGGATCGAGCTTGGAGCCCGTCGACGCGCGCTCATACCGCGGCGGCGCCGCCGAGCGCAGCGCCGCCCGGATCGTGTTGCGCGACAGCCCCGTCCGCCTGGCCAGCTCCTTAATCGACACGCCCCGCACGAAGTGTTCGCGACGCAGCTCGGCCCACTGCTCCACGCCGACCAACCCCTCTCCTCCTCACCTCGACCACACGGATCGAGCCGAGGCTCAACAGCCCCTCGGACGCCTCCGCCCCGCACCCGAGGGGGTCAGTTTTCGACCGGCGGAGGGGGGTCAGTTTTCAGCCGGCGCCGACAGCAGACAACGCCGCGAGTAGTCCCAAGCCGCGAGACTGGCGAGATCCATGACGAAACGCCATGCCGTTACCACACCCAACGGCTAAGCGGGACGAGTCCGACAGCTGCACTCGCTCAGAGCCAGAGTCACTCACATGGTGCAGACGCCGTGGTGACTCAGTCTCGCCGAGGCTCGTAAGGCGCGCCGCGCGTTGACCCGGCACGGATCGGCTCGCGAAAGTGGGTCGTCGCGGCCGGCTGCTCTCGCGGCACCCAGCGTGGCCAGCGGCGCGAAGGCGCGCTGGCCGAGCTGGAAGATGCGCTCGGGGTGCGGAAGGTCCTTGAGGCGGTGCTCGCCGAGGTCGCGTACGTCGACGTCGACGAGGTGACGCGTGATCTGCGACAGCAGCACCTGACCGCCGTGGCCCGCCGCCGTGATGCGCGCGGTGCGATGGACGTCGAGCCCGACGTATCCCTCCCGGGTGACGAGCGGTTCGCCGGTGTGCAGGCCCATCCGGACGAGCACCGGCCCCCGGGCCAGCGCGGCCTGCGCGTCGAGGGCAGCGGCGACGGCGTCGTGCGCTCGGTGGAAGGCGGCAAAGACGGCGTCGCCGACGCTGCCGGTCTCGACGCCGTCGTGGGCGCTGATCGCGGCGCGGATGCGCCGGCGGTGCGTGGCGAGGAACTCGACGTACTGCTCGCCGTGGGTGCGCAGGAGCCGTGTTGATCCCTCGACGTCGGTGAAGAGGAATGTGACCGTGCCGCACGGGAGCTCGCGCATCGTCGGGACGCGATCGCCCTTGCGGGCCATACGGCCCCGCCACACAGCGAGGGTCGAAATCATGGCTGCCACCCTCGCGGCAGGGTCGGGCGGCGACTATCCGGCGGGCGGCTGTCCTGACCGCCCGGCCGCGGGCGTCCGAAGCTCCGGGCCACGGCCGGTCCCGCACTCCGGCCAGCGGTACCCGGACGAGCCACGACGTACTGCGCGCCGAGCGGCCAGGCCGGGCAGTCCGGCAACAGTTGCGTTGCGGCAGCGACACCCCGTATGTTCGACTCGCGCGCGGTCGCGCCGCTAGCCGCGCGAACACGGCCCAATTGGAGCCGGGTGCATCAGCTTCGACCCGAGGCGTTCGTCATACGCCCGCCGCCCACCGCCGTCACCGCCGTCGGCCCGCCGCGGGACCGACCAGGCCCGGTGCAAGGGGCGGTACCGCTAGCGGGACGTGGCGGACGCCCGCGTTCCGGGGGACCAGACAACCGCCGGTCGGATCGCGCGGCCGCCGCGCGAGAGGGACGGTAACGGGAGACCTAACGAGCGATCCCAGGAGACCGTCATGGACACCCAGTCATCCCTCGCCTTCGATGTGCCGCAGGCCACGCCGTACCGGCCCGGCTCGCGGATCATCACGCTGCCGCTGCTCATCGCCTGGGCGCTGACCATCCCGCTGGGTGCCATCGGGCTGTGGATGGCCGCGCACTACTGGGAGCACCCCGTTCCGCCCGACACGAGCCCGCCCGCCGCAGCGGAACTCGGCTGGTGGCTGTTCCTGGCCGCATTTGTTGTGTTCATCGGCTCCGGCGTCATCACCGCCGTCAGGCTCGCCGAAGCCCGCCGCCGCGCGCGACCGATCCGCGGGTTCGTCGCGAAGGCGTTCGGCGTCGCGCTGGTCGTCCTTCTGGCCGCCGCCACGACGCCGGTGGCAGAGTCGGACCTCGGCTGGACCGTCGTCTTGCTCTCCGCCGCGACGTGCCTGGCGCTGGCGTTCGCGATCGTGTACCTCGACGCGCGAGTGCAGCCAGCGCTGCGCGCGAAGACCGTCGAGGTCGCCCGCCTGCACGCCTCGCGGGGGCGCCTCGTCGACGCCAGCGATGTGGCCCGGCGGGAGATCGAACGCGACCTGCACGACGGGGTCCTGCCCCGCCTCGTCGCGCTGCTGCTCAACGTCAGCATGGCTCGCCGCGCGGGCCATTTCGAGCAGGCGCCGGCCGTGATCGACGACATCGAGCACGAGCTGCGCGGGGTCCTGCACGACATCCGCGGGGCGGCCAGCGGCATTCTGCCCCCGGCGCTCACCGACCTCGGTCTCGAAGCGGCCGTCACCGAACTGGCCGGTCGCTTGCCGTTCCGGGTGGATGTGTCGCTCCCTGCCGAGCGCCTCCCGGTGCGGGCGGAGGTGACCGCGTACTTCGTCATCGCCGAGGCGCTGGCCAACGCCGCCGAGCACGCCGATCCGACCAAGGTCGCCGTGCGCGTGAGCGTTCAGGGTAGGCGGGTCACGGTCGTGGTCCACGACGACGGCCGCGGCGGCGCCGATGCGTCCGTCGGTACCGGCCTGCTCGGCCTCGCCGATCGCGTCGACACGCTCGACGGACGCCTCAGCGTGGCGAGCCCGGACGGTGGCGCCACCATCGTCCGTGCGGAGTTCTCATGCGCGTCGTGATCGCTGAGGATCAGGCGCTGCTCCGATCCGGCCTAGTGCGGCTGCTGCGCGACGCGGGGTACGACGTCGTCGCCGAAGCGGTCGACGCGCCCGATCTCGTGCGCAAGGTCGCCGGCCATCGCCCTGACGTCGTGGTCACCGACGTCCGTATGCCGCCGGGCCATACCGACGATGGCTTGCGCGCGGCATGCGAGATCCGCGAGCGCTTTCCGGGCACCGCGGTCGTCGTCTTGTCGCAGTACGTCATGGAGCGCGCCGCCGTGGACTTGGTCGGGACGGACGCCTCTGGCGTCGGCTATCTGCTCAAGGACCGGGTCGCCGATCTCGACACGTTCATCGACGCGCTCAACCGCGTCGCCCGCGGAGGGTCGGCGCTCGACCCCGACGTCGTCTCACGGATGGTCGGCCGCCGTGGCACGGACGTACTCGATCGGCTGACGCCTCGTGAACGCGACGTCCTACGGCTCATGGCCGAAGGGCGCTCGAACCGCGGGATCGCCGAGAAGCTGGTGGTGACCGAGGACGCGGTCGAGAAGCACGTCAACAACCTGCTGCGGAAGCTCGACATCACCGGGGCGCCGACGGATCACCGTCGTGTGATGGCCGTGCTCGCGTTTCTCCGCCGCGAGCAGCCCGAGGGGGCCTAACGTTCGCCGAGCGCCACATCTACGGCCGCCCAGTCAGCGGGCACGGGCGCTGGGCGGATTCCCGCTAGCCGTAGCGCGTGCGTCCCGGCAGCGGGGTCGCCGGGCCCACCGACGTCTGCGACGTTGGGCAGACGACATGATCGATCAGTTGAGGAAAGGCTCATGCGCGATGTACGAGGGCGGATCGTTGCCGCTGAGCGGAGGCTGTTCGAACGTTACGGCGTGACGGTCAGAGCGCGGGAAGTGTGGCTCGACGATCCGCCGCTGCGGGTCCGGGCGCTGGAGTCGGGTGACGGTGAACCCATCGTGCTCGTGCACGGGAGCGGCATGCTGGCGTCGACGTGGGCGCCAGTGTTGCCTCACCTTCCCGGGCGGCGCGTGCTGGCCGTGGATCTGCCGGGATTCGGTCTCAGCGATCGGTATGACTACACGGGGCGCGCACTGCGCCGGCACGCGGTCGCGCAAGTTGGGTCGGTGTTGGACGGGCTCGGCCTGTCGCGGGTCGACCTGGTCGGCACCTCGCTGGGCGCGATGTGGTCGCTGTGCTTCGCACTCGAGCATCCGGAGCGCGCCAAGACGGTCGTTTCGCTCGGCGTGCCCGCGCTCGCCTTGCCGGGCATGCACGGCGACCCCTGGTTCACGTTGGTGACCCGGCGCGGAATCGGCGCTCTCGCCGTTCGGATCAAGATGCCGCGGCGCATGGCCCGTCGTGCGCTGACCGATGTGCTCGGGCGTGAGGCCATCGAGCGCACGCCGGACGAGTGGTTCGACGTCGCGTGGTTGGGAACGCGGGTGCCGGGATGGAGCCGCGCGATGCGCAGCCATCTGCTGCTGGCAATGCGCGCCGGACGCCCCCGGGCGGAGAACTTCCTGACCGAGGACGAGCTGCGGAGCATGAACGTTCCGCTCCTCTTCATCTGGGGCGAGCAGGACGTGTACGGCTCGCCGGAGATCGGCGAGCGCGCGGTCGAGCACCTGCCCCAGGGTCGGCTGGTGAGGATGCCGGGCAATCACGCTCCCTTCCTGGACGATCCGCAAGGCTGCGGGCGGTTGATCGCGGACTTCACGCGGATTGCGCAGGGCGACGGCACCGGGGTACGGTAGGCGCGGAGGCGAAGCTTGCTGCGAGCAGCTCGATTGCCGCCGGCGTTCATCGTTGTCGGGCCCTTGGCGCTGGTCTTGGGCGTGGTCACGGTGGGGGTTACGCTCCCGGTCGAGCGCGGCGCGCAGTACACGGCGCGCGTCGCCCTGGAGCTCGTCGTCGCCGGCGGGTTCGTTGCGGCCGCCCTGTATGTCCTGGCCGGCGGACGCGCGCGCTGGTTCGGTCTGCTGGCTGCCGGCGTTGCGGGTGGGCTCTGTTTGGAGACCTGGCGATTCTCCGATCGGCCGCTCGCCTACACCGCGGGGCTGCTGTTCGGATCGCTCTGGTCGGCGCCGCTGCTGCACATGGTTCTGGCGTTCCCTTCCGGGCTGCTCCGCGGCCGATGGGAGCGGCTGTTCGTCGCGGGGTCTTACACGGCCGCGATCGTGATACAGCCGATCCCGTTCCTGTTCTGGGAGGAGCCGTTTCGTCCGGTCTGCGAGGAATGCCCATCCAACCTCGCGCTCGCGCGCGCGGACCAGGAGGTGGCGGAGGTCGCGATGGCGGCGTTCCTGGGGTTGGGAACGCTCGCGATGCTCCTGCTCGCCGCGTATCTGGTCCGCCGGGTGCAGACGGCGCACGCCCATCAGCGCAGTGTGCTGCTGCCCGTAGCGGTCTCGATGGGCGCCACGCTGCTGCTGACCGCCGTGTCCGCTGGCGCGGAGGCGCGTGGTGACATCGAGTTCGCGCAGGCCACGAACCTGGCCTACCTCGTCGCGTTCGCCGCAGTGCCGGTCGCGATGCTCACGGGCGTGCTTCGCAGTCGCGCGTACCGTGCCGAGGCGGTCAGCGGGTTGGTGGAGCGCCTCGAGTCGCCGCTCGGTCCCCATGGGCTTCGCGACGCGCTGGCGTACGCGCTCGACGACCCGACGCTGGAGGTCGGATACTGGGTCCCCGAGCAGGAGCGTCACGTCGACGGCCACGGCCGAGTGGTGGCAGCGGCGCCGACGCCCGGGCGTACGTGGACGGCGATCGAGCGCGCCGGCCGGCCGGTCGCATTGATCGGTCACGATTCGCGTCTCGATGAGGACGTGGAGTTGGTGGAGTCAACGGGCGCCGCGGTCGGTCTCGCGCTCGAGCGCGAGCGTCTGGCCGCCGCGCTGCGTGCCAACGTCAATGAGCTGCGGGCATCGCGGGCGCGACTCGTCGAGGCCAGCGACGCGGCGCGACGGCGTTTCGAGCGAGATCTGCACGACGGCGCGCAACCTCGGTTGGTGTCCTTGCTGCTCAATGTCAACCTCGCGCGCCGCAATGCCGAGGGCAACGGCGCTGCGACGCTCCTTGACGAGATCGACACTGAACTTCGAGGCATCCTCGCCGAGCTCAGGGCGGTGGCCAGCGGCCTCCTGCCTCCGGCGCTGACCGACCTCGGACTGGAGGCGGCCGTCACCGAGTTGGCCGCGCGAATGCCGTTTCGCGTCGATGTCGGGCTCCCGACCGGGCGGCTCCCGGACCGGGTCGAGGTCACCGCCTACTTCATCATCGCCGAGGCGCTGACCAACGCGGCCAAGCATGCGCATCCGACGCGGGTGGACGTGCGGATGACGCTGGCGGACGACCGCGCGTTCCTCGAGGTGCGCGACGATGGTGCCGGCGGAGCGAACGCGAGCGGCGGATCCGGCTTGCGCGGCCTGCAGGACCGAGTCGACGTGCTCGAGGGCCGCCTGACGGTCAGCAGTTCAGCGGGGGTGGGCACGACCGTGCGGGTGGACCTCCCATGCGCGTTGTGATCCGGGCAGACCGTCCGCTGGTGGCACCGGCCCGGCGCGGCTGGTGGGCGACGGGGCGTTCGACCTTGTACTCGCGGCTCGCGCCGTCGTAGCGCTCGGCTTCCGACCGTGGCGTACGGCGACCGCGCGACTCGCACTGCGGACAGCTGTCGCAAATGGACTGCGATGAAGGGAGGGGCTCCCCGGTGACAGGCTCGTGCTTGTCTCGAGGAGCGAGTTCGAGGCGCCCTCATGTTGCATGTAGGACTGGATCTGAGCCGGCGTCGAGTGGACGTCTGCGTGCTCTCCGACCACGGGCGAGGTGGTCGTCGAGACCGCGGCGCCCTCCGATGCCGATGGCTTGCGCGGCCTGGCGGAACGGCGCGGCCTGGCGGAACGGCTCGCCCGAGAGCGTCACCCGGTGCGCGCTGTGATCGAGTCGATGAACGGCGCACGGTTCGTGCACGACACGCTCGAGGAGCGCGGCTGGGATGTGCTGATCGCCGATGCGACCAAGGTCAAGGGCCTGGCGGTCTGTCCGATCTTCTGTGTGTGGTCGTGGTGACCGACGCGGCCCGTCGAGGGGCCGGGAAAGGCACCCCGTGTCCTCCTCGAAGACGAAGTCCATTGAGAGAGATTCGGCTACCACGGAGTCGATGCAAGGCGTAGTAGCCCGGGCGGTACTCCGGGCGCTCGCCCAGGCCGCAAGGGTCGGGGTGTCCCGCCTCGAGCGCGGCGCGGTGGAACGCGTCGACGGCCTCGTTCGACGCCGCCGGGAACGCCATGTGCACGTGCTCGGTGCTCGTCGCCTGCGACGACCGAGAACGAGGCGCCGCGGCCGGCGAGCTGGACGCGGTTGGGGGTGTCGTCGCGGACCGCGAACCCCGCGTGCGGGCCGATCGTCTCGTAGAAGCGGTTGGCCGCGGCGACGTCGGCGACGCGGATCCACACGTGGTCGATGTGGCCGGAGGTGTGCGGCTCGTCGTGGTGGACCGCCTCGGCGCTGTTGCCGTCGGGGTCGAGGAGCAACGCCCCGTAGTAGTCGGGCGCGTACTGCGGGCGCTCGCCGGGCGGGCCGCCGTCGCGGTAGCCCGCCGCTGTGCCGACCCGCCAGAAACTCGTCGACGTGCTCGCGCGAGGGCGCGAGCCAGGCGACGTGCAGCCGGCGCGTCGGCGGGCGCTCGGCGGAGGCCGCGGCGAGCGAGAAGTCGTCCCACTCGGGGGGCTCGTCGTCGTCGTGGGTGCGCACGACGCGGAGCGGCGCCAGCACGGTCGCGTCGAACCGCTCCGACGCGGCGCGGTCCGGGACGCGGATGGTCACGTGGTCGAACACGCGCGGCACGATGCCACTGCCGCGCAGCCCGTCCGGGCGCCGCCCGCGGCGAGCGACGCCGCGGGCGGCGCTCAGGCGGCGCTCAGGCGGCGTTCAGGCGGCGCGCAGCGCTGGCCGCTCGGTGCGCTCGGCGTAGGCGAGCGCGACCTTCAGGAACGCCTTGCCCGCGGGCGTGTGTCGCCGCGCGGCGCGCCACACCAGCGCGACCGGCCACGTCAGCCGCTCCGGCCCGATCGGGCGCAGCTCGATCGGCGGCCCAGGCTGCTCGGCCACCGAGCGCGGGATCACGGCGATGCCGAGGCCCTTGCTCGCCAGCCCGCGCACCGCCGCCATCTCGGTGCAGATGAACGCGTTGCGCGGCTCGAGCCCGCGGTCGGCCATCGTCCGCTCCAGGCGACGGCGCAGCGCGGAGTTCTCGCGATAGGCGATCAGGTCCTCGGCGGCGAGCTGCTCGAACGTCACGTGCCCGCGCACGCACAGCGGGTGGTCGATGGGCAGGGCGACGACGATCTCCTCCTCCCATAGGAGGGTGGCGGCGTACTCGTTGCCCAGCGCGTCGGGGTCGAGGGCGGTGAAGGCGCAGTCCAGCTCGTCGGCGTGCAGCGCGGCGAGCACGTCGTCCTGCGTGTCCTCGACCAGTTGGATCGCCACGCCCGGGTGCGCGGCACGGAAGTCGGCGAGCATCCCGAACAGGTCGTAGGGTCCGGTCGGGTAGACGCCGCCGATCCGCAGCTGCCCGCGCAGGAGCCCGGTCAGCTCCTCCAGCTCGCAGTGCATGCCGTCGACCTCGGCCAGCACGCGCTGCGCGTAGCTGAGGATCACGCGGCCCTCCGCGGTCAGCTCGACGCTGCGGCTCGTGCGCCGGAACACCTCGACGCCGAGCTCGCTCTCCAGCCGCCGGATCTGCTGCGAGATGGCCGACTGCGCGAGGTACAGCTCCTCCGCGGCCTTGGTGAACGACCGGTGCCGGGCGACGGCGTCGATGGTGCGCAGGTGACGGAGCTCCATGCGGCGATGGTCCCACCGGGGCCGCCAGAAGTCGAAGTCAGCCTTGTGCGGGCAGCCATAACCGCCCGTGATGGATGCGCGCTCCCGATCGCACGCGGCCGGGTAACGCTCAGGCCATGGCCACAGACAGCGGCGAGCCGACCCGCAACCCCATCATCCGCATCGGTCCGGTCAGCGAGGAGCACTGGACCGTGCACGTCGACGACGACCCGACGCCACTGTCCGAGCACCGCACGCGAGCGGAGGCCGAGAGCGCGGCGCGCAGCCACGCCGAGATGTTCGGCTACCCGGAGTACATCGTGCACGCGCTCAACGGCGACCAGCAGACCGTCATCGTCGACGACCCGCAGCCGCGCCCGCCGTACCCGGGCGCCGCGAGCGGCGAGTCCGTGGCCTGAGGCGGCGACCGGCTACGCGCGCGGCTCGGCCAGCCGCCGCCGCGCGAGCTCCATCGCGGCCGTGAGCGGCGTCATCCCGCCCGCCGCCGCGTCGTAGATCGCCCGCAGCGTGTCGCCGATGCCGCGCACGCGCGAGCGCGCCCGCTTGGGGTCGTAGCCGTCCGGCTCGAGCTCGACCGAGATGTTGATGATCCCGCCCGCGTTGGCGACGAAGTCCGGCGCCCACAGGATCCCGCGCTGGGCGAGCAGGTCGGCGATCGAGTCGTCGGACAGCTGGTTGTTCGCCGCGCCCGCGATGACCGGCGCCTGCAGGCGCGGGACGGTCTCCTCGTTGAGCACGCCGCCGAGCGCGCACGGCGCCAGCACGTCGACCTCGGCGACGAGCGCGCGGTCGGGCGCCAGCCAGCGCGCGGCCAGCTTGTCGGCGTCCGCGCGCTTGCGCTCGTCGATGTCCGACACGACGAGCGAGGCGCCCTGGCGCGCGAGCAGCCGCGCCAGCCGCAGCCCGACGCTGCCCAGCCCGACGACCGCGACCGAGCGGCCCTTCAGCGAGGCCGAGCCGAACGCCCGCTCGCAGCTCGCGAGCACCGCGGCCTGGACGCCCAGGGCGGTGTACGGCGACGGGTCGCCCGAGCCGCCGCGCGCCTGGGCCAGGCCACTCACGTGCCGCGTCGCCTCGGCGATCACGGTCATGTCGCGCGACGACGTGCCGACGTCCTCGGCGGTGATGTACGCCCCGTCGAGCGCGTCGACAGTTTCGCCGAAGTCGAGCAGGACGTCGCGCCGCGCGTGGCCCTGCGGTGCGCCGTCGCGCAGCATGATCACGCCCTTGCCGCCGCCGAGCGGGAGGCCGGCGCACGCTGCCTTGTAGGTCATCGCGCGGGCCAGGCGCAGCGCGTCGGCGACCCCGCAGGCGCTGTCGTCGTAACGCCACATGCGGCAGCCGCCGAGCGACGGCCCGCGGACGGTCGAGTGCACCGCCACGGCGCAGTACAGGCCCGAGCGCGCGCCGCGGCGGACGAGCAGC
>Ga0126313_10001497_pt1 | contig 12398 bp, 14 predicted proteins | sample Plot105A_FD_89954 | JGI IMG/M metagenome (GOLD analysis project Ga0126313, IMG submission 89954) | Serpentine soil microbial communities from UC McLaughlin Reserve, CA, USA - Plot105A | ecosystem: Environmental > Terrestrial > Soil > Grasslands | place: USA: UC McLaughlin Reserve, Lake County...
ATCGGGACCTTCGACACCGAGCTGTTCCCCGAGTTTCTCCGGGCCTTCACCCAGTACGGCCGGTTCACCCTGCACATCAACTGCCACTACGGCGAGAACGCCCACCACAAGGTCGAGTCCGGCGTGAAAGCCCTCGCCCTCGCCCTGAGAGAGGGGATCTCTCCCCGCGCCGCCGGCAGCGCCTCGACGAAGGGCATCATAGATTGAAGGTCGCCGTGGTGGACTACGACGCCGGAAACACCCTCTCGGTCACGCGGGCCCTCGCGAAGGCCGGAGCGAATGTAGACCTCACGCCCGACCCGGAACGCGTGACGCGGGCGGACGCCGTGGTCTTGCCAGGCGTCGGCGCCTTCGGCGACTGCATGAGGAAGCTCGAAGAGAGGGGCATGGACGGCGCCTGTCGCGAGGCGTACGGGAGCGGCAAGCCCTTCCTCGGGGTGTGCGTGGGACTGCAGGTCCTCTTCGAGGGATCCGAGGAGTCGCCGGGTGTCGAGGGCCTCGGCATCCTGCCGGGGACGGTGAAGCGTTTCGAGGTGGGGGAGCTCAAAGTCCCTCACATGGGCTGGAACGAGCTTCGGGTCAGGCGGAGGCATCCAATCCTGGAGGGCCTCGACGGCGAGGCGTTCTACTTCGTCCACTCCTACTACCCCGAGCCGGCCGAACGGGGCGACGTCCTGGGGACGGCCGAGTACGGCGGGCACTTCTGCGCGGCGGCGGGTCGGGATAACCTGGCGGCCGTGCAGTTCCATCCGGAGAAGAGCAGCCGGGCGGGTCTCAAACTCTACGAGAGCTTTCTTGCCTGGGCACGGACGTAGGCGCGATGGAGGGAAGCTCGAAACCGTCCGATAGGTTCCTCACCGGAACTCGCATTCGATTGCGCCCTCTAGAGCGCACCGATCTACCGCGCTACCAGGAACTGCTGTGTGACCCCGAGATCAACCTGTCCTACGGGGGCCTGGGAGTGCCCGACAGCCTCGCCAAGCTCCAGCGCCGGTACGACGCAGGGGGGTACGACGCGACCGACCGGTATCTACACCTCGTGATCGAGACCGGAGGCACCCTTATCGGGCAGGTGTCTCTGAAGAACGACGAAAACTTGCCCAGCCGCACGGCGACGTTCGGGATCTTTATCGGCGATCCTGCATACCTGGATCACGGCTACGGCACCGAAGCGAGCATGGTCTTCCTGAACTACGCGTTCTCCATCCTCGGATACCACAAGATCAACCTCGACCTCTTCGAGTACAACGCCCGCGCCCAGGCCCTCTATGAGAAGCTGGGCTTCGTTCACGAGGGCCGCCGCCGCGAGAACCACTGGTCGCGAGGACGCTTCTGGGACGACGTTTTGATGGGCATCACCGCCGAAGAGTGGTGGGCGAGGCATGGCCCACCGCCTGAACCAACCACCGGGCGGGAATCCGGTTGAGCGGCTTTACCATTTTCCCGGCCATTGACCTGCGGGGCGGTAGGTGCGTGCGGCTGAAACAGGGGGATTTCGGACGCTCGAAGGAGTACGACGCCGATCCCGTCGAGCGGGCGCGGGAGTGGGAGACGAGGGGGGCACGGGCTATCCACGTCGTCGACCTCGACGGCGCCAGAGAGGGACGGCCCGCCCAGCTGGACCTTGTGCGGACTATGGCCCGCTCGGTCGACGTGCCGCTCCAGGTCGGCGGCGGGGTCCGCACGCTGGAGGATCTGCGGGCCGTGAGGCGGGCCGGGGCGGGCCGCGTGGTGATCGGCACGGCCGCGGTCGGCGACCCAAATCTCAGGCTGCGCGCGGTCGATGAGCTCGGGGGTGAGCTCGTGGTTGCCGTGGACGCCCGCGACGGGATCGTCGCCACCCACGGTTGGCGATCCTCGAGCGGCATCCCCGTGCTGGAGCTCGCCGAGGAGCTCGCCGGCGACGGCGTGGCGACCGTCGTGTACACCGACGTATCCCGGGACGGAATGGGCGCCGGGGTTGCGCTCGAAGAGACCGCGGTCGTGTCCCGCATCGTGCCGACCATCGCCAGCGGCGGGGTGCGGGGTGTCGAGGACGTTATCGCACTGTCGAAGATCGGCGGCGTGGTCGGCGTGGTCGTAGGGACGGCGCTCTACGAGGGGCGGGTCACGCTCGAGGAGCTACTCAAGGCACAGCGCGGCTAGTAGGGATCCCGGAGGGCCGCGGCGCCCGGGTTTATCGGGGTCCGCGCGGGCCCCGATCTCTCGTTAAAGCCTCAGCCGGGACGTTGTGGCTTCGCCTTCCTGGTATTTCGCGGACTGGATGGTTCGCCACGCGAGCTGAGAGAGAACCTCGTCGGTCGGGCCTTTCGTGCCCGGGTACGCCTCGGAGATCGCGGCCCTCGCCGTCTCCACGTTTGCGTCGAGTGCGGCGTTGATCTCGTACGCCCGGGCAGCCTGATACCTTATGCGGAGCCCGCGCGGCGGCGCTTCCCCGACCGCGTAGAGTACCTCGTACTCCTCGGTGCGGCTCTCGTAATCACCGACGCGGCGGGCCGTGCAGCTCAACTCTGGCATGCAAGCATCCTATCACCCGTCGAGACCCTGCACCCGGACGGGCAGACCGGGCGAAGTCAGATGGGGTAGAGGCGGGTCGGGGAGGGGGACGTATGTCGTGCATGCTTATCGGGAGGAGGCGGTTGGGGTAGACTGTTGCGGGAGATCCGTGAACAGCTTCTTCGAAACCAGCAAGAAAAAGTCCAAGAAGCGCCCGCTCGGCCTATTCGTTCGGACGCTGCGGGTGCTCTTCAACCTCGCCCTGGTCCTGTCCGTGCTCGCCGTGGTCCTGGCGGTCGGGTTGTACGTGTTCGTGGTCGACGAGCATGGAGATCGCCTGACCGAGCGTTACCCGGATCTCGTCCAGGACTCTTACGTCTTCGACGCGGACGGGGACAGGATCGGCGAGTTTCCGGCGGAGCAGAGTCGGGAGACCGTCGGATTTGGGGACCTGGGCGAGTACCTTCCGGAGGCGGTCGTCGCCGTCGAGGACCGGCGTTTCTACGACCACTTCGGGGTGGACTTCGAGGGGGTCGCGCGTGCCGCCTGGACGGACCTGCGAGCCTGGGACGTGCAGGAGGGTGGGTCCACCATAACCGAGCAGCTCATGAAGAACCTGTTCGTCCCGGAGGGTGAGCGGTTGGATGTCTCGTTCCGGCGGCGCTTCGTACAATCCGCGCTCGCGTTCTCCTACGAGCGCAATCACACCAAGAAGGAGATCCTCACCGCCTACCTGAACACCGTGTACTTCGGGGACGGCGCCTACGGCGCGGAGGCGGCCGCGCAGCGCTACTTCGGCAAAGGGGCCGACGAGTTGACCCTCTCCGAGGCGGCGACCCTCGCAGGCTTTCTCCACGCCCCCTCGACATACACCTCGGAGGAGGTGGCCACAGAGCGCGCAACCGAGCGCCGCGACGAGGTGCTGAAGATGATGGAGGAGCAGGGTGTGATCTCTGGCGCAGAGAGCCGGGAGGCTCGGGCCCACGACGTCGAGTTCGCCCCGGACCCGCCACCGGAAGACCCGGACTACGAGCCCTTTATGGAGATGGTGCGCCGGGAGATCGAGGAGAAGCTCGGCCCCGAGGCCCTCGCACGCGGAGGGCTGAGGATCCACACCACTGTAGACTCCGAGCTCCAGCACGCGGCCGTCGATTCCTCGGAGGACGTCCTCTCGGAGGGCGCGGACCCCTCGGCGGCCGTGGTCACCGTCCAGCCCCAGAGCGGGGCCATCCGGACGCTCGCGGGCCAGGAGGGGCATTTCAACCTGGCGCTCGACGCCCGGCGGCAGCCCGGCAGCTCCTTCAAGCCCGTCGTCCTCGCCGCCGCCTTGAGGCAGAACATCTCCCCCGAGAGCCTCTACGTCTCTCAGGAGCTCAACTTCTACTTCCTGGACGAATACTACGTCATCGCCAACTACGATCTCGTGGAGCGCGGGGAGATCACGGTCGCGGAGGCGATGGCGGAGTCGGATAACACGGTCTTCGTCCAGCTGGCGGCGGATCTGGGCTACGAGTACGTCGTAGATACGGCGAAGGCGCTCGGTATCACGACGCCGCTCGAGCCCTATCCGTCCACCGCCATTGGCGGCCTGGGCGTCGGGGTCAGCCCACTGGAGATGGCCTCTGCCTACGCGACGTTCGCCGGCGGCGGCATCCACCGCGAGCCGTACGCCGTCGAGCGCATCGACCGGGTTAGCTACGGCGAGAGCGAGCCCGTCTACGACCACCACATCTTCGGACGCCGGGTGCTGACCGGCAATCAGGCTGCAGCCGCCACCGAGGTGCTGCGCCGCGTCGTAGAGGACGGAACGGCGAGCATGTTCCACGACCTCGACAAGGAGATAGGACGGCCCTCCGCCGGGAAGACCGGCACCAGCGACGACTTCGTGGACGCCTGGTACGTGGGCTACACACCCCGCCTCTGCACTGCCGTGTGGGTGGGGTACCCCGAGGGCGGACGGTCGATGGTGGGGGTGCACGGCATAGAAGAGCTCAACGGCGAGACGCTGCCCATGGACGTCTGGTCCGACTACATGGACCGCGCGACCGAAGGAGACCCCACCCTGAGCTTCCCGGAGGCCGACATGGGCGAGTTCAGGGTCGTCTACGGGGACGGGGATTACCACACCAGCTTCTGAGCGTCGAGGTGCGGTGGGGGCTGGTGAGCCTGTGGGGCTTGATCACGATCCTCCGGGGCGTAAGCCCCGACGCTCGGGCGCATTAGAATAACGGTATGGATCTGAAGAAGCTCTACGGGGGATCGTTCGTAGACTGGGAGGCTGTAGCGGGCTCCTGGGCCAAGCGCACCGTCTCCTCGCGGCTCCTGCTCTTCGCCGCCCGCCGCTACCTCAACGAGGGCGTCTCGACACCCGACGCGGGGCGGGCGCAGATGTTGGATCCGACCCCTCTCCCGGTTGAGATCAAGCGGGCCTTCGCCTCGCCCCCGGAACCGGCCGGCCTCTCGTCCCGACGCTGGGGAGAGTTCGTGGACGCCGCCGTCGCCGCCGAGCTCGAGGTCGTCTCATACGGCGAGCGGCCACCGCTCCTGCACGAGCTGAGGGCAGGGCTGGAGCAGGCGGCTACCGAGGCCGGGTTCGAGACAGACCTCGGGCGGTGGTTCCTCGCCCGGCGCGACGCCCTGCCCGGTTCCGACCTCCCCGAAGATCCCGGGTATTTGCCCGTGTAGGCCGGTCCCTCGTTTACCCGGGACGGGCTCTGCAATAGAATGACTGCCTTAGAGCTTGCGTGGGGCAAGCTCCTTGAGGAGAAGGGTGAAGAATATGGAGTCCATACCAAGCGCGAGCTACAGCATGACCCTGCGCGTCGAGTTTCCGCACCGAGCGGGGTCGCTCGGCAAGATCCTGACGGCCGTGGGCGATGCGGGCGGCATGGTTGGCGCGGTCGACATCGTACGGATGGGCGAACAGACGAGCTGCCGCGACATCACGATTAACGCCCGGGACTCCGAGCACGGCCAGCATGTGGTCAAAGCCGTGGACGACCTGCCGGAGGTGAAGGTCATAAACGTCTCGGACAGGACGTTCCTCATGCACCTGGGTGGGAAGATCGAGATCCGCTCCAGGATGCAGCTCAGGACCCGCGACGACCTCTCGATGGCCTACACGCCGGGCGTGGCCCGGGTGTGCCGGGCCATCAACCAGGAGCCCGAGCGAGCCTTCAACCTCACCATCAAACGGAACACGGTGGCGGTCGTCTCCGACGGTACGGCGGTCCTGGGGTTGGGGGACATAGGGCCTAAGGCGGCGATGCCGGTGATGGAGGGGAAGGCGATGCTCTTCAAGGAGTTCGCCAAGGTCGACGCCTTCCCCATCTGCCTCGACACCAAGGACACCGACGAGATCGTCGAGACCGTCAAGAACATAGCGCCTGCCTTCGGCGGCATAAACCTCGAGGACATCTCTGCGCCGAGGTGCTTCGAGATCGAGGAGCGCCTCAAGAAGGAGCTCGACATACCGGTCTTCCACGACGACCAGCACGGCACCGCGGTCGTGACGCTGGCGGCGCTCATCAACGCGCTCAAGATAGTCGGCAAGAAGATCGAAGACCTCCGGATCGTCGTGAACGGGATCGGGGCCGCTGGGGTGGCGTGCGCCAAGATAATGATGGCCGCCGGGGCGACGAACATCGTCGGCTGCGACTCGAAGGGGATCGTGCACGAGGGGCGCGAAGGGCTCAACACGTCCAAACAGTGGTTCGCCGAGCACACCAACCCCGAGGGCAGAACCGGCGACCTCACGGACGCGGTGAAGGGGGCGGACCTGTTCGTGGGGCTCTCGGTGCCCGGCGTCCTGACCGTCGGGCACCTCCAGAGCATGAACGAGGACCCGATCGTCTTCGCCATGGCGAACCCAGACCCCGAGATACGTCCCGAGGAGGCGTTCGGCCACGCGAGGATAATCGCGACGGGCCGTAGCGACTACCCGAACCAGATCAACAACGTCCTCTGCTTCCCCGGCATCTTCCGGGGCGCCCTGGACGTGCGCGCGCGGGAGATAGACGAAGCGATGAAGCTCGCCGCGGCCAAGGCGATAGCCGGCGTGATCCCGGAGAAAGACCTCTCGGAGGACTACATCATCCCGAGCGTCTTCGACGAGCGCGTCGCGCCCGCCGTCGCGGAGGCGGTTGCCGAGACCGCCAAGGAGAGCGGCATGGCGCGGCGCATACAGGAGCGTGCGGAGACGGGCCTGACGGCGACCGCCTTCTGAAGTCTTTGGCGCACCCCGATTCGCCCGGCGTGTCATAGAATTGGGGAATGGCGAAGTTGCAGCAGATCTTCGTATGCGCCACGCCGGGCGAGGGACGCTGCGGCGCCAAGGGTGGCGGCGACCTACTCGAAGCGTTCCAGACAGAGGTGGAGCGGCGCGGGCTCTCTCCCGCCGCCGTGCTGCGCAATGCCTGCACCCGGCGCCACAACGAGGGTCCGGTCGTCTTCGTCTACCCGGACGACGTCTGGTACACCCACGTGACGCCGGGCGACGTGCCGTACATCGTCGAGCGGCACCTGGCGCCGGCGCGGGTCGAGACTTAGCTTCGCCCGCCTGACGAGAACGCGGCCGTCCGCGGCTTACCTGACCGGCTGACAGCGTCAAACCCCACGCGTCCGATGGTCCTCTCCATGGCCCAGTCCGCGCCGGTGAGGATTCGGTCCCGGCGGTTCTTGAGGTAGTACAGGAGGACGCTCCTGTACAGAGCGTGGGCCGCCCGGCCCTTCAGCTTCACCCCGAGCGCCTCGGCCACGGCGCTCTCGGGTCCGAGACTCACGACGTACCCGCGGTCGAAGAAGTCGAAGGGCGGCCGGCTCGCGGAGTTGCGGAGCCTGCGGCCGAGGTCCCGGGCGGCCCACGGCCCTTGCTGGACCGCGACGGAGCCTGTGGGGGAGAGGGGTCCGCGGCGGGGGTCCTCGTAGAGTCCCGCGTCCCCGAGGACGTAGACCTCCGGGTGTTCGGGCAGGGTGAGGTGGGCGTCCACCCGAACCCTACCGGTCGGGTCGTGTTCCCCGGGTAGATCCCGGACGAGGCCAGGGATCTCGATGCCCGTTGCCCACACGCGAATGCCGGCCGGCAACCACTCGTCCCCGGAGCGGACGCCTTCCTCGCTCGCCTCCTCCACGGCGGCATTCAGCCGCACCTCGACCCCGAGGCGCGCGAGCTCCTCCATCGCGACGTCGTGGAAGTAGGCATCGAGCCAGCCCATGAGCCGGCCCGTGGCCTCCAGCAGCACGACCCGGGGCTCGACGGCCGGGCTCCGGACGGTGCGCTGCCTCAGGTACCGGAAAAGGACGGCGATCTCGGCGGCCAGCTCGACCCCGGTCGCGCCCCCGCCGGCTATGGCGACCGTGAGAACTCCGGCCTCACGCTTGGGCCTGCGGCTCACGGCCTCCATCCAGGCTGCGCTCAAAGCGCCGCGCAGCTGGAGCGCGTCTTCGAGCGTCCAGAAGAGCTGGAAGTGCGGGGCCATTTTCTCAGGCGGTTGGGCGGCGCCGCTCCCGGCCGCCAGGACCAGGTACTCGTAGTCGATCTCACCCGAGGGCGTCTCGAGCCTCCTCCTGGCGAGGTTCACGCCGGTCGCCTCGGATCTCAGGAAGCCACAGCGCCTGCTGCAGAGCGGTGGGATCGGGGAGCGGACGCTGTCCGGGTGGACGCGACCGACGGCGACCTCGTGGATCAGGGGTATGAACGTGTACTCGTCCTCGCGGTCCACGAGCAGGGTCTCGCCCGGGCGCCGCAGGGCGGACGGCAGGTTCCGGATCAGGGAGGCCCCGGCGAACCCCGCCCCGACGACGACCACGCGGGCTTCGCGCCGGGCACCACGCCCCACCCGTCAACCCATCCCGGAAGGCCGACGCTGAGGCGGGGTAGATGTCGGGCTCTCGCGCATGCTTTCGGCCTCCGGTTCGCTGCGTGGGCGGTGATGCCGAGAGTATAGCCCCTGGGGCCGGCGAAGTTTCGGGTGGCGCTTTACAAAGCTCGCGACTGAACGTAGACTGCACGGACCGCCGTCGGAAGGGGCGCCGGCGGGTTGAGGGGTAAACAAGTAGGAAAACGGGGAACGACCCTCCAGTAGGGCTAGAAAGGGGCCGCCGTGGCGAAGGAGGGAGTCGCGATCGGGGACATAGCCCCCGGGCTTATCGTCAGGCACACCAACCGTCGCCTGGGAAAGCTACAGCCCTGCGAGGCCTGTGAGCGTCTGATCTCGGGCAGCATATCCTTCTCGGAGTTCGTGGATCAGGTCGGGGACGGCTGCCGGGAGCTCCTGGACTTCATGATGGAGTACGACCTGCACCCGGGGCGACCAGAAGAGGTCCTCTTCTGCATAGACTGCCACGCGAACCTCGAGGACCGCGCCGTTCTCCGCTCTCAGCTCGAGTACCTGTACAGCCACGACGGGCGGCAGGAGGCCGACTCGCCGCCTCTGGCAGTCGAGTAGGCCAGGATCGGGGGAGAAATCGGCCGTGAACGACGAGATGCAGAAGCGCATGATCACGATCCTGTCGACCACGATCGCTTACTTGCTGGCGAGCCGTCTAGCCGACAGGTTCATACAGGAGCCCGAGGTCCGCGGCGTTCGGGACGACTTCAAAGAGGCGCTCGTCCACGCGGCGTTCTCCCTGACCTCGACGATAATAGCCTCCTTCATCATCCGGCGCGTGGTCGGCAGCCGCTGGGGCTCTTAGGGGACGAGGCGTCGAGGAACTCCAGGAGGCGCCCCTGCGTGTCCGGGAAACCGGGTTTTGGGTTATCATTGCGGCCATGAGCACCATCTTGATAATTGTGTTCCTCGTTATCGGCGTTATCGTCGCGGCCTCCGTCGCGCTCGGGCGCACCGCCTACGAGGTGGAGAGCGCCCGCGACACAGAGTATCTCGAGCTCGAGGGGACCTGGGTCCGCTACAACGTCATCGGCGGGGGGCCGCCCGTGCTCCTGGTCCACGGCTGGCTCTCGTCGTCGCGCATCTGGGAGCAGCTCGCCGGCCGTCTGGCGCAGCGGTTCACGGTATATACGCTCGATCTGAGCGGTTTCGGCGAATCGGACAAACCTCTTTCGGGGTACGGGGTGCGCAATGGCAGCAGGCTCCTGTACGCCTTCTGCGCCCACTTTGGGCTGACCCGCACCAACGTCGTCAGCCACGACCTCGGCGGGGACATGGCCGTAAAGCTCGCCGCCGACCATCCGGATGTCGTCGGCCGTCTCGTCCTCGTCGCCACCCCGGCCGACGATGCCCAGATAGACTTGCCGACGCTCCTGTGGCTCGCCACCCTGCCCGTCCTCGGTCCGATCTTCTACGCCTTGGGTCGCCTCGCCCGACCGGTACGCAAGCTCTGGATGCGGCCCTTCGTGGCCGACCCCAACGACCTCACGGAAGAGGTTATCGAGGACGCCGGCCGGTCCACCCCGGCTGCTGTCAGCAAGACTCTGGGCGTCGCGCGGCATGAGATCTCGCGCGGGAGGCTCGCGCGCCAGGCCCGGATCATCAAGATCCCGCTGCTCCTCATCGCCGGGGAACAGGACCAGATCGTGGATCCCCAGGCAGTCGGCGCGTGGGCCCGCAGCGTGGACAAGGCGGAGATCTGCCTGCTCGATGAGTGCGGCCATCTGCCCATGATCGAGCGCACGGCGGAGTTCAACGCCCAGATCCTCGCGTTTCTCACGGGCGACGCCCGCTACCTGGAGTACGCAGAGACGGTTCCCAAGACCGACGAAGAGGACGAGTACCAGGACGACGAGGCGCGAGTCGACGAAGAAGAGGAGACGGCACCGCACGCGGGCCTCGCCGGCTCCTCGGAGGACACCGCGGACCTGGTCCAGCAGGACCAGGTCCAGCAAGAGACCCAGCCCGACGTCGAGGTCGAACGACCCGAACGACGCGAACGACACGAAGACGTGCCGAACGTCGTCCGGAAGCAAGGGGGAAAGTACCCTGCCCGCGACGGGGAGGCCAGGCCCCGAACTCCCGACGCTTCCTCCGGCGACGGCGCCGACGACGGTGCCGAAGAGCGTCGTCGGCCCCAGCGCTCCAGAGGACGCTCGGCTCCGGAAGAAGACTTCATACCCGAGTTGCCCGAGGACCTCTTCGACTGGCCGGAGCCCCGGGACGACTTCCGCAGCCGCGAACGGACCTTGGAAGGCCCGCACGGTGAGCATCGGGAGGATCCCGCCCGGGACCGCGGGAGGGGCGATTCCAACGATGGCACAGAGCCTCCCCGCGAGTAGCGCTTCCGCGCTGCTGAAGAGATCGGTCGGTCTCCCGACGCCCGTCTGATTCGATACCGTCGTACCGAGACTTGCAACGAATACCCTTCAGGTGCATCGTGCCGCGATGCTAGCACCGTAGAACCCGAGATACGGATCTAAAGCCGCGCACGATTCCGGTCGATCAGGTGGGTAGCCGTGTCGGAGACGCGAATGAGCGTGCTCCTCGTTCCTGCTATGGAGGCGAACCGATCCGCCGCATCCTCGTCCCGGACCGGCGCGATCCCTCTGCTCGCGCCGGTCCCGGTGGGCGTTCCTCCTGCCTTTGCCCACGGGCTCGGACAGAGCTATGACCTTCCACTCCCGCTCTGGCTCTACCTCTTCGGCGCAGGCGCGACGGTGCTGGTCTCTTTCGTCCCGATCAGCCTGTTCGGCAGGCACTACGGAGACCGTCAGCCGCTCCGGTACGCGAGATTCGACCTCCTGCGGATCCGGCCACTGCGCGCGGTGCTCACCGCCCGAGCTTTCCTGATCGCGCTGCGAGTAGTGTCGGTTGCGCTCTTTCAGCTCGTCATCCTCAGCGGACTCCTCGGCTGGCAGGCCCCCACCCACAACTTCGCCCCTCCTTTCGTCTGGATCGTCTGGTGGGTGGGCCTGAGCTTCTTCACGGCGTTCGTAGGCAACGTCTGGCCGCTCCTGAACCCGTGGAAGATCCTCTTCGAGTGGACCGAGGGACTCGCCGGGCTCCTGACAGCAGGGGGCGCCCTGGGGCCGCACAAGCCCTCCGGGTAGGGCTTGTGCGTCTGGCCGGCCGTCTTGCTCTACGCCGCCTTCACCTGGGTCGAGCTGGTCTTTGCCGGATCCTCGACGCCACCCAACGTCGCCACCCTGGCCCTGTCTTACTCGGTCCTCACCTGGGGAGGCATGGTCATCTATGGCAAGGACGCCTGGGTGCGGCGCGGCGACGCGTTCTCCGTCTACTTTGATCTCCTGGCGAGGTTTGCGCCGACCGCCGAGAGCGCCGCGTCCGAAGGTCCGGAGCTATGTTTGCGTCCTTTCGCGGTCGGCCTTTGCCGTCTTGACCCGCCGGCCCCGGACCGCATGGTCTTCGTCGTTCTCGTGCTGGCCGGCGTCACCTACGACGGCTTGCTGGCAACCCCTCTGTGGCTCGAGCTGGTGAGGCTTACCCCGATAAGCCAGACGACGGGTCTCTTCGCGATGTTGCTGTTCTTTCTCGCCGTGTACCTGGCCTTCGTGTGGCTCAGCCGGCTCTCCGGCGGAGGTGGCGTGAGCCCCGGTCGGCTCGCGGCGGCTTACGTGTACTCGCTCCTTCCCATAGCCATCGCCTACCAGGTGGCCCACTACTTCACCTATCTGCTCGTCCAGGGGCAGGCGATAATTAGCCATCTCTCGGACCCGTTCGGTTGGGGCTGGAACCTCTTCGGAACCGCCGGATACGATGTCAGGGTCGGCGTGGTGGGAGCGGCGTTCGTCTGGTACTCGCAGGTTACCCTTATCGTGGCCGGACACGTGGTAGCGGTCTACGTGGCGCACGAGATCTCGCTCCGCCTCCTGCGGGACCCGTGGCGGGCGCTCAGGAGCCAGCTTCCGATGCTGGCGCTGATGATCCTCTACACGGTCTCGACCCTCTGGATCCTATCCCGGCCGATCGTCGAATAGGACCCGAACTAGA
>Ga0126313_10001498_pt1 | contig 12396 bp, 13 predicted proteins | sample Plot105A_FD_89954 | JGI IMG/M metagenome (GOLD analysis project Ga0126313, IMG submission 89954) | Serpentine soil microbial communities from UC McLaughlin Reserve, CA, USA - Plot105A | ecosystem: Environmental > Terrestrial > Soil > Grasslands | place: USA: UC McLaughlin Reserve, Lake County...
CGGAGATGCGCTGTCCGTCCTCGGCAGCTTCGCCATGACGATGTTCTACGTCGTCACACGCAAAGCGCGCGCGGAGTTGCCGCTCCCCGCGTTCATGTCGGTGGTGATGAGTGCAGGGGCGCTGGCGCTGGCGCCGATTCTCTGGCTGGCCAGCTCGAACGTGGTGAACTACCCCGCGCCGAGCTGGGGCTGGCTGATCGCACTCGTCGCGATCACAACGATCGCGGGCGCGAACGGCGATATGCGGTCGTCCACCGCGGCGGCGCTCGTCGGCGCCGCGATCATCTCGACGCTCGCCTACCCGCTGATCGGCCTCCGCCTGCGCCGCCCGGCCCACGCCGCAGCGGCGGTCGCGTAGCGCGAGATACTACGGCCGTGCCGCTCGCGGGTTACCTGCCGATCGAAGACCACGGGTTGATCGGCAACCACCACACGATCGCGCTGGTCGGGATCGACGGGACGATCGACTGGTACTGCTGCCCGCGCTTCGACTCGCCGAGCATCTTCGGCGCGCTGCTGGACAAGGACAAGGGCGGCTACTTCCGCGTTGCGCCGGACGTCGAAGACGTCTCGTACAAGCAGTTCTACTTGCCGGACACGAACATCCTGATCACACGTTTCCTCGCGCCGGACGGCGTCGGAGAGGTGATCGACTTCATGCCGATCGACCGACCGGGCGAGGAGCTCGGTAGGCACCGCCTCGTGCGCTGGGTGAGAGGCGTACGCGGCGAGCTCCCGTACCTCGTCGAGATCGAGCCGCGCTTCGACTACGGACGCCTCAGCCACGACGTCCACGCGCACCCGAACGGGATCGTGTTCGAGACGCGCGACCTCGCGCTCGCGCTTGCCACGCAGAATCCGCTCGAGCGGTCGCGGACCGGCGCTGAGGCGCGCTTCGTGCTCTCGAGCGGCGAGTCGGCCACGTTCGTGGTCGAGCGCATCGAGGAGGCGTCGGTGCCGGCGCCGCTGTCCGCGCGGCACACGGAGGCGCTTGCCCTCGACACCGTGGAGTACTGGCGCACATGGCTGAGGCGCTCCAACTACCGCGGGCGCTGGCGCGAGATGGTGAACCGCTCCGCGCTGACGCTGAAGCTGCTCACGTACAAGCCGACCGGCGCGATCGTGGCCGCCCCGACGACGAGCCTGCCGGAGCAGATGGGCGGGCCGCGCAACTGGGACTACCGCTACACGTGGATCCGCGACTCGGCGTTTTCGCTCCACTCGCTGCTCCTGCTCGGTTTCACCGACGCCGCGGAGCAGTTCATGGAATGGCTGACCGACCGCTTCCGCGAGATGAAGGACATGGAGCTCGGCCGGCTGCAGATCATGTACCGCGTCGACGGGAGCTCCGAGCTCGCGGAGGAGGAGCTCGACCACTTCGAGGGGTACCAGGGATCGCGGCCGGTGCGCGTGGGCAACGACGCCGCGCGCCAGCTCCAGCTCGACATCTACGGCGAGCTGATCGACGCGATCTACGTCCACAACCGCTACGGCGGCCCCGTCTACTACGAGGCGTGGGAGGACCTGCGCGGCGTCGTCGAGTGGTTGTGCGAGAACTGGAACCAGGCGGACGAGGGAATCTGGGAGACGCGCGGCGGGCGCAAGAACTTCACCTTCTCGCGCCTGCAGTCGTGGGTCGGCCTCGACCGGGCGCTGCGGATGGCGACGCAACGGAGCCTGCCGGCGGACATCGTCAAGTGGCGGAACGTCCGCGACTCCATCCACGCCGAGATCCACGCGCACGGGTGGAACCAGCGGCGGAAGGCGTTCGTCCAGTACTTCGACAGCGAGGTCCTCGACGCCTCGCTCCTGCAGATGCCGCTCGTCAAGTTCCTGGCGCCGACCGACCCGCGCTGGCTTTCCACCCTCGACGCGATCAACCGCGAGCTGGTGACGGACAGCCTCGTCCACCGCTACAACCCCGAGGTCTCACCCGACGGGCTGCAGGGCACCGAAGGGACGTTCTCGATGTGCTCGTTCTGGCTGGTCGAGGCGATGTCGCGCGCGGGGCAGGTCGACGACGCGCGGCTGATGTTCGAGAAGATGCTCACGTACGCGAACCACGTCGGGCTCTACTCCGAGCAGATCGGGCTGCGGGGCGAGGCGCTCGGGAACTTTCCTCAGGCGTTCACGCACCTTGCACTGATCAGCGCCGCGTTCGACCTCGACCGGGCGCTCGGCTAGAACCCGGCCGTGCTCCACCTGAAGCCTCTGCGCGCGTGGCACCCAAGCCGCGGGCACGGCCACGAGAACCGCTGGGTCCGGCTCGGCGCGATGCCGTGTTGCTCGTCGCGGACGAGGAGGAGATTGGCGACCTCGAGCCCGAAGCCGCCCGCGCGTGATTTAGACTCGCGCCTCGATGCCGTCGCAGCTCCGCGACATCATGACCGAGGACGTGCTGAGCGTCGCTCCCGAGGACACGCTCGGCGAAGTGGCGACGAAGATGGTGGAGCGCCGAGTCGGCTCCGTCGTCGTCTCGGACTTCGGGCGGATCGTCGGCGTGCTCACCGAGCGCGACATCATGCGCGCGGTCGCCGCGCGCACCCACTCGAGCGACGCCCGCGTCCGCGAATGGATGACGGCGGATCCGATCACGGCGACGGCGGACACGACGGTCGAGGAGGCCGCGATGACGATGTTCGACAACGGCTTCCGCCACCTGCCGATCGTGGACGGCGAGCGCGCGATCGGCATCGTCAGCATCCGCGACGTCGCCGAGTGGAGCGTCGATCGCGTGCGCGAGGGCTAGTAGAGCTAGTCAGCCCGCTGGAACGGCACGCTCGCGACGACCCGACGGCCGCCGCGGCTGTACACGACGTCGACGGAGTCGTTCTGCCGGTACGTGCCGGCGACCCCGAGGAAGAGCGAGAGCCAGCGCCAAAACCCGAGACGGCCCTCCTTCGCGAGCGGCCGGTTGAATACGAGCGTGTGGCCGCGCCGCTCGAAGTCGACGCCCTCGCGCTGGGGCACGCCGTTCAGGAACACCTCGAAGGGCAGCCCGACGTCCACCGGTAGCTCGACGCGGGAACCGTCCATCTCCAACTTAGAATGCCACCCCGTGCGTGCTCGCCTTCCGCGGATCCTCGGCCTGGTCGCGCTGGCCGCGCTCGCGCTCGCGGCGGGCGCCGCAGCAGGTAACGGCGGTGCCTCGCCGATCCATCCGAGCTCGCCAAACGCCGGTCGGATCAGCGACATCTACTGGGTGATCATCGGCATCTGCGCCGGGATTCTCCTGCTCGTCGAGTTCTCGCTGATCGCGTTCATCATCAGGTTCCGCAGCCGCGGGCGCGGCCGCGAGGTCGAGGGCGCGCAGGTCCGCGGCCACCACCGGCTCGAGCTCGCGTGGACGGCGCTCCCGATCGTGCTCCTGGCCGTCATCGCTGCGTTCACCTTCTACAAGCTGCCCGGCATCAACGACGTTCCGAACGCGGGCGCCGCGGGATCGCAGCTCCGGATGAAGGTCGAGGGACGCCAGTTCTACTGGGAGTACACCTACCCGAACGGCGTGATCGCCGTGAACCACATCCAGGTGCCGGTCGGACGGTCTGTCCGGCTCGAGGTGACGGCGCCGTCGACCGACGTGATCCACAGCTGGTGGGTTCCCGAGCTGGCGGGCAAGGTCGACGCGGTGCCGGGCCGCAAGAACCACACCTGGTTCGAGGCCGAACGCCCGGGGTTGTGGCGCCTGAAGTGCGCCGAGTTCTGTGGGATTCAGCACGCGATGATGCTCGGGACGGTGCAGGCCGTGCCGGCCCAGCAGTTCGATTCCTGGCTCGCGGACAAGGCGCAGGGCCAGCAGGCGAGGAGCTCCGACCTCGGCTCGCAGACGTTCCAGGGCGCCTGCGCAACCTGCCACGGGGCGCAGGGGCACGGCGGCGTCGGACCCGACATCGCGGGCAGCGCGATCCTCGAGGACCGTAACTCGCTGGGCGACCTGCTCGAGCACGGCCGCGGCCAGATGCCGGCGGTCGGCGACGATTGGCCCGACCGGCAGAAGGACGCGCTGTTCGCGTACGTGAGCAAGAACGTCGCGACCGGCGGGACGAGCAGCACGGGAGGCGGGACGAGTGGCGGTTAGGGTCGAGACCTACCCACGGCGTGTCCCCTGGATGCACGGACGCGTCGCCAGCTGGCTCACGACCACCGATCACAAGCGGATCGGGATCCTCTACATCGCGACGAGCCTGCTCTTCTTCGTCGCCGGCGGGATCCTCGCGCTGCTCATGCGCGCGCAGCTCGCGACGCCGTCGGAGCACTTCGTCACGAAGAGCAGCTACAACGAGCTCTTCACGATGCACGGGACGACGATGGTCTTTCTCGTCATCGTCCCGATCCTCGCCGGCTTCGGCAACTACCTCGTCCCATTGATGATCGGCGCGCGTGACGTCGCGTTCCCGCGACTGAACGCGCTCTCGTACTGGCTGTTCCTGCTCGGCGGGATCGTCCTCTATTCGAGCTGGTTCGCGAGCGGCGGCGCGCCGAAGACCGGATGGACGATCTATCCGCCGCTGTCGACGCAGGCGTTCAGTCCGGGCAACGGCGTCGACCTGATGATCCTGTCGCTCCACATCGTCAGCCTCGCCTCGCTGATCGGGGCGATCAACTTCCTCGTGACGATCTGGAACATGCGCACCGCCGGCATGTCCCGAATGCGGATGCCGCTGTTCGTGTGGTCGATCGAGGTCTACTCAGGCCTGCTCGTCGTCGTCCTCCCGGTGATCGCGGCCGGGCTGACGTTGCTGCTGCTCGATCGCGAGGCGGGAACGCACTTCTTCCAACCCGACCGAGGCGGCAGCGCGATCCTCTACCAGCATATGTTCTGGTTCTTCGGGCACCCCGAGGTGTACGTCATGGTCCTGCCGGCGATGGGGATCATCTCGGAGGTGCTCCCCGTCTTCGCCCGGAAGCCCATCTTCGGCTACACGGCGATCGCGCTCTCGACGGCGGCGATCGGCGTCATCTCGCTGTTCACGTGGGTGCACCACATGTTCGCGGCGGGTCTCGGGACGCCGCTCTACGCCATTTTCATGATCTCGACGATGATGGTCGCCGTCCCGACCGGCGTGAAGATCTTCAACTGGCTCGCCACGACCTGGCGCGGGAACGTGATCTTCGACACGGCGATGCTCTTCGCGCTCGGCTTCATCGCCGTCTTCACGATCGGCGGCCTGTCGGGGATCGTCGTCGCAGCCTTCCCGGTCGACTGGCAAGTCCATGACACGTACTTCGTCGTCGCGCACCTGCACTACGTGCTGTTCGGTGGCTCCGTCTTCGGGATCTTCGCCGGGCTCTACTACTGGTGGCCGAAGATGTTCGGCCGGCTGCTCGACGAGCGGATCGGCAAGTGGCAGTTCTGGCTGACCTTCATCGGCTTCAACCTCACGTTCTTCCCGCAGCACATGCTCGGGCTGCTCGGGATGCCGCGTCGGATCTACACCTACGAGCAGGGCGGGTTGTGGGAGGCGTACAACCTGACGTCGTCGATCGGGTCGGGGATCATGGGCCTCGGCATCCTGCTCTTCTTCGTCAACGTGCTCGTGACGCGACGACGCGGCGCGCGCGCCGGCAGCGACCCGTGGCTCGCGGATACGCTCGAGTGGTACACGACCTCGCCGCCGCCGCCGGAGAACTTCGACGCGCCCGTTCCCTACGTCACGAGCTCACGACCGCTCCGCGACATCCGACGCCGGCTGCAGGAGGGTCGCCATCTCTGAGCGCGCCGGCCCCTGGCTGCGCCTGACGGCGATCGCCGCCGCGGCCGCGACCGCGCTCGCGGTCGTCAGCGGCGCGGTGGGCGCCGGCTTCCCGCACGAGGCGCTGTCGGCGCTCGCGGTCCCGCCGCTCGCCGCGATCGTCCTCGCGGCCTGGTTCGCGCACCGCCGCCTGCTCGTCCCGTCGCTCGTCGCGCTCCTCGTCTTCGGCGTGGCTGCGCTCGTCACCGGCGAGGTGTCACATGTCGTCCTCGCTTGCGTCGCCTTCGCCGCCACCCTCGTGCTGGCCGCGCTCGTCCTGCGCGGTCGCCACGCACCTGCAGGAGCGTGGCGCGACTATGTCGCGCTGACGAAGCCGCGCATCATGACGTTGCTCCTGCTGACCGGCTTCTGCGGAATGCTCGTCGGAGCCGGTGGTTGGCCGGAGACGTGGCTCGTCGCCGTGGCGATGCTCGGGCTCGCGCTCGCCTGCGGAGGCGCCAGTGCGCTCAACCACGTGCTTGACCGCGACCTCGACCGCGCGATGCGCCGAACCTCCGGCCGCCCCGTGGCCGCCGAGCGTGTGCCGGCGCCGTACGCAGTCGAGTTCGGGCTCGCGCTGTCCGCGTTCTCGTTCGTCCTGCTGGCAAGTGCAGTCAACCTGCTGACGGCCGTGCTCGCGCTTGTCGGCAATCTCTTCTACGTCCTCGTCTACACGCGCTGGCTCAAGCGCTGGACGCCGCAGAACATCGTGATCGGCGGCGCGGCGGGCGCGGTTCCGCCGCTCGTCGGCTGGGCTGCAGCGACCGGAAACCTCACGATCCCGGCCCTGTTCCTGTTCCTGATCGTGTTCTTCTGGACGCCGCCGCACTTCTGGGCGCTCGCGCTGCTGATCAAACGCGACTACGAAGCCGCGCGGATCCCGATGCTGCCGGTCGTGCGCGGCGAACGCGCGACGGCGCGCCAGATCCTGCTCTACTCGGCGGCGCTCGTCCCGATCACGCTCCTGCCGTTCTTCTGGCACACGCTCGGCGTCGCGTACCTGACCGCGGCAGTGCTGCTAGGCGCGGCGTTCGTCGCGCTGGCGTGGCGGCTGAAGCGCGAGACGACGCCCCCACGCGCGCGGCTGCTGTTCCACTTCTCGCTCGCGTACCTCGCGCTCCTGTTCGTGGCGATGGCCCTCGACCCGCTCGTCGGATGAATCACGTCGCTCCACCCGACCGTCAGCTCGCGCGGAAGAACATGATCTATGGCTGGCTGCTGTTCGGGCTGTTCGTGGTGCTGTTCGCCGGCGCCATCGCGGCGGCGTTCATCTACCTCGCGCTCGACTAAGTCCTCCGCCGCAGCGTCCGGAACGTGATCGAGTAGCGCAGCTCCGTCGTCGCGGGGATCGAGTGCTGCCACTTGTTTCTCGCGTCGCCGGCCAGAACGTACGCGGAGCGCGGCTCGAGCTCGACCTCGAACACGCGCCGCTCGTCACCGACCTTGCGCTGGAACCGCATCGGCGCGGGAGCGCCGAGTGAGACGCCCACGATCGTCCCGAACATCGGGGCGTCGCGGTGCCAGCCGATCCCGGCGCCTGAGGGATAACGCGTCAGGAGCGTCTGCGCGAGCTCGTCCGGCTCGACACCGATGAGTCCCGCGCAGCGCGCTTGCATCCAAATGAGCGACTCGGGCAAGGGATCTCCCGGGACCACCTTCCAGGTGTCGTAGCCGTAGTCGAGCCCGTAGTGCCGCACGGTGCGACGGGCCGTCTGGCCCCGCATCGAGAACTCGCGGAAGTCCGTCTTCTCCATCGCCTCGAGCAGCCGCTGCTCCTCGTCGGCGGTCATGAAGTCCGGGTGGTACGCGAGCCCTTCGGGTCGCTCCTCGATCCCTCTCACTCGGCGAGCGGACCCCGCAACACGATGGTCGACCAGCTCGGGTCGGGGCGGAATCCAAGCTTCTCGTTCAGCCGTCGCATCGGTTCGTTCTCGTGCTGGCTCTCCGTTCTCAGGCGCTCGAGCCCGCGCTCCTTCGCCGCCGCGATCTGCGCGCGCTTGAGCGCAGTGGCAATCCCGCGGTGGCGGCAGTCGCGTGCGACCGCCGTCAAGCCGTGGAAGGTATTCCCGTTGGGGAAGACATCGAGCGAAGCGAACCCGACCACGCGTCCGCCGGCGAGCGCGAGGAACGAGAGCTCCGGATCGCGGCTCGGACGCTCGAGCTCGAACGCCGCCCACTCCTCGAACGTCGGCTCGTGCTCGCCGTCCAGTCCAGGTATGTCACGCGCCGCCTCCAGCCCCACCTCGTACATCTGCCGGACGAGATCCGGGCGCTGCGCGCGGGTGACGATCTCGACTCCACTCGGCAGCTCGACCGGACTCGGATCGAGCTCGCCCAGCTCGAGCACGAGCGCGTCCTGCCGTTCGACCTCCTGAAAGCCGCGCCTCAACAGCCAGGCGAGCGAGTGTGGATCGTCGGCCATCACCTCGAGCGTCAGGGCTTCCTTGCCACGCCGCCGCGCGTCGTTCGACACCGCCCGATACAACGCGGTTCCGACTCCTCGACCGCGCAGTTCCGGCACGACGCCGAGGCCGGAGCCGACATCGGGATCGTCCGCGGTGCCGGGAAACACGCCGACGAAGCCCGTGCCCGCGGGGTCGCCGTCAAGGAATGCGAGCGCGTGGTACGCGCCCCAGGTCCGCTCGCGGTGCCGGAACTCGTCGAGGGACGCACCGCTGCTGGGGAAGATCCGTTTCTGCGTCTCGAGGTAGGTCCGCGCCTCCTCGTCGCTTCGCGCCGCGAGAATTTCGATCACGGCGCCCAGCCCGACTCCAGCAGCTCACGAACCTCCGCCACTCCCGCCTGCCAGACTCGGAGAACCTCGTCATCGGCGCGCTGGTACGAGCCTCCGAAGGAGCCGTCGCCGAGGAGCTCGCGCAGCGCGGCGGGGCCGCGTCCGCGCATCGAGTCGAAGTCGACGCCTGGCTTCGGGTCCCGCGGAAGCTCGACCGCGTCGAGCCGCGTCCACGGGAAGTTCTCCATCCACGACGCGTGCGCGGCCGGCTCGATCGCCCGCACCACCTCGGCCGTTCGCCGACCGATCCACCAGTCGTGGAAGATCGCCTGTGCGTCGCCGTGCGTCGCCATCCACTCGCCCGCGACCTGCCGCGCGGGCGCGTTGCCCCCGTGGCCGTTGACGATCAGGATCTTCCGGAAGCCTTGGACGTACAGCGAGTCGAGCAGCTCGCGAACGAGGGCGAGGTAAGTCTCGGCGCGGACGCTCAGGCTCCCTGGATAGGCGGCGAACAGCGGCGTGATGCCGTATGGGAGCACCGGCAGGACTGGAACGCCGAGCGGTTCGGCGGCCTCTTCGGCGACTCGCCGCGCGAGGATGTTGTCCGTTTCGAGCGAGAGATAGGCGTGCTGCTCCGTCGACCCGAGCGGGAGGACGATGCGGTGGTCGCGCTCGAGATAGGCCTCCAGCTGCATCCAGTTAAGGTCGTGGACGCGCATGGGCGAGAGCATGACGGACGGGATCTTCCTGGCGCGCCCGCAGTCGCCCGCGCCGGGCATCGCGGTCGCGGTGAAGGATCTCTTCGACACGGCCGGACTCGCGACCACGTACGGGTCGGCGCTGTTCGCCGAGCACATGCCGACGCAGACGGCGGAGGCGGTGTGGCGACTCGAGGCAGCCGGCTACGTCGACGTCGGGAAGACGAACCTGCACGAGTTCGCCTACGGCGTCACGTCGGAGAACCCGCACTTCGGCACGGTGCCGAACCCGCTGCGCGCGGGCCGGATCGCGGGCGGCTCGAGCGGCGGGTCGGCGGCGGCGCTCGCCGCCGGGCTCGCGGACGCGGCGCTCGGGACGGACTCAGGCGGCTCGATCCGGATCCCGGCGGCCTGCTGCGGGATCGTCGGGTTCAAGCCGACGCACGGCCTCGTCTCGCTGGAGGGCTGCTTTCCGCTCGCGCCGAGCTACGACCACGCGGGCCCGATGGCGCGATCGGTCCGCGAGTGCGTCGAGCTGATGCGGGCGCTCGTGCCCGAGTTCACGCCGCTGGCCGCCGACCTTGCAGACGTCGAGGTCGGCTTCGCGTGGCTCGACGCCGTGGATCCGCTCGTGTGCGCGCGGATCGAGGAGACCGTGGCGCTGCTGCCGCGCGCGCGCCCGATCGAGTTCCCGTTCCCCAAGTGCACGACGCGGCTCTTCATGGCGGAGGTGGCGGACGTCCACCGCGAGCTCTTCCTCGAGAACCGTGACCTCTACGGCGCCGACGTCGCGCGCAAGATCGAGGACTGCCTCGAGGTCACGGAGCGCGAGCGCGGGGAGGCGGCGCGGCGGCGCGAGGAGTACCGACAGGCGGCCGCCGCCGCGCTTGACGGCGTCGATCTCCTGCTGGTGCCGACGCTACCGTTCGTCGCCCCCGAGGTCGGGCAGACGGAGGACGACGCGCTGCGGACCCGGATCATCGGCTTCACGTATCCGATCAACGCACTCGGCTGGCCGTCGCTGGCGCTGCCGTGCGGGCTTGCAGAGGAGGGTCTGCCGGCGTCGCTACAGCTGGTCGGCCGCCGCGGGGAAGACGCGCTCGTGCTCGCGGTCGCCGAGTCGTTGGAGCGAGAGCTCGCTGCTAGTCCGAGCTCCGGCTGAAGCTCAGCGCGCCCACGGCGAGGCAGTACGCGCCGAGCATGAGGAACGTCAAGCGCCCATAACCGTGCTCGAGAGCGGCTCCAACGAGCGGCACGACGAGAATCGCCAAGAGGTTGACCCCCTGGAAGGCAACGGCGAGGCCGAGCTCTGCGCTCCCCTCGACGAGATCTTCGACCTGCTGGTAGGCGAGTGCGTACGGTGCGCCGAGGCCGGTCGCCGCGAGGACGATCGCGACCGTCGCGATGAGCTCCGTGCGGTCGAGGGCGAGAGCGATCATCCCCGCGGCAGCGACCGCCGGCCCGACGCCAGAACGAGGCGCTGAGCAGAAGCTTCCGCAGGCCCGCGGCGCCGACGCCGCGCGCAGGGCCGACATCGGGAAGCCGCCCGACCAGGAACGGCAGCGCGGATACCCCGACAACCGCAGAGATGGCGAAGTTCACACGCCAGTCCACGCGCTTCCACGGCCGGACCGAACAACACGTAGGCGGCGATCGCGATGAAGTAGACGGACGTGAGCAGTCCAACCGTCGACAGCGAGACGTCGAAGTCGTTGCTGACCGGCGCCGCTGCGGGCCCGACGGCGGAGTACCCGAAGCTGAGGCCGAGCAGAACGGCGGCTGCTCCGGCGACCCAATTGCGTGAGGGTGCGGCCGCAGGCGGAGCCACGGCGCGACCCTACACCCAGTTCTCGCCCAAGAGTCGCGGGCGGCCCAGTGAACCGGGGTGCATCTGGTCCGCGTGATAATCTGTTGTCGGTACAGACAACTAGCGCAGGCATAATCAGGATCGTCCGAAAGGACTCGGCGAGAGGAGGTGGGCGGCGGTTCCGCGGAACCGCGACTGCAGCTACCGGCTAGACAAAAAACTCAGAGACGCAAGCCAGTGAGCTCGCGCTCAGCTTCTGCGGGCGGCACGGACTGCCTCTTCGTAGACGCGGTCTCGGCCGAACTGGTCGAGCTCAGCCGACAGCAGCGCGCTCGGGTCCGGCCGCGAATCACGTGGAGGTCGCACGGTCGTCCCGTCGACGGCAACCGCGTCGAACTCCTCCGCCTCGTCGAGCTCGAGCTCGACCGCCCGCTCGAGCCGCGACCGGAGCCACCCGACGAGCAGGAGCGCATCGGCCTTCGGCCCTACGACTCGCACCGCCTTGGCCTCCGCGATGGCGGGCCACATCGTGGCGATCGATGCGCGCCAGTGCAGGGAGCGTCGCCACGCCAAATCCGAGACCGCGGTCCGGTCGAAACACTCGACGAGCCATCCGTACGCGTCCGGCACGTCGTCCCATTCCGCCGAGTCGACGATCAGGCGGTCGACGACGCCGAGCATCTGCTCGAATGCGCGGCTTCCGAACGGCGGGCGGCCACGCCAGCGCGAGAAGACGGGCAGGTCGGCGACGAGGAGCGGCTCGACGATGCTGGCCGGGGCGGCGGCACGCTCGCCGCAGAGGTGAAGCTCGATCACCTCCGAGCAGACGTGGCGCGACTCCCCGGGAATGTCGAAGCACTGCATCGACACCGTCGCGTCGATCGCGTTACGGCCGGCGTCGGGCTCGGGGACGAGCAGGATCGTCCGCGACGGGTGCTTGTCCGACAGCCCCGCGAGCGCGCCGCGGGCGGCGTCGAGCCACGGACGCGGAACCCACGCCGTATGCGTCATCACGCTCGTCCGCAGATCCGAGTGGCCTGCAGCGGGCGAGGCACGAACCGCAGCCAGCCGCGCCCTCAGGTCGGCGAGCGAGATGTCCTCCCCGCGCCACTCGTCGACGTGGCCCGTCTCGAGCGCCGTCACGGCCGTCGCCAGGCGCGGCCGTCGCGCTCGAGCAACTCGTCGGACGCCAGCGGCCCCCAGCTCCCGGCCTCGTAGTTGGGGAATGTCGGCTGGTCGCGGCGCCAGAAGGCGACGATCGCGTCCACGAGCGACCACTCCTCGGCGACCTCGTCTGCACGCGTGAACAGGGTCGCGTCGCCAAGCATGACATCGAGGATAAGGCGCTCGTACGCCTCGGGGATCCCGGTCCTGAACGCGCCGCCGTAGAGGAAGTCCATGTGCACGGGCCGGATCGTCACTCCG
>Ga0126313_10001499_pt1 | contig 12390 bp, 15 predicted proteins | sample Plot105A_FD_89954 | JGI IMG/M metagenome (GOLD analysis project Ga0126313, IMG submission 89954) | Serpentine soil microbial communities from UC McLaughlin Reserve, CA, USA - Plot105A | ecosystem: Environmental > Terrestrial > Soil > Grasslands | place: USA: UC McLaughlin Reserve, Lake County...
AAGCAGGAAGGCACCTCTCAACACCGTATGAAGGGATGATCTTGAAGCGGGTAGTCGTTCTGTCAAGGGTTTTCATGCTGGCGCTCCTGTTCGCCGGGGTGTACCTTCCCGGACGGAGCGTCCGTGGTCTATAGGACCGACGCGACGCCCGTGGGCGTCACCGTAACGCCGGCCCTCGACGGCAGGTCGGTAACGCTCGAGCCGACGACCAGACTCAAGGCGGGAAGGTGGTACTACGTCTCGCTCTGGAAAGGCACGGACGGCATCACTGACCTCACGGGAGATTCCCTCTCTGAGGGCGGGAACTACCTGGTGGACGAGAGAGGCAACTTCGTCTACTGGTGGTTCAAGACCAGAGCCTGACGATTATTCCGAAGTAGCAGCGTGGCAAGGAGCCTGGCATCTTGACCAGGCTCCTCCTCTTTGCGTGCGGGGAGGCTCTGTTGCTCGGCGGTTCAGAGCACTTTGGGTGCGAGGTCGAGGCGGGCGACGCCGCTCTTCACGGCCGCGGCGCGCACGGCGTCGGCGACTCTATGGTGCACGCCGGGGTCGAGGGCATCGGGGACGAGGTCCGACTCGTGGGTGAGGTCTGCTATGACCTCTGCCGCGGCGATCTTCATCTCGGGATTGATCTGCTTCGCCCCCGAGAGCAGTGCGCCGCGGAAGATGCCGGGATAGCCGAGGACGTTGTTCACGCTCTTGCCGTCTGCGGCGAAGGCGGCTCCGGCTTCGAGCGCCGTTTCTGGCTCGATCTCGGGGTAGGGGTTTGTGAGCGCCAGGATCACCTGCCCCTCCCGCACCGCCTCGGGCTTTATGAGGCCAGGCACCCCCGTAGTCGCCACGACGACGTCGGCCTCCCTCATCAGGGTCTCCATCTCGACGACCTCGATTCCCTTCTCCTCGGCGCGCTCGTGGGAGGCTGGATTGGGGTCCGTCGCGAGTACCCTGCTGACCCCGGCGTCGGCCATCAGCGCGGCGATCCCGAAGCCCGCTGCGCCGAGCCCGATCTGTCCTACCACCTCCTCTTGCAGGGTTAGACCTGCGTTGCGGCAGGCGACGAGCGCGGCCCCTAGCGTAACGACGGCCGTGCCGTGTACGTCGTCGTGCATGACGGGTTGGGGAAGCTCCTCTATAAGCCGCGCCTCGATCTCGAAGCACTCAGGCGCCGAGATGTCCTCGAGGTGGATGCCGCCGAACCCAGGGGCTATTCGCACCACCGTCTCCACGAAGGTCTCGACGTCCTTGGTGTCTATGAGGATCGGCATCGCGGAGACGCCGGCAAGCTGCTGGTAGAAGACGGCCTTGCCCTCCATCACAGGCATCGAGGCAACTGGTCCGATGTCGCCGAGCCCGAGAACCCGCGTGCCGTTGGTGCAGACGGCGACGCTGCGCCCGATCATGGTCAGCTCGCCAGCGAGGGCAGGGTCCTCGACGATGGCCTCGCACGCCCGCGCCACCCCTGGGGTATAAACGTCGCGCATGTCCTGCACCGTCCTCACCGGTTGCACGGACTGGATCACTAGCTTCCCCCCCTCGTGCTTGAGGAGCGCCCTATCGCGCGCCCACAATACCTGGACGCCTTCGAGGGAACGCAGCATCTCAGCGATGTTCTCGGCCTGCTCGCGGTCTTCTACCTCGAGCGTGATCTCGCGTATGGAGGCGTCCCTGCCAACGTTGATGGTCGTCACGTCGCCGATGAGGCCTCCTCCCTCTGCTATCGTCCCAGCGACCCTGGCGAACTGGCCCGTGCGGTGCGGCAACTGGATGCGGTAGGTGTAGTCTAGCGGCATGGCGTATAGTCCTCTCCCTAGTAACCCCTGTTGTCGGGCTAATTACCCCGCGCGCAGTTTCTATAAAAGGCAGCGCCGCAGAACCATCTGGCCTACCCGATCACAGCAACGGCTTCGATCTCTATCAGCAATCGCGGGTCTATGAGCGCCGAGACCTCGACCATGGAGGAGGCGGGGTAGGGCTCCTCGAAGTAGCGCCTCCTGACCGCGTGGATCTCGTCGTAGAGCCCCATGTCGGTTATGAAGACCGTCACCTTGACGATGTCCTCCATGCCCCCACCGGCCTCCTCGACCACGGTCTTCACGTGCTCTAGCACCGTCTCGGTCTGGAGCCTTATATCCCCCTCGCCCACCACGTTGCCCTCGGCGTCCAGCGAGACGTGCCCCGAGATATAGATCGTCTTCCCCTCGGGGGCCTCGACCCCCGAAGAGTAGGTCCCTCCTCGCATCGGAGCCGGCAGGCTCGGGTTGCTTATCGTCCTCCTCGCCAAAATGTCCTCCTTTCCACGAGACTCTGGGATAAGTTAGCATGCCCAATAAATCCTGGTATACTTGGACCCGTAACGGCAAGGTGGGTTTACAGCTGATGGAGCGCCACCCGGTGGAGAAGGGTGGCTTTTTCGTTTGTTGGGGCCCAGGAACAGGAAAGGCGGGCGCAAACGTATGGCCCCAGAAGGCACGGTCAAGTGGTTCAGCGATGAGAAGGGCTACGGCTTTATCTCTCCGGATGATGGGAGCGAAGACGTCTTCGTGCACCATAGCGGCATCTCCGGGGAAGGATTCAAGACCCTCGAAGAAGGCGACAAGGTGACCTACGAGGTTACCCAGGGCAGGAAGGGGCTGCAGGCGGAGAACGTAACCCCCGCCTAGAGACCCGACAAACCCCCGAGAATCGCAAAGGCCGGGGATCGCCCCCCGGCCTTTCTCGTGCCGCCAGAGATCCCCGCCCTCGACCTCCCCACATTAAGCTATTAGCTATCAGCAATTCAGCTAGTCAGCCCGCTCCGGCTATAAGCCTCCACTAGTCAGCACGCTTCGGGCCTTTTGCACGGCCCTCGCTTGTCAGCACGCCACCCTGCGGGTGGCTTGTCAGCATTTCAGCTTGCTATGAACTTGCTGACTGGCTGAGAGCGAGGCCGCGAAGCGGCCAACGCGTGCTGACAAGGCGCCCGGCTGCAAGCCGGAGCGCCGTGCTGACTTGCGGAGCCCGAAGGGCGCAGCGTGCTAACTAGCTGGCGACCGAGGGGAGCCCTAGCTCAAGAGTAGATAGAGCAGCGCTTTCTGGGCGTGCAGCCTGTTCTCGGCCTGGTCGAAGACGCGGCTCCTCGTGCCGTCTATGACCCCGTCCGTAACCTCCTCGCCGCGGTGGGCGGGGAGGCAGTGGAGGAAGATGGCATCGCTCTCGGCGAGACTCATAAGACCTTCATTCACCTGGTAGGGGGCGAAGCTCTCCCTGCGATCTTCTGCCTCTTCCTCCTGGCCCATGCTCGCCCACACGTCGGTGTAGACTACCCGTGCGCCGGAGACGGCCCCGCGTGGATCGGTGGTCAGGGCAGGGGCGGCGCCAAGGGAGCCGGCGAGCTCCATCGCGCCGGGGTCGGGAGCGTGGCCCTCGGGATGGGCGATGGTTAGGTTTGCGCCTGTGAGGGCGCAGCCGATGGCGAGCGAGTGGGCGACGTTGTTACCGTCGCCGATGTAGGAGATCCCTACCCCTTCGAGGGTGCCGAACTCTTCGCGCACCGTGAGCAGGTCGGCTAGAGCCTGGCATGGATGGTGGAGGTCGGTAAGGCCGTTTATGACGGGCACCTCGGCTGCGTCAGCGAGCTCCTCGACCTCCTCGTGGGCGAAGGTACGCACCATTATGGCGTCTATGTAGCGGGCGAGGACACGGCCCGTATCAGAGGGGGTCTCGCGCTTGCCCATCTGTATCTCCTGCGGCAGCAGGTGGAGGGCGTGGCCGCCCAGCTGGTACATTCCGACCTCGAAGGAGACGCGGGTGCGGTTGGAGGGTTTCTGGAAGACCATCGCGAGCGTCCTTCCTCGCAGGGGCCTGTACGGGATGCGCGACCTCTGCAGGGTCTTTATCTTCGCGGCCTCGTCGAGGATTAGCGTGGCTTCATCGGGTGAGAACTCGGCCAGCGTGAGGCAGTCGCGGCCCGAGAGGGGGGAGGGGGGAGGCTGGGTGTCGTCGAGCTGCGCGATCATCTTCATGCCACGGCGACGGTTCCTACGCCGGTCACCAGGGCATCGACGCAGCCTCGAAAGGTGTCGAGCGCGGCTCGTACCTCCGTCCTGCTCACGGTGAGCGGGGGTGCGATACGGATCGTGGAGCCCCCGATCAAGTTTACGAGAACCCTTCCTTTCAAGCAGCCCTCGAAGAACGCCGTAGCAAGGCCCGGGTCTCCGAGATCCAGGGCCAGCAACAGTCCCTCCCCGCGCACCTCGGCGTCGGGGATGCGTGCGGCCAGGGCCTCCAGCGCGCTCTTGAGGATGCTCCCCTTGAGCCGCACCTCCTCGAGGAAGGCCGGATCGTTGACGACCCCTAGCACGGCCCTGACCGCCGCCATCGCGAGCGGGTTGCCCCCGAAGGTGGAGCCGTGGTTGCCGGGTCCGAGGGCGGCGTACTCTTCTCTCGTCATCATCGCGCCCACGGGGAATCCGCCGCCGAGGCCCTTGGCGCTCGTGAGCACGTCCGGTACGACCCCGACTCCCTGGTAGGCGTAGAGGTGTCCCGTGCGCCCTGCCCCTGTCTGGACCTCGTCGAAGATCAGGAGAGCGCCGTGCAGGTCGCACAGCTCGCGCAGTCCTTGCAGGAAACCCTCTGGCGGCACGTGTACGCCACCCTCGCCCTGGATCGGCTCGACAACGACCGCCGCCGTCCGCGGCCCGGCGACCTCGCTGGCGGCCTCGAGGTCTCCGAACGGCGCGCAGACGAAGCCGTCGAGCATGGGGCCGAAGCCCTCCTTGAGGGCATGCTGGCCCGTCGCCGAGAGGCCACCGTAGGTACGGCCGTGGAAGGAACGGGAGAAGGTCAGGATCTCGCGTTTGTCGGGACCGTATTTATTGTGAGCGTACTTGCGGGCCAGCTTTATCGCGGCTTCGACGCTCTCGGTCCCCGAGTTGCAGAAGAAGACCCTCTCGAAGCCCGTGACCTCGACGAGCATCCCTGCGACCTCGCCCTGGATAGGCACCTCGTAAAGGTTAGAGCAGTGGATCAGGGTCTCAGCCTGCTCCTTTATCGCCTCCACAAGCGCGGGGTGGCCGTGGCCCAGAGTGTTGGTAGCGATCCCAGCGATGAAGTCGAGGTAGCGGTTGCCCTCTTCGTCGAAGAGCCAGCTGCCATGCCCGCTGGTCGGGGCGATACCCAGACGCTTGTAGGTCTCCATCACTGCCTTCACGCGACTACTCCTTCCGATACCAGTGTCCCGACCTTCTTACCGGAGATGGCCGCTGCGAGCGCACCTCTCTTGTTGCCGTTTGCTATCCTCACCTCGATGCCGCTACGCGCGGCTGCGGCTGCGGCCCTGAGCTTGGGTATCATCCCGGCGGCTGCGAGCCCCGACGCCACGTAGTCCTCACACTCATCCGGCGCGAGCGACCCTACAGGGGAGCCCTCCCTGAGCAGGCCGTCCACATCGGTGAGCAGTAGCAGGTGCTCGGCTCCCAGCTCCACCGCGAGCGCCGCCGCTGCCGCGTCGGCGTTGACGTTGTAGGCCCCCTCTGGCCCCAGCCCCAGTGGGGCCAGAACCGGCACGAACCCGCCGGCCCAGATCGCGTGAACCAGACCTGGCTTTACCCGTACCACCGCCCCTACCCTTTCCAGGCCGGCGATGGGCTCGACGAGGAACGTCGAACCGTCGGTGCCGGAGATGCCGGCCGCAGACAACCCGAGGCCCCCCAGCTCCCGCACGAGGGCCTTGTTCACGCTCCCGGCAAAGACCATCTCGGCGACCTCGAGGCTCCGCGCGTCCGTGACGCGCAGGCCCTCGTTGAACCTGGAGGTGATGCCAAGGGCGTCGAGCATCCTGGTGAGCTGCGCTCCGCCGCCGTGTACCAGCGCGACCCTCCTTCCGGACCCCAGGATCTCCGGCAGGTCCTCCAGAGCGCCACCGGCCAGCGCGCCGCCCCCGACCTTGATGACGACGGGCCTCATGTCCTGTAGCTCCCGTTGATCCTCACATACTCGTAGGTGAGATCGCAGCCCCAGGCCACGCCGGAGGCCTCGCCCTCACCGAGACGCGCCGTGATCCTTACCTCTCCCTTCGCGAGCGCAGCGTTGGCCTCGGCCTCCCCGTGCTCCACGGGCGCCCCGCCCTCGAACACCTTGACGGGCCCGAACCACAGCTCGACTCCGCAGGGGTCGAAGCCAACCCCAGAGTAGCCCATCGCCGTGAGTACCCTGCCCCAGTTGGCATCCTCCCCATAGACCGCCGCCTTGACCAGGTTGCTCCCTACCACGCTCCTGGCGAGCGCCGCCGCCGACGCCTCGTCCCGAGCCCCCTCCACCTCCACCTCGACGAGCCGCGTCGCCCCCTCGCCGTCGCGTGCGATCTCCCTCGCCAGTCCTCGCGCAACCTCTTCGACAGCCCCCGCGAACGCCGGATAGTCGGGCGAGTCGAGCGTTAGCCTCTGATTGCCGGCCGCTCCGTTCGCAAGCAGGATGGCCACGTCGCTCGGCGAAGTGTCGCCGTCCACCGTGACGCGGTTGAAGGTGCGATCCGTCACCACGCTCAAGGTCTCTTGCAGACACCCCTTCTCCACCGCGGCGTCGGTGGTCATGAACGCGAGCATGGTGCCCATGTTGGGGTGGATCATGCCGCTCCCCTTGGCCGTCCCGCCAACCGTGACGGTAGCGCCCCCTACCTCGACCCTTGCCGCCACCTCCTTGGTGCGGGTGTCGGTGGTCAGAATAGCCTCGGCGAAACCAGATCCGCCCCTTCCCAGCTCAACCGCCTCTACCCCAGAGGAGATCCTGCCCATCGGCAGATGCTCCCCGATGACGCCGGTGGAGGCCACCGCCACCTCCCGAGCCTCTATCCCCAGCGCCCCGGCCGCTAGCGCCTGCATGGCGTAGGCGTCCTCCAACCCCCTCCGTCCCGTCGCCGCGTTCGCGATGCCGCTGTTGACGACCACGGCCCGCACGCCCCCACCCTCTATGGCCTCCCGCGTGACCTCGAGCGGAGCGCCCTTTACCACGTTCCGCGTGAACACCGCCGCCGACGTACACCCGCGCTCGGAGAAGAGGAGGCCGAGATCCCGCACCCCAGAGCCCCTCACGCCGCAGATAACCCCTCCAGCGAAGAAGCCCTCCGCCGCGGTCACCCCACCGGGGATAGTAATTATTCTGATTGTTGAATCTTTATTCATCATCGCCGCTTATTGTCGCACCCGAGCGCGCAAGCGTCAACAAATTTATGCAAATGCTTGAATATTTATCCGCAAGTCCTACAATGGGCGGTATGGGACTGAAGGTAGGCATTTACGGTGGCGGTGGGTACGCTGGGGTTGAGCTGGCACGGCTCCTCACCGGGCACCCTGAGGTGGGGGGGATGGAGGTCTCCTCGCGCGGGTACGCGGGACGGGAGATAGACGAGGTATATCCGCAGCTGGCGGCAGGGGGCAGGTATGTCGAGCCTGAGGAGATAGACGCCTCTACGCTTGACGTGGCGTTCGTGGCTTACGGGCATGGGGAGAGCGCCGGGGTGGTGGAGGGGCTTCTGGCTGGTGGAGCGAGGCTGGTCGTGGATCTCTCGGCTGACTTCCGGTTCCCCGAGGTGAGCGTCTATGAGGAGTGGTATGGAGAGCATCCTGCGCCGGCGTTGCTCGAGACGGCGCACTATGGGCTGCCCGAGGTCTTCGGGGCGCCGAGGGGGGATCTCGTCGCCAACCCCGGGTGTTATCCGACGGCGGCGATACTCGCGCTAGCGCCTGTTGTGCGGCGGGTAGGGGGCGGGGTACGCTCCGTTACCGTAAACGCGCTCTCCGGGGTGAGTGGGGCGGGAGCGAGGCCGAGCGGCAAGACGCACTTCGTGAGTGTCAACGAGAGCGTCTCGCCGTATGGGATCTCGCAGGGCGCCCCGCGCCACAGGCACACGCCCGAGATAGAGATCATGCTCCGCAGGGTAGGCGAAACGCCGGAGGTCACCTTCGTGCCTCACCTCCTACCTCTTAGCAGGGGCGAGCTCGAGACGATCGTCGTCGAGCTCGACGATGAGCTTCCCGGAGCGAGGGAGATCCTCGCCTGGTACGCGGAGGACTATGAAGGGTGGAGTTTCGTCGAGGCGCGGGTGGAGCCGCCGCACATTGCGCACGTGGCAAACACCAACAGGGCGCGGCTCTCTGCGGCCGTGGATCGCAGGGCGGGGAAGATCTTGCTGTTCTCCGCCGTGGACAACCTGCTCAAGGGCGCGGCTGGGACGGCTGTGCAGAACATGAACCTGGCGCTCGGGTACCCCGAGGACCTCGGGCTCGAGCACCTCAAGTAACCTCAACGTAGGAGGCATAGGGACCTTGGGAGCGACGCGTGCACCTGTAGACAAGGCGACGAGGCAGGATCTCATCCTCAGGCTCATCTCGGAGAGGGAGCTTGGCACGCAGCAGGACGTGGCGGCGGCCCTCGCAGGGGAGGGGATAGAGGTAGCGCAGGCTACGGTGAGCCGGGATCTCGCCGAGCTCGGCGTGCTCAAGGTAGGCCACCGCTACCTTGCGCTGCCGCACGAGCCGGGGTCGGCTGGCATCGAGGTCCTGCCCAGCTTCGTCCTCGGCATAGCTCCGGCCCAGAACCTGGTAGTGATCAATACTCGCGATGGGACCGCCGGGGCGGTCTCCAGCGTCCTCGACAGGGTGAAGGGACTGAGGATCGTCGGCACCGTAGCAGGGCAGGACACAGTGCTCGCCGTGGCTCCGGATAACGCCGCCGCCGAGGAGGTGGCGGGGATGATCGCCGACGTCTGCCGCGCGCGTACCCGCCCAGCCGGCAACATCGAGTAGCCGCGCGTGGTTAACCCAAGGATAGAAAGCGCGCCCGACGCATCGCTGCGCCTCGCGGTGCTCGAGGAGCGTCTCGCGGTCTGCAGGCTCGAGCCGTGGGCAGAGATCCCGCCGTGGGCTACGGGTGCGCCGTTCTTCTGCGTTACGCGCACCCAGGACGAGCTCTCTATTATCTGCCCCGAGGAGCGCGTCCCCGCGGGGATCACCTGCGAGCGCGGCTGGCGTGCGCTGAAGCTGGAGGGAGGACCCTTCGACCTCGGGCTGGTGGGCGTCCTGGCTTCGGTAGCCTCGCCGCTTGCGAGGTGCGAGGTCGGCATCCTCGCCGTGGCCACCTACGACACAGATTACGTGCTCGTCGCGGAGAGCCAGCTAGACCTTGCGATCTCCGCCTTGCGGGAGAGGGGACACGAGGTCAGATGAGCGCGAGCGATCCGGGAAGAGAAAATATGCTGGACGGAGAGAACGTCGTGCTCGCCTACTCCGGTGGGCTCGATACGTCGGTGTGCCTGAAGTGGCTCGAGGAGCGCGGGGCGAAGCCCTACGCTCTGTACCTGGATCTCGGTCAGGGCGAGCCAGCCGGCGACGTGAGGAGCAAAGCACTCGAGATCGGCGCTTCGGACGCCTTCGTGAGAGACGCCAGGGCCGAGTTCGCAGAAGAGTACGTCGCGCCCGCCATAAAGGCCAACGCCCTCTACGGGGGTAGGTACCCCCTCTTCACCGCGCTCGCGCGGCCTCTTATAGCGAAGAAGCTGGTAGAGGCAGCGCGCGAGGTGGGGGCTACCCACATCGCCCACGGCTCCACGGGCAAGGGCAACGACCAGGTGCGCTTCGACGTTACCACGGCCTCCATCGCCCCAGACCTCACCGTCGTCGCGCCGGTGCGCGACTGGAACATGAACCGCCCCGAGGAGATCGAGTACGCAAGAGAGCACGGCATCCCGGTCCCCGTCACCAGAGAGTCCCCCTACAGCGTGGATGCGAACCTCTGGGGCCGCTCCATAGAGGCGGGCCCCCTCGAAGACCCCGACCACGAGCCCAAAGAGGACGTCTTCGAACTCACCACTGCCCCGGAAGAGGCGCCGGACGAGCCACGGTACGTCGAGATCGGCTTCCAGGAGGGCCTGCCCACGAGCCTCGATGGTAAGGAGCTGGAGCTGGTCGAGCTCATCGCGGAGCTCAACGACGTCGCCGGCGCTCACGGCTTCGGTAGGGTGGATATGATCGAGGACCGCCTCGTCGGTATAAAGAGCCGGGAGATCTACGAGGCCCCGGCAGCCCTCGCTATCATCCAGGCCCACAGAGAGCTCGAAACCCTCACCCTTACCAAAGACGTCCTGCGATTCAAGACCACCATAGAGCAACGCTACGCCGAACTTACCTACGACGGCCTCTGGTTCACCCCGCTGAAGTCAGCCTTCGACGCCTTTATACAAGAGACCCAGAAGACCGTGACCGGCGCCGTCCGCCTCAAGCTCTTCAAAGGTTCGAGCACCGTGTCAGGGCGCGACGCTCCTCACGCCCTCTACAGTAAGGACCTCGCTACTTACGACCCAAACAGTACCTTCGACGAAGCCGCCGCAGCCGGTTTCATAGCCCTCTGGGGCCTCCCAGCCCGCCAGTGGGCCGGCGTCAACAGGGACATCGGATAACCTAGCCACACACTCAACCTGAGTCTCAGAGTCAGCACCTGAAAACTGAAAAGCAATGTTATGCAGGCTTTTCTATGCATTTGTCAGGGGAACGCGCAGACAGTCAACCTCGACAGTAGGCTAACCGTAATTCACAGATTTACTATCAACCCAAGATTCAGGTTTATACATGGGGACGCGGGGCTGAACCGGGTGGATTCTCCGTAGACGCATCAACAATTTTTGATGTATAGTGTTTGGGGTAGGCAATCGGAGGCTTGTGGTCGGGTAGAGGAGAGGTGTTGATGGGTGAAGAGTTGAGGGACAGGGTCAGGGAGCGGTACGCGCAGGTGGTGCGCAACGACGGGGAGAAGGAGGAGGGTGGTGGGTGCTGTAGCTCCTCGTGTTGTGGGGCTGGCACGGAGGCACATAAGGTGGATCTCACGTGTGGGAGCTACTCTGCTGAGGAGGTCGGGGTATTGCCCGAGGAGGCTGTGGAGGCTTCGCTGGGGTGCGGTAATCCGACTGCCCTTGTCGCGCTTTCGCCTGGCGAGGTGGTTCTGGATCTGGGTAGCGGCTGCGGCATCGACGTGCTGCTCTCTGCCAGGAGAGTCTCGCCCGGGGCAAGGCTTACGGGGTGGACATGACGGACGAGATGCTGGAGCTTGCGCGGGAGAACCAGCGGAAGGCAGAAGTAGAGAACGTCGAGTTTCTCAAGGGAGAGATAGAGGAGCTGCCGTTGCCCGACGAGGAGGTTGACGTGGTGATCTCCAACTGCGTCATCAACCTCTCCACGGACAAACCGAGGGTGATCTCCGAGGCGTTTCGGGTCCTCAGGCCGGGTGGAAGGTTCGCCGTCTCTGACGTCGTCTTTCTCGGTAGCAAGCGGGACTTGCCGGAGTCGGTGCTGCACGCGGTGGGGTTGTGGACGGGATGCATCGCAGGAGCCCTCGAGAAGGAAGAGTACGAGGAGATGTTGAGGCGGGCTGGCTTCGTGGACGTTTCCGTGGAGGTGATCAGCGTCTACGATCCGGAGGCCGTGGAGAACCTAACCGGTCCGGAGGAGATCGAGGCCCTGCGCAAGGTCCCAGCCGCCAGCGCGTTCATCAGGGCGGAAAAGCCCGTCAGGTAAGGGCTAGACCGGTGACCAAGAGGAGCTTCGAGGTGGTAGAGGAGGGATCAGCCCGGCGATGGGAGGTCCTGGACGCGGACCGGTTCGAGCGCGTCGTCGCCCTTGGCAGGGCCCTCTCTGACCCCATCAGGGTGCGCATGCTCGGCATGATGGCGGAGGGCAGGAGCTGCTGCGGCCTGCCGGACCTGGGTGCGCCGGTGGAGAACCGTGACAGGGGCATCTGAGTCTGCGAGTTCGAGGATTACTTCGGGATGGGGCAGTCAAGGGTCTCCTACCACGTCGGCAAGCTGAAGGAGGCAGGGCTGGTAAAGGAAGAGAAGCGGGGCAAGTGGAGCTTCTACTCCCTGGATGGCGACGCCGCTCGTGAGCTACTTGGCGATGCGAGAGAGCTCCTGTCGGCGTGAACTTGCTCATGATCGGGGACATAGTGGGTCCCGAGGCGGTGACCTGTCTTGCCGAGCGGCTGCCGGGGCTGCGTAGGGCTCTTGATGTGGATCTCGTGGTGGCCAACGCTGAGAACTGCGCGGTAACGGCCCCCACGCCATACAGGGGTTTCGGGATGACAGTGGAGCTTGTCGGGCGCCTGCTGGAGGGCGGGGTTGACGTCGTAACCTCGGGCAACCACGGCTGGGATGGTCCCGAAGCGGACGCCGTCCATGGCCATCCCAGGGTGCTCAGGCCGCACACCCTCCCCGACGGCGTCATGGGGAAAGGGATCTCGACCCTTGAGATCGCAGGCGAGCCGGTATCTGTGCTGAACCTTGGCAGCGAGACCGCGGTTATGCCGAGAGCCCTGCCTGTATACGAGTCATGGCTTGCCGCGGGGCTCGAGGGCACGGTCATCGTGGAC
>Ga0126313_10001500_pt1 | contig 12386 bp, 11 predicted proteins | sample Plot105A_FD_89954 | JGI IMG/M metagenome (GOLD analysis project Ga0126313, IMG submission 89954) | Serpentine soil microbial communities from UC McLaughlin Reserve, CA, USA - Plot105A | ecosystem: Environmental > Terrestrial > Soil > Grasslands | place: USA: UC McLaughlin Reserve, Lake County...
CAGCTGCATCAGTTCGTGAGCGGGTTCGGCGACGGGGACGGGATTCCGCGGCCCGAAGGGGCCGAGGCCGCTCCGGAGTCCGGGCCGGAGCCCGCGCCCGAGCCTGTGGTCGCCCGCCCCGTCTACAGCGAGGACGACATCGCCGCGAGCCTCACGCAGCTCGTGCTCTGCCGCGGCAACGCCCGGCAGGCGGCGCGCTTCCTCAAGGCGGTCGGACTCGAAGTCTCGGAATCCACGTTGCGCCGGTGGAAGGTCGTGCACGCGCAGATGTACGAGGAGATCGAGGCCGCGAACGCGTTGCAGGCCTCCGCGCGATTCGCCACCCACGCCACGCTGCTGCCGAGCGTGCGCCTGTTCACGGCCGTCGACGACAAGGGCTTCGCGACCAGGCCGCTCGCGCGGGAGCGGCTACGCGACCTGTTCGCCGAGCTGCGGACGCATAGCGGCTACGTGCTCGCGGACACCGTGCCCGTGACCGCCGCGGCCGAGGCGTCCGCGATCGCGGCGGAGGCCGACGGCGTGCTCCTCGTGGTGGACCTCGCCCGGCTCCGCCGGCGCGACGTGCTCGCGACGAAGCGGCAGCTCGACCACGCGCGCGCCAACGTCCTCGGCGTCGTCGACAACCGCAGTTCCGTCGAGCTGGCGGCGTACGACGCGCCGTCGAACGGCGCCGGCTCGTTCGCCGGCCGGCTGGCGGACAGCTCGCGCGCCCGGCTCCGGCGCGTCACGCACCCCCAGCGGACGGCCGAGGGCGGCTCTCCGACCTGGATCGGCTCGCTCATGGGACAGCGCGACGAGCCGCGGGACCGGGAATGAGGCGGCCGCCGGCAGGCAGCACCGCGCTGGCCCTCGTGATCGGCGATGTCGATCTCGTCCGTGCCCTCGGCCTCGCCGGGATCGCGAGCGCGTTCGTCGGCGCCCCGGACGCTCCCGCGCGCTTCTCGCGGCACGTCGAGGCGTTGCTGCCGTGGACCGGCGACGAGCGGGTGGTGGTGGCGGAGCTGCTGCGGTTCGCCGTGGAGCAGCCCGAGCCCCCAGTGCTCTACCCCCAGACCGACGCGGCGCTGCTGATGACATCGCGCCATCGCGACGAGCTGAGCACCGGCTTCCGATTCGTGCTCGCCGACGGCGCACTTGTCGACCAGCTGGTCGACAAGAACCGGTTCCAGGCGCTCGCGGAGCGCCGCGGCCTGCCGGTCCCGCGCGCGCACCGGCTCCGGGTCGGGACCGACGAGCGTCCGCCGGCGCTCGACGTCGGCTTCCCGGTCGTGGTGAAGCCGCTCGTCCGTACCGGCGACTGGTCGGCGGTCGGCAACGGGGGCAAGGCACTGCATGTCGGCGGGCCCGAGGAGTGGGCCGCGCTCTGGCCGCGTCTGGCGAGCGGCTGCGCCGACGTCGTCGTGCAGCAGCTCATCCCCGGACCGGAGAGCGCGGTCGAGAGCTATCACGCCTACGTCGACGATCGCGGCGTGGTCGCCGGCGAGTTCACCGGACGCAAGATCCGGACCTACCCGCTTCGATACGGGTTCAGCACCGCCGTCGAGGTCGTGGAGCTGCCCGACGTCGCCGCGCTCGGCCGCGACGTGCTCGCGACCCTCGGCCTGCGCGGGGTCGCCAAGGCGGACTTCAAGCGCGACCAGCGCGGCCGCCTCCACCTGCTCGAGGTCAACCCGCGCTTCAACATCTGGCATCACCCGGCGGCCGTCGCCGGCGTCAACCTGCCGGCGCTCGTCCACGCCGACCTGACCGGGCGACCGCGGCCGCCGGGCCGGCGGGCGACCCGCCGGGTCACGTGGTGCACGCCGCTCACCGACCTCCGCGCCGCCCACGCGGGCGGCATGTCGCCGGTGCGCTGGATGCGCTTCGCGCGCCGCTGCGACGCGGTCTCGGGCCTCTCGCGCGACGATCCGATGCCGTTCCTGCGCGGCACGCTGCCGTCCGCGGTCGCCCGCCGCCTCCCCCACCCGCGTCGCGGCTGATGCGCTACGGGGTCATCGCCGACGTCCACGCGAACCTGCACGCGCTCGACGCCTCGCTCGCGTTCCTGTCCACGCAGGACGTCGGCGGCTACCTGTGCGCCGGCGACCTGGTGGGCTACGGACCATTCCCGAACGAGAGCGTGCGGCGCGTCCTCGATCTCGACGGCGCGTGCGTGGCGGGCAACCACGACCTGATCACGCTCGGGCGGTTGAGCGACGAGCGCTGCATCCCGCTCGCCCGCGACAGCCTGCGCTGGACACGGGACGTGCTCGACGACGATGTCCGCGCGCTGCTCGGGGCACTGCCCGCGACGGCGCGTGTGGACGGGCTCGTGCTCTGCCACGCCTGGCTGGACGACCCGCAGCCGTACGTCGTCGCCGAGCAGGACGCGATGGCCCGCCTCCGCGATCTGGATCGGGCAGGGGTCGTGATCGCCGGTCACACGCACCGGCCGATGGCAGTCGCCGCGCGCACCGGGACGCTGCTGCGGGGCGCGGCCGGCACGGTCCGCCTGCCGCCGGGCGAGCCAGTGCTCGTGAACCCCGGCGCGGTCGGCCAGTCGCGCACCGCGGACCCGCGCGCCCGCGTCATGGTGCTCGACACGGAGGCGCGGACGGCGGCGTTCCATGCGCTCCCCTACGACCTCGCGGCCTGCCGCGAGGCGCTGCGCGAGCGCGGGCTGCCGGCGAACGCGTGCCATCTTGCGCCCTCGCGCTGGCGCGACGCCGCGTCCGCCGTCGGCCACCGCGTCCGCCGGTTGCGGGCGGCGAGCGGTCGCCGCTGAGGCGCGATCAGACGGCGGTCCGCGCCGCGCCCTCCGCGTCGAAAACGTGCCGCCGGTACCAGTCATAGGTGAGCCGGAGCCCGCTCGCCAGGTCGACCTGCGGCGGCCGTCCGACGAGCCCATGCGTTCTCGTCATGTCCGGACAGCGGCGCGGCGGCGACCCCGGCGTCGTCGGCCTGGCGACGATCTCGAGCTGCTTGCCGACCGTCTGCGCGATCAGGCCGCCGAGCTCGCCGATCGTCACCTCGGGCGCCGCGACGCCCACGTTCAGCGTCTCCCCCGCGCACGCCGGCGACGCCGCGATGCGCCGGATCAGCTCGACTGCGTCGTCGACGTAGCAGAACGTCCGCCTGTGGTCGATCGACGCCACCGCCAGCGGCGCCCCGTCGTCGGCCGCGTGCGCCCGCTGCAGGAGCTCGGGGATCACGTGCGCGAGCCCCATGCGCGGGCCGTACACGTTGTGCGGCCGGAGGATCGAGAACGGCACCTCCGCGTGCTGGCACATCGCCTCGCCGTAGATCTTCGAGAGCATGTACGCGGTCCGCGGCCGCGGGAGCCGCGTGATCACGAGCGGCACCGACTCGGGCGTCGGGAACGGGAGCTCGCCGCGGTCGAGGGTGCCCGCGCACACCTCGCTCGTCGACATGAACACCAAGCGCTCCAGCGCCCGCTGCCGCTGCGCGGCCGCGATGACTCCCGTCAGCATCGCGACGCTGTCGGCCAGCACGGCCAGCGGCTGGCGCACCACGCGCCCGACGCCGACGACCGCGGCGAGGTGGAAGACCTGGGCGTAGCCGTCGCCGAGGTCGTCGAGCGCGCCTTCGGCGCGCAGATCACGCTGCAGGATCCGCACCCTGCCCGAGGCGGCGAGCGCCGCGAGCTCCGCGTCGCGGACGGCGCGCGAGAAATCGTCCACGAGGTCGACGGTGCCGCCGTCGCCGACGAGCCGGCGGGCCAGGTGCGCGCCGATGAACCCTGCGCCGCCGGTGATCAGCACGCGGCTCACGCGACTTGCCCGCGTCCGATCGAGGCGACCGTGCAGCCCAGCCGCGCGAACGTCGCCCGCTGGGCAGCGGACAGCACGTCGGACGCGTCGAGCACGACGGGCTGCGCTCCGCCCAGCCAGCCCTCGACGTCCAGTTGACGGTAAGGGCCGTGCGGCACGGCGAACACGACCGCATCGACGCCGGCGAGGGGCGGGAGCTCGGCCGGCACGATCGTCTCGAGCTCGCTCCAGTAGCGCACGAGCGGATCGTGGACGTGGACGGTGGCGCCGCGGGCGCGGACCTCGCGCACGAACGTCTCGGACGGCGACTTGCGCGTGTCGGCCACGCCCTCGCGGTAGCTCACGCCCATCAGCGCGACGGTGGCGCCGTCGAGGCCACCGGGCATGAGCACTTCGAGCCGGCGGAGCGTTGACATCGGCATCGCCCGGTTGACGCTGACCGCGAGCGTCGAGAACGGGAACTCGAGGTCGCTCCGCCCGTGCAGCTCGCGCGCGGACACCGCGGCGAGCAGGGGATCCTTGGTCAGGCAGTAGCCGCCGACGCCGAAGCCCGGCCGCCGCATGTTCGAATGGGTCGGCCGCGTCCGGATCGCGGAGATCACCTCGAAGAGGTCGATCCCGAGCGCCTCGGCGAACCGCCCCCACTCCTCCATGAACGCGATCAGCGTGGCGCGGTAGCTGTTCTCGAGCACCTTCGCGGTCTCGCACGCGGTCGTCGAGGCGAGACGCACGAGCGGATGCGCCCCGACGTCGATCACGCTCGACAGGAACCGCTCGCACGCCGCGGCCGCCGCCGGCGTCATCCCGGCGTAGTTCCGCGGGGACCGGACAATCGACTCCAGGTAGGCCGTGCCCGGCATGACGCGCTCGTACGAGTAGGCGACGCCGATCGCATCGGGCGCGAGGCCGCGCGCGGTGAGCTCGCGCGCCAGCGCGGGCGCCACGAGCTTCTCGGTCGTTCCCGGCGGCACCGTGGTCTCGACGATCACCAGCGACCCCGGCGGCATCGTCCGGCCGAGCGTCCGCACCGCGTCCACGAAGCCGTCGACGCGGACGCCGGGCCGGCCGTTCGTCTCGGTCACGTCGAGCGGCAGATCGACGAGCGTGACCGACGCGAGCGCGTACGCCCGCTCGTCGCTGGTCGCGACGAGGTTCCCGCGGGTGTTGGCCGCGACGAGCGCCGCCTCGAGCTCGGCGTCGCTCGCGGCGATCGGGAGCCGGCCGGCGTTGATCGCCTCGATCTTGGCGAGCCCGTCGGGCGTCGGAAGGTCGAGGCCGGCGACGTTGAAGCGCGGGGCGCCGTCGCCGTCGCACGCGTCGGCGACGGCCACCGCCATTGCAGAGCCCACGAACCCCAGGCCCTGCACGCACACGACGGGGACATCGGGCGGGTCGGCGTCGATGCCGGCCGCGCGCGCGAGCTCGGGGAAGGACGGCAGATTCAGCGCCCGCTCGATTCCCGCCTGCGCCTGGATCATGCGTGTGCGCTCCCCGCGGCGCGCCGGCGCGCCGGGCGGCCGTCGAGCGCGTCGACGAGCGCGTCGGCGACCTCGTGCACCTGCGCCTCGGTCATGTGCGGGAACAGCGGCAGCGTGAGCAGCCGTTGGCCGAGGTCATCGGTCCGCGGAAGCGGGCGCGTCGGGAGCTCGCTGTACGCCGAGAACCGGTGGATCGGCGGGTAGTGGACGCTCGTCTGGATCCTGCGCGCGGCGAGCGCCCCGCGCACCGCGGCGCGAGCGGTCCCGCGCGGCAGCACGACGGCCGCGAGGTGCTCTGCCGACGTCGTCCCCGGCGGGCGGTCGGCGAGCGGAACCGTGAGCCCGGCGACGCCGTCGAGCCGCTCGCGGTACAGCGCGGTCAGCCGCGCGCGCGCGGCGTTGCCCGCGTCGAGGCGCGCGAGCTGGACGAGCCCGATCGCCGCGCGCGGCTCGTCGAGCCGGTAGTTGAACGCACTCGCCAGCACGTCGTATCCGGCCGCGTGGCCGCGCTCGTGATCCCAGCTGAGCGCCGTCATCCCGTGCGATCGGAGGAGGCGCACGCGGTCCGCCAGCGCCGCGTCGTCGGTGGCGACCATCCCGCCCTCGCCGATCGGCAGGTTCTTGTTCGAGAAGAAGCTGAAGCACCCGGCGGCGCCGAGCGTCCCACAGGCGCGCCCGCGGTATGTCGCGCCGGGCGCGTGCGCGGCATCTTCGATCACGACCAGGCCGTGCCGCTCGGCGACGGCGCGCACGGCGTCCATGTCGCACGGTGCGCCGCCGTAGTGCAGCGCCACGATCGCCTTCGTGCGCGGTCCCACGGCGGCGTCGAGGTCCGCCGGGTCGAGGTTCGGATCGTGCTCGCCGAGGGCGTCGCAGAACACCGGGACCGCGCCGAGATGACGGACGACACTGGCCGCCGCGACGAAGTTGAGCGCCGGCATGACGACCTCGTCACCGGGCCCGCAGCCGCATGCCGCGGCAGCCAGGTGCAGGGCCGCGGTCCCGCTGGACACGGCGACCGCCTCCTCGGCACCGAGGTGCTGCGCGAACGCGCGCTCGAACTCGGCGACGCGCGGGCCGGTGCTCCACCAGCCGGAGGCGAGCGTTGCGGTCGCGGCATCGAGGATCTCGTCGTCTACGGCGACGTCCGAGAGCGGGACGCTCCAGAGCCGTTCGGCCATCTCAGCGCTCCCCCACCCGGCGCCGGAGCGTGAGCCGCCCCGTCACGCGGTCGACCGCCACAGGCTGCCGGAGGACGACGGTGACGATCGTCGCGCCCAGGATCCAGAGGTCGCGGCGTATGCCGCAGCGTGTCGCGTACAGGCGGTCGAGCTCGACCTTCTGGGGCAGCAGCCGCGACACATAGTGGGTGTACGGATCGCGCGTGTCGAGGATCGCTCCCTCGCGCGCGAACGCGACCTGCGTATAGCCGGTGAGGCCCGGGCGGACGCGCAGGATCACCTCGTAGGCGGCGGAGAAGCGCTCGACGTGCTCGGGCGACTCCGGTCGCGGTCCGACGAGGCTCATGTCGCCCCGCACCACGTGCCAGAGCTGCGGCAGTTCGTCGAGCTTGCTCCTCACCAGCCACGCGCCCAGGCGCGTGAGCCGCTCGTCGTCCGTCACGGTCAGGGCGCCGCCGCGTGCGTCCGCGTGCATCTTGCGGAACTTGAGCATCCGCAGCGGCCGGCCACGGAAGCCGGCGCGGTCGGCGCGGTAGAAGACCGGGCCTCGCGAGTCGAGGACGATCAGCAGCGCGATCAGCAGCAGCAGCGGCGCCAACGCGATCAGCGCGAGCGCGGCGACGGTCACGTCGATGGTCCGCTTCAGCGCGGCCCGCAGCACGCCGGCGCGCCGCGACCGGCGGTGGCCCGTGAGTGCGCCCGTGACCGCCATGCTCACCGGCCCCCTCGCTCGCTTGCGAGCGCCCGCGGGCGCTGACCGTCGACGCTCTGCAGCGCGGGGAAATCGTCCCGCGACGGGAACAGCAGCGGTTCCAGGTGGTACTTCTCGGGGGAGCGCTCGACATCTGCGGCGGCGCGCTCGTACTCGCCGACGGTGCCGATGTCGTACCACTCCGCATCGGTTTCGCAGGCGGCCACGCGCTCGCCCGCCGCGAGGAGCCGCAGCACCAGCTCCGGGAACTGGCACGGGCCGTCCGGCAAGTGGCGGAGCGCCCGTGCGTCGTAGACGTAGATCCCCATGCTGACCTGGTAGCGCAGGGTGGGCTTCTCGATGTAGTTGCTGACGAGCCCGTCCTGCGACTCGATCACGCCGAGGTCCACGTCGACGCGCCGGCTGTGCATCGCGACCGTCAGGGCGGCGTCGCGCGCGCGATGGCATGCGAGCAGCTCGCGGTAGTCGAGCGTGGTGAGCACGTCGCCGTTCATGACGATGAACGTGCCCTCGAGATCGGGCACCGACTTCAGCGCTCCTGCCGTCCCCAGCGGCTCGTGCTCCCAGTGGAACGAGAGATCCACCTCAGGGGGGAGCTCGGTGTTCGCGAGGTAAACGCGGATCAGCTGCCCGAGATGACTCACGCACAGGTCGATCCGATCCACGCCGCAATCGGCCAGCGAGCGGATGATGTGCTCGAGCACGGGCCGATCGCCGATCGGCACGAGTGGTTTCGGTATGACAGTGGTGTACGGCCGCAGCCGCGTACCCAGTCCGCCAGCCAGGATGACCGCTCTCATGTGATCGATCCTGCCCCCGGTCCGTGTGGCGTCAGATGGACGTCCATCACGACTCCTTTCGCAACATTCGGAAGGTGCCCGGGGGGGAGCGGCCCGCAGGCCGCTGGCTTGTTGGCTCGAAATCCGGCGGCGAGGCCTCAGCCAGGCCGCTCGAGCGGCGTGGAGCAGTCGCTGGGCGTGTGCACCCTCAACGCGATGCGGTGGCGCTGGAGCGCGGGCGGCGCGGACGTCGCGAGGATGACGAACAAGATGCACGGCAGTTCCGGCGCCGCGCCACCGCCGCCGCTGGCACCGGTGGCCGCCTGGCCCCCGGTCGGCATGGTCGGGGCGGGCGGCGCGGTGGCGCCGCCGCGGGAGCGCGCGGCGCGCTTCGCCGGATGCCCGGTGGAGGTGGCTCGCGAGCGCCGCACGGCCACGCCTCTCGCCACGTCGAGGCGCGGTGCCGTCTGCGCGGTGCCGATCGGCTCGCTGGGAAGTCCCGGCGCGAGCCGTGATGGGCCGCGCAGCGCCGCCGCGCGGACCGCGGCCGTCACGCGGCGCGCGCTGGCCGGCGTCGACCGCGCGACCCGGACCGGGGCGCGAGCGTCGGCCCGACGCGCCACCGGCGACCGATCGGCAGCGGATACCGGATCGTGGTCGACCGCGGCGAGACGGCCGGCCCCTGGCTGCGGTGCCGTTGCCGTGCTTCCCGCGTCGCCGACCTCGGGACCCGAGACCGCTCGGGGCGGGGAGCTCACCCCCTCGTCGCGCACGCTACTCGGCGAGTCGCCCGTCGCGCTTCGATTGTCACCGCCGGCCTCGCTCGCGCCTTCGTCGGCCTCGCCGGCGGCCTCGGCGAGTCGATCCGGCGGATCGGGAGCAGAGGCGGGCGCGCTTTCGGTGGTCGGCGTGGCGGCGGGCGCCGGTTGGGGCTCGACCGGCGACTCCGCCGGCACCGACTCGGCCGCAGGACCCGTGTCCGCGCTTCCCGCGCCTGCCCCTTCCGCGTCGGGAGTGGGAGGAGGCGGCGACTCCGTGCCGGGTCCGCCATCGGCCGGCGCCGCCGCCCCGGGGGCGACGGCGCCCGGGTCGACCGGAACGCCCTCTTCTGACGCCGAGGACTCCGTGGGCGACGCTCCGACAAGGACCAGAGCGGTGAGCACGCCGAGAAGCGCCCGTCGCACAGCGCCTCCGCGGACGTGACGGCCAAGACTTCGCACTCCGGTGGCAAGTCGCGGCAACGTCGTACCCCGGCATGTCGTGGGGGGAAGGGTTCTAATTGCGACTTTACGCCCCACAGGCGGGCCGGATCCACCCCCGCTGTACTGCTCGTAACACTCCCGATCCCGGGCGATCGCAGATGCAGGGGATTCCGTGCGCGGTCAGCGGCGGCTCCGACCGAGCGCGAGGGCCGCGGCGGTACCCGCAACAGCACCGAATACTGAAGATGCCAGATCGGCGAGCGTGTCGTAGTATTCGCGGACCGACGCGTCGTCCCGGTAGAGCAGCGCGTACTCGACCAGCTCCACCACGATCTCCGCCGTGGCGGCGGCGCCGACGGCGATGCTCGCCCGCGCCAACCATGGGCGCACCCACGCGCGCGCCACCTGCGTCACCACGAACGCGAGCACGGCCGCGGCGGCGACGTGCTGCGGGTTGCCCAGCCAGTCCGGACTCATCGCGGGATTGTCGTGCAACCGGGCTCCTGGCGGGCTGTGGCCGCGGCACCGTGACGCGTCATCATGCCCACGTGCGGTCGACTCGGCGCCCAGACGTTCTCGTGCTCGGCGGCGGCGGGGTGCTGGGCGAGGCGTGGCTGCGCGCGTGCCTCGCGGGCCTCGAGGCCGAGACGGGCTGGGATCTGCGCGAATGCGACGCGTTCGTCGGCACGTCGGCGGGCTCGATCGTCGCCGCCGTGCTCGCCGCCGGCCGGCGCCCCGCGGCCGCCCGCGGAGCGGCGGCGAGACGTGGCGAAGCCACAAGCGGTGACGAGCGAACCGAGGCAGTATGGGAGCCCAGCGCCGCAGCGGCCACCCGCGACGGCGACCGGCCCGTCGCGCTGCGCCGCGGGCTGGCGACACTCGGGCGCGTGGCGGGCACCGCCGCCGCGCCGCTGGCGCCGGCGGTGGCGGCGGCCACCGCGCCCGGCGGCGCGGCGGTCCGCGCCGCGCTCCTGCGCCGAGGCCGGCGCGCGACGCGCGACATCCCGCAACTGCGCGAGGCGCTCGCGCGGATGGACGCCACGTTCGACGGGCGCCTGCGGGTCTCCGCCGTCGAGCTCGCGACCGGGAAGCGGGTCATGTTCGGCGCTCCGGGAGCGCCGCCGGCGGGCGTGGCCGAGGCGGTGCTCGCCTCCTGCGCCGTGCCGTGGGTCTTCCGGCCGGTGACGATCGGCGGGCGCGAGTACGTCGACGGCGGCTTCTGGAGCGCGGCGAACCTCGACGCCGCGCCGGCCGGTCGCGGGGACGAGGTGCTCTGCCTCGTCCCGACCGCGTCGCCGCGGCTGGCGGTGGACCGGTTCGGCGCGCTGCGCGCGTTGGCGAGCGCGGGCGCCGCGGCGGAGTCGCTCGTGCTCCGCCGCCGCGGCGCACGCGTGCGGATCGTCGCCCCGGACGCCGCGACCGTCGAGGCGATCGGCCCGGACCTCTTCGACGCGCGCCGGCGCCCGCCGGTCGAGGCGGCGGGCTACGCCCAGGGGCGCTCGCTCGCGATATAGCCTGCGCCGATGAGCGATCTCCCCGAGCACGTGCGTGTCAACCGCGACGCGTGGAACGTCGCCGCGGCCGACGACGTCGCGCTCGCAAAGCGCCAGTGGGCCGCGCCGGAGCCGTCCTGGGGGATCTGGAGCGTGCCGGAGGCCGAGGTCGGCGCACTCCCGGACGTCGCCGGCATGGACGCGGTCGAGCTCGGCTGCGGGACTGCATACTTCTCCGCCTGGCTCGCCCGCCGCGGCGCGCGGCCGACCGGGATCGACGTCTCCGAGAACCAGCTCGCGACGGCGCGGGCGATGCAGGCCGAGCACGGCGTCGAGTTCCCGCTCCTCCAGGCGAGCGCGGAGGACGTGCCGCTGCCGGACGACTGCGCCGAACTCGTCCTGAGCGAGTACGGGGCCTCGCTCTGGTGCGAGCCTGAGGCCTGGATCGGCGAGGCCGCGCGGCTGCTGCGGCCCGGCGGGCACCTCGTGTTCCTCACCAACCACCTCCTCGTCGCGCTCACGGTGCCCCCGACCGGCCCCTGCGGCGACCGGCTGCTGCGCGACCAGCGCGGCCTGCACGCGCTCACGTTCCCGGAGGACGACGGGATCGAGTTCCACATCTCGCACGGCGAGTGGATCGCGCTGCTGGGCCGCCACGGGTTCGCCGTGACGGGCCTGCACGAGCTCTACGCGCCCGCGGACGCCGAGGCGACCCACTATGAGTGGATGACCGTCGAGTGGGCCCGACGCTGGCCCGTCGAGGAGATCTGGACCGCCCGGCGCGACGGCGGGCGCTGACGCTCAGCGCGCCCAGCGCAGCTCCGCCTCGCCGACGACGTCGCCGCCGTTGACCTGCCGGCGCCGCGACGCCCTACGGCGTCGGGGTGAGCTCCGTCTCCTCCTCCTTCACGGTCTCCGACGCCGCCACGTGCACCTTGCGCTCCGCGTTCGAGAGCGCGCGCACGTACGCCTGCGCGGCCGCCTCGATGATGTCGGTCGACACGCCCTGGCCCGACGCGGACTGGCCGGCCAGCTCCAATACGACGCTCGCCTCGCCGAGCGCGTCCTGGCCGCCGGTGACCGCGTCGATGCGGAACTCGCGCAACCGCGCCTCGCGCTTCGTCGCGGCGTTGATCGCCCGGAAGATCGCGTCGACCGGCCCGTCGCCGGTGAAGTCGCCGAGCACCTCGTCGCCGTCCGGCGTGCGGACCGCGACGCGGGCGTGCGGCGGGCGCCGGTTGGAGACGTCGACGTCGAACCACTCGAGCGTGTAGGAGCGCAGCTCGTCGCGGAGCTCGTCGGTGACGAGCGCCTCCAGGTCCATCGCCGTGACCGTCTTCTTGCGGTCCGCGATCTCCTTGAAGCGCTTGAACGCCGTGTTCAGCGCCTGGCCGTCGACGTGGAAGCCCAGCTCCTGCAGCGCGCTCTTGAGCGCGTGGCGGCCCGAGTGCTTGCCCAGCACCAGGTCGTTGCCCTCCAGGCCGACGGTCGTGGCGTCCATGATCTCGAACGTCGTGCGCTCCTTGAGCACGCCGTCCTGATGGATCCCGGACTCGTGCGCGAACGCGTTCCGGCCCACGATCGCCTTGTTCGGCTGCACCGCGTAGCCGGTGAGGCGGGCGACCATCCGGCTGCTGCGCGCGATCTCGCGGGTGGCGATCCCGGTCGTGTAGCCCAGGTGGTCCGCGCGCGTGTGCAGGAGCATCACGATCTCCTCCAGCGACGCGTTGCCGGCGCGCTCGCCGATCCCGTTGATCGCGCACTCGACCTG
>Ga0126313_10001502_pt1 | contig 12382 bp, 11 predicted proteins | sample Plot105A_FD_89954 | JGI IMG/M metagenome (GOLD analysis project Ga0126313, IMG submission 89954) | Serpentine soil microbial communities from UC McLaughlin Reserve, CA, USA - Plot105A | ecosystem: Environmental > Terrestrial > Soil > Grasslands | place: USA: UC McLaughlin Reserve, Lake County...
GCGCGGCGGCGCCCAGCGCTCCCCAACCGAAGGCCGCGGCCATCTCACCGCCTCGCCGGCGCGGTCACGTGAGCCCGCTGAGGGCGTCGCCGACCAGCTTCACGCCGATCACCAGGCACAGCACCGCCATGATCACGGCGTTGTTGTGGGCCATCCAGTCCTTCAGGCGGCCCAGCAGCTCCGCCGACCGCGTCCCCGTCGCGAAGTAGAGGACCACCGGCGCCCCCACGCCGAGGGTCCCGATGACGGCGAAGACGGCGTAGGCGACCGCCTGCTGGCCGCCCGGGATCCCGAGCTGGGCGATGGCGGCGGCGGCGCCGACGGCCAGCAGCAGGTTCTTGGGGTTGGCGGCGGCCAGGGCGGCGCCGCCGCCCAGCGCCTGGCCAGGTGCGAACCGGTCGATCGCCCCCATCCACTTGGGCAGGGAGGCCTCCTCCCCCTGGTGGGGGCGGCCGCGGAACTGGCGCACCGCCACCAGCAGCAGCCCCAGCCCGAGGAGCAGCTTCAGCCAGCTGACCCAGGTCGCGGGCTGGCCCTGCTCGCTGGCGCCGCCGGGTCCGGCGAGCGCCAGCACGATGGCGCCGACCACCCCAAGGCCGACCAGCCAGCCGAGCACGAACGCTGGCCCGTTGGCGCGGGCCCGCGGGGTGGTCAGCATGAGCACGACCGCGATGATCGGGACCGGGCTGAGCGCCACCCCGATCGCCAGCGGCAGGGACTGCCCGATCGCCTCGCCCATCTATCCCTCGTCCCGCTCGCCTGGCCGGGAACAGGACCGGTCAGGGATCGGCAGGACCTCCCGCTGGAGGTTCTCGTCGGCCACGTCCTCCACCTCCACCGTCTGGCCGCTGTCGGGGTGCTCACCATGCGCCCGGCCAGGGTGAGCCGTCCTCACCCCCACAGGGTGATTCCCGCCTCGGCCGGCCAGCGCACTGGTGCTGGACCGCCGGGTCCCGCCGCGGTTTCCTGGTGGCATGCAGGACCAGCCGCCCCTCGAGGTCCGCCGGGTCGCCGGAGGGGTGCGCCCGCTGCTGGTGCCGCCCAGGAGGAACGCCTGCGGCAGCTCGTGCCCCGCTACTGCCGTACCTGATCCGCGTCGTCGTCCCGACCCTCGGGCTGCGCAAGCCCAAGGTCCCCGTTCGGGCATGGACGTCGCCGGTCAGGTCGAGGCGGTCGGCCCCAACGTGACCCGGTGCCAGCCGGGCGACGCGGTGTTCGGCTGGTGCGACGGCGCCTTCGCCGAGTACGCCTGCGCGCCCGAGGACCACTTCGCGCCCAAACCAACAACCCTCAGCTTCGAGCAGGCCGGGGCCGTCCCCATCTCCGGGTTCGCCGCCCTCCAGGCGCTTCGCGATGAAGGAGCGGTCCAGGCGGGGCAGCAGGTGCTGGTCATCGGGGCGGCGGGCGGGGTGGGGCCTTCGCGGTGCAGCTGGCCGAGGCGGGTCGCGCTCCTGGCCACCCAGGGGAGCAACGACACGATCCGGGTGAAGAGCCGCCAGCGCCGCGGGGTGGAGAGCAGCGGCCGGCGCATCAGCCCGGTGGCAGCCACGGTCCCTCCTCTCCTGCGCTGCCCGGTCGCCGTGCTGGCCAGCCTGGTCGGCAACCGGGTGAGCGGTCCTCACCCTGGAAGGGTGATTCGCCGCCGCTCGACCGGCGCTCCACCCACCAGGCGCCTGTCGCGGTGCCGAGCGGGCATGCTGAAGCGGCGCCCTTGCTCCTGGGTGGATCGCCATCGCGGTGCAAGATGAACGCCACGGGCCGAAGCCGACCAGCCGCACGAGAGAGGGAGCCAGATGACGGAGGCGTCGCAGAACCAGGCGTCGTCGCCGCTGGTCGCCTGGGGTGGAGCCAGCCGCACGGCCGACCTGGGCGGCGCGGTCCACTACGTGGACTTCGGCGGCGCGGCCGCCGCGCCACGGGTCGTGCTGGTGCACGGCCTGAGCGGGTCGCACCTGAACTGGTGCCTGCTGGCCCCCAGGCTGACCGCCAACGCGCGCGTCCTGGCGGTCGACCTGGTCGGCTTCGGGCTGACCCACCCAGAGGGACGCGCCGCCACGGTCCAGACCGGCGCCGTGCTGCTCGACCGTTTCGTGCGCGAGGTCGCCGGAGCGCCGGCGATCCTGGTCGGCAACTCCATGGGCGGCATGGTCTCGATCATGGAGGCGGTGGCCAACGCCGACGCCGTGGCCGGGCTCGTCCTGATCGACCCGGTGTTGCCGGTGGTCCGTGGCGTACGGCCGGATCGGCTGGTGACGACGACGTTCCTGCTGTACGCAGTCCCCGGCATCGGCGAGCGCTATCTGGCCCGGCGCCGAGTCGCGGTAGCGCCACGCGAGCTCGTCCGGCAGGTCCTGGACCTCTGCTGCGTCGACCCCTCGCGCGTCCCGCAGGATCTGGTCGCCGCGTCGGTGGCGCTGGCCGAGGAGCGCGTGGCGGTACCAGGGCTGGACGCTGCCTTCCTGAGCGCCGCAAGGTCCCTGCTACGGGTGAGCGCGAGGCGAGGCCGGTACTGGGCGGCGATGCGGAAGGTCCGTGCGCCCGTGCTGCTGCTGCACGGGGAGAAGGACCGGCTGGTGTCGGTTCACTCGGCGCGCGAGGCGGCGGCCCGCAACCCGGACTGGCGCTTCGAGGTGCTCCCCGACGTGGGGCACGTGCCGCAGCTCGAGGTGCCGGACGCGGTCGCCGCGCTCATGCTGGACTGGCTCGGCGCCGAAGGCGCCACCGCGGCGCGGCGGGCGGCCGAGCCCGCCGCGGACGGCCGCGCCGGGCACCGGTCGACGGGCCCGCCGGAAGGTCCAGCCGGGACGGCCGCCCGGTGAGCGACCAGCGATCCGGCGGCCGGCCGGGAAGCCCGGACGGGAAGCCGCGGATCGGGCTGGTTCTCGGGGCCGGCGGGACGGCGGGCGAGGCGTTCCACCGCGGCGTCGTGCGCGCGATGGAGGACCTCGGCCTGGACGCCCGGGCGGCCGACGTGATCGTCGGCACCTCCGCCGGCGCGCTGGTCGCGGCCTCGCTGCGACGGTCCGCGCCGGCTCGCCCGGGCCCCGCGGCGCCGCGGATGGGGCGGCGGGCCCGGTCCCGGCGGGGCCTGCTCCTCGACCTGGCCCGGCGGCCACGGCAGGGCCTCAACGCCCTGCTGCTCCGGCCCGAGTTCACCACCGGCCATCTCGACATCGGTTTCATCGCCGAGCGGCTGCAGCGCCTGCACGGGACCGCCTGGCCGGCGCCGGAGCTGTGGATCGTCGCGGTCCGCCGGCGGGACGGACGGCGGGTCGTCTTCGGCAGCCCCGGCGCCCCCGCCGCCGACATCGGCTCCGCCGTCGCCGCCTCCTGCGCGATCCCCGCCTACTTCGCCCCGATCCGGATCGACGGCGTCGACTACATCGACGGTGGCGTGCACTCGCCGACCAACGCCGACCTGCTGGCAGGCCGCGACCTGGACCTGGTCGTGGTGAGCTCCCCCATGTCGGTCGACGTGCGCTCGGCGCGCCCCCGCGTCGACCTGCCGATCCGCCTGCGGTTCCAGCAGCTCCTCCGCGGGGAGGCGTGGACGCTGCGCCGCCACGGCCTACGGATCGTGACCATCGAGCCGGACAGCGCCACCTTGCAGGCGATGGGGCTGAACATGATGAGCGCCCGCCGGATCGACGAGGTCGAAGGCCACGCACACCAGCACGCCCGCCGCCGCCTCCAGGCAGCCGCAGGCACCGGAAGGCCAACCGAACCAACGCCATGAGCCTGTTGCCGGAGCGCCCGGCAGGTCACTAGCCTGCTGAGGGTGACGGGTCACCAGCAGCGCGAACTGGACATCGTCGTACTCGGCGCAACGGGCTTCACCGGCACCTTGACCGCGGAGTACCTGGCTGCTCACGGGCCAGCCGCGACCAGATGGGCGATCGCCGGGCGGACTCGGGGCAAGCTCGAGGCGTTGCGCGACCGGCTCGGCGTCGACGTCCAGATCCTCGAGGCCGACGCCAGCGACCAGGCCTCCCTGCGGCATCTGGCCGAGGCGTCCCGCGTCGTCGTCACCACGGTCGGGCCGTACCTCCGATACGGCGAACCGGTCGTCGCCGCCTGCGCCGAGGCCGGCACCGACTACGTCGACCTCACCGGCGAGCCGGAATTCGTCGACCGGATGTACGTGCGTCACCACGCGACGGCAGAGCGGACGGGCGCTCGCCTGGTCCACGCCTGCGGCTTCGACTCCGTCCCGCACGACCTCGGCGCCCTCTTCACGGTCCAGCAACTGCCACAGGAGCGGCCGATCCGGGTGCGCGGGTACGTCAGCGCGGGCGGCCTCCCCTCCGGGGGGACGGTCGACTCCGCCGTCACGTCCTTCTCACGATTCCGCCAGGCGGCCACGGCGCACGCCGAACGGCGGCGCACGGAACCCGGCGACCCCACCCGGCGGGTGCGCGCGGTCCCTGGCCGGCCCGGGTACGACCGCGACCTGCGGGCGTGGGTGCTGCCGCTGCCCTCGATCGACCCGCAGATCGTGGTCTGCTCGGCCCGGGCACTTGACCGTTACGGGCCCGACTTCTGCTACAGCCACTTCGTCGCGGTCGGAAATCCGGTGGTCGCGGCGGCCCTGACCGTCGGAGTTGCAGGAACCTTCGCGCTGGCGCAGTTGCCGCCGACCCGCAAGCTGCTGCTCCGGCTCCGCCCGTCCGGTGGCGGCCCAACCGTCGAACAGCGGGAGAAGGCCTGGTTTCGTGTGCGGTTCATCGGCGAGGCTGGCCGCCGGCGCGTCGTCACCGAGGTGGCCGGCGGCGATCCCGGGTATGCCGAAAGCTCCAAGATGCTGGCCGAGTCCGCGCTGTGCCTGGCAAACGACGCGCTGCCGGAGGCCGCGGGACAGGTCACCACGGCCGTCGCCATGGGGGAGGCGTTGCGCGCACGGCTGGAGAAGGCGGGCATCTCGTTCCGGGTGCTCCAGCGCGACTGACGCCCTGAGCCGAAAGGAGGTCGAGCGTGATGTCCTCGGTGACCGAGCGCAGGCTGCGGGCCGGCGGGCTCGCCTTCAACCTGGCCGAGGCGGGCGACGGGCCGCCGGTGCTGCTGCTACACGGCTTTCCGGACTCCTGGCGGCTGTGGCGGTACCAAATCCCTGCGCTGGCCAAGGCCGGTCACCGGGTGATCGCGCCCGACCTGCGCGGCTTCGGCGAGACCGACCGGCCGGCCGCGGTGGAGGACTACAAGCTGCGCACGCTGGTCAACGACGTCGTGGGCCTGCTGGACGCGCTCGAGCTGGACCGGGCCGCGGTCGTCGGCCACGACTGGGGCGCGGCCCTGGCGTGGGCGGTGGCCAGGTTCGTGCCCGACCGGGTCACCAGGCTGGTGGTGGTCTCGGTCGGCCACCCGGCGGCGTTCGCCGCCGGGCTGGCCCAACGGCGGCTGTCCTGGTACATGCTGTGGTTCCTGTTCCCTGGGGTCGCCGAGCGGGTGCTGCCCCAAGACGACTGGGCGGTGTTTCGCCGCTGGGCCTGGAACGGCGCTCGACGCGGCGCGGATCCCGACCTTGACCGGCAGCTCGCCGACCTCTCCCGGCCGGGGGCGCTGGCAGCCGGGCTGAACTGGTACCGGGCCAACATCGACCCGGCCACCTTCGTCATCAACGACCCGACCCGGATCTCCGTCCCGCCGGTGGCCTGCCCGACGATGGGGGTGTGGTCCGGCGACGACTTCGCCCTCACGGAGGCGCAGATGACCGGCTCAGGGCGGTTCGTCAGCGGACCGTGGCGCTATGAGCGGCTGGACGGCGTGGACCATTGGGTGCCGGTGCACGCCCCCGAACGCCTCACTGAGCTGCTCGTTGACTTCCTCGGCTAGCTCGTCCGCCCGGTGGGCGCCGCGGCAGTGGTGGCCTAGATGACGTCGGGAGCCGGGTCGACGACGACCGTGACCTCGACGTTGCCGCGGACCGCGTTCGAATAGGGACACACGGTGTGCGCCTTGGCGACCACCTGCTCGGCCTGGTCGCGATCGAGTTCTGGCAGGCGGGCGTGGAGCTCGACGGTGAGCCCGTATCCGCCCGACCCGTCAGGGCCGATGCCGACCCGGGCGGTGACGGAGGCGCCGTTGGCCGGAAGCTTCATCCGGCGGGCAGTAAGCCGCACCGCGTTCTCGAAGCACGCGGCGTAGCCGGCGGCGAACAGCTGCTCGGGGTTGGTGGCCGGGCCACCTGGTCCGCCCAGCTCCTTCGGGATGGCGAGGTCCGCCACGAGGGCGCCATCGGAGGATCGAACGCGGCCTTCTCGTCCTCCTCCGTGCGCCGTCGCCTCCGCGGTGTAGAGAACCTTCATCGGGCCTCCTCGACGTGCATGTCCGGGGGACTGCAGGATAGCCGGCCGATCCCCCCGGGGACACGCAGATAGCAGGGACCTCGCCCCTCGCCGGAGGCTGGCTGCGGCCACGCTCCCGGCGTGGACTGCCGCCATGGCCGCGTTCATGATGGACAGGAGGCTGCCTGCCCAGCTCAGCGACCGCGAGGAGCCGACCATGGCGCTCACCGTCGCCGTCACCGGACCGACCGGGGAGATCGGCACGTCGGTGATCCGCGCGCTGGAACGCGAGGACCGGGTGGACCGCGTCCTGGGCATGGCCCGCCGGCCGTTCGACCCGGCGTCCCGCGGCTGGCGCAGGACCGAGTACCGGCAGGGCGATGTCCTGGACCGGGCGGCGGTCGAGGCGTTCGTGGCCGAGGCCGACGTGGTCGTCCACCTCGCCTACCTCATCGTCGGCTCACGCGAGGAGAGCCAGCGGATCAACCTCGCCGGCACCCGCAACGTGTTCGAGGCCACCGTCTCGGCCGATCGACCGCACCGGCTGGTCTACACCTCGTCGCTGGCAGCCTACGGCTACCACGCCGACAACCCGGTGCCGCTGAGCGAGGACGTCCCCGCGCGCGGCTCGCCCGAGCACTACTACTCCGCGCAGAAGGCCGCCTGCGAGGCGCTGCTGCGCCAGACAACTGCCGGTGCCGACCTGGAGGTGTACGTGCTGCGCCCATGCATCGTGGCCGGGCCGGAGGCGACGCTGCTGGTCCGGAGCCTGCCGTGGCGCCGGGCCGCCGAGCGCCTGCCCGACACGGCGCGGCGGATGCTCGGCCGCGTACCCGGCCTCCCGGCGCTTCCCGACCCCGGGGTGCGCTTCCAGCTGATCCACCACGACGACGTCGCGGCCGCGGTCTGCCTGGCGGTCGTCGGCGCCGGGCCGCCGGGTGCCTACAACCTCGCCGGAGACGGCGAGGTCACGATGAGCGGGTTCGCCCGCGCCCTGGGCGGCCACGCGATCCCGGTTCCCGGCGCGCTGGTCGGCCTGACCTCCAAGCTGGTGGAGAGGCTTCCCTTCCTTCCTGCCGAGATGGAGTGGGTGCACGCCGCGCGGCACCCGATGCTCATGGACACGACCCGGGCCCGCCGCCAGCTCGGCTGGGCGCCGGTGCATACCGCGCACGAGACCCTGGCCGCCATGGTCGACGCCGAGCGGGACCGGGCGGCATGGTGAGCGCGACGCCACGCCGGGTGCGATGCTTGGCCGGAGGCGCCCGGCGTGAGGACAGGGCGGCCTGAGCGTGGAGGCGGCGATGGCGTCCGGAGCTGAGGCAACCGCTCCCCTGCCGCGCCGCCCCCGGACCGGCCTGGTGCTCGGCGCCGGCGGCGTGCTCGGCGCCGCCTGGATGGCCGGAGCGCTGGCCGCGCTGCAGCGGCGGCTGCCGTACCCGGTCGGCGCGGTGGACCTCATCGTGGGCACCAGCGCCGGCAGCGTGATGGCCGCCGCGTTGCGCTGCGGCGTCGCCGCCGACGAGATCGTGGAGCACCAGCGCGGGGCGGCGCTGGCGCTGCTGCCGGCCCTCAGCGAGATCGACCGCGACGCCGGCGGGCCGCTGCCGCCGCTGCCACGGATGCGGGTCGGCTCGCCCCGGCTGCTGCTCAGTACGGCGCTGGCGCCGCACCGGGTGTATCCCTGGGTGGCCGCCAGCGCGCTGGTGCCGCAGGGACGCGCCCGGCACACCTCGTTGGAGGGCCTGGTGCGCGGACTGCTCGCCTGGGCGGCCCCCGTGCGGCCGGCCACTGCGCGGACCGCCGGGGAGGGGTGGGCGCCGGGCGGGGAGACCTGGGTCATGGCCGTCGACTACGACTCCGGGCGGCGGGTCGCGTTCGGCAGCGCCGGGGCCCCGCCTGCGACGCTGCCCGAGGCGGTGGTCGCGTCCTGTTCCATCCCTGGCTGGTACCGGCCGACGGTGGTCGGTGGGCGGCGGTACGTCGACGGCGGCGTGCACTCCCCCACGTCGCTGGACCTGCTGGCCGGGGTCGACCTCGACGAGGTGTACGTGCTGGCGCCGATGGCAAGCTACGTCGTCGACGCCCCGTGCAACGCCTACGCCCGCCTGGAACGGCGGTTCCGGCGGCTGATCACCATCGGGCTCCAGCGCGAGGCGCGCAAGGTCCAGGCGCGGGGCATCGGGGTCACCGTGCTCACCCCTGGGCCGGAGGACCTCGCCGCCATTGGCGCCAACCTCATGGACCCCAGACGTCGCGTCCGGGTGCTGGACACCTCACTGCGCACCTCGGCCGCCGCGCTGGCGACGCTGGAGTCCAGCTGGCGCTGGGCGACCTGACGCCAATGGAACTTCCCCGCCCGCAGATCGGAGGACATGCCGCCGCTGAAGGTCGGCGAGCGTGGGGATTCTCGACAGGCTCGGACCGGGGGGCTCGGCCGCCGCCCAACGCCGTCCTCACGCACCAGCAGGCTGCCGGTCCCGAACCCAGCGGCCAGGCGACACGACGCTCAACCCGGCGCGATCGTGGAAGGGGAACGACGATGAGCTTCAACCTCGCGGTCATCTTGCGGGAGTCGGCGGCCGTATCGCCGGACAAGCCGGTCGTGGTCTACGACGGCGGGCACATGACGTACGCCCAGGTCGACGCGCTGTCCGACCAGCTGGCCGCAGGTCTGCAGGAACACGGGCTGCGGCCAGGGGACGCTGTCGGCCTGCAGTTGCCGAACCTCCCCCAGTTCCTGGTCGCCTACTTCGGGATCCTGAAGGCCGGGGCCGTGGTGGTCCCGATGAACGTCCTGCTCAAGGCCCCAGAGGTCGCCTTCTACCTCGGCGACTCCAGTGCCAGGGCGTTCATCACCTGGGCCGGTGTGCTCCACGATGCGGCGAAGGGCGCGGCGGAGGCGGGGGTGACGGAGGTCTTCGTCGTCGGCGATGCCCCCGACACGCAGGCGACGATGCCGTTCGCGCGTCTGCTGGTCACGCCGGCGACCGGCGAGCGTCCGTTCGTCGCTCGGGAGCCGACCGACACCGCCGTCATCATCTACACCTCCGGGACGACGGGACGACCCAAAGGCGCGGAGCTGACGCACTTCCAGCTCTACATGAACGCCGACATCCCAGGGCGCCGCTTCGACGTCCGGGAGGACGACGTCATCATCACCGTGCTGCCGCTGTTCCACGTGTTCGGACTGTCGAGCATCCTCAACATCGCGGTGCGGTTCGGCTGCACCATGTCCCTGCTCCCGCGCTTCGATGCCGGTACCGTGCTGGCCGCGATCCAGCAGCACCGCGCCACGATCTTCGAGGGTGTCCCGACGATGTTCATGGCGCTGCTGCAGCATCCCCAGCTCGACCAGTACGACGTCGGCTCGCTGCGGGTGGCGATCTCGGGCGGCGCGGCAATCCCCGCCCAGGTGCTGGACGCGTTCGAGGACCGGTTCGGGGTCGTCATCCTCGAGGGCTACGGGCTGTCCGAGACCGCATCGACGACCACGTTCAACCGCAGCGCCACCGAACGCCGCCCCTACAGCGTCGGCAAGCCCATCTGGGGTGTCGAGCTCCAGGTCTGGGATATCGAGGGAAGGCCACTGCCGCCGGGCCGCGACAACGTCGGTGAGCTGGTCACCCGCGGGTTCCACGTCATGAAGGGCTACCTGAACAGCCCCGAGGCGACGGCTGAAGCCTTCGCCGGGGGCTGGCTCCACACCGGCGACCTCGGCTACGTCGACGACGACGGCTTCGTCTTCATCGTCGACCGCAAGAAGGAACTCATCATCCGCGGCGGCTACAACGTCTACCCACGCGAGGTCGAGGAGGTGCTCTACTCGCACCCGGCGATCGCCGAAGCCGCCGTCGTCGGGATACCGGACCAACAGCTCGGCGAGGAGGTCAAGGCCTTCGTCGCGCTCAAACCAGGGCAGGAACTGATGGAGTCGCAGCTCATCGCCTACTGCAAGGAGCGGATCGCGGCCTACAAGTATCCGCGTGCCGTCGAATTCCGCGACGAGCTACCCAAGAGCGCGACCGGCAAGGTCCTCAAGAAGCAGCTCAAGTGAGTCGGCACCACCCGGAGGTGACCACGTGCAGCAGCTGACCGGACTGGACGCGGCGTTTCTGGCCATGGAGACCCGTACGGTGTTCGGGCACGTTGGGAGCGTCTGCATCGTCGACCCCTCGACCGCGCCGGAGCCCTTCACGCTGGAGCGGTTCACCCGGGTGGTCGAGTCCCGGCTGCCGCTGGTCCCGCTCCTGCGCCGCCGTCTGGTCGAGGTGCCGCTGGGCCTGGACCAGCCGTACTGGATCGAGGACCCCGACTTCGACATCGAGTTCCACGTCCGGGAACTGGCCCTGCCCGCCCCCGGCAACGACCGGCAGCTCGCCGAGCAGGCCGCCCGACTGCACGCCCGGCCGCTGGACCGCAGCCGACCGCTGTGGGAGATCTACTTGATCTTCGGGCTGCGCGGCGGCCGGGCGGCGATCTACAGCAAGGTCCACCATGCGGCCATCGACGGCGTGTCCGGCAACGACATCCTCGCCGCGCTGCTCGACCTGTCGCCCGAGGGTCGCACCCTGCCCGACCCACCCCCCCGCAGGACCGAGCAGCAACCGGCCGCGGTGGAGCTGCTCGCCCGCAGCGCCGTGTCGCTCACCCGCCACCCGCTGCGCGCGGCGCGGCTGTCGGTGGACCTGCTGCGGTCGGCGCCGGCGCTGGTGGCCAGCCCGGCCTGGCCGAGGTTGCCGCTGGTCGACCGGCTGCTGGGACGCGATGGGGAGGAGGCCATCCTGTCGCGACCCGGTCTGCGGGCGCCGCCGACGCCGTTCAACCGGTCGATCACCCAGCACCGGCGGTGGAGCTTCTGCGACCTGCCACTGTCGGAGGTCAAGCGGGTGAAGAACGCGCTCGGGGTGACGGTCAACGACGTCGTCATGGCGCTGTGCGCGGGGGCGCTGCGCCGGTGGCTGATCGACCACGAGGCGTTGCCCGATGGCCCGCTGATCGCCGCGGTCCCGGTCTCGGTCCGGACCGAGGAGCAGCAGGGCACCCACGGCAACCGCGTCTCCGTCATGCTCGCCGTCCTGCCGACCCACCTTGCCGACCCGCGCGACCGGCTTCGGGCGGTGCACGAGGCCATGCGCGCCGCCAAGGAGCAGCACGAGGCGCTGCCGGCCGACCTGCTGGCCGACGTCACCCAGTTCGCGATGCCGGCGCTCGCCGGGCAGGCCGCCCGGATGGCCGCGCGCCTGCGGCTGGTCGAACGCGCCAGCCTGTTCAACGTGATCATCTCCAACGTCCCCGGGCCCAACGTGCCGCTGTACTACGCCGGCGCCGAGCTGCTCGCGTACTACCCGCTGTCCGCGATCGTCGACGGCCAGGGCCTGAACATCACGGCGATGAGCTACCGGGACAGGCTGTTCTTCGGGGTGATCGCCTGCCGCGAGCTGGTGCCCGACGTCGACCGGCTCACGGCCTACCTGGAGGAGGAGCTGCGGGTGCTGACCCATGGCCTCGACAGGGCGCCGACACGGCGTAGCAAGCCTCGTGCGCGCAAGTAGTCGGAGATGTCGTTCGACCGGATTCGAACCGGCGCTACCGCCTTGAGAGGGGACCGGACGCTACCCCACACGTTGGCCCGCTGACCTGCTTCGCTGCCGGCCCGTGATCTCCCGCCAAGGCTGCGGGCACGCATCGGGCACAACGGCCTCGCTCCGTGTGCAGAGGCAGGCCGGTCGCCTGTGACCCCATGCCTTAGTGGCAAGTCGCCCGGGGCGAAACCCGGCGGCCGGCCTGCGGCGTCTAAGGGTCGAGGAGGTGCCAGCGGCCATGGCGACCGGCGAGGGGTTCCACGACTTCTACCGTGACGCCTACCCGCGGCTGGTCGCGCAGCTGTACGCGGTCACCACCGACCTGGAGCTGGCCGAGGACGTCGTCCAGGAGGCGTTCGTGCGGGCCGCCAGCCGCTGGCCGCAGGTCCGCAGCTACCACGCGCCGGAGGCGTGGGTCCGCAAGGTGGCGCTGCGGCTGCGCCTGGACGCCGCACGCCGGCTCCGCCGTCAGGCGGCGGCCCTGACCAGGCTCGGCGCCCGCCCCGACCCTCAGCC
>Ga0126313_10001503_pt1 | contig 12380 bp, 12 predicted proteins | sample Plot105A_FD_89954 | JGI IMG/M metagenome (GOLD analysis project Ga0126313, IMG submission 89954) | Serpentine soil microbial communities from UC McLaughlin Reserve, CA, USA - Plot105A | ecosystem: Environmental > Terrestrial > Soil > Grasslands | place: USA: UC McLaughlin Reserve, Lake County...
CCTCTACGTCGCCGACGCCTCGCTCTTCCCCACCGCCGTCGGGGTCAACCCGATGATGACCATCATCGCCTTCGCGAAGCAGGTCTCCCGAGGGATATCTACTGGGGTGGCGGACCGCCCTGTCCGGAGCTCGGGGGAGGCGGCGGGGGCGGTGGCGTAGCCGCGGGCGGCTGCTGCTGCGTGGTCGTGCCCCCGCCGCCGCGATTGGAGAGGTTGTCGCCGAGGTCGCCGAAGGACGTGCCTTCTTCCTGCATCGCCCGGTAGCCGCCGTAGGTGATCCCGGCCGCGGCGAGCAATCCGAGGTAAATCCCGATCGAGCGGCTGATGTCGACCCCGGGGATGTCGGTGTCGAGCGGCGGATCGATCAGCCGGTAGAGGATCAGCAGGACCGCGATGCCGCCGAGGATCGCGACCACCGCGTTGAGCGAGAACGACGGCTCGAAGACCGCGTCGCTGATGCGGAGGACCGCGACGCCGACGGCGACGAGGACGACGATCAGCAGGATGATGTCGATCGTGCTGAACGCCTGCCAGGCGCTGCCGCCTTCGCTGACGCTGAACAGCCCGTCGCTGCCGCTGACTTCGACCTTGAACCAGTCGAGGAACATGAAGATGAAGAGAAGGACGGCCGACCCGCCGGCGATCTTCTCCCCCGTACTGAGCCTGTCCATCTGTCTCCTCCTAAGGAATTGGGGTGGGCCGTTCGACCCTATACGTGCACCAGGAGGGGCTTTCGACGCCGCTGGCCGGGTTTCCTACCCGGCGGTCGCCCGCAGGCGCGCCGCTTGCAGCGTGTTGGAGAGCAGCATCGCAATCGTCATCGGGCCGACGCCCCCTGGAACCGGAGTGATCGCCGCCGCCACCTCAGCGGCCGCCTCGTAGTCGACGTCGCCGCTGAGACCGTCCTCGAGCCTGTTCATGCCGACGTCGATCACGATCGCGCCCGGCTTCACCGCCTCGGCCCCGAGCAGGCGCGGCACCCCGACCGCGGCGACGAGGACGTCGGCGCGCCGGCAGGTGGCGTCGAGGTCGTGCGTGCGCGAGTGGCAGACCGTCACCGTCGCGTTGGCCTGCAGCAGCAGGCGGGCGACGGGGATGCCGACCAGCTTCGAGCGGCCGACGACGACCGCCTCTGCCCCCTCGAGCTCGACCCCCTCGTGGCTCAGCAGCTCCATCACCCCCGCCGGGGTGCAGGGCACCAGGCCCGGCGTACCGTGGGCGAGGAGGCCGGCGTTGGCCGGGGTCAGGCCGTCGACGTCCTTGAGCGGGTTCAGCGTCTGCACCACGGCGTCGGAATCGAGGTGGGCCGGCAGCGGCAGCTGCACGAGGATCCCGTCGATCTCCTCGTCGTCGCCCAGCTGGCGGACGAGGTCGAGCAGCTCCTCCTGCCTGATCCCGGCCTCGATGCCGTGGTGGACCGAGCGCATCCCGACTTCCTCGCAGGAGCGGCGCTTGTTGCGGACGTAGATCTCCGAGGCGGGGTCCTCGCCGACCAGCACCGTCGCCAACGCCGGGACCCGTCCCGTCTCCTCGACGTAGGCGGCGACGTCGACTTTGACCCGCTCGCGGACCGCGGCGGCCACGGCTTTGCCGTCGATCACCCGCGCGGCCACCCGCTCAGCGCCTCCGGATCGGGGCGTAGTCGGCCATCAGCTTGCGCTCGGTGCCGTCGCCGGAGAAGCGGACGACGACGACCCCGCCCGGCTCGACCGCGGTCACCACCCCCTCGCCGAAGCTGGCGTGGACGACGTCGTCCCCGGTCTGCAGCTCCAGCGTCGGCCCGGGATCGAGCGGTTGCACCGGGGTCACCTCGTTGCTGACCGAGTTGCTCCAGCTGGTGCCGATGCTGCGGGCCGCGGTCGAGTGGCGCTCGGTCAGCTCGTGCGGCAGCTCGTCGACGAAGCGCGAGGGCAGGTTGTGCTCGGCGCGGCCGAACAGCCGCCGCTCGCGGGCCCAGGTCATGTAGAGCCGTTTGCGGGCACGGGTGATGCCGACGTAACAGAGGCGGCGCTCCTCTTCTTCGCCGCCCTCTTCGAGGGCGCGCATGTGCGGGAAGGCACCCTCCTCGCAGCCGACGATGAAGACCGTGTCGTACTCGAGCCCCTTGGCGTTGTGCAGGGTCATCAGCGTCACCAGCTCCTGCTCGGAGCTGAGCCCGTCCTGGTCGGTGTAGAGCGAGATCTGCTGCAGGTACTCCTCCAGCGGCGTCACCTCGCTCTCCCCCTCGCGTTCGCGCTCGATGTCGAACTCGGCCGCGCCCCCGATCAGCGTTTCCAGGTTTTCCGCCCGGCCTTCGGCCTCGATCGTCCGCTCCGCCGCCAGCGCTTCCAGGTAGCCGCTCTCGTGCAAGACCGACTCCAGCAGCGTCGCCACCGGACCGCCTTCGTCGGCGCGTTCGCGCAGGGTCGCCATCGTCTCGTAGAAGCGGCCGACCGACTTGATCGCAGCGCCACTCAAACCCGGTACCTCCTCCGCACGCTCGATCACCTCCCAGACCTGCTGGCCGGTGGTGTTGACGTGGGAGGCGATCCGGCCCTGCGTCGTGTTGCCGATCCCCCGCCGTGGCGAGTTGACGGCACGGCCAAAGGAGACGAGGTCGGCCGGGTTCGCCAGCAGGCTTAGGTAGGCGATCGCGTCCTTGACCTCGGCCCGCTCGTAGAACTTGGTGCCGCCGATCACCTGGTAGGAGACGTCGAAGCGCTGCAGCGTGTCCTCCAGCACCCGGGCCATCGCGTTGGTCCGGTAGAAGACCGCGACCCCGGCGCGGGAAACCGACTCCTCCTGTTCCAGCCGTTCGATCTCGCCCGCGACCCAGCGCGCCTCCTCGTGCTCGTCGGTCAGCTCGTTCAGCTGGACAAGCTCGCCACCCTCGTCTTCGGTCCAGAGCTCCTTCTTCAGCCCCTCCCGGTTGCGTTCGATGACCGCGTTGGCGGCTGAGAGGATCGTCTGCGTCGAGCGGTAGTTCTGCTCGAGCTTGACGACCGCCGCGTCCTCGAAGTCCTTTTCGAAGTCGAGGATGTTGCGGACGTCGGCGTGGCGGAAGCCGTAGATCGACTGCGAGTCGTCCCCGAGCACCATCAGGTTCCGCTGCTCGCCGGCCAGCAGCTGCAGCAACCGGTACTGGGCGTGGTTGGTGTCCTGGTACTCGTCGACGAGCACGTGGCGGAAAGTGCGCTGCCAGCGCTCGCGGACGTCCCCGAACAGCTCCATCACGTTGACGGCGCGGACGAGGAGATCGTCGAAGTCCATCGCGTTGGCTTCGCGCATCCGCTTCTCGTAGAGCGGAAAGGCTTCGGCGACGATCTCCTCGAATTCGGCGTATGCGGCGTCGTTGTAGGAGTCGGAGTCGATCAGCTGGTTCTTGGCGCCGGAGATCTTCGACTGGATCGCCCGCGCCGGGAACCGTTTCGGGTCGACCCCGAGCTGCGCAAGGCAGCGTTTCAGCATCCGCAGCGAGTCGGACTGGTCGTAGATCGTGAAGCTCTTGGAGTAGCCGAGCCGCTCGGCGTCGACCCGCAGCATCCGCGCGCAGGAGGAGTGGAAGGTCGTCACCCACATCGCCCGCACCGAGCGGCCGACCAGCTGGCCGACCCGCTCGCGCATCTCCGCCGCGGCTTTGTTGGTGAAGGTGATCGCGAGGATCTCGCCGGGACGGACGGCGCCCGTGGCGAGCAGGTAGGCGATCCGGTGGGTGAGGACGCGGGTCTTGCCGGAGCCGGCGCCGGCGAGGACCAGCAGCGGACCCTCACCGTGCTCGACCGCTTCGCGCTGGGGGCGGTTCAGCCCCGCGAGCAGGCGCTCGGCCCGGTCGGCGCCGGGTTCGGTCGGCGCGCCCGGAGCCGAAGCCCGCCCCTCTGGCTCGGTGTCGAAATGCTCCTGCAGACTCACCTCGCGAGCATAGCCAGGCGCCCGGCGGGGCTTGGCAGCTCAGCCGCCGGCCGAGGAGCGGCCGGTGCGGGGCTCGATTTTCGCCACCTCGGCCGAGGGACCGTTCCCCCCGTCGAGGGCGGATAGTCGATGCTCGACGTCCGCGATCCGCTCCGAGAGCGCCTTGATCGCGTCGGCGATCGGGTCCGGCAGGTGGATCCAGTCCGCGTCGGGGCCTTCGACCCTGCGGCCTTCGAGCCGGACCGGGTGGCCGGGGTTGCCGACGACGGTCGCGCCCGGCGGCACGTCCTCGACGACGACCGTGTTGGCGCCGATCTTCGCCCCGTCGCCGACGGCGATCGGGCCGAGCAGCTTCGCCCCGGAGCCGGCGGTGACGTTGTCGCCCAGCGTCGGATGACGCTTGCCGCGCTGGAAGCCGGTCCCGCCCAGCGTCACCCCCTGGTAGAGCGTCACGCAGTCGCCGATCACGGCGGTCTCGCCGATTACCACGCCGGAGCCGTGGTCGATGAAGAAGGAGTTGCCGATCCTCGCGGCGGGATGGATCTCGACCCCGGTCACCGAACGGGTCAGGTAGGCGATCGTCCGCGGCAGCAACGGCACCCCAGCCTCGAGCAGCGCGTGCGCGGCCCGGTGCGCCAGCAGCGCCTGCACCCCCGCCCAGCTGGTGAGGATCTCGAAGGTCGAGACGCCCTGCGCGGCGGGGTCGCGCTCGCGCGCCGCCCTGACGTCGGCGCGAATCTCGCTGACCAGCCTTTTCCAGCGGTTCATGGTGAGAAGAAGGGTAGGGACATGTAGCGCTCACCCGAGTCGCAGACGATCGTCACCACCCTCTTCCCAACCATCTCGGGGCGCGCCGCGACCTCGAAGGCCGCCCAGACGTTGGCGCCGGCGGAGATGCCGGCCAGCACCCCCTCCTCCTGCGCCACCCGCCGCGCCATCTCGAGCGCGTCCTCGTCGCCGACGGCGATCACCTCGTCGATCACGTCGCGGTCGAGGATCTCGGGGACGAAGCCGGCGCCGATCCCCTGGATTTTGTGCGGGCCCGCTTTGCCGCCGGAGAGGACCGGCGAGCCTGCCGGCTCGACCGCGAAGACCTTCGCCTCGGGCGCCCGTTCCCTCAGCATCTGGCCGACCCCCGTGATCGTGCCGCCGGTGCCGACGCCAGCGACGAAGGCGCCGATCCCGCCGTCGGTGTCGCTCCAGATCTCCTCCGCCGTGGTACGGCGATGGACTTCCGGGTTGGCCGGGTTGGAGAACTGCATCGGCATGAAGCCCTTGCGCTGGTCGCGGATCTCTTCGGCCAGCGCCACCGCCTCGTTCATCCCGCCCAGCGAGGGCGTCTCGCGGACCTCGGCGCCGTAGGCGCGCAGCAGCTTGCCCCGCTCGCGGCTCATCCCCTCCGGCAGGGTGAGGATCAGCTCGTAACCGCGCGCGGCGCAGACCATCGCCAGAGCGATGCCGGTGTTGCCGCTGGTGGGCTCGACCACGACCGCCTTGCCGGGCTGGATCTGGCCCGCCGCTTCGGCCGCGTCGATCATCGCCACCCCGATCCGGTCCTTGACCGAGCCCCCGGGGTTGAAGTACTCGAGCTTGACGCAGACCTCTCCGGCGAGGCCCTCGGACATCCGGTCGAGCAGGACCATCGGCGTCCCGCCGACGACGGCCGAGGCCTCAGCGCCGATCCGCATCAATCGACGTGGACGATCTTGAACTTACGGACTGCCGGGGTTGGGTCGGGGGTGCTGCCGTTGACGGCGCGGACCTGGAAGCGGTAGCGGCCGGGGCGCAGCTTGTAGGCCTGCGGCGACCTGCAGCCCCTGAAAGCGGCGGCCTTGGTCTTCTTCCCCTTCAGCTTCGTCAGCGAGCACTGGAAGGTGACGCCGGCGGTCGACGAGGAGAAGCGGAACTTCACCTTCGCCTTGGCCTTCTTGGTGACGACCTTCTTCGGCCCCTTGCTGATCAGGGTCTCCGGCGCCTTGACCGTGGTCGGGGGCGGCGGCGGTGGCGGCGGGTTGGTCTTCTCGGGTTCGACGCCGATGACCTTGACCACGGAGGAAACCACGCCTTTCAATTCGTTTTTCTGCAGCGTGATCCACAACGTCCCGTTTGGCCCGGTAGCGATCTGCCGCGCGGATTCCGTCGGGAGCCCGGTGAGGAAGGTGACCTGACCCGAGGTGGTTACCCGAGCCAGTTGGCCGAACGCGAACTGGACCATCCAGTAGGCGCCGTCGCCACCGAGCGTGACGCCGAACGGGTCACCCAGCAGTTCGAAGGAGGCCGCCGGGTTGGGCGGCGAGATCAGTCCGGATTTCTCGGGGCTGGCGCCGGGAGCCGTGAATGCGATCTGACCGTCAGGACCCCCCGCGACGCCCTGCGATCCGCCGTCGATCGCGAAGTCTTTCTGGGTTCCATCGGCAGTGAAGGTGACGATCCTGTTTCCCGCCCCAGCATCGGCAATAACGATCAGCGACCCCGCCACGTCGATGTCCTTGGGGCTGATTTCTCCAGCGGCCACCGGTTTCACGCTGCCCGTCGGATCCCCCGGCGAGAAATGCACGAGTTGGTTGTTGGAGGCCACCCACATCAACCCTTCTGGACCGGCGACTATCTGCCCATTCGCGCCGACCCCGGCAACCGTGAAGCTTTCGTCCGTCCCCGTCGGGTCGCTCGGATTGAACCGCGCCGCCTTTTCGACGTCGGTGACCCAGAGGTTGCCGTCTGGTCCCGGAGCGATTCCCTCCGGGCTGAGGACCCCTTCGATGTCGAATTCCTCGACCTGTCCGGTGGGCGTCACCTTCGCGACGTCGTTGGTCCCGTCTTCGACCGTCAACCAGATATTCCCGTCGGGACCAGCGACGATCTTGTTGTTCGTGTTGATTTCCGCGTTGAGCGGGAAGGTCCCGTCGATGGACGGCGCCGCAGAAGCCGACCCCGCACCCACCAGCAGGCAGCCGAAGGCGGCAAGTGAAGCGGCAAAGGTCGCGACAGTTCTCCCCACGCCGCGCAGTCTAACCGGGGATCAGGTGACGGTCAGCGGCTCGTCCGTCAGCGTGGCGGTTGCGAGCTGCAACGGCTTGCCGCCCTCCCCCTCCTGGTCAAGGCAAAGAGCGATTCCCTCCTGCAACGGCTCAACTAGCTCGTCCAGCGTGTCGCCGGCTGCGAAGCAGCCAGGCAAAGGGGGCAACCAAACTCTCCCCCTCCGCGTACAGGAATCGCGCTAAATGCCTAAATGAAGTACATGCCGCTGCCGGCCTCTTCGGCCTCGCGGCGAGCGACTTCGGCGATCGTCGTCTGGGCGAAGACCTTGCGCAGGGCGGCGACGCCCTCGGCCCAGATGCCGCCGGCCTCGTCGGCCTCGTCGCCGACCTTGCCGTCAAGGGCTTGGACGACATCGAGCACGGTGATCTCCTCGGCCGGCCGGGCCAGGGTGTAGCCGCCGCGCATGCCGCGGTGGCTGGCGAGGAGGCCATTGCGACGCAGGGTCGAGAAGAGCTGCTCGAGGAACTGCTCGGGGATGTCCCGTCGCTCGGCCAGCTCTTTGATCGGCACCGGCCGCTCCCCCGCCCGCGCCAGCTCGGCCATCGCGACCACGGCGTATCTCGACTTTGAGGTAATTGAGATCACAAGGGACTTTCTACCGCACCCCCCGGCTGGGTAGGATCGGCCGGCGGGAGCCGAAAGGCGCTCAGTCCCCCGCACGACGAAACGATTGATCGGAAAGCAGCCCTGAGCGAGCACCCACACTGCCTGGTGATCGACGGTCACCCCCTGGTCCGGCTTGGGATCCGCGAGGTCCTCGACGGAGCGTTCGTCGTGCACGAGTCGGAGACTCGCGAGGAGGGTCTCGGCCTGGTCCGCGACATCGGGGACTTCGACGTCGCGATCGTCGACATGCGCTGGCGCGGCGACGGCGAGGACGACGCGATCAGCGGCGCCGAGGCGATCCGCATGCTGCACCGCTCCAGCGCCGCGCTCGGGATCGTCGCCCACGGCGAGCGGCCCGAGCGCCACCTGGCCAGCGCCGCCCTGCAGGCCGGCGCCTCCGCCTACATCGCCCGCACCGCCGGCCCGGCCGAGCTGCGCAAAGCGGTCGACGCCGCCGCCGCGCAGGAGAAATTCATCGACCCGGCGGTGCCGCCGAAAGGCAGCCGCGGCAAGCTCACCCGGCGCCAGCGCCAGATCCTGCAGCTGCTCGCCAACGGCGAGTCGACGACGGTTGCCGCCCGCGAACTCGACCTCAGCGAGGAGACGGTGAAGACCCACACCAAGCACACGATGGCGCGGCTGGGCGCCAAGAACCGCACCCACGCGGTGGCGATCGCGCTGCGCGAGTGCCTTATCGACTAGCCGGCGGCCGCGCGGACTGCGAGGTCGCCTGAGCCCAGGCCGGGCGCCGGACGCGCACGAGCGAGCGGCGGCGCCACTTTGCCGCCGCATCGTCTTTCTGGGCGGCGGGGATCGCCGCCGCGGAAGTCGACGACTGGGCCATGGCTAGATCCAGCCGCGATCGCGGGCCATCAACACGGCCTGCGCTCGATCCACGGCGCCGATCTTGCCGTAGACGTTGTGGAGGTGGGTGCGGATCGTCGAGACGGAGAGGTGCATTTCGCTGGCGATCTGCTTGTAGACCATGCCCTCGGAGAGGTGGCGGAGGACGTCGAGCTCGCGACCCGACAGCGGGCAGGGCTCGCTGATCCGGGAGGCGTCCTGGACCGGCAGCGGCAGCTCGTAGAGCAGGTCGCGCAGCGCCTCGGGGCCGAGGCCACAGCGCTCGGCGGCGGCGCGCAGGCGCTCGGGGGCGATCGTGTCGCCCTGGCAGTAGTGGGCGACCATGTCGGCGGTCGCGATCATCGCCGCCAGGCCGTCGGCGTCCTCGGAGTGGTGGCGCTCGATCGCGACGGCGATCCGCGACGGCAGGTTCCAGCGCCGGGCGAGGACCCCGCCGACCAGGGCGTGGTCGATTCCCAGCTGCTCGCGTTCTTCGCGCAAGCGCTGCTCGGGGGTGCGGGAGATCGCGTCGAAGTAGACCTTGTAGCCGGGGTGCAGGCGGGAGATGACGAGGCGGCCGACGTCGTGCAGCAGCGCGGCGACCGCGAGCTCGTCGCGTTCGGCCCAGCCGACAACGCGGCCGAGACGGTCGGCGGCCCGCTGGGTGGCGAGGGCGTGGACGCGGAAGCGCTCGGGCTTCAGCTCCCAGCCGCCGTTGGAGTCAAAGAAATCGAAGCTCGGGGCGGTGCCGGCGAGGGCGAGAACCCCGGCCGGCTTCAGCACTTCCAGCGCCGCGGGGACGCTGGCGATGCCGCCGGCGACGATGCCGCCGCGGTTGGCGTGACGCAACACGGCGACGGTCAGAGCGACGTCGCTCTCGACCGCCTCGACGATGCCGCCGACGCGCGCGGTCTCGGCGGTCGCGGCGGCGATCACCCGCTCGCGGGACTCGATCAACACCGGGAACCGCTCGACCGCCTCGAAGGCCTCAGCCAGGCGGCTGCCCGGCGCGGCAGCGGTCCTCGATCCGGCTTTGGCCCCCTCGGTGAGGGTCACCTTGCCGTTGCTCTGCGCAGTCGTCACGCTCATTGGCACAACACATCGGCAGTAAACGACCCCGGGTTTAGCCCATTACCTCTTTCCAATCCCCAAAATTGGGGATTCCCGGGTGATCAGGCGTTGGAGAGGCGCCCGGCGGCGGCGCGGATCCGCTCCAGCGAGCGCTCCTTGCCGAGCACGGCGAGGGACTCGAAGATCCCCGGCGAGACCGCGGTGCCGGTGATCGCCACCCGGATCGGCTGGTAGAGGCGGCCGGGCTTGAGGTCGAAGCGGTCGAGCAAAGGCGCCAGCGCCGCCTCGATCGGGTCCGGCTCGAAAGGTTCGACCGGCTCGAGCGCCTCGGCGACCGCGGTGAGCACCTCCCCGCTCCCATCTTTCATCACCTTGCCCCAGGCCTTCTCATCGGCGACCGGGGGCTCGAAGAGGAAGCGGATCAGCGGCCAGACCTCCTCCAGGGTCTGAGCCTTCTCCTGGGCGATCTCGCAGGCCGCCAGCAGCCGCTCGTCGGCGTCGCGGTGGAGGTGGCGCGCCACCGCCGCGGTGTATTCCTCGAGCGGCATCTCACGCATGAAGCGGCCGTTCAGCCAGCGCAGCTTCTTCTCGTCGAAGATCGCCGCCGATTTGCCGACGTCGGCGACGCGGAAGCGCTCGACCAGCTCCTCGGTCGACATCAGCGTCGTGTCGTCGTCGGTGCCCCAGCCGAGCAGCGCCAGGTAGTTGCGGACCGCGGCCGGCAGGTAGCCGTCGTCGCGCAGCTCCTGGACCGAGGCGGCGCCGTGGCGCTTGGAGAGCTTCTTGCCGTCGGGGCCGTGCAGCAGCGGCAGGTGGGCGTAGCGGGGAGGGTCATGGCCGAGAGCCGCGAGGACGAGCAGCTGCTTCGGGGTGTTGGAGAGGTGGTCGTCGCCGCGGACAACCTCGGTGATCCCCATCTCGGCGTCGTCGACGGCTACCGCGAAGTTGTAGAGGACAGAACCGTCGGCGCGGGCGATGACGAAGTCGTCGTAGCTCGCGTTGGGAAACGAAACTGGGCCGCGGATCAGGTCGTCGACGACCGTGTTGCCCTCGTCGGGGACGCGGAGGCGGATCGCGGCGGTCGCATCGTCGACCGGCGTGCCGCGGTAGCCGCGCCCGGCGCCATGCTCGGCCTTCCAGGCCTCGACCTCCTTGCCGATGGCGTGGTCGCGGTAGGCGTGCCCGGAATCCAGCAGCTTCCGCAGCGCCTCGGCGTGGCGGTCGGCGCGACCGGCCTGCGAGACCGGGCCGATGTCCCAGTCGAGCTCCAGCCAGCGCATCGCGTCGAGGATCTGCTCGACGTTCTCCCCAGTCGAGCGCTCGCGGTCGGTGTCCTCGATCCGCAGCACCAGCTCACCGCCCTCGTGGCGGGCTGCCAGCCAGTTATAGAGTGCCGTCCTCGCCCCGCCGATGTGCAGCGCACCGGTCGGCGAGGGGGCAAACCTGAATCGGGAGTTATCGCTTTTCATGTTCGTAGGAGCGCACGTTTCCACTGCCGGCGGTCTAGCCAACGCGATCGAGCGCGGCGAGGAGCGCGGTTGCGAATCTATCCAGATCTTCAACCAGAGCCCGCGCATGTGGCGGCCGACGAACTTCGGCGCGGAGGACTTCGCCGCGTTCCGAGAGGCGATGGAGGCTTCCAAGGTGGAAGCCGTGATCATTCACGCCGTCTACCTGATCAACTGCGCGACCAAAGACAAAGAGATGCGGAAGAAGTCGCTGAACTCGCTGACGCACGCGCTGCGGATTGGCGACGGGATCGGCGCCCGGGGGGTCGTCCTGCACCCCGGCTCGCAGAAAACCGATCCGCTGAAGCCGTCGCTGAAACGAGCTTCCAAGGTGATCGCCGAGGCACTGAAGGGAACTGACTCCTGCCCGCTGCTGATCGAGCAGACCGCCGGCCACAAAGGGCTTCTCGCGCGTGATTTCGACCAGACCGCCGAGCTGATCGAGCTGGCCGGCGGCGGCAAGCGCCTCGGCCTCTGCCTCGACTCCTGCCACCTCTTCGTCCAGGGCTACGACATCACCGACGAGGCCCACCTCGGCGCCGTCCTCGACGAAGCCGACGCGAAGGTCGGGATCGAGCGCCTCGGCGCCGTTCACGTCAACGACGCCGCCGTCCCCCTCGGCGCCTGCCTCGACCGCCACGCCAACATCGGCAAGGGCGAGATGGGCAAACGAGGCCTCTCCGCCTTCCTCTCCGAGCCCCGCTTCGAGGGCCTGCCGGCAACCCTCGAGACCCCGGGCCCGGAAAAGAAAGGCTCCTCGAAAGCCGAAGTGACCCTGGCGAAGCGCCTGAGGCGCGAAGGCATTAAGCGGCGGAGTACGAAGGCTGAACGGTAGGGAGGGTGCCGGTGTCCCTCTCCGGAATTGACCTCCCCTCCGCTTCGCTCCGGGGAGAACCTGCCGCGCGGCTTCGCCGCGCAAGAGACAGATTGCATGTCGCCGAACATTCCTCCGAGGGACACCGGCACCCTCCTGCGAACACGCTCCGGCTGACGGCCTCTCACGAAACTGCAGGGGATCGTCGTATGGGCGATCTGACGCGGTTTCAGCAATCAGCGATCTAAAGATCCTGTCGCTAGGAGGGATGGGTGTCCCCTGACCGACCGGCGTCCTGATTTTCGCACTGGCCACTGGGCGAGAGCTAGTCACTTAAAGGCGAAAATCCCAGGGAGGTCAGGGGACACCCATCCCTCCCTACCGATTGCGCTTCCGCACCTCACCTGATCCAGAGCAGGCGACAAGGGCCGGTGGCACCCCTGCCCCGGCCCTTGCTCTCCCGCCGTAAGTTCGTTATTTGATGTGGAAGCCGGAGATCGCGCGGGAAATGACCAGCTGCTGGATCTCTGAGGTTCCCTCGAAGATCGTGTAGATCTTCGAGTCGCGGTGCATCCGCTCGACCGGGAACTCGCGGGTGTAGCCGTTGCCGC
>Ga0126313_10001504_pt1 | contig 12379 bp, 11 predicted proteins | sample Plot105A_FD_89954 | JGI IMG/M metagenome (GOLD analysis project Ga0126313, IMG submission 89954) | Serpentine soil microbial communities from UC McLaughlin Reserve, CA, USA - Plot105A | ecosystem: Environmental > Terrestrial > Soil > Grasslands | place: USA: UC McLaughlin Reserve, Lake County...
CTCTTCTCGAGGGGGGGCGCAACGCTCGTCGAGTGGGGTATCTTCGAGGTACATTCCGGCGGGTTGAGGTTAGGGATTTTCCTGGCCTTGCGGATACTCTTGCTCGTCTCATCGGCCGGATTGCTCACGGCGACGACGGCCCCTGTGGCGCTCACCGATGGGATCGAAGACCTGCTCTCGCCTCTGAAGAGGGTGCGGTTCCCGGCGCACGAGGTTGCGATGATGATGACCATAGCGCTCCGTTTCATCCCGACGCTGGGGGAGGAGGCCGAGAAGATCAAAGGTGCACAGGCCGCACGCGGCGCGGACTTCTCGGAGGGAGGACCGCTCCGCAGGGCGCGCTCGCTCGTACCCGTGCTCGTGCCCCTGACCGTCGGCGCCTTCCGGCGCGCCGACGAGCTCGCCGAGGCGATGGAGAGCAGGGGCTACAGGGGCGGCGAAGGCCGTACCCGCTTCCGCGAACTGCGCTTCCGCAAGCAAGACGCGCTTGCGCTTTCCATAACCGTGCTCGTCCTGCTGGTTGGGATCCTGCTTTGAAACTCGCCGGGCTCGTGGAGTACGACGGCACCGACTTCGCGGGATGGGCCGCCCAACCCGAACGACGGACGGTCGAGGGCGCACTCTCAGAGGCGCTCTCTACTGTTCTACGCCAGCCGGTCAAGATGAGTGTCGCCGGCCGCACCGACGCCGGGGTGCACGCGAGCGGGCAGGTCGTCTCCTTCCGCGCCGATACCGAGCTCCGGCCGGCCCTGCTCTCCTACAAGACCACGGCGGTACTGCCCAAAGATGTGGCGCTACGCCGCTGCGTCGCCGTCCCAAACGATTTCGACGCCCGCAAGGACGCAATGAGCCGGACGTACGAGTACAACCTGGTAAACGACGAGATAAGATCTCCCCTGAAGCGCCACCATACGGGCTACTCGCCGCAGAGGCTCGACCTGGATCTCCTCTCGAAAGCAGGAGAGCTGGTGGAAGGGACCCACGACTTCAGGGCCTTCACCCCCCAGAAGAGCTACCACGTCCGCTTCGAACGGGTCGTTACCCACTCACGGTGGAGCCGGCACGACGACCTGCTAAGGTATCGTATAATCGCCGACTCGTTCTTGTATGGCATGGTCCGCACCCTGGTCGGCACCATGCTGGAGGTTGCGAGCGGGAAGAGAGACCTGACTGAATTCGACCGGTTGCTCTCAGGAGGAAAACGCAGCGAGGCGGGGCCCGCCATAACCAGCCGTGGGCTCACGCTGGTCGGCGTAGGCTACGACTATCCGGACCTGTGGAGGAATGAACGATGAACATAGACGATACGAGAGAGCTTCTGCGGGAGATCGACATCTACGTCGAGGACCTCTTCGGCCCGTCCGACCAGATCCTCGAAGCGGCCCTGCGGGATTCGCGGCGGGCCGGGCTACCGGAGATCAACGTTTCGGCCAACCAGGGAAGGTTGCTACGGCTGCTCGCCGAGATATCAGGCGCACGGCGCGTACTCGAGATCGGAACTCTAGGCGGCTACAGCGCCATCCACTTCGCCCGTGCCCTGCCCGAAGGTGGGGAGTTGATCTCCCTCGAAATAGACGAGCACCACGCCGACGTCGCCCGCAACAACATCGAGCGGGCCGATCTTTCCGACAGAATCGAGGTTCGGGTCGGCGACGCCCACGGACTCCTCGCCGCACTGATCGAAGACGACGAGGGCCCGTTCGACGTAATCTTCATCGACGCCGACAAAGAGAGCTACCCCGACTACCTGGACGCGTCGTTGCGCCTCGTGCGGCCGGGCTCCGTCATCCTCGGCGACAACACCATTAGGGGCGGCACCGTGCTCGACCCCAAGGACGCAACGGCGCGGGCGACGCGCGAGTTCAACGAGCGAATAGCCAAAGACCCCAGGCTCTCAGGCATCGTGCTGCCCCTCATCCGGGAGCGCATAGACGGCCTCACGATCGCAAGGGTTGTGTAAGGACACGTGGAACACGGCCGACCCCCGTGCGAGAGGTTCACGTAGGGGCGGTTCGACACACGGGCGGTTCGCGAACCGCCCGCATCATGGCACCACGATGAGCGCCAAAAACAACCCGTTCTGCAGGCAAGACCGTTCTTGGACGCTGGTCCTTTTGCCAATGTATGCTACTATTTGATCCGTTTGAAGGCCTTTGAAGTTCGTAGAACCTCCGGAGGATGATGAAGAGTTACATGGCGCGGCCCCTCGAGGTCGAGCGTAAGTGGTATGTAGTTGATGCGGAGGGGAAGCACCTCGGGCGTCTGGCGACGGAGATCGTGCGTGTTCTGCGTGGCAAGAACAAGCCGCAGTACACGCCGCATGTCGACGTCGGCGACTTCGTGGTCGTGGTAAACGCAGACAAGGTGGCCGTCACGGGCAGGAAGGCCGAGCAGAGGGTCTACAGGCGGCACTCGGGCTATCCTGGCGGCATGAAAGAGACAAGCTACGAGCAGATGCACGCGCGCAAGCCAACCGAGATCCTGCGCAAGGCCGTCTACGGGATGATGCCGAAGACGCGCCTAGCCAGGAAGCAGTTCAAGAAGTTGAAGATCTACGCGGGACCCGAGCACCCTCACGCCGCTCAGGACCCGCAGAGGTTCGAGGTGAAGTAGATGGCAGAGGCTCTGTATATCGGGACGGGACGTCGCAAGACCGCCGTGGCACGGGTAAGGGTGCTCGCGGGTGACGGTAAGATCACCGTGAACGGCCGCGACGTGGACGAGTACTTCCCCCGTGCCGCCTACCGCACGGCGGTGCGCTCGCCGCTCGAGCTCCTCGGTTCGGCCGGCCGCTACGAGGTCATCGCGAAGATCGAAGGCGGCGGTCCCACGGGGCAGGCAGAGGCACTGCGCCACGGCATAGCGCGGGCCCTCGCCGAAGAATCACCGGAGGCCCGTAGCGAACTCAAGGCCGCCGGGATGCTCACCCGTGATTCGAGGGCCGTCGAGCGCAAGAAGTACGGCCTCAAGAAGGCCCGCAAGCGCCCGCAGTTCTCCAAGCGCTAGATTCACAAGAGCGAGTTCGCGTCGGGCCCCTTTCGCGCGCCGAAAGGGGCCCGTTCTACGTTGAGACGGCAACAGAGGCGCACAGGTTTCAGCATCTACCAGGGCATGGTAGGGAGGCCGAGTGAAGAAAAGGACCATAACGTTCGGCACCGATGGGGTGCGTGGGGTCGCAAACAAGGGGCTACTGCCCGAGGATGCCCTACGCCTTGGCCTCGCCGTCTCCCGTGCCTTCGGTGGCAGGATCCCCATCGGGCGCGATACGCGCCTCTCAGGAGAGATGCTCGCCCGCGCCCTCTCTGCCGGCGCGGCGAGCGGTGGCGTGGATGTCGTGGACCTCGGTATCCTGCCCACGCCCGGCGTCGCGGCCCTCGCGCCGCGTCTTGGGGCAACCGCCGCCGGCGTCGTAAGCGCCTCCCACAACCCCTACCCCGACAACGGCATAAAGTTCTTCTCCGCAGAAGGCCGGAAGCTCTCCTCGGAGAAGGAGCGTGAGATCGAAAGCCTGATCGAACAGGACCTTACACGCCCGACCGGAAGTGGGATCGGAAGGATCGATGTGCTCGGCGACGCCCCGCAGATGTATGCGGAGTGGGTGCTCGGGCGGCTGCGTCCGTCCGCTGAGGACCTCAAGGTGCTCCTCGACTGCGCCAACGGGGCGGCCTACGAGGTTGCGCCGCTGGTGTTCGAAGAGTTAGGGGTGGATCTCACCCTGACCGGGACCGAGCCCACGGGTACGAACATAAACGAGGGCTGCGGCTCTACGCACGTCGAGAACCTCGACGCATCAGGGCACGACGTGGCCTTCGCCTTCGACGGTGACGCAGACAGGGTGCTCGCCCTCGACGAGAAGGGGAACGTCGTCGACGGGGACAAGATCATCGCCATCCTCGCCCGCGACAAGAAGGAACGTGGGGTCCTCTGTGGCGAGGTCGTGGTCACGGTGATGAGCAACCTCGGCTTCTTCAAGGCCATGGAGGCCATGCAAATACCCTTTGAGGTGACCGACGTGGGCGACAGGTACGTCGCCGAGGCCATGGTCAGGCTCGGGGCCTCTCTGGGCGGGGAGCAATCCGGGCATGTGATCCTCTCCGAGCACGTCACGACGGGAGACGGGATCGTTACGGCGCTCGCGCTCCTCGACGTGATGGTTCGCAGCGGCAGACCGCTCTCCGAGCTGGCCGGGGCGATGGAGGTGTATCCGCAGACGCTCATCAACGTGAGGGTCGAGGAGCCGGCGTCCGCGAGGGCCGTCGCAGCCTCTGAGGCGGTCGGGCTGACCGTCGCCGAGGCGGAGAGCACCCTCGGCGACGATGGGCGAGTTCTCCTCAGGCCGAGCGGGACTGAGCCTGTCGTGCGGGTGATGGTCGAGCATACGGACGAGACGGTGTGCCGGGAGGTCTGCGAGGAAATCTCGCGGGTCGTGGCCGACGCCGGAGAGGAGGGAACTTGAGGTTTGTAGGCTGCGCGCTGGCGTGGAGGCCGGGCGAGGCGCGGGAGAAGGTCTCGTGCCTGGTGGTGATGGACGAGCGCGGGAGCATCATAGCCAACTCGTTCGTGGCGAGCACGGAGGACATAGCAGCGACGGTCGAGGACTACGGCTCGGGGCGGCGGGGGACCATCGTCGGCGTCGACGCGCCGCTCGCGGTCCCGAACGAGAGGGGGACGCGCAGGATCGAACGCATCCTCTCGAAGGTGGCCCTGCCTGCCTACTCGGCGAGCCGCAGGATGTTCGGCGGCAAGCCATACGCAGAAGAGTTGCTCGCCGAGCTTCAGAAGGTCGGCGTGGAGTACACAGACTACCCTTTCCCGAGGGAGAGGGGCCAGAACGTGGTCGTCGAGGTCGACTCAGCGGCGACGCTGAAGGTCCTCTCTCTCGAGCGGGCTGGTGCGGCGGAGAACGGCGACCCCGCAAAGCGGCTTCGCGCGATGGACGACCCCAAGCTCCGTAAAGGCAACAAAGAGAGCAGGGCGGCGGCGCTAAGGGGCGCTATCGAGGTCCTATGGGACACGCCAGGCCTCAGGCTCAGGACGGGCAACCTCTCTGCGGACATCTCCGCATCAGTGAACGTGGACGTCTCCAAGCTCGACGTCTCCGCCTCGATGTCCCACGCGGAACTCGACAGGACGGCTGGCCTGGTGGAAGGGACGCTCGCAGCTTATACGGTCCACCGTCATTGGAGGGGGAGGGATGGCTCGATGGTAGTGGGGGCGGGGGACGAGGGCTCCGTCCTCCTGCCGGCGAAGAACGCCCTGCGCGAACGCCTGGCCGAAGAATGCACCACAGCCGGAGTTCCCTACGTGTAGACACTAACGCTGGCGCGTTGCCCAACGGTACCCTACCCTGTAGTGAGCTACCAGGAAAGGAAAAGCGGTGAAGGTCGTTTCGTTGAACATAGCCCTGCCCCAGGCGCAGCGCCACGGGTCCAGGCTGGGGAAGGACGCCCGGTGAGCCTCAAAGTCCGCATCATCCCATGCCTCGACGTGGACGGCGGGCGCGTGGTGAAGGGAACGAACTTTACCAACCTGAGGGACGCAGGGGACCCGGTGGAGCTCGCGGCGCTCTACGACAGGGAGGGTGCCGATGAGATCGTCTTCTACGACATCACCGCCTCCCACGAACAGAGGAACACGGCCGCAACACTCGCCCGCCGCGCCGCCGGGGAGGTATTCGTGCCCTATACGATCGGCGGCGGCGTAAGGACCGCAGACGATATGCGCGCAATGCTTCGCGCAGGGGCCGACAAAGTCTCCATAAACAGCGCCGCCGTGAGGAACCCGGACCTTATCACCGAAGGGGCGGAACGATTTGGGAGCCAGTGCGTCGTGTTGAGCGTCGACGTAAGGCGGCGCCCTCTCTCCCAAGGCTGGGAGGTCTACCTGGACGGCGGGCGCATCAACACGGGGCTGGACACCGTCGGGTGGCTCATCGAGGGAGAGAAGCGGGGGGCAGGGGAGTTCGTGTTGAACAGCATGGACGCTGACGGGACCGAGACCGGCTACGACCTGAACCTGATCTCCGCCGTCGCCGAGAAGACGACCCTACCCATCGTCGCGTCCGGCGGGGCCGGGAGCCCTGAGCACATGATCGCAGCCGTAAACGCAGGAGCGGGCGCGGTGCTCGCGGCGAGCATCTTCCACTTCGGCGAATACAGCATAACCGAGGTCAAGGAGCACATGATGCAATCCGGTATCCCGGTCCGGCTCGTGGAACCAGGGATCGGACGTGGCTAGCGGCGAGGAGGTATCCCGGTGGGTACCCTCGGCTCCAGACAGAGTGGAATTCGACGAGAACGGTCTGGTGCCTGTCGTCGCCCAGGACGTGGCGACGGGCGACGTGCTTACGCTCGCGTACGCGAACCGAGAGGCCCTCGAGAAGACGCTCTCGAGCGGCGAGGCCCACTACTACTCCCGCTCGCGCTCCGAGCTCTGGCGCAAGGGTGCGACGAGCGGCAACACACAGAGGGTCGTCGAGGTGAGGCTGGACTGCGACGCGGACGCGCTCCTCTACATGGTCGAACCGCATGGGCCGGCCTGCCATACAGGCCAGAAGAGCTGCTTCTTCACCACCCTGGCCGGTGAAGGAGTCGGGCTCGCGCCCGCTGGCGATAGGGAGGTCCCTTTCGGGGTGATGGTCGAGCGGCTGGCGGGGACGATAGCGCAGCGCCACAGGGAGATGCTTGAGGGGTCCTATACCGTCTCCCTGATCCAGGGCGGAAAGGAGCGGTTGGCCCAGAAGGTGGGGGAGGAGGCGGTTGAGGTCGTCGTGGCCGCGCTCTCTGACGAGAGGCTACCCGAGGAGGCGGCCGACCTCGTCTACCACCTGCTCGTGCTGCTCGAGGAGCGGGGCGTCGGGGTGGAGGACGTGGCGAAGGTACTGCATGATCGCCACGGCTAGTATCAACTTTGTCCCTTCGCTCGGAGAGGCCCGCGATCTCGCCCGCTCCTACGATGTGGTTCCGCTCTACGCCGAGTTCATCGGGGACCTCGAGACGCCGATCTCGGCGGTTCTAAGGTTCGCAGAGGAAGACACGGTCTTCCTGCTCGAGAGCGCGGAGTCGGCCGAGAGGTTCGGCCGTTACTCCTTTCTCGGCTTCGCCCCTAAACGTACGGTCTCCTACAGGGACGGTCTCTACACGGTCGTCGACGCCGATGGTGTGCGGGAGGTCCTTGCAGGGGACCCTTTCAGGGGTCTGGCCGAGATCGTCGGCAAGAAGAGTGTGGCCCCGTTGCCCAACCTCCCTGCGTTCGTGGGGGGCGCCGTGGGGTACTTCTCCTACGACGCCGTGCGTTATCTCGAACGCCTTCCCGACGCTCCAACGGATGATCTCGACGTCCCCGAGGCGTACTTCGCCGTTACGGACGCCCTGATCGTCTTCGACCACCTCAGGCACAAGGTGCTCGTCGTCGCGCTCATCGACGCTGCAGGATTGCGCGACGTGGAGGGCGAGGGCTTCTCGGCGGCCTACAGGCGCGCGTCCGACGACATACGCAGGATCGCGGAGCGTCTCTCAGCCCCACTGGTGCGCCGGACACCAGCGTTCGGTACCGGGTTCGAGATCTCTTCGAACTTTACGAGAGGGCGTTATGAGGAGGCCGTGGAGAAGGCGAAAGAGTACATCAGGGCCGGGGACGCCTTCCAGATCGTCCCTTCTCAGAGGTTTGCGGCGGAGATAGGGGACCTGGATCCCCTCCTCCTCTACCGCGGGTTGCGCACAGTGAACCCGTCCCCTTACATGACGTACCTGAAACTTGGCAACCTTTCTATCGTTGGCGCATCCCCTGAACCACTTGTGCGGGTCGAGGGACGCCGGGTGATGACCCGCCCGGTCGCGGGGACCCGCGGGCGGGGCGCTACGCCGGAGGAAGACGCCGCCCTGGCCGAAGAGCTGCTCTCAGACGAGAAAGAGCGGGCAGAGCACGTCATGCTCGTCGACCTCGGGCGCAACGACCTGGGGCGCGTAAGCGAGGTCGGTTCGGTCGGGCTCGAGAGCTTCATGGAGATAGAGCGCTACTCACACGTCATGCATATCGTCTCTACCGTCGAGGGGAACCTGCGCGAGGACCTGACAGCCCTCGACGCCCTCGCAGCGGCCTTCCCCGCAGGGACCGTCTCCGGCGCGCCGAAGCTCAGGGCGATGGAGATCATCGACGAGCTCGAGAACACCCGCCGCGGACCTTATGCGGGCGCCACAGGTTACTACGGCGTCGACGGCCGCCTCGACACCTGCATAACGCTCCGCACAGCCCTCCTCAAAGACGGTGTCGCCTACTTCCAGGCCGGCGGCGGCGTCGTCGCCGACTCCGTCCCTTCGCTCGAGTACGAGGAGACCCGCAATAAGGCCCGCGCGATGGAGCGGGCGCTAGAAGTCGCCCGCTCCCGCGAGATGTGGCTGTAGCGGCACGCCGCAGGCGTGCCGCGCTGGTCAGCATTTCAGCACTTCAACATGTCAGCCTTTCTGCGTGGTTCGGGTACGCGTTGCCCTTACCTGGAGTGAGGCCGGAGACCTATCGTTCCGCTATACTTTCTGCGCTATGTTGGGGATTATTCTCGTGTTGTTAGGGTATGTTCTGGGTTCCGTGCCGACCGGGTACCTGGTCGGGCGGGCCCTCGGCGTGGATGTTCGGAAGGTAGGCAGCGGGAACATAGGCACGGCGAACGTGCTGCGGGCCGCGGGGAAGTGGGCTGCCGTGCTCACGCTCGTGGGCGACATGCTCAAGGGCCTCGTTCCCGTAGTCGTCGCCAGGCTCACCGTGCAGAACGAGTGGCTCATCGCGGCCGTCGCTTTCGCGGCGGTGATCGGGCACTGCTGGCCCGTCTTCCTGCGCTTCAAGGGTGGGAAGGCTGTGGCGACCGGCGCCGGCACTACCATTGGGCTCGCGCCCCTTATCGGGCTCTGTCTTTTCGCATTCTGGTGGTTGGTCGTGCTCCTTAGCCGCTACACTTCGCTCGGGGCGATCGCCGTCATGGTAGTCAGCCCCGTGGTGTTCTGGCTCTCCGGCCAGCCGCTCCCTTACGTGCTCTACACCATAATCGGGGGGGCGCTCGTCCTGTGGCGGCACAGGGAGAATGCAAGGGCCCTCCTGAAGGGCACTGAACGGAAGGTGGGCCAGCGGGCTGAGGAGGAGAGCTAATTGCTCGGCGAGGCGTACAGCGGCAAGAAGATACTGCTTACCGGGGGGACGGGCTTCCTGGGAACGGCGCTGGTCGAGAAGATCCTGCGTTCGCTCCCCGACCTCGGGCGCCTCTACCTCCTAGTCCGGGCCTCCCGCGGGAAGAGCGCCGCAGAGAGGTTCGAGAAGGACGTGCTCGGCTCCGCTGCCTTCCGCGGCCTGCGCGAGAAGCTGGGCGACGACTTCGAGACGCGCGTCTCGACGAGGGTCCGCGTCCTCGAAGGGAACGTACACGCGCCTTCGCTGGGGTTGGGCGAGGAAGACCTCACGGAGCTCTCGCGCGAGGTTGACGTCATCATCCACTCCGCCGCTTCGGTCGTCTTCGACGCGCCGCTCGACGCCGCGGTCGACTCGAACGTCCGCGGGACCCTTGGCCTCTTGAAGCTCGCTCGCTCCTGGGAGAAGCGGCCACTGTTCATGCACATCTCGACGGCTTACGTGGCGGGAACCAGCAAAGAGGACGCGCCCGAAGCCCCGCCCGGACCAAACTCGCCGAACGGGACGATCCTCAGCGCGCACGAGGAGGTGCTCGGCCTCGAAGCGGTCGTGGCCGAGGTGGAGGAGGCTTCGCAGGAGAGGTCGCTGCTGAGGCGTTTCGAGACGGAGGCTCGGCGGGAGCTCGGGATGGTCGGCGAGGAGGATGAGGTTGCCGAGAGGGTGGACCAGCTGAGGCGGGCCTGGATGCGCGAGCGGCTCGTCGAGCGGGGGACGCGGCGGGCGCAGGATCTCGGGTGGAACGACGTATACACGTTTACCAAATCCCTCGCCGAGCGGATGGTGGTCGCCGAGCGGGGCGAGACGCCGCTCGTCATCTTGAGGCCCGCCATCATAGAGAGCTCTCACCGAGAGCCCTACCCCGGTTGGATCCAGGGCACGAGGATGGCCGACCCCATAATCATGGCGTTCGCGAAGGGCATTCTGCGCGAGTTCCCGGGCAACCCGAAGAGCTACGTGGATATCGTCCCCGTGGACCACGTCGTGAACGCAATCCTCGCCGCCGGAGTGCGCCGCCCCGAAGAGCCCGAGGTCTTCCAGGTGGCTTCAGGAGAACGCAACCCCATCCGCTACCGTGACCTCTACGAGATAGTGCGCGACTACTTCATAGAGAACCCCCTGCGGGATTCGGTCGGGCGTCCGATCCAGGTGCCAGGGTGGGCCTTCCCTGGCCGTAGGCGGGTCGAGGGAAAACTCAAGATAGAGCTCGCCGGCCTCAAGGTGGCAGGCGCGCTCGCCGCACGGATGCCTGAAGGCCACATGGCCTCGGACGCGCGGCAGAGGATTGCACGCGCCGAGAAGCGTGCCAGGATGAGCCTGTACTACAGCCGCATCTACGGCGCTTACGCAAACATGACCTCGACCTTCGCAAGCTCCCGCACCTACGCCCTCTACACAGGCCTCCTGCAGGAGGACCGCGAGCGCTTCCCGTTCGACATCGCTGAGATCGACTGGCGGGCGTGGATGCAGGGTACGCACCTGCCGGCGCTCACGACCCGGCCGAGCCGCAAGAAGCGCAAGAAGACGACCGATGAGAAGCCTGGCGAGGTCGCGGCCTTCTTCGACGTGGACGGCACCCTCGTCGGCTCCAACGTCGTCTCCTACTTCGCGTGGCTTAGGATGAGGGAGCTTCCTGCCCCCATGCGCCCGCTCTGGCTCGCCTGGTTTTTGACCAAGGTCCCTTACTACTGGGGATTGGATAAGATCAGCCGCGCCCACTTCAACCGGGCCTTCTACAAGAACTACGCGGGCTGGAAGCCCTCCCGGGCCAAACACCTCGGACAGGAGAGCTTCGCCGGCTTTACCCTCGATCGCATCTTCCCCGAGGCGTTGCAGCAGCTCAGAGACCACAAGGCCGCAGGCCACCGTGTCGTCCTTCTCTCCGGCGCGCTCGACTTCCTCCTCGACCCGATGAAAGACCTCGCCGACGACGTGCTCTGTTCGACCCTGGCCCAGGAGAACGGCGCCTATACGGGAGAACTCACGGGAGCCCCCGTGGCCGGCGACGCACGCGCAAGGATGCTCGCCTCCTTCGCCAGGCGCCGCGGCCTCGACCTCTCCCGCTCCTACGCTTACGCCGATTCGATCTCCGACCTACCCATGCTCGAGGCCGTAGGAAATCCCGTCGCCGTCAACCCGGACCGCAGGCTCGGGACCGCGGCCAAAGACAGGGGATGGAGGGTCGAGCACTGGGACAAGAACGGCGCGAACGGCGTGGCCAAGAAGATCTAGGTTGCAAGCCCTCGTCTACCGGAAATCCATCCCGCGCTACCTCTTGATGCGCGCCGCCTCGAAGCGGATAAAGTCCCTCGAGACGAGCCGCTTCTCCCCGCTCCAACTCGAAGACGCCCCCGACTTCGAGCTCCCGACCACGGAATGGGTGCGCGTGAAGCCGCTCCTCTCCGGTATCTGCGGCTCTGATCTTGGGACGCTCTCCTCGGAAAACTCGCCCTACTTCTCCCCGATCACATCCCCTCCCTTCGTGATGGGACACGAGGTCGTTGGTGAGATACTCGAAGAGAACTCAGGCTTCCACGCCGGCGAAAGGGTCGTCCTCGAACCAGCCCTCGGCTGCACGGTCCGCGGCATAGACCCGCCTTGCCCGTACTGCGCCTCGGGCCGCCACGCCCTGTGCCTGAACGTTGCCAGGGGGGACATCTCGGCAGGCATCCAGACGGGCTTCTGCCACGACACGGGTGGCGGCTGGTCTCAGCGCACGCTCGTCGCCCACCCCTCGCAGCTCCACCCCGTACCCGACGACGTACCTGACGGGGCCGCAGTCGCCATCGAGCCCCTCGCCTGCGCCGTCCACGCCGCGCTCGGGGCCGCCCCGGACCCCGATGAGACCACTTTGGTGATCGGAGCCGGCAGCGTCGGCCTCTTTACCGTCGCTGCCCTGAGGCACCTCACGGACGCAGGTCGCATTATCTGCATCGCTAAGCATGAGCGGCAGAAGAACGAGGCGCTTCGTCTGGGGGCGACCGAGGTCATCCACCCGAAAGAGACCTACACACATCTCCCCGAGATGCTAGGGACGGACGCATACAAACCCGAACTAGGCAAACCGGTCGTCACCGGCGGAGCTGGCAAAGTCTTCGAGTGCGTCGGCGCACCAGGCACGATAGAGGACGCGCTCCGTCTTACGCGCCCGGGCGGCGACGTCACGCTCGTCGGGATGCCAGGCGCAAAAAGCACACTGGACCTCACC
>Ga0126313_10001505_pt1 | contig 12374 bp, 14 predicted proteins | sample Plot105A_FD_89954 | JGI IMG/M metagenome (GOLD analysis project Ga0126313, IMG submission 89954) | Serpentine soil microbial communities from UC McLaughlin Reserve, CA, USA - Plot105A | ecosystem: Environmental > Terrestrial > Soil > Grasslands | place: USA: UC McLaughlin Reserve, Lake County...
CTCTGGCTCGTCGATCCCGAGACGGGTCGCCTGCTCCGCGTCGACACGAGGAGTCGCAGGTTGCGCGAGCGCTTCGAGGCGGCCGCCGCGGAAGAGCGGAACGACGTCGTGAAGGCGCTTGCCTCGCTGGGGGTTCGCCACCTCGTCCTGTCGACCTCGGGCGACTGGCTGCGGTCGCTCGCTGTCTTCCTACGGCGGAGACGCACGTGACCTTCGACTGGCCGCTCGCGCTCCTCGCCCTGCTCCTCATTCCGCTGCTCGTCGCCCTCTACTTGCTGCGAGAGCGCCGGCGCACGGCCTTCGCCGCCGGCTTCGCGAACCCCGCACTGCTGCCCAACGTGATCGACCGTAGGCCCGGGCGGCGCCGTCACCTTCCCCTCATCCTCATGCTCCTCGGACTCACTGCGATCGTCCTCGGCGTCGCGCGTCCCCACGCGACGGTCAACGTCAAGCGCGAGGAGGCGACCGTCGTTCTCGCCATCGACGCCTCGCGCTCGATGAAGGCGGATGACGTCGAGCCCACCCGGCTGGACGCGGCTCGGAACGCCGCCAAAGCATTCCTCGGCGAGGTGCCGGAGAAATACCGAGTAGGCGTTGTTTCCTTTGCGACGCGCGCGGTCGTCGGAGTGGTGCCGACCGAGGACCGCTCGCTGGTCGAGGCATCGCTCGACACGCTGGCGCCGGGCGAGGGCACTGCGATCGGCGACGCGGTCGCTCTCTCCACGCGGGTCGGCCAGCCCCGGCAGGGCGATCAGGACAATGCGCCGCCGCGCTCGGTCCTGCTCATCTCCGACGGAGCCCGTGACGGAGGCGCGGTCGACCCGCAGGTGGCCGCCCGGCGCGCGAAGCAGCTCAAAGTGCCCGTGTACACGGTGCTTGTGGGGACCGAAGACGGCGTCGTCGAGGAGACGCTCACCGGCGGTTTCAGGCAGATCATCCGCGTCCCACCGAATCCCGACACGCTCAGAGCGATCGCGCAGCTCTCGGGGGGCGAGTTCTTCACTGCCACCGATGCCGAAGGCCTCCAACGGGTCTATGAGGAGCTCGGGTCGCGACTCGGCACGCGCAAGGAGTCCCGCGAGATCGGGGATTACTTCGCGGGCGGCGCCGCCGCACTCCTGCTCACCGGCGGGGCCTTGTCGGCACTCTGGTTCAGGAGGGTCCCATGAAGAAGCTGCTCGTGATCGCGGCACTGAGCGCCGTCCTGACCGCCGGCTCGGGCCCCGCACAGGCGGCAGACGAGTGCGACGGCTTGATGGTCTGCGTGCCCGTGGCCGGGCCGTGGGTCGTCGTTCCCACCGGGAGCTCCGTGCCGAGACCAGAGGTCGAGTACCAGCTCACTTGCCCACGGGGCTACATCGTCGGCGGGCTCGACGCCCGCCTCAGCGACCGCGGGATCAACGTGACGTTCATCGGGAAACTCGGCAGTCCGGTGAATCCCGGGATCACGACGTCCCGCTCGGTTGTATTCGTGGCGAGCTACGTCGGAGCGACTGCGCGCGCACCGAGCTTCCGACCATTCATCGGGTGCATGCCGGCGAGCGGCGGAGGAGGGATCCCGACCGCCTTCGGCATGGTCAAGCCCGGTGAGCCGACGATCAGGCGGGTTGGCAGGGTGCGCGTCCTTCCGGGGTCGAACACCGTCGCGAGCGCATGTCGTGCGCGTGAGACGCTCGTCGATGCTTCCCACGCGGTCGCGTTTGGGACGCCGACGCCGCCGAGCGCCAGCGTGATCGGGACGGTGAAGGCAGTGCGGGCTGTGCGTGGCCGCCGTGTGGTCGTGTCAGTTCGGGGTGACGCCGAGCTCGGACGCATTCGAGCCGTCGTCCAGGTCCATGCCGTCTGCTCGAGGGTGAGATGAGGTTCGAGCGACCACTCCTGTTACTCGCGCTGGTCGGGCTCGCCGTCGGCGTCGCGCTCGTGTGGTGGCTGCTCGGCCGACGGCGTATGCGCTACGCGGTGCGGTACACGAATCTCGAGGTGCTGGCGGGCGTGGCGGGCGAGAGTGCCTGGCGGCGCTTCGTCCCACCGACTCTCTTCGTTGCGTCGCTCGCCGCCTTGTGCGTGGCCTTCGCGCGGCCGCACGTCGAGCGGCTCGTCCCCAAGGAAAAGGCGATGGTGATCCTCGTGATCGACTCGTCGCGGTCGATGCAAGCCGAGGACGTGAAGCCGACACGGCTCGCTGCCGCCCGGGAGGCCGCGCGCCGCTTCCTCGATCGCGCTCCCGGAAAGCTGCGCGTCGGGCTGGTGGTCTTCGCAGGCGAGGCGCAGGTCGCAGCGCCTCCGACGGCGGACCACGAGGTCGTCGAGCAGTCGCTCGACGAGCTCGGAGAGTTTCAGATCTTCGGCGGGACGGCGATCGGGGACGCGCTCGCGGCGGCGGTCGAGCTGGCGCAGCAGTCTCTCGCGGAAGGTAAGGACACCATCGCCCTCCGCGCGGCACCCGCGGACGAGAAGGGCCTGGCTGCGATCCTGTTCCTCTCCGACGGCTCGCAGACGCGCGGCACGCTCGCCCCCTTCGAAGGGGCCGACCGGGCGAAGGCGGCGGGCATTCCGGTGTACACGGTCGCGTTGGGGACGCCCGAAGGTGTGATCAGAGGGGGATTCGGCTTCGGCCCGGGCTTCGGCGACGAGCGAATCGTCCCTGTGCCGCCAGACCCGGAGACGCTACGCGACATCGCCGACACAACCGGCGGGAAGTTCACGGAGGCTCGGACGGCCGACGTCCTCGAGCAGACGTACGAGAAGCTCGGCTCGAGCCTCGGGCGCGAGCCCGGCGAGAGCGAGATCACGTTCGCCTTCCTCGCCGCGGCAGGCGGTCTGCTGCTCGCCGCGGGCGTGCTCTCGGCGCTCTGGTCTCCGCGGTTTCCCTAGGTCGGGAGGCCGCCTAGCGCGCCGTCTGCGTGCACGTAGACCTTCTCGCCGCGGAAGAGGCGCCGCTCCCGGTCCCAGGGGAAGAAGATCACCACGCGGAACTCGACCCGCTCCCCGCTCGGCTCCCAGTCCAGCCATTCCCGCTCGTGCGTGGCGGTGACCTCCGCCTCCTCGACGACGCCCTGCGGGCCGACGACGATGTCCGTCAGGTCGAAGTGGATGTCTGGAAAGGCGGTTAGTAGACCGGTATAGAAGCGCGTTGCGCCTTCGTGGCCCTCCCAGCGCTCCGACGTGCCGACGATCTCGTAGACACAGTCGTCCGTCAGCGTGGCGAGCAGGCCGGCGAGGTCCCGGTTGTCTTCGGCGATCGAGTGCTGCTTCCACAGCTCGTAGACCGCCTGGACCTCGGCCGGGTCGACCTCGAGCTTCATTAGTTCGCGGACGTCCATGGCCGGGAATACTCTCAGCCCGTGAGAGGCTCGTGAGTGAGAACCAGGAGAGCAAGGAGGAACGGCTCAACCGTGAGCTGATCGAGCTGCTGAACGAGCTCCGCGTTGCGCTGCCGGGCGTCCAGATGCTCTTCGGCTTCCTGCTTGCGGTCCCATTCACCCAGAGGTTCGCGAGCGTCACCACGACTCAGCGGCACGTCTACTACTTCACGTTCATGTCAACCGCCGCCGCGACGATTTTCCTGATCGCCCCTACCGCATACCACCGCGTCCGGTTTCGCCAGCGCGACAAGGAGCAGCTGATCCAGACCTCAACCCGCCTGACGATCGTCGGCACGGCTTGCCTCGCCGCCGCGTTGAGCGGCGCCGTGTACCTAGTCAGCGACCTGCTCTTTCACACAGCCGCGACGGCCGTGGCGGCCGCCGCGACTGCGGGTTTGCTCCTGTGGTTCTGGTACGGCCTGCCGCTGCTGCGGCGGCTCCGCGAAAGAACCTAGCTCGTTGTCGGGGCCTCGGAGCCGGGCAGGTGGAGCAGGTTCTCCACGTCCTGGACACCCTGGACCTTCCGGGCCCGCTGTTCGAGATCTTCGATCAGCTCCGGCTTACCGACCTCGCCGCGGAGATAGATCTTTCCGTTCTCGGCGTTGACGTTGATCTGACCCTTGGGAACGTCGACGTCGCGGAAGATCTCGCTCTCGACCTTCTGGGTGAGGGTGACGTCGTCGGGCTGCAGCTCCGGCTCCTGCCCCACTTCCTTCGCCTTCTCGGCGAGCCCTTCGGCCTGGGCCGAGGCCGACTGACTGAGTTGCTCAGCTTCCCGGCCGCGGCTGCGGAAGAAGGCCGCGATGCGGTCGCGTGCCTGCGCCCGCCGGCGGGGACCCTCCTGCGGGTTGAAGAAGTAAGTAACGGCGGCCCCGATTGCGGCGAGGCCAAGCAGTCTTCTCATAGCGGCTCCCTTTTCTCGGTCTCTTGAACTTCGGGGGAGCCTACCCCCTTCTCGTCGGTCGAAACTCAGCTTCGGGCGGCTGGCTCTAGTCGCCCCAGTCGAAGTCCCGGGAGCGGCCCCAGAGACCCTCTGAGGTCTCGAGGCTCTCCACCTCCGGAGCGGGCGGCTCCTCCGCGGCGGCCACGACCGGGTGGCCGTCGAGGGTGTCCTCGATCCGGGCCTGCTCCTCAGTCTTGAAGAGCGGGTGGTTCTGGAAGGGATCTTCGATCCGGTAGCCGTCGATCGGCATGTTGCCCTCGAGCTCGGCGTTGCGCCGCTTTAGCTCGAGGTGATCCTGGATCACGCTTGCAAACAGTGATGGTGTCTCGACCGTCATTGTCTCCTTGTATGGCTGGGACGCAAGCGCGGGATTCTAACGGCCCGATAAGTCGGTCGCGCGCCTTGCGGCAGGCAGTTTCGCCCACCACGAGTCGGGGCACTAAGCTGCGCGAATGCCGCGTGCCCGCTACCTACTCACTCGCCGCTTCGGCTGGTGGGGGATCGCCCTCACCGCCTGGGATCTCTGGCGACGCATTCCGAAGAAGCAGCGCAAACAGATGTTGGCCGAATTGCGTCGGCATGCTCCCACCGTCGCCCGCGGCCTCACCCGTGAGGCTCGGCGCCTCCGGGATAGCGCACGGGCAGCGCGCGCGCGTTCAGGCCAGAGCTAGGAGATGGGCGATGCCATGAGATCGCCCGTTCGGGGCGCGAGCCGGCCGCTCTGGGGCGCGGCGGCGAGGCGTTGCCGATGCCCGTAGGGCGTCGGTGACGACTCGGCGGCGCGAAGCGCACGCGCCGGGCGGCGGCCGCTGGCGGGCCGGTGGCCGGTGCGGGAGCGGCCCAGACGCGTCAGCTCGCGCAGCCGGACGCGCGAGATCGTGGCATCACCCGTCTAGAACGTCTTTGACGATGCGCTCCTGCTCCTGCAGGTGCGCCGTCGGGTAGCCCTCGCTCGGGCTCGCTCGCCACGGACGGCCGACGTATCGGAGCGGAACGCGGCCGCCGATCGCCTCCTCGAGCCGGTGCCGAATTGCGCGCCAGGCGCCCATGTTCTGCGGCTCCTCCTGGACCCAGACGACCTCCTCGAGCGCAGGGTAGGAAGCAACGAGCTGCGCAGCAGGCTCGACCGGGAAGGGGTAGAGCTGCTCGAGCCTGGCAACTGCGATCTCGGGTCGATTCGCCCGGTCCTCGTGGCCGACGATGTCGTAGTAGACCTTCCCCGAGCTGAGGACGAGCCGCCGCACCGGCGCGCGGTCGAGCTGGTCGTCGAGCACGGGCTCGAACCGTCCGTCCGTCAGCTCCTCGAGTCGCCCGGCCGCCTCCTTGAGTCGCAAGAGACCTTTCGGCGTCATCACGATCAGCGGCCGTGCGTTCGGGTCGAGCGCCTGCCGCCGCAGGAGATGAAAGTACTGCGCCGACGTGCTCGGGTTCGCGATCCGGATGTTCTCCTGCGCCGCGAGTTGGAGGAACCGCTCGAGCCGGGCGCTGGAGTGCTCGGGCCCATTCCCCTCGTACCCGTGCGGCAGGAGGAGCGTCAGCCGGGAGGTCTGCTCCCACTTCGACAGTCCCGAGACGAGGAACTGGTCGACGACGATCTGAGCCCCATTCACGAAGTCGCCGTATTGCGCCTCCCAGATCACGAGCGTCTCGGGCGCCCCGACGGAGTAGCCGTACTCGAAGCCGAGCGCGGCGTACTCCGACAGCGGCGAGTTGAAGACCTCAAATGACGCCTGCGCCTCGTCCAGGTTCTTCATCGGCGTGTACTGCTCGCCGGTCTGTGGGTCGTGGAAGACCAGATGGCGGTGCGAGAACGTCCCGCGCTCGGTGTCCTGCCCGGTCAGCCGGATGGGGATGCCCTCGACGAGCAGGCTCGAGAAGGCGAGCGCCTCGGCCTGGCCCCAGTCGATCCGGCCGTCGTCGATCGTCTCGAGCCGCCGATCGAGCTGTCGTTTCAACTTCGGGTGCACGGTGAAGTGCTCCGGGGTCTCGAGGAGCTCCCGGTTCAGCTCGCGGAGCTTCTCGCCGCCGACGGCCGTGATCACGTCCGAGCCGTTGGTCGGCGGCGTCCGCTCGCTCGGAGCTGCGGCCGGCGCACCGAACGTAGCCTTCAACGTCTCATGGGCCTGGCGCAGGCTGCTTGCCGCGGCCGCGGCAAGCTGATCGGCCTCGTCCTGGGTGACGACCTCCTCCTCGATCAGCTTGGTTGCGTACTGCTCACGGACGGTCGGATGCTCCTTGATCCGTTCCGCCATCAGGGGCTGTGTGTAGGCCGGCTCGTCGCCTTCGTTGTGCCCGTGGCGCCGGTACCCGACGAGGTCGATGACGACGTCGTGGCCGAACCGGCGCCGGAATCCGAGCGCCAGCCTGATCGCCGAGACGGCCGCCTCCGGATCGTCGGCGTTTACATGGATGATCGGCACGTCGAAGCCCTTGGCCAGGTCGCTGGAGTAGCGCGTCGAGCGCCCGTCGGCGGTGTCGGTCGTGAACCCGACCTGGTTGTTCGCGATGATGTGCAGCGTTCCGCCGGTCGAGTACCCGCCGAGGCCCTGGAGGTTGAGTGTCTCGGCAACGACCCCCTGGCCTGGGAACGACGCGTCGCCGTGGATCAAGAGAGGCAACGCGACGCGCGCCTCGTGGGCGCCTTCGCGCGTCGACCGGTCGGTCTGCTCGCTGCGCGTCAGCCCTTCGACGACCGGATCCACGGCTTCGAGATGGCTCGGATTGGCAGCGATGGCCACGGTGATGTCGCCGGACGGCGTCTTGCGCCGTCCCTCGTCGCCGAGGTGGTACTTGACGTCTCCACTCGCTGCCGTGGGGCGAGCCGACAGCGCCTCGAGCGTCCGCTCACCCTCGAACTCGCGGAGGATCGACTCGTACGGCCGCCCGAGTACGTGCGCCAGCACGTTCAGCCGTCCGCGATGCGCCATCCCCATCACCACCTCGTGAGCGCCGTCCTCTGCGGCGAGCTCGATCGCCGTGTCCAGCATCGGCACGAGAACGTCGAGGCCCTCGATCGAGAACTGCTTCTGGCCGAGAAACGCGCGGAGCAGGTAGCGCTCGAAGCCCTCGACCTCGGTGAGACGGGTCAGAAGGCGGCGTTTCCCCTCCGCCGACAGAGGCGTGCGGTAGGTGCCGGCCTCGATCGCCTGGCGCAGCCAGACGCGTTCCTGATGATCTGAGATGTGCTCGACCTCGTACGCGCTCGTGCCCGCGTAGGTCTCCTGGAGCTGAGGCAGGACGTCGGCGAGCGTCTCACCTCGGAAGTACACGCGCAGGAGGCTTGCAGGGACACGGCGCTGAAGCTCGGGGGTGAGCGGAGGAACGAGACGCTCGGGCTCGAGTGCCGGATCCCCCACCGGCTCGGAGCCGAGCGGGTCGAGACTGGCAGCGAGGTGGCCGTGCGTCCGGTACGCCTTGACCAGGGCCATCGCCGCCGCCACTGCGCCCAGCAGCGTCTCGTCGACGGTCGGCGCGGGGGCCGGCGCGGGCGCAGTGGGGACTGTCGGGGGAGCCTCGACGACAGGTGCTGTCTGTCCGTCCTCGGCGGCGCGCAACAGCTCGACGAGCCGCGCGACACCGGGGTGCTGGGCAAGCAGATCGCTGTCGCCGCTTTCGAAGAGGGCACGCCACTCGGAGGGGACAGCCTCCGGGTCCTCCAGATACTCGTCGAGCAGGGCGCGGGCATAGCCCGTATTGAGTCCGTCCACCTCAGCCACGATTCTTCTCTCTTCTTTCTAGCAGGGCGTAATCCCCCGCCCGAGAACGTCTACCAGAGCGGCCGCGAGGTGATGACGCTGACGATCATCCCGGCGAGGAAGCCGAGCGAGGCGACGGCCACTCCGGCGGCGGCGAGACGCCGATTGCGCTCCGCCATCGCGGCGGCGAGAAAGGCGATGAAGATCGAGAGCAGCCCGACGGGCACCGGCCGCTCGACGACCGCGATCGCGCCACCGACCATCGCGAGGGCGGCCAGAAACCCGGCGACGATCTCCGCCGGACGGTCGCGGGCAGCCGGTGGGGCCATGCTCATCGAACGGGCAGTCTCGCAGACCGTCTGGCAGCGCCGTCGCGTCGCTCAGGGCCGCCGCGACGGGGTGCGCGCGGCCGCAAACGCCGCGGCGAGAGCGGAGGCTCGTGCTCGCCCGCCACGGGCAGAAGCGCCGGCTCAGGCGGCGGCGGCTCGGCCTTGACCGCCCACCACACGACCCCGATGAGATAGAGGATCGGGAGCTTGAGGACGAGCATCAGGAAGATGATCTCGACCACGACGCCATTCTAGGAGGGTTTGGGGGAACGTTGCTCGTTGCCGGGGTGCGATGCTCGTTCTGAGGCAAGGACGCAGGGAGCCCCCGTATCAGTGAGATACGGGGGCGACTGAGGACGCCGCCTCGGGGCGAGCAACGCGGCCCGGCGACATCGCCGGCGTTTCGCCAAACCCTCCTAGGCGCGGTTCGGCCGGACCTTCAGACGCAACACGTCCGGCCGGTGGTAGTGGCCGACTGGATCGAATCGCTGGCGCTCCTCGAGCAGCCGGCCGGGGTCGAGCTCGGCGTAGAGGGTGCCCTCCTCGTCGTAGAGCGGACCGGCCAGATACTCGCCGTCCGGAGCGAGGATCGCGCTGCCGCCGCGGCCGATCACATCAACACCTTCGAGCTCGCTGCGGAGCGGGAAGTCGTCGGGATAGGCAGAGGCACGCTGGAAGTGACTCGGGCTGACCACGAACGCGCGCGACTCGCGGGCGATGTGGACAAGCGTCGATTGCCAGGCCTCGCCGTCGTCGGCGGTCGGCGCGAGGTAGACCTCGACGCCCGAGTCGTACAGGGCGAAGCGGGCGAGCGGCATGTAGTTCTCCCAGCAGATCAAGCCGCCGACGCGACCGACCTCTGTGTCGACAGCGTGGAGGCCGCCTCCGTCTCCCTGACCCCAGACCAGCCGCTCGTGGTTGGTCGGAACGAGCTTGCGATGCTTGAGCAGGAGCCGTCCATCTGCCCCGTGGACGAACAGGGTGTTGTAGAGCGTCCCGGGACGCTCGGGCTCGATCTCCGTTACTCCTGTCGCGAGCACGACGCCGTGCTCGCGCGCAACGTCGCCGATCCGGTCGGCCTCTGGGCCGGGGACGGCGACCGCCTCGCGCGCGATCGCCGCGAAGGCTGCCTTCGCACCCGGTGCAGACCAGCCCGCCAGCGCCTTGACCCAGACCGACGAGGGGTACACGGGCACGAACGCCTCGGGAAAGGCAACGAGCGTCGCTCCATTCCCAGCGGCTTCGGAAGTCAGGCGGCTCAGCTTCTCGAGCGTCGCGTCCCGGTCGAGCACGGCCGGCTCAGCCTGGACGCAGGCCGCGGTGATCGCGGCCCTCAAGTCACTTGCGGCCGAGCCGCTTGACGTACGAGGCCCCGGTTTCGACGAGCGAACGGGTGGCGGTCACACCGCGGCGCGCGATGTTCGGCCGGCCCCCTCGTCGCCCGATGCTGAGGCTCCAGCCGCGCGTGCCGCGGTTGTTCCTCCGTTGTAAACGCCAGTCCATGCCGGGATTTTGCAGCATCCGACCGCCGCCCGTCAGTTCTCGAGCAGGCCATCTACATCGGCTCGCAGCACCCGCGCGGCATCGGCGAATCCGAGCCGTTCGTACAGCGCCCGCCCGGCCTCGTTCGGCGTGTCGACGCTCAGAACGACGTAGCGTCGGCCCTGTTCCCGGATGACAGCGGCAATCGAGCGCATCAGTGCTCGCGCGACCCCTCGCCGACGCACCCGCGAACGCGTGTAAAGGCCAAAGACGAAGCCGAAGTGAGGGCTCGAGACGTTCGCGTAGACCGTGCCGAGGGCCTCACCTCCGTCCTCAGCAACCAGCGCGATGTGTTCCGTGACCAGCGTCGGCTCGAAAGGAGCGGCGGGATAGGGCGTGAATGTCGCTTCGGCATTGAACTCCTCCCAAAGGCGCCGCATCAGGTCGACGTCGGTTTCAGTCGCGCGCCGGATCTCCACGACCGGCACGGTATCGCCCTGGGCTTGCGGGGAAGAGAGTGGAGCCAGCCGGGCTCGAACCGGCGACCTTCTGGATGCCATCCAGACGCTCTCCCAACTGAGCTATGGCCCCGTGCTGCCGTCGCAGTTTAGCGACGCTTCGCCGCGTCTCTCGTTCAGGGTCAGACCCTGCTACGGAAGCATGCCTTCTTGTCCCCAGGTCGGACTTGTCGAGCGGCATGGCCACAGGCATTTGGGAAGGCCCATTGCAGTCTCGCGCGGAAGTTGCGCGTCTCGCCTGACGGGGTCTGACCCCGTCTGGTAACGCCGCGACTCTGCGATCGGACTCAGGCGGTTGCGGCGTCGAGCTCGACGGAGGGCATGTCTCCCCAGAGCTCTTCGAGGCCGTAGTAGCCGCGCGTCTCAGGCGTGAAGACGTGGAGGACGACGTCGAGGTAGTCGACGAGGATCCAGTCGCCTTGCCCCTGGCCTTCGACCGAGCGCGGCCGCATCCCGTGCTCCTGCTTGAGGCGTTCGCGCACCTCGTCGACGATCGCCTTCGTCTGGCGCGGGTTGCGTCCGTTGCACAGGACGAAGTAGTCGGTGTAGACGCAGACCGGCCGCAGGTCGAGGATGACGACTTCCTCCGCCAGCTTCTCCTGGGCGAGGCCGGCGATGAGGCGAGCTTGTTCGAGGGATGTCAGTCGGAACGGATCCTTTCGCGTCTCTACAGCCACAAGTTTAGCTCGGCGCCCTGCCGTACAAACCTCGTCGCTCGATCTCCCGCGCCACGGGCGTCGGAACGAGCTGGTCAATGGCCTCACCGCGGGCGATGCGCTCGCGGAGCTCGCTTGACGCGATCGGGAGCTGCTCGATCTCGAAGACCTGGACGCCGCCCGCAGGCATGAGCTGACCCGGCCGCGCGGCAACCGCCACCGGAATCAGGCGCAGGATCTCCTCCGGCTCCTTCCAGGTGTCGAACACGGCCCACTGATCCGCGCCGAGGACGAACACGGCGTCCTCGAAGTGCTCGTCGCGGAGCAGGTCGACCGTGTAGGGGTGGTCGTCCAGCCGCACCTCCGTGTCGGGCAAGTCCCGAAAGGCCAGCCGTGCCAGCTCGAGCCGAGTCGGGGCATCGAGCACCGTCGGCTTGTGTCCGGGATTCGCGGTCACGAGCACGAGCAGCCGGTCGGCGCTGAGCTCGCGCAGCGCTCCCTCCGCCAGCGCGACGTGGCCAAGGTGCGGCGGATCGAACGCGCCGCCGAGGATCGCCGTCGTCAGAGCGTCACCGTCTCGTCGCCGATCTCCACCTCGGCCCCGCTCTTGGCCCCCACCGCTCGCAAGGCCTGCTCCAGCGCCTCGCGCTCGGGCGGAGTCCCTTCGACTCGATAGCCGCGCTCGGTGCGGAAGATGCGGTACGGCCCGCGCCCTTCAGGCCGTGGCCGGTAGACGAGGAAATCGACGAGCCCATCATCGGCCGCCTGCCCCGGCTCGGGCGCGGCTGGGCAGAGGTCGAAGAGCGCGCGCTTCAGGTCGTCGATCCCCTCACCGGTCGCCGCGGACGTTCGAACCACGCGGAGCACCCGCGGATCCTCGGTCGAGAACGCCGCGTCCGGCGCAATGTCGACCTTGTTGAGGACGACGATCTGCGGGAGCCGATCGAGGCCGGCACCATAGGCCCCGAGCTCACGGTCGATCGTCGCGAACCGCACAGCAGGATCGCCCTCCGACGCGTCGATCACATGTACGAGTAGACGGGCGCGCTCGAGATGGGCGAGGAACTCGTGCCCCAGCCCCACGCCCTCACTCGCGCCTTCGATCAGCCCGGGGACATCGGCGACGGTCAGCTGCCTTCCGTCCTGGGCATCGACCGTCCCGAGGACAGGCGAGTTCGTCGTGAACGGGTAGTCGGCAACCTTCGGCTTCGCATTCGAGATCCGTCGCAGCAGCGAGGACTTCCCCGCATTCGGCATGCCGACGAGGGCGGCGTCGGTGAGGAGCTTGAGGCGCAGCTCGAGCTCCGCTTCCTCACCCGGCATGCCCACTTCGGCGAACCGGGGCGCACGTCGCGTCGGCGTGGCGAAGCGACGGTTGCCCCGGCC
>Ga0126313_10001506_pt1 | contig 12373 bp, 10 predicted proteins | sample Plot105A_FD_89954 | JGI IMG/M metagenome (GOLD analysis project Ga0126313, IMG submission 89954) | Serpentine soil microbial communities from UC McLaughlin Reserve, CA, USA - Plot105A | ecosystem: Environmental > Terrestrial > Soil > Grasslands | place: USA: UC McLaughlin Reserve, Lake County...
GGGTCTCGTGATCGTCTCCGCCGGGCTGCCGATGGTCGCCGACGACAAGGCCAGCGCCGCGCAGGCGGTCTCGCAGAACGCGGGCGCCGGCGAGCTGCAGGACGCGGCCGCCAACGCAGATCTCGCGGCGCGCCTGGATCCGACCGCCGTGCGGCCGCTGCTCGCCGCCGCCGCGCTCGCCGAGGGCCGCGGCCGGCTGCTCGACGCGCGCGGGTTCCTGCTCGATGCCGCCGACCGCCAGCCCTACAGCTCGACGGTGTGGTTCCGGCTGCTCGAGCTCGCCCTCAAGACCGCCGACCGGCCCGGCGCGAAGGCCGCCACGCGGCGCCTGCTCGAGCTCGACCCGCTCGGCTCCGGAGCGCGCGCGCTCGCCGGGCGGCTTGCGACCTTCGAGGTGCCGGCCGCCGGCTCGCCGACGGCGACCGGGACGCCGCTGAGCCCGCGCTTCGACGCCTCGCAGGCGCTCGCGCCGGCGCCGCTCGGCGGTCCCGCCGCGGGGACGCCGCCCGTCGCGCCACCGCCGCCCCCCGCCGGCGACGGCTGACGCGCCGCGCGCGTCAGCCGGTGACGGAGACGCGCAGGACGTCGAGCAGGATCAGCACCGCCGCGGTGATCGCGACCAGGAAGACGAGGACGCCGATGACAAGCTCGGACGGCAGGTGGTGCGAACGCGCCCGCAGGCGCGACGCCGGCAGCTCGCTGACGGCGCCGCGCGTGGCGACGCGCGCGGTCGCCGGCGTGCGCCGCAGCTCGCGCACGCGCGAGCGACCGGCGTGGCGCTCCGTGGCCGGCGCGGCCCCGACGGGCTCGGGCTCGGGCGGCGTCGTGGGCAGCGCGTCCTCGGCGCCTTCCTGCGCGGCGCCTTCCTGCGTGGCGCCTTCCTGCGCGGCGGCCTCCTCGCGGCGAGCGATGCGCTCGCGGCGGCGCTGCTCGGCCGTGCCACGCAGCGCCTGCTCCTGATCGCGGCGCAGCCGCGCGGTGTCCGCGACGCGCTGCTCGTCCTCGGCGCGCCGGCGCGCCGTGCGCTCCTGCGCCTGCTGGGCCTCGGCCTCGCGCCCGCGCTCGCGCGCCTGGTCGTCGAGCGCGCGCTGCGCGGCGCGCGCCTCGGCTTCGGCGGCGGCCTGCTTCTGGGACGCCTGCGCCGCTCGCGCGGCGGCACGCAAGGCCGCCTCACGCGCCTCGGCTGCCTGCTTGGCGGCCTCCTCGCTGGACGTCGCGAGCTTCGCCATGCGGCGCTCGAGCGCCTTGCGCGCCGCGGCCTCCGCACGCGCGCGCTGAGCGGCCTCGGCGGCTGCGGCCATCGCCTCGTCGAGCCGCTGTTCGAGGAGCACGCGCTCCCGCTCCTCCTCGGCGATCCGCGCGGTCGCGCGGCGGACGTCCGCGAGCGCCTCCTCGAGGTCGCGCTGCAGCTCGGCATCCTCCTCGGCGCGTTGGAGCGCCTCGGCCTGCGCCGCGCCGAGCACGCGCGCGAGGCGGTCGATCTCCACGGCCGCGGCGTCGTGCTCGGCTGTCAGACGCTCGATCTCGCCGCGCGCGGCCTCGCGCTCGGAGCGCAGGCCCGCGATCAGGCTGTGCGCGGCGTCGCGCTCGGAGGTCAGCTCGCGCAGCTCGGCGATGACCTCGTCGCGCTCGGCCTCGCGCTGCGCGAGCGTGGCGGTCGCCGCGGCGCTCTCGTCCGTCAGCGCGTGGATCGTCGCGGCGGCCTCGGTGCGCTCGGCCGTGAGCTGCGCGATCGTCGCGGCGGCGCCGTCGCGCTCGCCGGTGAGCTGTGCGATCGACGCCGCGGCGTCGTCGCGCTCGGCGGTCAGCTGCTCGAGGCGGGCCTGCGCCGCGGTGCTGCGCTGCGTCACGGCGCGGGCATGCGCGATGACCGCGTCGCGCTCGCCGACGAGCTCCTGGATATGGGCGTGGGCGCCGTTGCGCTCGGACGTGAGCGTCTCGATCTCCGCGCGTGCCGACGCCTGCTGGGCCTTGAGCTGCGCGACCGCTGCGGTCGCCTCGTCGGCGTCGGCCGAGCGGGCGTCCAGCGCCGCGGCCACGGCGAGCCGCTCGCGCTCGAGGCGCTCGATCTCCGCGCGCGCGGCGTCGCGCTGCTCGGTGTGGGCGCGCAGCGCCGCGGCAGCGTCGTCGCGCTGCGCGGTCAGCTCGTCGATCTGCGCCAGCGCGCCGTCGAGGCGCGTGCCGAGCACGGTGATCTGGCCCTCCGCGGTCGTGCGCTGCTCGGCGATCTCCGCGAGCTGCGCGTGGGCGACGTCGCGCTCCTGCGTCAGCTCCGCGAGCTCGGCGAGCGCGCGCTCGTGCTGCGCGGTCAGCTCGCCGAGCTGCTCCTGCAGGCCGTCGCGCTCGACGGCGAGCGCGTCGATCTCGTCACGCGCGCGGTCGCGCAGGTCGGCGAGCGCTGCGCTGTCGGCGCGGGCCTGTGCCTCGCGCGCGGTCAGCTCGGCGATCCGTGCCTCGGCGCCGTCGCGCTCCTCGGTGAGCGTCGCGATCTGCGCCCGTGCGGCGGCGCGCTCGGAGGTGAGCTGCTTGAGCTGCGCCCGTGCGGCCTCGTGCTCCTCGCCGAGGTGGCGCAGCTCGGCGCCGGCGTCGCCGCGATGGCGGATGAGCGCCGCGATCCGCCGCTCGGCCTCCGCGTGCTCGGCGGTGAGCTGCTCGATCTGCACGTGCGCCTCGTCGCGCGCGGCGGTGAGCGCCGCGATCTCGGCGCGGGCGGCGTCGCGCTGCGCGGCGAAGGCATCGCTCTCGGCGCGCGCCTCCTCCTCCAGCGCGGTCAGCTCGGCGATGTGCGTCTCGGCGCCGTCGCGCTGCTCGGTGAGCGCGGCGATCTGTGCGAGCGCCTCCTCGTGCTCGGCGCGGAGCGCATCGATGTCCGCCTGCGTGCCCTCGCCGGCCGCGGCGAGCGTCTGCATCTCGGTCCGCGCGGCGTCGCACTCGGCGGCGAGCTCGCCGAGCTGCGCGTTGAGCGCGACGCGCTCGGCGGCCAGGTCCTGCAGCTCGGCGCTTGCGTCGTTGCGCTGGCGCATGAGCTCGTCGACGTACCGCCGGGCCTCGGCGTGCTGCTCGGTCAGGGCTTCGATCTGCGCCTGCGCGCCGTCGCGCTCGGCGCCGAGTGCCGCGAGCTCGGCGCGGGCGGCGTCGCGCTGCTCGGCGAGCGCGGCGGCCTCGGCGGCGGCCTGCTCGGCGGCCGTTGCGAGCGCGTCGATGCGCGCCTCGGCGGCGTCGAGCTCGTCGGTGAGCGTCGCGATCTGGCCCAGCGCCACGTCGTGCGTCGCGGCGAGGTGCTGGATCTCGGCGTGGGCGTGGTTGCGCTCGTCGGTCAGCGTCTCGATCTCCGCGGCGGAGGCGTTGCGCGCCACCGCCAGCCGCTCGATCGCGGCCTGGGCGCCGTCGCGCGTGGCGGTGAGCGCCGCGATCTCCGTGTGCGCGGCCTCGCGCTCGGCGGTCAGCTGCTCGATCTGTTGCAGCGCGCCGTCCCGCGCGGCGGTCAAGCGCTCGATCTCGTCGCGCGCCGCGTCGCGCTCGGACGTCAGCTCGGCGATCTGGACGTCGGCTTCGTCGCGCCGCGCGGCGAGCGAGTCGATCTGCCCCTGCGACTCGGCCTGCTGCGACGTCAGCGCCGCGATCCTGGCGAGCGCCTCGTCGCGCTGCGCCGCGATCCCGGCCTGACGCTGCGTCGACTGCTCCTGTGCCGCCGCCAGCTCGGCGGCGATGCGATCGAGCTTGGCCTGCGTGACGTCGACCTCGGCGTGCAGCGCGCCGGCGCGTTCGCGCTCGGCCTGCGCCCGGGCCTGCGCCTCGGCGAGCTGCTTGGCAAGCTGCGCGCGGTCCGTGCCGAGCTCGCGCTCGCGCGTGCTGCGCTCGGCGCGCTCCTGCTCGAGCACGCGCTCGAGCTCGGCAAGGCGCCCGGCGTGCGCGTCGCGCGCCACCCTCGCGCGCGCGACGGCGGCCCGCGTCGTCTCGAGCGCGGCCGCGAGCGCCGCCGTCTCCGCGCGCGCCTCGTCGAGCGCGGCGGCACGCTCCTGCGCGTCGCCGTCGCTCCCGCGCAGGCGCAGCTCGAGTTCCTGTGCGCGCTCGGCGGACTCCTCGAGCAGCGCCTCGGCGGCGGCGACGTCCGCACGCGCGGCGAGCAGCTGCTCCTCGAGGTTGACGCTCTGCTCGCGCGCCAGCTCGAGCGCCGCCGCGGTGCGCTGCGACGCCGCCTGCGCCTCGTCACGCGCGCTGTTCGCCGCGTTCAGCTCCGCGGCGCGCTCCGCGGCGAGCGCTTCGGCATCGGCGCGCGCCGCCTCGAGGGCGTGGGCCTGCGCCCGCGCCCGCTCGAGCTCTTCGGCGATCGTGGCGGCGGCTGCCTGCGAGGAGAGCAGCTCGCGGGCGGCGCGGGCGGCCTGCTGCTCGGCGGCCTGCTGCTCGGCGCGCGCGACCCGCGCCTCGTCCTGCGCGCGCTGCAGTTGCGCGCGCGCCTGCGCGACCGCCTGCTCACCGGCGGCACGCGCCTCGGCGGCGGGCGCCGCCGCGTGCTCGCGCGATGACCTCCATTCGCGCTCGATCGCCGCCCGCGCCTCGTCGCGGGCGGCCTGTATCGCCGCGTCGGCGCGCTCGGCGGCCGCCTTCGTCTCCTCGCGCGCGATCTCGCTCTGCGCCTCGGCGAGCGCCGTGGCGCGCTCGGCCTGCGTGCGCGCGGCCTCGATCTCGGCCTGCGCGCGCGCGGCACGCTCCTGCTCCTCGACCCGCGCCTGCTCGAGCGCGCGCTTGCTCTCGCGCGCGACGCGATCGGCCTCGGCGCGCGCCGCCAGCACCTCGCGCTCGCGCGCCACGACGGCCTCCTGCAGCTGCGCGCGCGCCGCGCGCTCGGCGCTGATCCGCTTGTCGAGCGACGCGCGCGCGGCGGCGATGTTCTCGCGCGCGCGCCGCGCCTGCTGCTCGGCCGTGTCGCGCGCCTGCTCGAGGAAGGCGACGCGGTCGGACAGCTCGCGCGTCGCGTGCTCGCCGCTGCGCTGCGCAGTCTCGGACTGCGCGCGCAGCGCAGCGAGCTCGTCGCGGGTCTCGCGCGCCACGCGCTCGGCGGCGCCGCGCAGGTCGCGCTCGATCTCCAGGCGCTGCTCGAGCTGCGCCATCGCCTGCCGCCGCTCGCCGGCGGCGCGGCCGGCGTCCTCGCGCAGCACGCTTGGATCGGTCGACCGGGCCGGCGCCGGCTTGGCGGCCTTCCGGGGCGGCGTGCGCGGGCGGACCGGAATCTCGCGCGGCGTGGGCAGCGCGACGGTGCCGCGGCTCGTCTCGAGCGCGAACGCCAGCTGCCCGTTGGCCACCACTGCGGCGGGGACCGAGAACGCCGCGCGCCAGTCCGGCGGGTCGGGGCCGGCGAGCGGGGCGGCGTCGTCGGGGCCGGGCAGGGCGGACAGGCGGCGCGAGCCGCGTCCGTCGTCGAGCAGCAGCACCGGCGGTGCCAGGCGCTCGCGGGACTCCGAGCGCCAGCGCCCGGCGATGCGCAGCAGCACGGTGCCGCCGCCGGCGGCGACGCGCTCGAAGCGCTCGACCTCGAAATCGGGGGCGCGGCCGCTCACGACCGTCTTCAGTCTAGGTCCGCGACCGCGGCGCGGGCGAGGGAGAGGACATGCTCGGGCGTGTCGTCGGCGTCGAGCACGCGAAACCGGTGTGGATCGGAGGCCGCAAGCTCGTCGTACGCTGCCGCGACCGTGTCGAAGAAGATCTGATCCTCCTGCTCGAGGCGGTCGGGCGCGACCATCCGCGACTGCTGGCGCGAGCGGGCGGTGATCGGGTCGATGCGCAGCAGCAGCGTGCGGTCGGCTGCCAGGCCGCCGGTGGCGAACGCGTTGATCGCCGCGACCTGCTCGACGCCGAGCCCGCGGCCGGCGCCCTGGTAGGCGAGCGAGGAGTCGACGAAGCGGTCGAGCAGCACCCACGTCCCCGTCTCGAGCCACGGGCGCAGGCGCTCGTCGACGAGCTGTGCGCGGGCGGCGGCGTAGAGCAGCGCCTCGGCGCGCGGATCGCAGCGCAGCGCGGGGTCCTGGACGAGCGCGCGGATGCGCTCGGAGAGCCCGACGCCGCCGGGCTCGCGCAGCAGCTCGACCGGCCGCCTACGCGCGAGGACGGCGTGCAGCGACGCCGCCAGCGTCGACTTGCCGGCGCCGTCGATCCCCTCGATCGTGATCAGCTTTCCGGTCCGTGAATCAACCATCCGGTGCGACGCTACCGTTCTTCGCCGATGCTCAGAGGCACCGAGCGCCATCCGCACGCCCGCGCCGTCCTCGGCGCGGCGCTCGCGCCGGGCGGCGCCCCGAGCCACGCGTACCTCTTCTGCGGTCCCGCGGGCAGCGGCAAGCGGACCGTCGCGCGCGCGTTCGCCTCCGCGTTGCTGACCGAGGGTGCCGCCGATCCGGCCGGCGCGGCGGCCCGCGTGGAGCACGGCGCGCACCCTGACCTGACCTGGGTCGCGCCCGCCAGCGCGGCCGGGATCCTCGTCGGCGACATCGACGAGGCGGTCGTCGCGGGCGCCGCCCGCACGCCGTTCGAAGCCAGCCGCCGCGTGTTCGTCATCGAGGACGCCGACGAGCTCAACGACCAGGCCGCCAACCGGATGCTCAAGACGCTCGAGGAGCCGCCCTCGTTCGCGCATCTCATCCTGCTGACGAGCCGCCCGGGCGAGGTGCTGCCGACGATCGCCAGCCGCTGTCAGCCCGTGCGCTTCGACGCGCCGTCCGTCGCCGAGATCGCGGCGCGGCTGGAGCGCCACGGCGTCGTCGCGCAGCTCGCCGACGCGTGCGCGCGCCTCGGCCTCGGCGACGCCGCGCGCGCGCTGGCGCTCGCGCTGGGCGACGGGCCGGCGCTGCGCGCGGGCGGCGAGGCGGTCGCCCGCGGGGCGCTGCGCGACGAGCGTGCCGGACGGCCGTGGATGGCGCTGCTCGAGCGCGCCCGCGCCGCCGGCGCGAGCGCCGGCGAGGGGATCGAGCGGGCGCTCGACGACGAGCTGCAGTTCGCGATCACGAAGGACCACGCGCGTCTGCGCCGCGAGGCCGCCGAGCGCGGCAAGCGCGCCGCGCGGCGCGCGCAGACGGCGGCGCTCGACCGCGGCCTGTCGCTTGTCGGCCTGTGGCTGCGCGACGTCGCCTGCATCCGCGACGGCGTGCCGGAGATCGTTCACAACTCCGACCGGCTCGCGGAGCTCGGCGAGGACGCGGCGCACGTCGCCGACGTGGCGCGCCTGCGTGCCGCGCAGGGCCTCGTCGAGGAGACGCGGACGCTGTTGCAGTTCAATCCCAACGAGGAGCTCGCGCTCGACGCGCTCGGCTCGCGGCTCGCCCGGACGCTCCGCGGCTGACCGCGCTCTGCGACCTACGCCTGCGCGAGCTCGCCGATCGCGCCGAGCCGCGGCTCGCAGCCGTACAGCTCGAAAGCCCGAAACCGCGAGAAGCGCCTGTGCTCGGGCCCGTGGAAGTCGGCCGAGCCCGTCGTCAGCAGATCCAGCCGGGCCGCCGCCTCGCACAGCAGTCGCGTCTGCGGCTCGTCGTGGGTCGTGTAGAAGGCCTCGACGCCGTCCAGGCCGGCCGCGCGAAAGCGCTCCAGCGCGGCGATGACGTCGTCGTCGCGGGCGAGGTCCCAGAACGGGTGCGCCCACACGGCGAGGCCGCCCGCGGCGTGGATCGCGTCGATCGCCTCGGGCACGGTCGGCGTGGTGCGGCGCGCGTAGGCCGGCCCGTCGCGGCAGAGATACGCCTCGAGGAACGCCGAGCACTCGTCGAGCCCGTCGGCCGCCAGCCGCTCGCGGTTGGCCTCGATCGCGGCCGTGGCGAGGTGCGGGCGCCCGACCGGCATCCCGGCGGCGCGACGCGCCTCGAGCTCGGTGCGGTCCGGCGGCAGGCCCAGCCCGTCGAGCAGGTCGGCCATGCGGTCGATGCGGGCGGCACGGTCGGCGCGCCAGTCGTCCAGGCGCGCCTGGAGGTCCGCGTCGGTGTGGTCGATGCCGTATCCGAGGACGTGGAAGTCCTCGCCCAGCACATCCACGGTCGACAGCTCGACGGCGGCAACGAGCGCGATCTCGTGCTCGGTCGCGGCGGCCTGCGCGGCGCTGACGCCGGCGACGGTGTCGTGGTCGGTGAGCGCGAGCAGCCGCACCCCCGCGGCCGCCGCCGCCGCAACCACGGCAGCGGGCGAGAGCGCGCCGTCGGAGCACGTCGAGTGCGACTGCAGGTCGAAGCGCGGCGCCTCCTCGTCCATCGGCACCCCGGGCATGATGGCTGACTCGCGCGTGCGTCGTCGTCGTATGACGCCGCGATCCATTGAGCAGCGGCGAAGCGATCGTGACTTTGCATCACCTTTGCTCCCGAACCGATCACCTGCGGCGTGCTGCCAGGCGAGGCGCATGCGCGGGAGTACGGTCGGTCTCGTGAACGAGCACGAGGAGCGCGTCGCGCGCTACTGCAGGCGGCTCGGCGCGCTCGCCGGGATGGACCGGCGCAGCTGCAACGAGCTCGCCAAGGCCGCGCGCCTGCACGACATCGGCAAGGTGCGGGTCCCGCGCGCGGTTCTCGACAAGCCCGGCATCTTCGACGCTGCCGACCGCGCCGTCGTCGAGCGCCATGCCGAGGAGGGCCACCGCCTGCTCTGCAGCCCCGGCAACGCGTTCAGGACGCTGGCGGCGACGATCGCCTGGACGCACCACGAGCGCTGGGACGGCAAGGGCTACCCGCGCGGGCTGCGCGGCGCGCTGATCCCGCGCGCGGGCCGCATCGTCGCGATCTGCGACGTCTTCGACGCGCTCACGTCAGACCGCGTCCACCGTCCCGCGCTCGCACTCGGCGACGCGGTCGCGCAGATGCGCGCCGGACGCGGGACGGCGTTCGATCCCGACCTGCTCGACGTGTTCGTGTCGTCGCTCGGCGAGTTCGTGTGGCGCTGGCGCGCCAGCCTGAGCTAGGCGGATGGCGGCACCGCGCGCGCGGGTTGCGGGGCCGTGTGCATGACGCGATAGCGTGCCGCGTCGATGGCGGGCAAGCTGGCGGCACACATCAGGGGCAACCTCGTCGGGTACGTGGCGCTCTTCGTCGCGCTTGGCGGGACGTCCTACGCGGCGATCAGGCTGCCGGCCGACAGCGTCGGCACCCGCCAAGTGAAGAACAACGCGATCACGAGCGGCAAGGTCCGCGACGGCGCGTTGCGCACGCAGGACTTCGCGACCGGCACTCTGCGCCGCGGTGTGCGCGGCCCGGCGGGGCCCGCCGGCTCGCTCGCCGACGGCCTGCCCGGCGGCAAGACGCTGCGCGGGCGCTTCGAGGCCGGCGACGGCAGCCCGCCCAACGCTGTCAACGACGTCGCGTCGGAGGCGATCTCGTTCGGTGCGCAACTGCCGACGGCGCCGCCGCGCACCATCGTCATGAACCCGCCCGGCCCGACGCAGTGCCCCGGCACCGTGGCCGATCCGAAGGCCGCCGCCGGCCACTTCTGCATCTACGTCGGCGACCGCACGGGGATCGGCACGCTCGACACGCTCATCGACGGCGGCCAGATCGGCGGGACGACGCGCCAGGGCGCCGGCGTCTTCGTGGTCTCCAACACGACCGGCGTGTTCGGCGCCCGCGGCTCATGGGCCGTGACGGCGCCCTGACCACGCGGCTGGCCGCCGAACTTCCGCGGAAGACCCACTAGCATTCGGCCCGCGCCGACGTAGCTCAGCTGGTAGAGCACTTCACTCGTAATGAAGGGGTCAGCGGTTCGAATCCGCTCGTCGGCTCTCCGGGGTTTCCAGGCGTTTTGCATCTCAGCCCTCCTTGCTCTCATCGATCAGCGCGCACATTCCGCGCACATCAGGTTCGCGAGCGGCACGGATCGCGGCCTCGGCGCTCGTGCGGTTGGCGGGGTCGTAGTCCTCGAAGATGCCGGCGTAGTGGCGTTCGCAGATGGCCACTGAGTGGCCGGCCTGGCGGGCGACCTCCAGCATGTTCTGGCCTTCCCAGGCCAGCAGCGACACGAACGAGCCGCGCAGGTCGTACGGCACGCCCGAGGCGAGGCCGAGCGTCGCCGCGTTGGGCTGGTAGACCCGCCGGCGCCAGTTGCGGTAGTCGTGATCGCGCCACGGCTCGCCGTCGGTCCGCGGCAGTACAAGGCCGTCGCGGCGGCCGGTCGCCAGCTTCCATTCGGCCAGGTCGGTTGCGAGCGGCGCGAGCAGCTTGACGCGCCGGTTCTGGCGGGTCTTGGTGTAGGGGTACAGCTCGCCGTCGACGTTCTTGCGGCGCACGAGGATCGCTCGCTCGTGGATGTCGTTCCATTGCAGTGCGAGCAGTTCCTGTGGGCGCAGTCCGGCGTAGGCGAGCACGGACACCATCAGCGCGTCGGCGGGGCCAAGTCGCGCGCGCAGCTGCTCGACCGTCACTGGTGGAACCGGAGGTACCTCGCGGCCACCGGGCTGCCTGGGCTTGGCGACGCGGCTGACGGGGTTGTCGCTGACGCGCTCCATCGTGACGGCGTAGGCGAAGATCGCCTGTAGCACGGCGAGGACCTGCAGCAGCGTCGGGTCGCCGGCACCGGCGCGACGCATCGGCTCGACGAGCTCGCGCAGGATCACCTGGGCGTTGATCGCTCGCAGGTCGTATTCGCCCAGCCGCGGCAGGATGTGCTTGCCCCACTGCTGGCGGTAGTTGCGGCGCGTCTGGGGCTCCAGGTTCGGGGTCGCGTGCGCGCGCCAGTAGTCCTCGATGAACTCGGCGAGCGTGATGTCGTGCTCCAGGCGCACGAGACCGCCGAGCTGCTGGCGGCGGATGCGCTCACGCCGGAACGCATCGCGATCGCCACGGCGGTCAAACGTGCGCTGGCGATGGCGGCCGCCCTCGCGCCAGCGATCGACCCACTTGCCGTTGCTCTTACGCCCGTTCGCCACGCTCATGCACTCCTCTCGATCTCACGAAGCCGCTCGACGCTGCCCGCCGCCGCGTCACGCCCCGAGCGCTGTCGCACCGTAGGACGCGCCATCACCACGGGTACGTCGGTCGCCGGGCGCAGCTGCGCGCCCGGGCCACGGGCGACGACGTGCTCGTCTGCGAACGCCCACGACTGCAGGTCCTCGCGGAGGATCACGATCCGGCGCGTGCCACCCGGTCGGAAGGCTCGCAGCGCGCCGGACCGGTACGCCCGGCGGATGGTGTCCACCGACACGCCCGCCGCGGCGGCCGCAGTCTCAACGCTCAAACGGTCCGACTGCTGGCCGACCATCCCAACCTTCCAATTCGGTTACCTACACGTATGAACAAGCAGCGTACAGGACCACCCCGTTCGCAAGCACTTGGTTGAAAATGATGTCCGCAGGGACCCCGGCTGTCGCAGGCGCTCAGTCCTCGGCCAGTTCGTAGACGAGGCGGTAGCGATCGGCGCTCATGACCGAGACGGAAACCTCGATCGGCCGGCCGTCGGCGGTGTGGCTGACGCGCTGGACGCTGAGCACGGGCACGCCGGATCTGAGGTTGAGCTTCTGTGCTTCGGCTGTGGTGGGCATGCGGGCTTGCACTTCTTCGATCATGCGTGTCGCGCGGTGGCCGCTGTCGGCCAGCGCCAGATACACGGCCGGGCCCGTCTCAACGTCCTCCAGGCCCGCAGTGGTGGCAATCGCCCAGGGAACATAGGACGCGACGATCGCGCGCACGCTCTGATGGAAGAGTGTCTCCCAGCGCCGCACGAGCACGGCCGCGCCGTCCGGCAGGCTCAACAACGCCGCGACATCAGCCGGCGCACGGGCCTTGCCGAGTTGCCGGGTGTCAAAGGACATCATCAGCTCTTCGGGCGGCGCACCCATCGGGCCCCCGATCGGGCCATGCAAGTCATCGTCAACTGGCGGGTCGTCGGGGTCGCGGCCGATCTCCCAGCCGCCTGACAGTCGATCGGGTCGCAACCGCTCGATCGGCTCAGGCGCGCGGACGAAGCTGCCCAGGCCGTGTATCGCCTCGATCAGGCCTTCGTTACGCAGCAGCATGATCGCCTGCCGAGCCGTCCCGCGCGCGACGCCGTACTCGGCGACCAGTTCGTGCTCGCTGGGCACCTGCTCACCGGGCCCCAACACCCCGGTCGCGATCGCCGCGCGCAGCCGATCAGCGATCTGCTTGTACACCGGCCGATCGGCCTGCGGATCAACCACACCAGCCAGAACAACACCGTCCCGTATCGAAGGTCTGTTAGACAACTGGACGATAACGCGGATTGCCGACAGCCCAATGCCCGACTACGAGCGGAGCAGCGCGCCGCCCTCTACGTCGCCCGCTCCGGCCGCGCCCACAATCCGGATTCGTTGAGACTTTCTCTACTTCCTCGAGCGGAGCAGCGCGCCGCCCTCTACGTCGCCCGCTCCGGCCGCGCCCACAATCCGGATTCGTTGAGA
>Ga0126313_10001508_pt1 | contig 12365 bp, 10 predicted proteins | sample Plot105A_FD_89954 | JGI IMG/M metagenome (GOLD analysis project Ga0126313, IMG submission 89954) | Serpentine soil microbial communities from UC McLaughlin Reserve, CA, USA - Plot105A | ecosystem: Environmental > Terrestrial > Soil > Grasslands | place: USA: UC McLaughlin Reserve, Lake County...
AGCGGCTCCATCGACCCGCGGATGTTCGACAGGTTGATGCCCGACCCGGAGCCGCCGCGGAAGATCTTGCCCTCCTTGGTGTTCCAGTCGAGGATCGACTCCATCGTGTCGTCCACGGAGAGGATGAAGCACGCACTCGTCTGCGGGTTCTCCTCGAACCCGACGTTGAACCAGACGGGCGAATTGAACGCCGCCATCTGGTGCAGCAGGATGTAGGTCAGCTCGGCCTCGAACGTGTCGCCGTCCTCGACCGTGGCGAAGTAGCCGCGCTGGCGGCCCCAGTCGGCGATCGTGCCCGCTACGCGGGAGACCATCTGCTTGACCGACCGCTCGCGCGTCGGCGAGTCGAGCTGGCCGCGGAAGTACTTCTGGGCGACGATGTTGGTCGCGTTCTGGGACCAGGTCGTCGGGAACTCGACGTCGCGCTGCTCGAAGACCGTGCCGATGCGGGCGTCGCGCAGCTCCCACTCGACGGTCTCGAAGGGATGGACGCCGGGCTGGGTGAACAGACGCCGCACGCTGAGCGCCTCGCCGGCGCGAATCTCGTTTCTCACAGCGGTTTGCGGGGTCTGCTCCATCGTGCTGCTCCTAACGGCCTCGTGGCGGCGCCGCGGCAGATGGCCGAGGCTCGAATATCGGGCTGCTGATACTCCGGAACGGGTCGGACGGAATAGCGAAAATGCCTGCAGTTTCCGTCAAAAGAAGCAGCTGAAACCGTCCATGCAGTTTACCGCACGGGGCACTCGGAACCCGGCCGCGACCGCGGGGTGCGCCGGAACTACCGCCCGAACCTGAGCCAGTCCGAGAAGTCGCCCCAGGTGCCGCCGGCGCGGAAGCGCGCCTCGCCGAGCGCCCGGCGCGGGCCGGCGAGCCGCGACTCCGCCCAGCCGAAACGGCTCGCGACGGCGAACGCGACCGCGAGCAGAGCGAGCAGCCCGAGCAGTGCGGCGAGCACGAGCAGCGAGACCGGCACGTCGTCGTCGGCGTTCGCGTACACGGCCTCGGGGGTCACGACGGGGCCCGTGGGCTCGGCCGGCGCCGGCGCCGGCGCGACCGGGCCGGGCGCCGGTGTGGTGGCCGGCGGAACGGGGGTCACGTCCGGCAGCGGCTTGACGTCCTTCGCCGACGGGGGCGAGACGCCGCCGCCGCCGCCACCGCCACCGCCAACTCCGCCGGGCACGGTCGCGCCGGAGTCGGGGATATCGTCGGGCGCCGGCGCGGTGGTCGGAACGGGCGCGGCGGTCGGCGCCGGCGTCGCGGTCGGTTCCGGCGTGAGGGTCGGCTCGGGCTCGTCGCAGTCGCCTTCGTTGTGTTGCTCGATCGCCGCCTCGAGCGCTGGCCGCAGGTCGGGCGTATCGAGGTCCGCCTCGGGCAAGAGGTTCTCGAGCGTCCGCTTGAGCGCCCGCTTGGTGTGGTCGCAGGCCTCGATCACGCCGTCGTCGCGGTAATCGCGGTAGACCTTCCGCTCGCCCCTGGTCGGCTCGGGGGTCGGGGTGGGGGTTGCGGTAGGGGTGGGCGTTGGCGCCTGTGCGGCCGCCGGACCGCTCAGGACGAGCAGCGCGAGGAGCGCGGCGAGTACGCCTGTGGTGCGCGCATGCACCGGCACCATTCTAGGATGCGCGGCCCTATGCGGACCCTCGTGACGGGCGGCGCGGGCTACATCGGCTCGGTGGTCGCGCAGCAGCTGCTCCACGCCGGCCACGAGGTGATCGTGCTCGACGACCTCTCCCGCGGCCACCCCGCCGCGGTCCCCGCCGGCGCCGACCACGCGAACGTCTCGCTGCTCGACCGCGATGCGCTTCAAGAGCCGCTCACCGCGGTCGACGCGGTGCTGCACTTCGCCGCCCTGGCGCTGGTCGCGGAGTCGGTCGAGCGCCCCGAGCGCTACTGGAGCACGAACGTGCTCGGCACGCGCAACCTGCTCGACGCGATGCGCGCGAACGAGGTGCGGAAGCTGGTGTTCTCCTCCACCTGCGCAACCTACGGCGAGCCGCGGAGCGTCCCGATCTCGGAGGACGAGCCGACCGCGCCGGTCAACTCGTACGGCGCCTCGAAGCTGGCGGTCGACCTGATGATCCGCGACGAGTGCCGCGCGCACGGGCTCGCCGCCGCGTCGCTGCGCTACTTCAACGTCGCGGGCGCGAGCGGCGAGCTGGGCGAGGACCACGTGCCCGAGACCCACCTGATCCCGCTCGTGCTCCAGGCGGCCAGCGGCGCGCGCGAGCACGTCAGCGTCTTCGGCACCGATTACCCGACGCGCGACGGCACCGCCGTGCGCGACTACATCCACGTCGAGGACCTCGGCGAGGCGCACCTGCTCGCGCTCGAGCGGCTCGAGCCCGGCACGCACCGGATCTTCAACCTCGGCTCCGGCGACGGCTACAGCGTGCGCGACGTGATCGAGGCCGCGCGGCGCGTGACGGGACGCGCGATCCCGGTCCGCGACGAAGGGCGGCGCGCGGGCGACCCGCCCGCGCTCGTGGCGGCGAACGCGCGGGCCCGCGACGAGCTCGGCTGGACGCCGCGGCGCGGGCTCGACGAGATGATCGCGGACGCCTGGGCGTGGCTCCAGGACCACCCGCGCGGCTACCGCGGCTGAAGCAGCGGCTCAAGCGCCGCGAGGCAGTCCGCGAGCACGGCGCGCGCCTCCTGCGCCGCGTCGATCACCGCGAAGCGCTCGGGCTCAGCCGCCGCGAGCGCGTCGTAGGCGGCGCCGATCGCCTCGAAGAACGCGAGCTCTTCCCGCTCCAGCCGGTCGGCGCCGTCGCCGCGGCCGCCCGCGCGCTCGAGGCCCGCGCGAGCGTCGATCCGCAGCAGCAGCGTGCGGTCCGGCGCCAGCCCGCCGGTCGCGAACAGGTTGAGCGCGCGGACCGCCTCGACGCCGAGCCCGCGGCCGGCGCCCTGGTAGGCCAGGGAGGAGTCGACGAAGCGGTCGAGCAGGATCCAGCGGCCCGCCGCCAGCAGCGGCTCGAGCCGCTCGGCGACCAGCTGCGCGCGCGCCGCGGCGTAGAGCAGCGCCTCCGCGCGCGGGTGGACCGCGAGCGCCGGGTCCTTGACGAGCGCGCGGATGCGCTCCGAGAGCGCGACGCCGCCGGGCTCGCGCAGCACGGTCACCTCGCGCGGGATAGCGTCCGCGAGCGTCTCGACCAGCGTCGTCTTGCCGGCGCCGTCGAGGCCCTCGACGGTGATCAGACGCCCGCGCGTCACGTCGCCGGACGCTACTAGGCTGAGCTGCGCATGACCCTCGCCGCCCTCAAGCCCCACCCGCACGCCGCGGCGGTGCTCGGCACCGCCGCGGAGGGCCGGCCGTCGCACGCCTATCTCCTGCACGGCCCGGCGGGGAGCGGCAAGCGGACTGCGGCGCGCGCCGTGGCCGCCGAGCTGCTCGCGCGCGGCGCCGCCGATCCCGAGGGCGCGCGCCGCCGGGCGCTGCGCGGCGCGCACCCCGACCTCACCTGGGTGGCGCCGAGCGGCGCGCACGAGATGCTGCGGCGCGACGTCGACTCCGCCGTCGTCGCGGCTGCCGCGCACACGCCGTTCGAGGCCGCGTTCCGCGTGTTCGTGCTCGAGCGCGCCGACACGATGAACGACGAGGCGGCCAACGCGCTGCTGAAGACGCTCGAGGAGCCGCCCGACTACGTCGTCCTGCTGCTGCTGACCGACCGGCCGACGCAGGTGCTGCCGACCGTCGCCTCGCGCTGCCAGCCGGTGCGCTTCGAGCCGCCCGCGCCGACCGAGCTCGCGGCGCGGCTCGAGGCACGCGGCGCGCCGCCGGCGCGCGCCGAGGCCGCCGCGCGGCTGAGCCTCGGAGACGGGGAGCGCGCGCTCGCGCTGGTGGACGGCGACGGCGCCGTGCTGCGCGCGCGTGCGGAGGCGTTCGCGCGCGCGACGCTGCGCGGCCGCGCCGGCGCCGAGCGGCCGTGGCTGCCGCTGCTCGAGCTCGCCGCGGCGCGCGCGGCCGGCGCACGTGCGGCGCACGAGGAGCAGCTCGCCGAGGAGCTCCAGTTCCTACCGCGCAAGGACTACAAGCGGCGCGAGACCGAGGTCGGCGAGCAAGCGCGCCGCGCCGAGCGCCGCGCCCACACGGCGGCGCTCGACCACGGGCTCCAGCTGGTCGGGCTCTGGTACCGCGACCTCGCGTGCGTCGCGGCCGGCGCGCCCGAGCTGGCACACCACTCCGATCGCGCCGAGCAGCTCGCGGAGGACGCCGCGGGGCGCAACCTTGCGACGTTCCACCAGGCCGCGGAGCTCGTCGACGACTTCCGCGCCCGGCTCGCGCTCAACGTCGCGTACGACCTCGCCTGCGAGGCGCTCACGTTCAGACTCGAGCGGCTGCTCGCGGGTTAGCTCTCACCGCGGTCCGGGCAGCTTTCCGGACATGAGACTTGGCATAACCGCACTTCGCACGGTCGTCGGCGGCATCTTCTTCGCGCACGGCGCGCAGAAGCTCTTCGGGTGGTTCGGCGGGCCCGGCCCTGACGGCACGGCCAAGGGGTTCGAAGCGATGGGCCTCAAGCCGGGCAAGCGCAACGCGCTGATCGCCGGTACCTCGGAGGCGGCCGGCGGCACGATGCTCGCGACCGGCTTCCTGACCCCGCTCGGCAGCGCGGCGGTGATCGGCGTGATGACCCAGGCGATCCGCTCGGTGCACTGGCAGAAGGGCTTCTTCGTCACCGCAGGCGGCTACGAATACAACCTCGCGCTGATCGCGTCGGCGTTCGCCGTTGCGGAGACCGGTCCCGGACCGTTGTCGCTGGACCGGGCGCTGGGCACCGAGCGGTCCGGTCCGCTCTGGGCCCTGGCCGCCCTGGGTGCCGGCCTCGCCGGTCCGCGGCTGCTGGAGGCCGCCGCGCCCGCGCCGCAGCCCGAGGAGGAGCCCAAGCGCTTCGTGCGCGACGAGGTCAGCGCTCCAGCTCCCGCTCCGCAAACCGCCTGACGTCCTCGGCCGGCTCGGGGTAGCGCGGGTCCATCGCCTGCAGCGTGCCGGCGAGCACGCGCGCGATGACGTAGTTGCGGAACCAGCGGTGGTCTGCCGGGACGACGTACCAGGGGGCCCACGGGGTGCTCGTCGCGCTGACGGCCTCCTCGTAGGCCTGCTGGTACTCGTCCCAGCGCTCGCGCTCCTTCATGTCCTTCGACGACCACTTCCAGTACTTGTCCGGCCGCTCCAGCCGCTCGCGGAACTTCTCCAGCTGCGCCTCCTTCGAGATGTGCAGAAGGAACTTGACGATCGTCGTGCCCTCGCGCACGAGCATCCGCTCGAAGTCGTTGATCGAGTCGAAGCGCGAGCGCCACAGCTTCTCGGGCGCGAGGTCCTTGACGCGCACGACGAGCACGTCCTCGTAGTGCGAGCGGTTGAAGACGTGGATCATCCCGTCGGCCGGCGTCGCGTGGTGGTAGCGCCAGAGGAAGTCGTGCGCGAGCTCGTCGTTCGACGGCTCCTTGAAGGAGTACACGCGCACCCCCGCCGGGTTGGTGCCGCGCAGGACGTGCTTGACGGTGCCGTCCTTGCCGGCGGCGTCGACGCCCTGGAGCACGACCAGCAGCGAGCGCCGCTCCTCCGCGTAGAGGCGTTCCTGGAAGTCGACGATCCGCTCCTGGAGCTCGTCGTACTCCCGCTCGACCTCCTCGGGGCCCGCCATCCCGTTCGCGTCGGCGGGATCGTGGTCGGCGAGCGAGAAATGCTCGTCGGGCTCGATGCGGTAGCGCGCGAAGTCCGACAGCTCCGGGGCCGTGACCTCCATGCCGGAGCGCTACCCCATGTACGCTCGCGTCATGCCGGCCGGGATCGTGCTCGCGGGCGGCCGCTCGAGCCGCATGGGCACGCCGAAGGCGTGGCTCGACTGGCACGGCACGACGCTGCTGCGGCGCGTCTGCGGGATCGTCGCGCGCGGCGCGGGCGGGCCCGTCGTCGTCGTGCGCGCGCCGCGGCAGGAGCTGCCCGAGCTGCCGGGCGGCGTCCGCGTGGTCGAGGATGAGCGCGAGGGCCAGGGCCCGCTCCAGGGCCTGCTCGCGGGGCTGCGCGCGGTTGACGCCGACGTGGCGTTCGTGTCCTCGGTCGACCTGCCGCTGCTGCACCCGCGCTTCGTCGCGGCGGTCTGCCGTGCGGTGGACGGGGCGGACGCGGCGGTGCCGCACCTGGCGGGCCACCGCCAGCCGCTCGCGGCGGCATACCGGTCGGCGCTCGCGCCGCTGGTGGCGGAGCTCGTGGAGGCCGACCGCATGAAGCCCGCGTTCCTGTTCGAGCGCTGCGAGACGCGCTGGCTGGAGGAGCTTCCGCATCCCGAGAGCGTGCGCAACCTCAACGCGCGCGCCGAGTACGAGGCGGCGCTGGACGAGCCCGAGCCGCTGGTCCGCGTGCGCTGCTTCGGGCCGCTGAAGCGCCCGGAGGCGGAGGTGCGCGCGGCGATGCTCGGAACCGCCGCGGCGGCGGTCGGCGTGACGCTCGGCCACCACGTGCTCGCGGCGCTCAACGGCGACCAGATCGCCCGCGACCCGGCCGAGCCGCTCGCGGAGGGCGACGAGGTCGCGTTCATGGCCGCCGACGCCGGCGGATGAGCGACCGCGCCCTGGCCGAGCGGCTCGTCCGGCTGGCCGGCGCGATCGCGCTCGATCTGCGCGGCGGCGCGGTCGAGCTGAAGAGCGCCGCGACCGACGTCGTCACCGCCGCCGACCGGCGCGCGGAGGCCGCGCTCGTCGAGCTGCTGCACGCCGAGCGCCCGGACGACGCCGTGCTGGGCGAGGAAGGCGCCGAGGTCGCCGGCGACGGGCGCCGCTGGCTGCTCGATCCGGTCGACGGGACGCTCAACTACGCGCGCGGGCTGCCCGCCTGGTGCGCGGCGGCGTGCCTGGTCGACGAGCGCGGCCCGCTGGCGTGCGCGGTGTTCGACCCGGTGGCCGGCGAGCTCTTCAGCGCCGGCCGCGGGGAGGGAGCCGCGCTCGGCGGCGCGCCGCTGCGCGCGCCTGCTTCGCCGGCTCTGGGCGACGCCGTCGTCGCGACCTTCGTCGACGTCCGCCGGCGCGACGCTGCGATCACGGCCGCCACGGAGCGGCTGCTGCGGCGAGTCGGCGCGCTGCGCGCGGCCGGCTGCGGCACGCTCGAGCTCGCGTGGGTCGCGGCGGGGCGGCTCGACGGCTGGGTCCAGGCGGACGTCGAGCCCTGGGACTGGCATCCGGGGGCGCTGCTCGTGGAGGAGTCTGGCGGGACCGCGATCGTCTCGGGTCGCTGGCGCGCGGCGGCTTGTCGTAGGCGGCTCGCTCGTGAGCTGCTGGCGTGTATCGAGGGCGCGGAATGAACCGCGCCGACACGCGTCGCGGGTTGACGGCGCATGTCGCCGTCAAGCCGCGACCGACGCCTCGCGGAAACGCCACTAGCCTGAGTCCCCGATGGCCGACACGCGCCACCCGACCGCGGCGATGACCTCCGCCGCCCCGCCGTCGCTCGCCGATGCCGTCGGCGGGCCGCTCGGCGTCGCGGAGTCCGCGCTCCCTGCGGCAGCGTTCGTCATCACCTACACCGCCAGCGGGCAGGACACGCGCGCGGCCTTGATCGCCGCCGTCGCGCTCGGCGTGATCTTCGCCGTCGCGCGGATCGTGCGCGGGCAGACGGTGCAGTTCGCGCTCGCCGGGCTCGGCGGTCTCGCGCTCTCGGCGTACGTGGTCTCGCGCACGGGCAAGGCGGAGGACTTCTTCCTCCCGGGGCTGCTCGCGAACGCCGGCTACGCGCTCGCGTACGCGATCTCGATCTCCGTGCGCTGGCCGCTGCTCGGCGTGATCGTCGCGGCGCTGCGCGGCGGCGACATGTCCTGGCGCAAGGATCCCGCGCACGTGCGCGCCTACAGCCGCGCCAGCTGGGTCTGGGTCGCCCTGTTCTCGCTGCGGCTCTCGGTCCAGCTGCCGCTCTACCTCGCGAGCGCACTGACCGCGCTCGGCGTCGCGCGGATCGCCATGGGCATCCCGCTGTTCGCGATCGGGATCTGGCTCTCGTGGCTGATCCTGCGCCCGCTGCTGCACCCGGCACCCCAGGCGTAACCTCTTGGGCATGCCTCCGGGCGGCTACTTCGGCAGCGCCCTCGTCGTCGACCTCGACGCCGGCAGCGAGGTGCTGCCGCTCGCCGACGACGTGCTGCGCGCCACGCTCGGCGGCGCCGGCCTGGGCACCGAGCTCATGCACCGGGTCGCGCCGACCGGAGTCGATCCGCTGGCGCCGGAGGCGCCGCTGGCGTTCGTGTTCTCGCCGCTCGTCGGCACCCCGCTCACGACCAGCGCCAAGTTCGCGGTCGTCGCCAAGTCGCCGCTCACGGACCGGCTGAACGACGCGCTCGCCTCGAGCCACTTCGCGATCGCCGGCAAGCTGACCGGTCACGACGCGATCGTCGTGCGCGGCGCCTGCGACGAGCCGAGCGCGCTCGTGGTCGACGGCGGCGGCGCGCGGGTCATCGGAGCGCAGGACCTCTGGGGCCTCAGCGCCGCACAGGCCGAGGCGCGGCTTCGCGAGCGGCTCGGGCCGGCCTACCGCGTCGCCGCGATCGGGCCGGCGGGCGAAGAGCTCGTCCGCTTCGCGACCGTCTCCCACGACGGCCGCCACGCCGGCCGCGGCGGGCTCGGAGCGGTGCTCGGAGCCAAGCGGCTGAAGGCCGTCGCGGTGCGCGCGACCGCGAAGTGCCCGGTCGCCGATCCGGCCCTCGTGCTCGCGGCTGCGAAGGACCTCCGCAAGCGCTCGTTCGGCCCGGCGACCGAGAAGTACCGCGGGCTCGGCACGCTCGCGAACCTGCTCACCTTCAACGCGCTGTCCGCGCTTCCCGGCCGCAACTTCACGAACCGCACGGCGACGCTCCACCTGGAGGATCGGGCCGCCGTACGCGACTCGTGTGCGTCGTGCTCGATCGGCTGCGAGCGGATCCTGACGACCAGCGACGGCCGCCAGGCGCGCGTGGAGTACGAGAGCGCATTCGCGCTCGGACCGCTCGTCGGGATCGACGATCCCGACGAGGTGCTGAAGGCGACCGCCCGCGCGGACGAGCTGGGCGTCGACACGATCTCGGCGGGCGGCACGATCGCGTGGGCGATGGAGGCCGGCGTCGCCGACTGGCTGCGGTTCGGCGACGCCGCCGCGCTGCACCGCGCGCTCGACGAGATCGGCGCGCGCACCGGGCTCGGGGACCTGCTCGCCGAGGGCTCGCGCCGCGCGTCGGAGCGGCTCGGCTCCCCGCACCTCGCGATGCACGTCAAGGGCCTCGAGCTGCCCGGCTACGAGCCGCGCACGCTGCACGCCATGGCGCTCGGCCTCGCGGTCAACGCGCGCGGCGCCGATCACAACCGCTCGGGCGCCTACGAGGCCGACCTGTCGGGCAAGCTCGACCGGCTCGACGGCGGCGCGGCGCACGTGGCGGCCGCGATCGAGACCGAGGACCGCGCCGCGGCGATGGACTCGCTGATCCTGTGCAAGTTCCTCCGCGGTGTGTTCTCTGACCCGTGGGAGGAGTGGGCCGCGCTGCTGCGCCCGGTCACCGGCTGGGAGATCGACGGCAGCGAGCTGCACGAGACCGCCCGCGGCATCGTCGCCGCCAAGCACGCGTTCAACCGGCGCGAGGGCTGGACCCGCGCTGAGGACACGCTGCCGGATCGGCTGCTCGACGTCCCGATTACGCTCCCGTCCGGCCGCGAGGCCGTCCTTAGCCGTTCGCGGCTCGACGCGATGGTGGACGAGTATCACCGCGCGCGCGGGCTGGACATGTTTGTTCACGACAGGCATCCTGCGGCGCTGACATGGCGTTGAGCGTCTCGCCACAGACCGACGCGCCGACCGTCACCTGCACGATCGACGGCGTCGAGGTGAAGGTCCCGGCCGGGACGACGATCTACACGGCCGCGCAGTCGGTGGGCATCGACATCCCGGTGCTCTGCCACGACGAGCGCTACGACCCGGTCGGCGTCTGCCGCATGTGCGCGGTCGACGTCGGCGGTCGCGTCCTGGCCGCGGCCTGCGTGCGCCCGTGCGAGGACGGCATGGAGATCAAGACCGCCACCGCGCAGGTGGAGAAGCAGCGCGGGGTGCTGACCGAGCTGCTGATGGCCGACCAGCCGGACGTCGATCCGAAGGAGACGACGACCGGCGACAACATGTTGCTCGAGCTCGCGCGGCGCTATGAGACCGGGCACGCGGAGCGGCTGCCGCAGGGCCGCGGCCGCGGCGCCGACGACTCCAACCCGGTCATCGCGGTCAACCACGACGCCTGCATCCTCTGCGACCGCTGCGTGCGCGCATGCGACGACATCCAGGGCAACGACGTGATCGGGCGCTCGGGCAAGGGCTACGCGACCCGCATCGCGTTCGACCTCAACGATCCGATGGGGGAGTCGACCTGCGTCACGTGCGGCGAGTGCGTCGCCGCCTGCCCGACCGGGGCGCTGGTCAACAAGCCGATCCGCGGCGTGCCGATCCGGCCGCGCGAGGAGCTCAAGTCGGTCGACTCGGTCTGCCCCTACTGCGGCGTCGGGTGCGCGCTCACCTACCACGTCGACGAGCAGCGCGGGGCGATCGCGTTCGCCGAGGGCCGCGACCAGCCGGGCAACAAGCAGCGCCTCTGCGTCAAGGGCCGCTACGGCTGGGACTACGCCGCCTCAGCGCAGCGGCTGACGACGCCGCTGATCCGCGTCAGCTACCCGAAGGCGGCGCTGTCGAGCGACGTGAAGGGCGAGGGGCGCGGCCGCAAGCGCCCCGGCGGGATCGTCGACTACGACGAGGTGCTGCCGCACTTCCGCGAGGCGAGCTGGGAGGAGGCGCTGGACGTCGCCGCTTCGAGCTTGGCAGCGATCCACGCCGAGCACGGGCCGGGCGCGATCGCGGGCTTCGGCTCGGCCAAGTGCTCCAACGAGGAGGCCTACCTCTTCCAGAAGCTGATCCGCGCCGGCTTCGGGACCAACAACGTCGACCACTGCACCCGCCTGTGTCACGCGTCGAGCGTCGCCGCGCTGCTGGAGGGAGTCGGCTCCGGTGCCGTCTCGACGACCTACGGGGACATCGTGAACGCCGACGTAGCGCTGCTCGCCGGCACGAACACCACCGCCAACCACCCGGTTGCGTCGTCCTTCTTCAAGCAGGCCCGCCGCCGCGGCACGAAGCTGATCGTGATCGACCCGCGGCGCGAGCGGATCGCCGACCACGCCGACATCTTCTGCCAGATCAAGCCGGGCACCGACGTCGCGTTCTACAACGGCGTCATGCACGAGGTCATCCGGCTCGGCCTCGTCGACCGCGACTTCATCGCGCAGCGCGTGAGCAACTACGGCGAGCTCGCCGCGACGGTGCGCGACTACCCGCCCGAGCGGGCGGCGCAGATCTGCGGCGTGACCGCCGACGTCATCCGCGAGGTCGGGCGGGTCTGGGGAGAGGCGAACGCGGGCGTCATCTACTGGGGCATGGGGATCTCGCAGCACACGACCGGGACGGACAACGCGCGCTGCCTGATCGCGATGTGCTCGATAACCGGCCACGTCGGCAAGCCCGGCACCGGACTGCACCCGCTGCGCGGGCAGAACAACGTCCAGGGCGCCTCGGACGCGGGCCTGATCCCGATGATGTTCCCCGACTACCAGCGCGTCGACAACGGGTCCGCGCAGGAGAAGTTCCGCGCCGCCTGGGGGCGCGAGCTCGACGCGAAGCCCGGGTTGACGGTGACGGAGATCGTCGGATCCGCGCTCAAGGGCGGCGTGCGCGGGATGTACATGATGGGCGAGAACCCGTTCCTCTCGGACCCGAACGTGAACAAGGTGCGCAAGGCGCTCGCGGCGCTCGACTTCCTCGTCGTGCAGGACATCTTCCTCACCGAGACGGCCGAGTTCGCCGACGTCGTGCTGCCCGCGACCTCGTTCCTGGAGAAGGAGGGCACCTACACGAACACCGACCGGCGCGTGCAGATCGGCCGCAAGGTTCTCGACCCGCCCGGGCAGGCGCGGCCCGACTGGGAGGTCGTCTGCGCGATCGCGAACCGCATCGGGCTGCCGATGGAGTACGGCTCGCCGAGCGAGGTGTTCGACGAGATGGTCGCGCTCTCGCCCGCCTACGCGGGCCTGCGCTACGACAACCTCGGCCCGGTGGGCAAGCTGTACCCCAACCCGGATCCCGAGCACGAGGACGGGACCGTCGTGCTGTTCGGCGAGTCGTTCGCGACCGACGACGGCAAGGCGCACCTCGTGCCGGCCGAGTGGATGCCGGCGAAGGAGCTGCCCGACGAGGAGTTCCCGTTCGTGCTCAACACGGGGCGGCTGCTGGAGCACTGGCACACGGGCTCGATGACGCGGCGGTCGTTCGCGCTCGACGCGATCCAGCCGCGGGCGATGGTGTTCATCGGGCACGAGGACGC
>Ga0126313_10001510_pt1 | contig 12355 bp, 11 predicted proteins | sample Plot105A_FD_89954 | JGI IMG/M metagenome (GOLD analysis project Ga0126313, IMG submission 89954) | Serpentine soil microbial communities from UC McLaughlin Reserve, CA, USA - Plot105A | ecosystem: Environmental > Terrestrial > Soil > Grasslands | place: USA: UC McLaughlin Reserve, Lake County...
AGCCGCTCGTGCTCGTCTTCGAGGACATCCACTGGGCAGAGGAGCCGCTGCTCGACCTTATCGAGCACCTGGCTTCCTGGGTCCGGGGCGCACCGCTGCTGATCCTGTGCCTCTCGCGCACCGAGCTCCTCGACATCCGGCCGGAGTGGGGCGGCGGCCGGGTCCGCGCGACCGCGATCGAGCTCGAGCCGCTGGGCGCGACCGAGAGCGAGGAGCTCGTCGATGCGCTGCTTGACGCCACGCAGGGCCCGATCGGCGACGGCGTCCGCCGGATCCTGCTCGACAAGACCGAGGGCAACCCGCTGTTCCTCGAGGAGACCGTTCGCATGCTCGCCGAGAGTGGGGGTCGCCCGCCGGCGCAGATTCCGGACACCGTTCAGGCGCTGATCGCTGCCCGGATCGACCGCCTCGGACCGCAGGGTCGGACCGTGCTCCAGCGCGCATCCGTGATCGGGCGGACGTTCTGGCGCGGCGCGATCGCCCGGCTGTCGCCGGAGATCGAGGACGTCGACTGCGTCGTCGACGAGCTGCTTGCGCGCGACTTCGTGGTCCCCGAGCCCCGCACGACGATCACCGGCGAGAAGGCCTACCGCTTCAAGCACGTGCTGATCCGCGAGGTCGCGTACGGCGGTCTCGCGAAGGCTTCTCGGGCCGAGCACCACCTGCGCTTCGCCGACTGGCTCCACGATCGAGCCGGCGACGAGCTGCTCGAGATCCGCGCGTTCCACCTCGACCAGGCGAGCGCGTTGCTGGCCGAGCTCGACGGGGCGCCGCCGGCCGACCTCGCCACCCGCGCCGCCGCCGTCCTCGAGCAGGCCGGCCGCCGCGCGCTTTCTCGTGAGGCTTTCCGCGGTGCTCGCCATCTGTTGCTTCGCGCCGTCGAGCTCGAGCCGACCCTCGAGCGCCGCTGGTTCGCCGCCCGCGCCGCCGCACGGATGGGCGACTGGCTGGCCGTGCCGCCCGAGATGACGGCCGTCCGCGCGGCCGCTTGCGAGGCGGGCGAGAGGAAGATCGAAGGCCGGGCGCTCACTGCGCTCGGAGAGCTCGCTCTCTACCGGGACGCGGACGTCTCCCGCTCGCGTGAGCTCCTCGACGAGGCGCTCGAGGTCCTCGCCGACGTCGAGCACCCCGACACGCGCTTCGAAGCGTTTATCGCGCGGTCGCTTCTCGGCGGCTGGGTCGGCGACTTCGAAGAGTCAGAGCGCTTCCAGGAGAAGGCGCTGGCCGTTGCCCGCGAGTCGGGCCGCAAGGACCTCGAGACCAAGGCGGTCGAGGCGATTGCGATGAGCCGGCTCCACCGGCTCGACGTCGACGAGGCGAGGCCGCTCGTCGATCGCGCGCTCGAGCTGGCAGAGCAGAGCGGCAGCGTGCTCGCCCGCGTGCAGGCGTTGTCCGCGCTCGGCATGTACCACAAGATCCGCGACGAGCTCGACGAGGCCGAGGCTGCGGGACGAGAGGCGCTCGAGCTCTACCGCGAGATGGACAACCGCGTCGGCGTGGCATCGATGCTGAAGAGCCTCGGTCGGATCGCTCACGCCCGCGGCGATCTCGAGGCGGCCGAGGTGCTGTACCGAGATGCGATCAAGATCCTGAAGCCGCTCGGCGAGCGGGGCCACCTTTGCGAGAACCAGCGGATGCTGGCTCAGGTTCTGGCGGAGCGCGGGAAGCTGGACGAGGCAGAGCGGGTCGCGCTGGAGGCTCGTGAGACGGTCGGGCCCGAGGACGCCGTCTCGCAGCTGACGACCGCGCTGGCGCTCGGCGTCGTCCGCGCCGCGCAGGGCCGCGACGCGGAGGCGGAGCGGCTCCTGCGCTCAGTGGTCGACGGCCTTCACAAGTCCGCGTTCCGCTCCTCCGAGCCCGAGGCACTGCGCTACCTGATCACGTTCTTGCGTGAGCGCGGCCGCACGGACGAGGCCGTGCCGTACGAGGCCCGCCTGGCCGAGCTCGACGTTGCCGCCCCGGCCGAGAGCGCCGCCCGAATCGCCTAGTCCGCTCGCTCGTCGTCTAAATCGACGATTCTCTACTGGACTCGCAAGATCAGGGAGGAGTGAGCTATGCGCAAGATTGCGTTCGTCGTCGCGGTGGGAGTCGCCGCGCTCGCGACGGCAGGAGGCGCGGCGGCCTCAGGCTGGACTGCGACGGTTCCGTTCACGAACCAGGTGGCAAGCAGCCCGCTGCGCGGCGGCGGCTATCCGGTTCCGCCGGGTCAGACGGCGCCCGATCCAGGCACGTGCCGGCTCGGCGACTACTACGGCAACCGCTCGGAGTCGTGGATCGCGGTCAAGCCGGGCAGCGAGGATCTCGTCGGTACGTCGAAGATCTTCTTCGAGAAGTACAGCACGTTCTACGACTTCCAGCTCGGCTCGTACACGATCCTCGGCGGGAATCCAGCGGGCAACGACATCGTCCAGGGCTACGAGTGCGTGAGCACGGGAACTCAGGCGATGCCGCCCAGCTGGACGAACAACACCGATCCCAACGTCGACTTCGACACCAAGGGTCGCGCCTACCAGGTGACGCTTCCGTTCAACGCGTTCTGGGCCAACCTGCACCCGAACGCGGCCGTCGACGTCTCCTACTCCGACGATCTCGGCCGCCACTGGGTCAAGGGCAACGGCGGAGACGACCTCGAGCAGTCTCCGAACGCCTCCGCGAAGCAGTTCGGGCACGTCGAGGACAAGCAGTGGGTCGCGGTCAACCACCAGGTCGGCAACGTCAACCAGGATCACGTCTACGCGGCCTGGACCATCTACAACGGGAGCACCGCGGAGATCCGCACGGCGGTCTCACGCGACCGCGGCCAGAGCTTCGCCAAGGCGTTGACCGTCTCTGCTCCGAACGAGACCGGTCCGCTCAACGAGTACGTCTATCCGGCGGTGGACGCGGCCGGGTACGTCTACATGTCGATCGTCTCGTCAGGGACGATCTACGTCGCGCGCTCGATCGACGACGGACGGACTTGGGGCCCGTGGATCGCCGCCGCGCCGGTGGGGATCATTCCGGGCTGCTGCTTGGCCAACACGACGTTCCGGGACGGGATCGCGGAGCACTTCGTCGCCAGCCAGACGCATCCCGGTCACCTCTATCTGGCTTACGAGGACTGGGACGGCAGCCAGTTCGACGTCAAGTTCACGTATTCGAAGGACGGCGGCTTCACGTGGTCGACGGCGGTTCGCGTGAACGACAACGCCGACTACGTGGCTAACGACCAGTTCCAACCCGAGGTCGCGCAAGGGCCCGGCGGTGCCGTGGCGGTCGCGTTCTACGATCGCCGCCAGGCCTGCCCGGCCGGCGATCCCTCGATCCGGCCGCAGGACGTGGGGCGGACGAACTTCTGCATCGACACGTCGCTGCAGGCCTACAAGGACAACGGTCGGAGAGTTGCCCGAGTTGGATCGAACGTCCGCATCTCGGAGTTCACGTGGGATCCGGAGCAGCCGGACCAGACGATCGACGGCCTCGACCAGATGGCGTGCGCAGCACACCAGAACCCGTGCACGACGCGCGCCTTCATCGGCGACTACTTCGGACTAGCTATGTCCGGCTCGAACATCTACGCGCTGATGGTCTCGACGCACTACCCGTCGACCGTGGTAGGCGACGGCGGCGCGACGATCTTCTACCAGGAGCAGGTGCTCGCGACGGTCGCGCGGAGCTCCTTCGGCTCCGGCTTCTAGGCAATTCCACGATTCGGGCGGCGCTGGAAGGTGCCGCCCGAATCTCGTCCTCGCGCGCATACCCTGTGAACGGTGCATCCAGGAACGGTGATTGCGCATTTTGCCCAGTCTTCCTCGTCCCGTCGGCGATCGGCCTGGGCGCTGCCTGGGCAAGCCTGTGCCTCTTCGTCTACGAGCGCCGGCACGACGCTGTGAGTCGCGTGCTCCACGCGCGTGTCACCGCGCCTGACGAATCGCCTCGCTTCGCGCTAGCGCCGGCTCGACGCCCCGGCGAGGATCGCGCGGGCGCACGGTCAGCCGACGAATTCGAGTAAGGCGCCGCCCGGGTCGCGGAAGTACACGTGCTGCGGCTAGGACGGTTTGACAAAACGCCCGCGTTGGTGGGCGTCGTGAATGCGGTGTCGTTGGCGGCCAACCTCCGCGATCATTTTCTTCGCGCTGCGGCGCATCTCATCTGTTGATACGCGCGCTCGCGTGGCGTCCGCGCGGGCAGCTTTTGCGTTGGCAACGATGTGCTCACAGTCCATGGGGACGAACACGCGTTATGCCGTAGCGCGCGGGTCCCCGCGCTGCGCGAGCTCGCCCGCAACGCCAACTTTCTCAACCACCCAATAACGCTCGTGTCGCTCCGGGACGGTTTCGGCGTCGGGAAACACGTGCTCATCGCTAGGCGCGACGACGAACGTCGTGCCGTCTCGGCGTACGGACTCGTACTCCTCGTGGGTCAGCTCGATTCGTTCGAAGCATTCGACGTTCGCGCACTCGCAGATCCACTCGCCGAGTGGCAGGATCGCATCGAAAGCGTCGTTGAGCTCCTTGACGCGCTCGTTGACCTGCCGGTACAGAGCCTGGTTTCGCGCCGCCCGTGCCACGCGGCTCGTTGCGGTTCGCTCGTCCATGCGAGCCTCACTTCCCTGGTTGAGTGTCGCCGGGGAAGGAACCTCCTCAACACTCCGCCGATCAGGCGAGTAAACGGAGGGGTAGGGCGCTAAAAAGGGTCGCGCCGCGGCTTCAACCGATAGTAGCGCTGATCCGGGGGACCCGTTAACGGCGCTTCCGGTCCGCGCGAAGGCGTGCGCGCGTCGGTCGACCGGGATTCCGTTCGTCGAGCGGGGATACCCTCTCGCTATGGACGTCGTTAGGCGGATCATCGGCAGGTTGAAGCCGCGGCCCGATACGCCCGAGGAGTTGCTCGACAAGGAAGATGCGGTCCGCAGGCACGACGAGATGACAGACATCCGGCTAAGTACGCGCTCCGGGTCAGCGGCCGAGAACTATCAGACCGGGCGCGGCTCGAAGCTCTCTCGCTAGACGGCAGCGGACCGCGTTGGCTCACCGGCGACGTACCGAGAATTCGCGACCACACGCAAGCAACGAGGGCAACCGCGATAACTCGCGACGTTATGCGCGAGAACCGCCTACCGCCGGCTCGCTGAACCGGTGAGGATCGCGCGCACCGCCTGGTGGCTCTCCTCGTTCGGCGATTCGCTGATCACCGTCGCCGGTCGATCGAAGCGCTCCAGCGCCTCGGCCAACGGCTCCGCTCGCAGCGTGCCCTCGCCGTAGGACAGATGTTTCGTCTCGTTGCGGTTCGCGAACTGGATGTCGCTGAAATGGATGTGGAACGGCGCGCCGTCCTCGATCACCTCGTCGGCCGCGGCCAGCACCTCTGCGAACCGCTCCACCTCGGTGAACGCGCCGTCGCTCGTCGCGTGCATGTGCGCGAAGTCGAGCACGGGACGCACCCAGCCGAGGCGGCGCGAGATCTCGAGGACGTCGTCCACGGTTCCCAGCTCGCGCACCCGGCCCATCACCTCGACGCCGAGTGGGACGGCGCGCTCCTTGCCCTCGAGGCGCTCTCGTAGCTCGGCCAGCTGCTCCACCACCGAGTCGATCGCGTCCTCGCGCTCGCGGCCGAGCAGGAAGCCGGGGTGGAAGACGACGACCTCGGCACCCGCGGCGACCGCGACGCCCGCAGAGTGGTCGAGCATACCGACCGCCATCCGCTGCTTCTTGTCCCGCTCGACGTGGCCCATGAAGCCGGCGATCGGCGCGTGCACCGACAAGGCGATGTCGGCTTCGCGCGCGAGCCGGCCGAAGCGCTCCGCCCACGGATACTCCATCCAGAACTTCTGCTCGAAGTCGATCTCGCACGCGGTGTAGCCGCGTTCGAGCAGGAGCTCGACGGCCGTCTCTGGGCTCTCCTGGGACGGAACGCGGGCAGGGCCGAAGCGGAGGTTCACCTCCGCAAAGCTAACGACTCAGGCGGCTTCGTTGCGTTCCGCGCGCCGCGGGGGAACGCGGTACCCGTGCTCCTCGCAGAGCGAGCCCGGCTCCTCCTCGGTGAGCGCGTCGCAGTAGCCCTTGCCGTAGGCCGCGCGAATGAACGCGGCGACGACCTCGAGGTTCCAGTCGTCGACGTCGTCGGCCTCCCGCCAAAGGTCGGCGAGGCGCAGATCGATGTCCAGCTCGAGCAGATCGATGCGAGACGGGCGCTTGGGCATGCGAGAAAGCGTACGAGCACGGTCGGACGACATGAACTCGAAACTGGACGGTGCCACGGGGACTAACGGCTCCGCCAGCGACGTCTCGGGCGGATCGGCCGCCTCTCGGCGGCGCGGCGTATCACCGGAAGCTCCTCGAGGCTCATTCCTGCGCCGATCGCGACGCAGGTGAGCGGCGAATCGGCCCGGTACACGGGCAGGTGCGTCTCGCGCCGCATCAGTTCGTCGAGTCCGCGCAGCAGGGTCCCGCCCCCGACGAGAACGATCCCGCGGTTCGCGATGTCAGCGGCGAGCTCGGGAGGAGTCGCCTCGAGTGTTTCCTTCACCGTCTCGACGATCTGCATCGCGGGCCGCCTAAGTGCATCGCGCACCTCCTCCGCGGCCAGCGGGCTCCTGCGCACGCCGCCGGTCAGGAGGTCGCGCCCGCTGACCTCGGTGGCCGGGATCCCGTCGCCCGTATCGAGCGCCGAGCCGATCTCGATCTTCGCCTCCTCCGCACCTTCCTGGCCGATCAGCAGCTTGTGGTTGTCCCTCACGTACCGCACGATCGCCTCGTCCATCTCGTAGCCGCCGACGCGCAGCGAGCGCGCGACGACGATCCCTCCGAGCGAGATGACCGCGACTTCGGTCGTCCCCCCGCCGATGTCCACGACCATGCTGCCGCTCGGTTCCGCGATCGGCAGGCCGGCGCCGATGGCTCCCGCCATCGGCTCTTCGATGAGTCCGGCTTCGCGCGCGCCGGCGGTCACCGTCGCCTCCTTGACCGCTCGTTCTTCGACGTCGGTGATGCCGCTCGGGACGCATAGCACGACGCGCCGATGCGTTCGGCGATGTCCGCTTGCCTTGGCGAGGAAGCGACGCAGCATCTGCTCGGTCACCTCGTAATCGGCGATCACTCCGTGGCGAAGCGGGCGCGTGGCCCGGATCCGCGCCGGCGTCCGGCCGATCATCCGTCTCGCTTCGTCGCCGACGGCGTGCACCTCGCCGGTCGTCTCGTCAATTGCAATCACCGAGGGCTCGTTGAGGACGATGCCCTCCTGGCGGATGAACACGACCGTGTTAGCGGTTCCCAGGTCGACGGCCATATCCCTGCCGTAGCCGCGTACGTGACGCATGAGGCTCATGGGCGGTCATTCCACCACGCCCCGTACGCTCCTCGCATGCGCTTCTCGGACGAATCTCTCGCGCGGCGCCTCGAGGACGTCGGGAACCGGTTCATGGCCGAGTGGCTCGCCGGAACGGGCGCGCAGATCGAGCGCTTCGGCGCAGCGATCGCGGCTGTCGATCCAGCGCGTCCCGAGCTCGACTTCGTCAACCGCGTCTACGGTCTCTGGCCCGAGGATGCCGATCGCGTCGACGAGATCGCGGCGTTCTACCGTGGGCACGGCGTGCGCGCTTGGTTCGAGCTCGCGCCGGCGAACCGGTTCGAAGAGCTTGCGAGCGCGCTCACGAAGGCCGGCGCGGCGCAGATCGGCTTCCACACGATGCTTCACGGCGTTCCGAGCGCAAGTCGGAGCGACGAGGTCGAGGTCGAGCGAGCGGTCGATCCGGAGCTGTTCGCGGACGTCATCCTGCGCGGCCACGGCGTTCCGGAGGGCGCGCGAGTCCGCGACCGCGCCTCGGTGGCGCGCTGGGCTGAGATCGAGGGTTGGCGTCTCTACCTGGCCCGAGTCGACCGCGAGCCGGCTGGCGCGGCACTGCTCTCCGTGGACGACGACCTGGGCTACTTGGCGAATGCGTCCACGCTTCCGGACTTCCGTCGCCGGGGCGTACAGAGCGCGCTGATCGCAGCGCGGATCGCGGACGCGCGGGCCGCCGGCTGCGACGCCGTCAGCTCGCAGGCGGAGTTCGGTTCGCCGAGCCAGCGGAATCTGGAGCGGGCGGGGCTCCGCGTTGCCTACACCAAGGCCGTGTGGCGGCTCTGAAACGAGGGCTAGACTGACTGCGTGGCCCGGAGAGGTAGCCCGGCGCGGCTCGTCGTCGCGCTCTCCGTGGCGGCGCTGCTCGCCGTCTTCCTCGTCTACGTCTCGATCGCCGGCGGCGGGACGCCGTCCCTCGCGCCGTCGGAGCTGAAGGGGCGCGCCGCGGAGGTCACGCTCGCGGGCAAGGTGGTCGGGCCGGTGCGCGGCAAGGGACGCGACGGCGGCCTGCGCTTCACGCTTCGCGACGTGAAGGGCACGGCGACGGTGCCCGTGCTCTACCGAGACTCGGTTCCCGACATGTTCCGCGTGGGCCGCGACGTCTCGCTCAAGGGCGAGCTGAAGAGCGGCGTCTTCGTCGGGAAACCGGGCACCATGATCACGAAGTGCCCCTCGAAGTACACGGCCAAGAAAGACACGTGATACATGCCTGAGCTCGGGCGCATCGCGCTCGTCCTCTGCCTCGGCCTGTCCGCGTACGCGGTAGCCGCAGGCGCCTACGCCGCGGCGACCGGCAAGCGACGGCTCGCGCTCTCCGCGCGCAACGCGCTCATCGCGTGCCTGGGCGCCACGCTCGTCTCCGCCGCCGTCCTTCTGACCGCCCTCCTCCGCAGCGACTTCTCGTTCGTGTACGTCGCCGACCACACGAGCCTCGAGCTACCGACTCCGTACAAGATCTCGGCCTTCTGGGGCGGCCAGGAGGGCTCGCTTCTCCTCTGGCTGCTGATCCTGACGGCGTACTCGACGGCGGCCGTCCTGCTCGCACGGCGCACCGGCGGGACGCTCGTGGCGTGGGTCGTCCCGGTTCTCGGAATCGTCGTCGGCTTCTTCTCGCTCGTCCTCGTGGCCGTCTCGAGCCCCTTCGCGACGCAGGCCGCGCCGCCCGACGGAATCGGGCTCAACCCGAGCCTCCAGAACCCGTACATGGTCTCGCACCCGCCGGCGCTGTACCTCGGCTACGTCGGCCTCGCGGTTCCCTTCGCGTTCGCGATGGCGGCGCTGTTCGCGCGCCGGACGGACGAGCTCTGGATCGTCTTGACCCGGCGCTGGACGCTGGCGGCGTGGACGTTCCTAGGGATCGGCCAGCTCCTGGGCGCGCACTGGGCGTACGTCGAGGTCGGCTGGGGCGGCTACTTCGCCTGGGACCCGGTCGAGAACGCCGCGCTGATGCCGTGGCTGGTCGCGACCGCCTTCCTGCACTCGGTGATGATCCAGGAGAAGCGCGGGATGCTCAAGGTCTGGAACATGCTCCTGGTCGTCGGAGCGTTCTGCCTCTCGCTCTTCGGGACGTTCCTGACCCGGTCCGGGATCCTGAACTCGATCCACTCGTTCACCGAGGGCCCGCTCGGCGCCTGGTTCCTCGGCTTTATCTGTGTGATCGTGCTGGGCTCAACGACGCTCATCCTCGCGCGCCTGCCGCTCCTGCGCGCGAAGACGAGGCTCGAGTCGCCGATCTCGCGCGAGGCGACGTTCCTCTACAACAACCTGCTGCTCGTCGCTTTCTGCCTGACCGTGCTGTGGGGAGTGATCTATCCGATCCTGTCGGAGGCGGTGCGCGGCGAGCAGATGACCGTCGGCCCGCCCTACTACAACTTCTTCCTCAAGGCGTTCGGATTGCCGCTGCTCCTGCTGATGGGGATCGGCCCGCTCGTCGCCTGGCGACGTGCGTCACTCCGGTCGCTCGGGCGGACGTTCGCCTGGCCGGCGGGGATCGCCCTGCTCGCCGGCGTCGTCCTGCTGCCGCTCGGCGCCGGCGACTCGATCCCCGGGCTGGTCGCGTATTCGTTCTCGGCCTTCGTCCTCGCCTCGATCGCGCTCGAGTTCGCGCGCGGAACCCGGGCTCGCCGCGCGCTCTCGCGCGAGGCGTGGCCGGCGGCGCTCGCCTCCCTGATCTCGCGGAACCGACGCCGCTACGGGGGCTACGTCGTCCACGCAGCGATCGTCCTCCTCGCCATCGGCGTGGTGGGGTCCAGCGCGTACGACACGATTCGTGAGGCCGAGCTGAGCCCCGGCCAATCGATGAACGTGGGGGCCTACACGCTCGCCTACCAGCGGCTCGCCACGCGCGAAGGCTCGAATGCGCTCGAAAAGCGCGCGATCGTCCGCGTCGAGCGCGACGGCCGCTCGCTCGGAATGCTCGAGGCCGGCAAGAACAGCTACCGCGCCGAGGGCCAGGTCTCGAACGAGGTCGGCATCCGCAGCGACTGGCGGACCGGGGAGGACCTGTTCGTGATCGCCGACGAGATCGGCAGCGACGGACGGGTCGCCTTCGAGGTGCACATCTCCCCGTTGATCAATCTCATCTGGCTCGCCGGCGGCTTGTTCCTCGTCGGCTCGCTGGTCGCCCTCTGGCCCGATGCGCGCGAGCAGCGCCGGCTCGCCGAGCGCTACACGGGCGCGCCCGCGGCGGCGTGACGACGGTCGCTCTCGTGCTCGGCGCCGTGCTCGCCGTCGCTGCGGTCGTGGTCGTGGCCTTGCCGTTCCTCCGGGAGCCCGATCCCACCGACGACCGCCTCGCCGCCCTCTCGCCGGGCGAGCGTGAGCGCCTGGCGCTCGCCGAGGCGCGGGACCAGGCGCTCGCCGCGCTCAAGGAGCTGGAGCTCGACCACCGCACCGGCAAGGTCAACGACGAGGACTACCGAGCACTCGTCGGGCCGCTCCGCCGACGGGCAGCCGAGACGCTGCGTGCGCTGGACACCTATCCTGCCCGCATGTCCGAGATCGAGCCGCAGACCCCCGAGGTTCCGCAGCCCGCCGTCGTGCCCGAGCCGACGCCCGTGCCGCACGAGCCGATCGAGCCGGCCGTCGTGCCCGAGCCCGTCCCGCCGCCCGACGAGGGCGACCGGCCCGTCCGCCCGGACGTGCCCGAGCCGACACCGCAGTAACCTAGGGCAGATTTCGCTAGACTCCCCGGCCGTCCGTAGCCAGGCGACCGGGAGGGACGACCGACCGGTCCTCGAAACTTTCCCCGTTGGCTCGTCGCCTCGTCCTCCTTTCGCTCGTTCTCCTGTGCCTCGCCGGGACTGCGTCTGCACAGACGTTCGAGCAGCGCAAGCAGTCGGTCGACAGCAAGATCGCCGACCTCAACGCCAAGATCGAGGCGGCGCAGCAACGCGAGGCGGAGCTGTCGACCGAGATCCGCTCCGTCACGACGAAGATCCGCGCGCTCGAGACGCAGGTCGGCAGCATCTCGGTCCGGCTGGCCGCGCTCGAGCACGACCTCGCGCTCCACCGTGAGCGGCTCGCGCGCATTACCGAGCTCTGGAAGCTGCTTAGCCAGCGACTTGCGTTCCTCAGGAGCCAGTACGCGGCGGCTCAGAAGCGCCTCGATTTGCGGCTGATCGAGATCTACCAGTCGGAGGAGACCGACACGCTCGACGTGCTCCTGTCGGCTTCGAGCTTCACGGAGATCATCGACCAGCTCGACTACATGCGGAAGCTCGGCTCGCAGGATCGCAGGATCGCCGACGAGGTCAAACGCGGCCGCGACCGCATGCTGATCCTTAAGGAGCGCGCCGCCAGAACACGGCAGAAGGTACAAGCGGCGACGCGCGTTGTCGAGGTGCGGACGAACGAGGTGCGTGAAGTCCGCAACCAGCTGCTCGCGACGCAGCAGGGCCTGGTCGGCACGCGCGCTTCGAAGCACGAGAGCCTCGTCGCCGTCCGGGAGGACGAGAAGCAAGACGCGAGCGAAGCCGCTGCTCTGCTGGCTGTGAGCTCGCAGCTCGCTGCCCGAATCAATGCCGCGCAGTCGGTGCCGAGTGCGACATCGCTCGCCGTAACAGGCGATTCGACGCCGTCTGCGAGCGGCCTGATCTGGCCGGTCAGCGGCCCGGTCGTGAGCCCGTTCGGCTGGCGCTGGGGCCGGATGCACGAAGGGATCGACATCGGCGTCGGCTCCGGGACGCCTATCGCCGCGGCCGCGTCCGGGGTCGTGATCTACGCCGGCTGGATGGGCGGCTACGGCAACCTCATCATCATCGATCACGGCGGCGGGCTCGCAACGGCCTATGGCCATCAGTCGAGCTTCGCCGTCGGCAGCGGCCCCGTGAGCCAGGGCCAGACGATCGGATACGTCGGCTGCACCGGCCATTGCTTCGGCCCGCACCTCCACTTCGAGGTGCGCGTCAACGGCGCGGCCGTCGATCCGCTCGGCTACCTCTAGCCGGCTCGCAGCAAGCGCAAGTCGGGCAGTCCGCGCCAGCGCTCGTCGAGGTCGAAGCCGTACCCGACGAAGAACTCGTCAGGGACGGTG
>Ga0126313_10001511_pt1 | contig 12354 bp, 17 predicted proteins | sample Plot105A_FD_89954 | JGI IMG/M metagenome (GOLD analysis project Ga0126313, IMG submission 89954) | Serpentine soil microbial communities from UC McLaughlin Reserve, CA, USA - Plot105A | ecosystem: Environmental > Terrestrial > Soil > Grasslands | place: USA: UC McLaughlin Reserve, Lake County...
TCGCGTGTTGCCATGTGGACCCCTTTCGTTGTGGTGTCCAATTCGTCTGCCCAGCGAGGGGGCGGAATGGACCGCGCAAGCGTCTGGATTGCGCTTGCGTCCGATGTGGGCTCGTTCACATTGTCATAGCCGTTTGAAACTGGCTTCAGGTGGTCCCCGGTCAGTCCGGTTCGCCTGTGTTGCCCGAGCTGACGGCGAGAATAGAAGCGGCGTCTCGAGGGACGGCGGGGTTCGGTCCAGCGGCGTCGAGCGCGCTCGTCAACGGCACCCGCCGTCTGCCCAGCGCTCGACGGTCTTTCGGCCGCTCCCGGGCGGGCCCTCAGACGGCGACGGCCCGCCGAAGCGGGCCGCCATCGTGTACGTGGGTCAGCGCGTCCGAACTACTCGTCAGAGCTCCACGTCGAGCTCGCGTGCAAGCGTCGGGCCAACCGAGGCTTCACCTATCTCCTGTTTGGGTTGGGAGGAAGGAAGGTCTTGTTCGGGTTACAGGCCACTCCGGGATTGAGCTCGTGAGGATTGGAGATTCCGAGCTTGACCTCCTGCCCGAACGACTGGGAGCGACCGCCAGGGCCGTTGGGACCGCTGCCGTCCAGAGGCGCGCCAGGGTCGTCGTTCAGTCCTGAGAAGGAGCACCACGACATGCCTTGATTTTGGTCAAGCTTCTTGCCGCTTCCAGTCACCTCACCGGCGAGGGCTGGACCAGCACTTAGAGCCGCGACCGCGGCTGCACAACATGCACCCGCGAACAGGGACTTAATTCGCCGCATATTTGTCTTCCTTTCAGTAGTGGCGCCCGTTCGGCGCCTGGGCCGCAGACGACGAGCGTACTACTGATGCCCGCAGTCGGTCAACGCCGCCTCCGAGAGGCGGAAGCCGCATGGCGACAGCGAAGCTGACGACGTCTATTGAGGCGGCTCGACGGCAGGCAGGCCGAGCCACGCCGCCAGGTCGTCGAGCTCGGCCTGCACGGCCTTCGTCAGCGTGCGCGTGAACTTCACGTCCTCGTGGATCGCGTTCACCCGCAGCACGCCGGCCTTGCGGTCGGCCGTGGCGTCGACCTTCCCGATCAGCCGGTCGCCGTGGAGGACGGGGAGCGCGAAGTAGCCCCAGCGGCGCTTCGCCGCAGGCTTGTACATCTCGAGGGTGTACTCGAAGTCGAAGAGCTCCTGCGCTCGGACGCGGTCGTGGACGAGCCGGTCGAACGGAGACAGCAGCGCAGTCCGCCCCTCGAACCCGCCGTCGAGCAGTTCGGGATCGACGCGCCACTCGCCCTTCGTGCCCTCGACCACTGCCGGCTCGCCGGCCTCGCCGACGTGGGTCGGCTCCATCGGCATTTCGCGCGTCTTCTGCCGGGCGATGCCCAGCGACGCGAGCCGCCGTTTGTTCTTCGCGATATTGGCCTCGTCGACGGGCGGGACGACGACGTCGGCCGGATACACCCTCTCCGCCAGGTCCCACAGGCGCTCTCGGCCGACGCGGCCGGCGATCGCGACCTCGCCCGCATCATCAGGATCTCCAGCATCTGCGTCACGTTCCTGTCGTTCGTCCACCCGCTCGACGCCCACGAGACGACCGACGTGTCGGGGATGTCGCGTGAGGTCACGGGTCCGGAGCGGCGGAGCAACTTCAGGATGTCGCGCCGGAAGGGGTCGTTATCGCCGAGCCAGGCACGCGTTCGCTCGTAGCGCGGCCACTCGCCGGCGCCGGCGAGGTAGAGGCCGAGGTCGCTCATCGGCCGCACCATCGCGTCGAGCTCGAAGAGGGTACGGTCCTCCTCCAGGGCCTGCGTGAGGTGGGGGGGCTGGTACGTCGAGCCGAGGCGACTCCAGGCGACGAGGTCTGCGCTGGGCGCGATCGCCGCCGTCGGATCGATCTGCAGCAGGGTCAGCCGCTGCACGACGGTAAGCAGGTCCGGGGGTCGGGTTGCGTCGAGGAGCTGCGCGCGCACCGCGATCCGGCGGGCCTGAGTTTTGGTCAGCCGGTGCACGAACAGGCAGGCTAACGAGCCGATTTGCCGCCGCGACGGACGGCTCCGGCTACCGCTTGGTCCCGGCCGCGCCGAGTTCCGCGACGCCGCTAGACGGGTGGGGCCTCGTACCGGTGCCGCTGGCGCCGGTCGCTGATCCAACCGATCAGCAGCAGCACGGCGCTGATGAGGAGCAGTCCGCCGATGAGGCCGAAGTTCCACCACGCCCAACCGATCACCCTGAGGATCAGGAGGAATCCGAACGCTCCGGCGATCGCGATGCCCACGACGGCCAGCCAGAATCTCCCGCCTAGTTCCATCTCGCTCCTTTCGTCGGCGCTTCGGCGAATCCGTCCGCCGATAGATCTTGCGCTGGATGTCGGGCTCGAGCATCGTCCGATCGGGATGAGGCTCGGCGCTACCTTCGGGGCATGCGCATCCTCGTCCGCCTCGGATTGGCCGCGTTCGTCCTGGCGTGGATCTTCGGGCCGTACGCCCTGCGGTCGGCTGTCCCGATCTGGTTGCCGTTCCTGATCGCGCTGGGCTTGGAGCTGAACTTCTTCGTCGCAGGCCTTCGTCCGATGCAGCCGAGCCGACCCGACCGCGGCCCTCAGGACGCCGACCGCGAGCGCTACGGCTACGGCGACGACGCTGACGAGCTCTTGCTCGTGCGCGAAGGCGACGAGGAGGTGTGGATCCCCTATTCCGGCGAGGCGGATGAGGAGCCCAGCGCGCTCGACCTGAGCCCGGCGGCTCCGGACCGAGGCGAGCCGCGCCGGGTATCGCGGCACGTCCGCCGCTTCGCAACCGGCCTGGCGCTCGTCTGCGTGCTCGCGATCGTCTTCTGGATCGTGGAGCGGAACACAGGATGGAACGGCCTGAACGCGAGCACCCGCGCCGAGGCCGCGGCGCGCTTCTCGGAGGAGGCCTCCCGTGTGGCGCGGAAGCCCGTCACGATCAGGTGCGACGAGGCTGGAAACTACGTCGGCGCGGTGCAGCATGCCGATGGCGTCGCGGCGGTGGGCGGAGAGCTCGCGTACCTGACGCCGGAGCGCTGCCTCGATCTCTACCGGCTCGCCTACAAGGGTGAGGTGGAGTTCAACCGCACAGGCCGCGCGCTTGCTGTCCTCGCCCACGAGGCCTGGCATCTCCGCGGCGTCTCGGACGAGGGGATCACGGAGTGCTACGCGTTCCAGTCAGGCGTCCAGCTCGGGGAGCGGCTCGGGCTCTCGACCGACACGGCGCGACGGATGATGCGGCGGCAGGTCGCGGAGAACGCCCGTCTCGCGCGTGCAAGCCCGGCCTACGGGGTGCCGAGCGAGTGCCGCGACGGCGGCAGCCTGGACCTCAACCCCGGCGTCGCGGACTTCCCGTGAGGCCTAGCTGCGAGGCCGGTAACAGGCGGCGGCGCCGACCGGCGATCAATTTCGGTTTCGAGGGAGGCTCGACAAGGGAGCGCGGCTAGGGCTTCCGTCGAGGCCGCAGTTACGGAAGCCCCGCGCCACGTCGACAGCGTGCCTGTCGCGCGGGCGGCTCCGACTGATCCAAACGCGTCAATTTGCAAGCAGGTGATCGCGACGCGCGATCGCGACCGCCTCGAGCCGCGAATGCACGCCGAGACCGCGCAAGACCGCGCGCACGTGGTTGCGCACCGTTTCCGGGCTGAGGTGGAGCGCGGTCGCGATCTGCCGCGTCGAACGCCCGTGCTCGAGCAGGCGAAGGACCTCCGACTGACGCGGCGTGAGCGCCGGGTGAGCGCGCGCCGGTGCGACTTCCTCGTGGAGGACCTGGCCGAACACGCCGATCACGCGATCACCGCGTGTCAGCGGGACGGAGCTGATCTCGACGACAAGGCGATCGCCGTCCGCGTCGACGAGGACGACCTCCGCGTCGGTCACGCACGCCGTCCCCGCGATCTTCTGCGCGAACAGGTCGCGCGAGAACCGCTGATCCTCCGGTGCGACGACCGAGGTGAACTGCCGCCCGCGCACATCGCCGACCAAGCGGCGGCCTGCGGAGTTGACCCAGCGGATCACACCTGCGGTGTCGATCACGTACGCGGGGACGCTGATGCGCTCGAGGGCGCTCTCGACGTCGCCGCCGATCGCCCGTAACCCGGACATCGCCTTCGAGTGTGAAGACATCGAGGCGACAGGTCAACGACTCGAGGCCGTATCGCCCTAATGTCACGTCGTGATCGAGGTGCGCACGCTCAACGACGGCGGCCAATCGGCTGTCGAGGCGGCGGGCTGGATCGTCGACTTCGTCGGCGGCGCGAGGCGCTCGCTCGAGCTCGCCCACTACGACTTTCACCTCGGGCCGGAAACACGCTCGCTGATCGGCGGCGCCATCCGCGACGCTGCCGCGCGAGGCGTCGCCGTGCGGTTCGTCTACAACGTCGATCACCGCAACCCGATCCCAGTCCCGCCCCCGCCGGAGCCGGACACGAAGCTGATTGCCGCGCTCGCCGTACCCGCGCGAGCGATTGCAGGCGTCCCCGACCTGATGCACCACAAGTACGCGGTCCGCGACGGCGAAGCCGTTTGGACGGGCTCGATGAACTGGACGGACGACTCGTTCACGATCCAGGAGAACGTCGTCGCGACGGTCGACTCGCGGGACGTCGCCTCGCGATACCAGGCCGCGTTCGAGCAGCTGTGGGCGACGGGAAGCGTCGAGCGCAGCGGTTTCGTCGACCCCGTGCCGCTGTCGGTCGGCGGCACCCCCATCCGTGCCTGGTTCACGCCCGGCTACGGCGAGGCGCTCTCGGCGCGCATCGCGAAGCACATCGCCCGCGCACGCCGGCGCGTGCGCATCTGCTCGCCCGTCCTGACCGCGGCACCGGTGCTGGCGACGCTCGCCCAGCTCGTCTCCGAGGGCAGGCTCGACATCGCCGGCTGCCTCGACGCGCCGCAGATCCGCGGCGTCATCCACCAGTGGGGTGAAGACGGCAACGCGTCGTGGAAGCTCCCCCTGCTCGAACGGGCCCTCGGGGCGCCGTTCTCCGGAAAGCCGTCGACTCCGTGGGAGCCGCGGGCAGTACCCCACGACTTCATGCACGCCAAGCTGACCGTCGCCGACGACGTGGTCTTCACCGGCAGCTTCAACCTCTCGCGCTCCGGCGAGCAGAATGCGGAGGACATGCTCGAGATCCGCGACGCGGATCTCGCCGATCGGCTCGCCGCCTACGTGGACGAAGTTCGAGCGCTGTACCCCCGGTTCACGCCGTGAGCCGGCCGCCGAACCGCGTTCGGGGCACAGCCAGGATCAGGACCTAGCTGTGCTCCTCGGCTTCTCGTTGCTGCTCCGCCGGAGCCTGCAACTCGATACGGCCCGACCAGAGCAGATAAACGGGAAGTACGAGCGCGGCCGAGAGGAGGAGGACGACGAGCAGCGCGTTCCGCGACGGGCCGATCTCCGGCTGGTACAGCACCGCCGGCGAAAAGAGCTTGGCGACGGGGATGGTCGTGACGGTGAGCAGGAACTGGAAGACCGAGGCACCGATGCTCAAGGGGACCGTCTCCCTCTCACGCCCGCCCCAACGGACGACGAACTGGACGACGTCGAGGTCCGGGCGCCTTACTCCCGCCCAAGCGAGCAGCGCGGAGACCGCGAGGATCGCCCAGGCAAGAGCGAGCACGAACGGCACGAGACCGGCCGTCGCCGGACCGATCCCCTCCTGCCAGGCGGCGAGCGCGACGCAGACCACTCCGCCCGCGAAACGGGCGAGGCCACCCCAGTGCGGGAGCAGCAACGCCGACACTGCGAGCGTCACGTCGGTCCGCCGGCTTGTCTGCAACTCGGCGATCGGGAGTCGCCAGATGTTCGGAGAGATCACGTTCGCGAGGCCAGAGCCCGCCTCGATCACGCCGTACATGCCGATGAATTGCCAGCGTGTCCATGGGGCCACGCCGCCGAGCGCCGCGGCCGTGACGATCACGCCGATCAGGTTCACGAACGTGAGCACGAAGACGAGCACGAGCCCGCTGAAGGCGCGGCCCCTTCCCGGTGCTACGCGTGTATCGCCTGGTGATCGTTGCAGGGTCGACGCTCCTGCGGATCATTCTCCTGCTGTCAGAAGCCCCAAACGCCGAGCAAACGCGGCGTTCGACGTTAGAGCGCCTGCTCGCCGCCAACCAGCGCGTGAAGGCTCTCGTGCTCCTCGCGACAGGCGGGGCAACCGGCGAGGTGGGCGCGGAGCCCCGGGATCGCCGCGTCGGCGTCGGCGCCGGAGAGCTCCAACTCCACATACTGGTCGAGCTTCTCGAAGCACTCGTCGCAGCCGACCTCGGGCGCGGCCGGCCCGAGCAGCCGCCCCAGCGCCTGCTTGAGCTCGGCTCGTCGGGTCACGGACCTTCCTCCAGCGTCTCGAGCGACAGGCCGAGCTCCTCCAGGTGCCCGCGCAGCTTGCGCCGCGCGTCGTGCAGGGTCTTGTAGAGCGCGCCGCGCGTCGTGTTGAGACGCTCCGCGAGCACGTCGATCGGCACGCCGTTCAACGCGAGCGCCACGAGCACCCGGCGCTGATGCGGCGTCAGGACGTCGGCGATCGCGCCTTGCAGCGTGTCGAGCAGCTCGCTCTGCTGGACCGATTCGCCGGGCTCCATCCCGGCGCTCGAGAAGAGACTCCAGCTCTCCGGCTCGAGCGGAACTTCACGGCCTTGCCAAGCGCGGCGGCGCAGCTTCACGGCAGCCTCGAGCAGCGCGAACTTGTATGCCCAGGTCGTGAAGCGGCTGGCGCCGCGGAAGCTGTCCAGACGAGCGAGGACCGAGACGAGGGCGTCGTCGGCGGCCTGGTTGGCGATGTCGTCCAGATCGTTCCCGCGCAGGTGCGGGAGTGCGGGCCGGCGACGAGCACACTCGAAGCGTGCCGCTCGGAGCAGGAGCTCGTGCAGGCGGGCGATCGCCTCCTCACGCTCACGACCGTCGCCGCGCAGAGACCGGAGCCACTCGCGCGATTCCGGATCGAGCGGCGGAGCAGGCTCTGCGGCCGTGGTCTGAGACGTCGTCGAATGCACCTGTCGGTTGTCTACCGCAATCCCGCCGATCGCATTCATGCCGCGCATGCCTCCTCGAGCGGGGCGAGGATGCGAATCGCGAGCTCCGGCGTGCAGCCGCGCTCCGTGAGCTCGATCAGCGCGTGGAGGTCGAAACGGGCGTCGCCGGCGAGCTCCGTGGCAAGCGGCATCGAGAAGCCGGCGGCCGCGAGCTGGCCGCGCCGCCAGGCGACGATCGGCGCCTCCTCCTGTGTTGCTCGCATGCCGCCTTTGTGTCGCAGTGCGCCGCTTTCTTACTTGGCCCTGTGCCGCGATCGCCGGCCTCTGAAGCCCCTACAGAAAGGTTCTGCCACCAGCTGTGCCCGCGAGCACCTCCGGTGGCAGAACTTTCGCCGAGTCGATTGCGCTCTTTGCGGCGTCGAATGTCGGCGTTCCCTGTGGACGCGTCGACGCTCTTCTGCCACAGCCTCGTCCCAGACACGTGACGGTTCGGCGGACACGATGGCGGGGTGAAGCAGATCGGGTTGGTTCTGATCGCCTTCGCCTTCGCGCTCGCCGCGGGTTCTGCCCGGGCGGGCAACGAGACACACGTCCTGCGCGCCTCGCCGTCCGCGGACGCGTCGCTTCCCTTCTGGTGCGACTGGAGCTACGACTGGGACGAGCGCTGCTACCAGGACTTCTCCGACCGGCTTTCGATCGGCGGCGATGTCGACAAGGTCTGGCGCTCGGCGCTCCACTTCCCGCTGGCGTCGATCCCGCGCGGATCGGTCGTCCTCTCGGCGGCGCTGTACCTCTCGGTCGACGGTGTCTGCCTCGGGCCGCGCAGCACCGAGGTTGCGTGCCCGGCGCGGGCGTACACGGTCGACGTCCACCCGATCTTCGGAGCGGATTGGTTCCACGAGCGCGAGGTCGACATCGGTCCGCTTGTCTCACAAGGTTCGTTCTGGGCACACACGCCACAGCGCCTCGCCTTCGACCTGACCGACCAGGTGATCGAGTGGGTCGAGTACGGCGCGCCCAACGATGGGTTGCTCCTGAAGCTCGCCGAAGGTGAAGAGGAGTACGTCGTCGGCGGCCCACGACTGCCGTCCTCGGAGTTCGCGAACCCCGCGCTCCGCCCGATGTTGGAGGTGAGCTGGATGTCGCCCTAAGGCAACTCGACGACCATGCCCTCGCGCGCGAGGGTTGGGCTCGAGCCGTCGCCGCCCGCCAGTGACCGGGCGTGAGCTTCCAGCTCCTCGAGCGAGGCGTCGCTGTGCGCCGGCTCGTGGTGAAAGAGCAGGAGGCGTCGGGCACCGACGGCACGACTGAACGTGACGGCGTCGCCCACGCTCGAATGGCCCCAGCCGATGCGTTCCTCGTATTCGTCCTCGAAATACTGGGCGTCGTGGAAGAGCACGTCGGCGTTCTCGGCCACCGACGCGCCGGAGAGCCAATCGGTCGATCGCCCCTCGATCCGGCCGGCCAGCGCGGGCTCGTGATCCGGCAGGTAGGCGAAGCTCGAGGTCACCGTCTGGACACGGAAGCCCACGGTCGGGCCGGGATGGACGACGAGGTCCGCCGTCACCGTCGCGCCGTCGATCGTCCACTGCTCGCGCGCGACGTCGCGGAACTCGACGTGGGCCGGCACCGCCGCGAGGTCGATCGGGAAGAGCGGCGGCGAGAACGACCGCGCGATGCGCTCCTTGAGGCTGAGGATCGGCGACGGCGGGCCCCAGATGTCGATGGTCGTCTGCGCGTCCCAGAGGGGGCTGAAGAAGCGAAGACCCTCGACATGATCCAGGTGGAGGTGCGTCAGGAGCAGATGGACCCGCTTCGTCCCGCGCTCGACCAACTGCTCGCCAAGCCGTCGGATGCCGGTGCCGGCGTCGAGAACGAGCACCGTGCCATTGTCTAAGGAGACCTCGACGCACGAGGTGTTGCCGCCGCACTCCAGCGTCTCGGGGCCGGGCGTGGGAACCGAGCCACGGCAACCCCAGATAGTCAGGCGCACGTCACGCCTCCGGTTGCTCATGCCAGAAGATCGCCATCATCCCGACAAACTCGTCGGCGTGGGCGAAGAGCGGGAACGCCGTGACCGCGACGTCGCGGTCGGTCCCGTCCAGGCCCGTGATTCGAAATTGCTCGTGCGCCGCGCGGCGCTCGTCGAGCGCGATGCGCGCCGGCCGGCGGCCGGGCGGCAACGACTCCTGCGAGTCGCGCGCCCGCGGGACGAAGCTTCCCGTCCATTCGTCCAGCGGCATCTCGCCAGTCTCGGCGAACGTGCGGCCGACGATCTCCTCGGCCGCCTCGTTGTAGAAGACGAGCTGACCCTCGTCGTTTGCGATCAACGTCGGTGTGGCGAGGTTCGACGCGAGCTCGCGCGCGAGGATCAAGACGAGGTGCTTGTGCCGCCGCGCCACAGGCGAAGCGTACGCCCCCGCATGGGGGTGGACAGATGCGATTCACCGACTACGATGCGGCGCTGAAGAACAGGCCAGGACCGCGCCGCCGCCTCTCTCGCACGGTCCGTCGTTCAGCTCTTCTCATGCCGACCAGCCTCCGCATCCAGCTGCTTGCCTGCGCGCTCGCGTTCACCGCGATCTTCTTCGGCTGGGCTGCGCAGCCGACGACGAGCACGCGTCAGTTCGTGATCGACGTCCCCAACGTGAAGCCGGTGCGCTACCGCAAGAAGCGGCCGAAGCCGACGCTGGGGGAGCGCGCGGCCAAGATCGCCCTGAGCGCCGTCGGCGTCCCGTACCGATGGGGCGGAGCATCGCTCGCGAGCGGCTTCGACTGCTCGGGCCTCGTCTACTGGGCCTATCACCGTCTCGGGATCGACGTGCCGCACAGCTCCTACGCGCTCTTCGACGTAGGCCGCGCCGTCCGGCGCTCGCGCATGCGACCCGGCGACGTCCTCTTCTTCTCCGGGCTCGGGCACGTCGGTGTCTACGTCGGCCGCGGCAGGATGGTCCACGCGCCGCAATCCGGACGCGACGTCGAGGTTGTCGCGCTCGGCCGCTCGCACTACGGCGGCCGCATCGTCGGCGCCCGCCGCATCGCCGCGGCGTAGGGTCGCCCGCGTGGGGCGCACACCAAGCGAGGAGCCGGAAGGGCTCGTCTACCGCCCTGAGCTGATCTCACCTGACGAGGAAGAGGAGCTCCTTCGCGTGCTCGGGTCGCTTCGCTTCGACCCGATCGTGATGCACGGCCAGCCGGCGCGGCGCACGGCGCGCCACTTCGGCCTCGCTTATGACTACGAAGCCCGGGCGCCGCAGCCCGGCGAGCCCCCTCCGAACTGGATCCTCCCGGCGCGGGCGCGGGCGGCCGAGCTCGCGGGCCACGAGCCCGAGGAGCTGGTCGAGATCCTCGTCCAGCGCTACCCGCCCGGCTCGACGATCGGCTGGCACCGCGACGCGCCTGCGTTCGGAACCGTCGTCGGCATCTCGCTCGGCGGCGAGGCGCGGCTGCGGTTCCAGCGCGGCAAAGGCGAGGCGAGGCGAGTGTGGGAGGTGCTGCTGGAGCCGCGCTCCGGCTACGTGCTTGCGGGCAAGGCGAGGACTTCGTGGCAGCACTCGATCCCGCCGACGAGGGAGCTTCGCTACTCCCTTACGTTCCGCACGTTGCGGGCGTAGTGTTGAGAGCGTCAACCGAGAGGAGGAGCCATGATCGCTCGCATCGCGACGTTCGAGAACACGGATCCCGCCGCCGACGAGCAGCTGATGCCCAAGGCGATGGAGATCGTGGAGCCGATCCTCCGCGGCATAGACGGGATCCAGGGATACCTGGAGCTCGGCGACCGCAAGTCGGGCAAGTCGCTCTCGATCACCCTCTTCGACAGCGAGGAGCATGCGATCGCAGCGGAGCCGATCTTCGATGAGGAGATGCCGAAGGCTCTCGGTGAGCTGATGCAGCAGTTCTCGGGACGACGGATCAGCGTCGAGCGCTACGACGTGCTCGTCGACGAGCGGGTTTCGAGCGCCGTCAGCTAGCCAACCGCCTCCTCGACGCGGACGTCGCGCGCAGCAGCCTCGTCGGCGGCGAAGTCGAGGAGCCGCCACGCCTCCGCTGTCACGGCAGCGTGGTCGCGCTTCGAAAGCTTCCGGAACGGACGGATGGCGAGGACGGCACGCCGTTTGCCGTCCCGCTCGAGCCACCAGGTCGCTCGCAGCATGCCGCGGACGAGCAGATTGTTGACGAACCGTCGCGGCGCGAGCATCGCGTCCCACGGAAAGTCGTCCGGGATGACGCGCCGGCGGTCGGCGTGGCCGAGCAGAACGTTGTCGTACTCCCCGAGGAAGCGGACTGGTTCCGGCGTGCCGGGATCGGGGCGCGGCGCTCCGGGGAGGTCGAAAAGCTCCCTGCCCTGCTCGTCGTGAAAGACGGCGAGTTGCGGGCGGAGTCGCTCGAACGGCTCCTTGAGCTTGGTCAGGCCTGACCAGCGCTGCATGTCGAGGACCGACGCGGGGCCGAAGGCGCCGAGGTAGCGGCGGACCACCGCGTCGAGGGCCGGCCGCTTGTGCAACGGGCGGCCGGTCCACGCCTCCAGCGTCGCGTACAGCGCTCGGCCGCTCGCGCCCCAGACGCCACGGGGCGGCAGCTGGACGAGCGGAACGTAAACGCGAGCCGCGTTGCCGATCGCCTCCGCGTCGTCGCCGATGCCCTTCGCGACGAGCCGCCGGCCCAGCTCGCGCGCGCCGAGCGATTCGAGAGCGAGCAGCTCCGCGACGGCCCGCGACAGCTGCTGAGGGTCCGCCGCGCCCATGCGCCGGCCGAACGCACCGCTGTGGCTGCGCTCGATCACCTCTTGCACGAGCGGCCGGAGCACCTGAGCGTCCCGCGAGGTGACGAGGTGGACGGTGCCGCGCATCAGGGTCAGCCGCACTGCCTTCCCGTTCGTGAGCATGCGGCCGAGCTCGTCCGGATCGAAAGCTTCGAGCCTTGACCACAGCCCGATGTACGGCGGCAGCGTCGCCTGCGCCTGGAGCCCGACCAGGTGCTCGAGCGCCGGGGCGACGCCGAGCTCCGCGCGCCGGAGCAGCAACTGCCGCGCGAGCAGCGCCCGGTTCAGCGCCCGCCTGCTGAGGATGCGGTCGTTCAGTCGACCAGCTTGCGCGTCATCGCGATGATCGCGATGCGCCACATGGCCAGTCCGAAGCCCACGAGTACACCCAGCCGCAAGACGTCGATCCAGCCGTTCCAGCCGTACACGACGGCGTTCCGCACGAGGACGACGAGCTGGTGGAGCGGGTTCAGCTGCGCCAGGGCCACCGCCCAGTCCGGGAAGTTCTCGAGCGGGAAGAACGAGCCCGCGAGCAGGAACAACGGCGTGAGCACGGCGCTGACGACGTAGTTGAAGTTCTCGAACGACTTCGAGAAGCCCGCGATGGAGATCCCGAAGTTCGCCCAGCCGAA
>Ga0126313_10001512_pt1 | contig 12353 bp, 14 predicted proteins | sample Plot105A_FD_89954 | JGI IMG/M metagenome (GOLD analysis project Ga0126313, IMG submission 89954) | Serpentine soil microbial communities from UC McLaughlin Reserve, CA, USA - Plot105A | ecosystem: Environmental > Terrestrial > Soil > Grasslands | place: USA: UC McLaughlin Reserve, Lake County...
AAGCCCGGGCGCCCGCGGAACGATCGCAACCACACCGCCCCGCAATCACTCGCCGCCGCGACTTGAAGGGGGGCCCGGTTCAGATAAGCGGCAGCGATCGGGACAGTTCGGAGGCTGCTCCTTGGTGGGATGCGGCAGCGAGAACGAGTTCGTTGGTGATGACGCTTGAGACTCCTCCCACGCGAGGGGGCAGCAGGGGTTGGCGCCGGAGATGCAGGCGCGCCTACCTCTCAGCCTTCAGCATCCCCCAACTCTGGATCAGGGTGAAGGTCGTGCCCCATCTGCCCGGCTCGACCAACTCGGTCTCGGCCTCGCGGCGAAGCGAGGCAAGCTCGTCCTCGCCCAGTGTCTCAAGCAGCCGCGACTCGAGCGCAGTGCTGAACTGAAGCGGCAGACGCAAATATGGGTGGCCTGGTTTGAGCGCGATCACGTGTGCGTCGATCTCTGGCTCCTCAACACCGATTTCGCGGAGCAGTTCAGGAAGTCCGCGGCCCGCCTCGCCGCCCAAGCTGGCAAAGATCTCGGCGAGCAATCGGATCAGTCGCTCAGCCGCGGGGGCAGGGGGATTGAAGTGCCACGAGCTCAGGTCCCACTCCTCCAGAACCAGTGAGCCACTCGGCCTGACCAACCGCCGGTACGAGGCCACCTGCTCCGCGCCGCGTCCGAGCGGAGCAATCTGGTAGCGGGCATGGACGAGATCGAAAGATTGCGGCTCCAGCTTGCTGTCGAACAGATCATCGACGACGAGCTCTACGTTGGAGATCCCTTCTGCCTCCACAAATGAACGAGCAGCATCGAGCAGGCGCTCGTCTATGTCCGTCCCTACCACCTGGCCGGAGGGGCCGACCCACTCGCCGAGGATCCGAAGCCAGCCCATGGCACCGCAGCCGACGTCCAGGGCGCGCCCGCCCGATCCGCCGCCGATCCCCGAAAGGAGCTGCCGCCCGGTGGGTTCCCATACCTGTGACTGCAGCCGCAGGCGCTGCAACTCCGAGGGTTGGTTGGCCAGCAGGTACTCCTCCTGCGGACCCCGGCAGTATCTCCCCCCCGGCCTGCGGGCCGCAACGTTACCCCGAGCTGGCGGCTGAGCCAGCCCAGACGACCACGGCCGGCGACCAAAGTGTCGCGGGCGCCAGGTCCAGCAGCCTGACCCGGCGCGGCTCCTTTCGCGTAAAGCGAAACGGCGTTTCCGGCCAACCCAGGGCTCAGGCCGTCGCCCGCTGCGCCTCGAACGCCTCCCGCACCTCCGGCACTGTCGGATCGAAGTCCGCCTTGATCCGGGCGAAGACCTCCTGGAGGTCGAGCCACAGCTGCTGGGGGCTCGGCCGGCCCCAGAACCAATAGCCGACGTAGACCTTCTCGACCTTCAGGCCGGGCAAGAGGATCAGCGTGTGGGGAACCGTCGCGTCGTGGTGGGGGTCGGTGTACTCGTCCATCTCGAGCGCCTGCTGGACCTCGAGCTCGTTGTCGGCGAGGTAGGGCCAGTGGGCGCCGGTCGCGATGCGCATCTTGTAGACGTCGTGGAAGTCGTTCGGGAGGACAGTCACGAGCCGGGTGAAGGCGAGGTCGCACCACTCGTGGAGCTTGAGCATCTCCTTCTGGTGCTGCCGCTCGCGCGGGCAGTGCTCGCCGCGGCCCAGCATCAGGACCATCACGTCGTCGCCCTGGAGCGTGGACAGTCGGTGCCGATTGCCACTCTCGTCGGGCAGCACGAAGTCCGGCAGGGTCATTCCCGCCTCGATCTTGCTCATCGCTCAATCTCCTCTCGGTAGGCGAAGTCGGTAGACGCTCGAGAGCGCCGTCACGTAGAGGTCGCGGCCGTCGGGCCCGCCCCAGGCGAGGTTGTGCGGGTCCTCGGGCAGCTCGAGCAAGCCGAGGCGCTCGCCCGTAGGCGACAGGACCGAGATGCCGCCGGGGCCGCAGACGTAGAGCCGGCCCTCGGGATCGACCTTGATGCCGTCGATCGCGTCCTCGCCCGGCAGGTCGGTCAGGTCGGCCAGCACGTCGCGCTCGCCGGTCTCGAGCTCGTAGCGGATGACCGCCTTGAACTCGGGATCCCAGTTGCCGACGTAGAGGAACCGCTCGTCGGGCGAGAAGGCGATGCCGTTCGGGCCCTCGAGCGAGTCGTCGATCAGCTCGACCGAGCCGTCGTGAACCGAGAAGACGCCGCTGAACTCCAGCTCCTTGTCCGGGTCGTCGAACGCGCCCGGCAGCCCGAACGGCGGGTCAGTGAAGAACAGCGTGCCGTCGGAGCGGTAGACCAGGTCGTTGGGCGAGTTGAGCCGGCGACCCCCGTACGAGTCCGCCAGCACGGTCGTGTCGCCGTGCGGGTTGACGCGGATCACCCGGCGGTTGCCGTGCTGGCAGATCGCGAGCCGGCCCTCGGGATCGAAGGCGAGCCCGTTCGAGCCCGGCTGGTGGTAGCGGCCGATGTCGACCCCCGTGTAGCCGCTCTTCGAGCGGAAGACCGTCACCTTGCCCAGCGACGGGTCGAGCCGGTAGATCGCGTTCGTGTTCGGCGAGCTGAAGAGCAGCGCGCCGTCGCCCGCAGACCAGACCGGCCCCTCGGTGAACTCGAACCCGCTCGCCGCGCGCTCGACCGTCGTGCCGTCCGGCAAGGCCGGCAGTCGCTCGGGCGGCACCGCCCGCTCGCCCGCGTAGACGTCGAGCGTCGCCGTGCGCATCCAGATGTAGTTGGGCGGGGATGCCGAGATCGGCCCGTTGATGCCGAAGACGGCGATCGTGAAGCGGTCGCCGGGCCGGGCGTCGCGCGTCAGGACGACGCGGTTGGGGGCGTTGAAGCCGCCCACCACCGGGCCGCCCGTGTCGCCGAGCGCGTGCGGCATCTCGCCGTTCACCCAGACCTCGGCGTAGTCGTCGACCACGACCTCGAAGACCACGGTGGCGCCGGCAAGTTCGGTCTCGCCTATCCGGTTGGGGAGGGTGACCGTGGTCCGATACCAGTTGAAGCAGACCCGGCCGTCAGAGAGGCGGCTCATGGTCTCCTCCGGCCGAAGCACCCGCCAGCCCGAGTCGTCGTAGTCGGCGGCCTCCGCGTGGGGGCGCACGTCGTAGGTGCGGTTCGGGAGCGTGCCGGGGCCGAGCGGATCCTCCGGCGAGCCGAGCTCGACGAACTCGATCTCCTCGACGCGCGCGTCGGAGTAGCGCCACTCGGCGCCGACCAGCGCGACGCCGTCCGAGCTCTGGAGGTCGACGACCGCGTCGGGGCGACCCGGCAGCAGCTCGGGCGGACCCGGCACGCGGGCGGCGGGGTCGATGGCCTGTGTCGCCGACATCACGCCTCCACCTTCACGACGAAGTAGAGGAACGGGTCCGAGACGTCGGTGAACTGGTGCGGGACCCCGTTGGGGATCGCCAGCACGTCGCCCACGGAGAGGTCGTGCGAGGTGCCGCCCTCGACCGCATCCGAGCGGAGCTCGCCCGGCGCCACCTCGTGCGGCGAGACCATCTCGCCGCCGCTGACCACCGTTGCGTTGCCCTGGACGACGTGCATCACGTCGACCACGCCCTCGTGGAACTCGACCTCACCCGGCCCGGTGCGGCGGCCGGCGTCGAGCTTGTAGCCGTTCGTGTCGAGCAGCAGCCCGCCGCCCGCCTCAACGGCACCAGAGTCGAAGAAGACCGCGCCGTTGGAGGACGGCCGCAGCGACGCGGCGCCGACCAGCGCCAGCTCGCGGTCTTCGTCGGCCGACGAGGCGCCACTCACGCCGACGGCCCCGACGACCTCGCCGTCGTGCTCGATCGGCACGCCGCCCTGGAGCGGCACCGCGCGGGCGAGATGGAGGGCCGAGGGGCGGCCCTTCGACGCCTGCTCCTCGAAGTCCTTCGACTCGCGGCGGTAGATCGCCGCGGTGCGGGCCTTGTCGGTGGTGACCTCGACGCTCGCCACCTGGGCGTCGTCAGGACGGTGCAGGTAGATCAGCGCACCGCCGGCATCGACCGCGGAGACCACTGGCGCGACGCCGCGCTCGGCAGCGGCCCGGCCAACGGCCTCGGCCACGTGCTTGGCGCCCTCGTAGGTCAACGCCGGGACCTCGCGGGTAGAGAAGTCGGCAGCCGCGCCCGCGATCGAGATTGCCTCGTCCTCGTCGGGCGTCTCGCCGCTCGTGCCTACCGCGCCGACGACTTCGCCGTCGACGACGAGTGGGATGCCGCCCGTCAGGCACGAGGCGCCGTGCAGCGCCAGCGCACCCAGCCGGCCGTCCGTCACCTGCTGCTCCATCTCGCGCGAAGGCCGGACGAAGATCGCTGCGGTGCGCGCCTTGTCGAGCGCCACGCGGGAGCTGGCGATCTGAGCGTCGGGCGTGCGCTGCATCTGGATCAGCTCGCCGTGCGGATCGACGACCGCGATGACCACGCGGCTGCCCTGCTCGGCCGCCTTGGCCGAGGCGGCGGCGATCACGGCGTCGGCGCCGGCGTCGTCGACGATCTTGCGGGTGCGGACGTAGGCCATGGTCAGGCTCCTCTCACATCGGTTTGCACGGCCCACACCGCGTCGTCCGTCGTGACGTAGAGGACGTCGTGGTCGGGGCCGCCGAAGGTGAAGTTCACGGCGCCGGGGAGGTCGATCTCCCGGATGAGGTCGCCGCTGGGGTCGAAGGCCTGGATGCCGCCGGGGGACGAGGCGTAGACGTTGCCGTCGGCGTCGACCTTCATGCCATCGGGGTGGTCACCGCGTGTTCCCACGGCGAAGAGCCGGGCCGGGCCGAGGCGTCGGCCGTCCACCACGTCGAAGGCGAGGATGTAGTGCGGCGCGCCGTTGTCGGTGACGTACAGCACCGACTCGTCGGGCGAGAAGGCGATCCCGTTGGGCTTGTCGAACGCGTCCGCCACGACATCGAGGCGGCCGCAGTCCGGGTCGTAGCGGTAGACGTAGTCGCCGGCTACCGGCTCGGGCCGGAAGCCCTGGAGGTAGCCGTAGCTGGGGTCCGTGAACCAGATAGTCCCGTCCCTCTTTCGAACCACGTCGTTCGGCGAGTTGAGCTTGTGCTGCTCGCCGACCAGGACCTTCGTCCGGCCGGTCTTGCGGTCCATGAGGGACAGGCGGGCCGGATCCTGCTCGCAGACGAGCAAGCGGCCGTCCGGCATGAGCGCCATCCCGTTGGCGACGTTGGCGTCGGGACGGACGACTGAGGTCTCCCCGGTCTCGAGGTCCAGGCGCTTGATGTCGACCCGCGGCCGCGGCGTCGTGAAGTAGAGAGCGTGCTCGCCGGGGACGTAGACGGGGCCCTCGTGGGCGTTGGTTCCCGCTACACGGACCGGCTCGAACTTGGTCGCGATGCTCACGGGGGCTGAGTCCCGCGAGCGGCGCCGGCGTTACGTCAGCTCAGCAGGTATCCGACGATAAAGCCGGCCGCCGTTGCCATGGCCACCACGCCGCTGACCTCCTCGAAGGCGTGCGGGATGACCGCGATCGAGACGACCGCCAGCACCGCGCCCGCCGCCACGGCCTGCGCCGTGCCCACGAGCTCCGGGCTCGCATCGGCCAGGACGGTTCCGCCGAGAACGGTGGCGAAGGCGAGCGCGAAGCCGATCGCCGTCAGCAGCGTGATGGCGAACCGCTTCGAGCGTCCGGCCATGACGATCGGCTGGGCGGCGCCATAGGCCTCGACGACGTTCCCGATCAGGATGCCCGCGAGCAGCGCCACCCCCACCTCGCCTTCCGCGACCGTAAGGCCGAGCGCGATCGACTCCGGCACGCCGTCGACGAAGATCCCCACCGTGATCGACTCTCCGCGCGCCTCCTCGGCCTGCTTCCTCGACATCTCCATCGAACGGCCGGAGGCGGCGGCGTGCATCGACCGCCGCGTCATCTTCATCTGCTCGTCGCGATTGAGCCACCAGTCGGCCCCCACGTACACGAGCGTTCCGGCCGCCAGCCCGAACGCGGTGAGGGCCACCCCCGCCTGCGCATCGGCCTCAGGCACGAGCTCGAGCGCGATCGCCGACAGGAGGGTGCCACCGCCGAACGCCGTAATCGTCGCGGCCACACGCTCCGGCAGACTGACGGCCGCCGCCACCAGGCCGCCGGCGACCAGGCTCGCCGCGATGGCGAGCCCCCAGCCCACCGACGCGCCGAGGTTGGACACGGCCGGAGCCTAGGCCGCTGCCGGCACCTTGGCGCGCAGCTCGAGCAGCGCGTGCAGGAAGACCTCGGAGAAGGTGGGGAACGGCTGGATGACGTCGTCCATCACGTCCAGGGGCACCCCGGCCCGGATGGCGACCGTGGCCTGTTGCAGCCACTCGCCGGCCTCCGGGCCTAGCGCGTAGGCCCCGGTTACCCGCTCGCCGTCGGAGACGAGCGTCATGAAGTGCGGCTTGTCGTAGTCGCGCATGTAGGTGTAGGTCCGGGGAACCTCCGACAGCGAGACCATGACGCTCAGCGGCCCTTCCGCGTCGCCCACCGACGCCGCCTGCGGGTCGGTGAAGACCACCCTGGGCACGGCGGAGTAATCGGCCTCGCGGCGGTGGCCCAGGATGTTCGCGGCCGCTACCCGGCCCTGGTACTTGCCGACGTAGGTGAGCGGCCAGATGCCGGTCACGTCACCGATCGCCCAGACGCCGTCGCCTGCCTTCATGCGGGCGTCGACCTCGATGCCGCGTTTGCCCGGCTCGATGCCGACGTTCTCCAGGCCATGTCCTCGACGCGCGGGCGCCGCCCGGTCGCCACGAGCAGCCTGTCGCCGCGCAGCTCGTCGCGCTCGGGGAACTCGAGCACGTACTCATCCCCATCCCGGCGGACCGCCGAGGCGTGCTGGCCGAAGCAGAGCTCAATCCCGTCGGCCTCCAGGGCCTCGCCGAGGGCCCGGCCGAGCGGCTCCGGCTCGCGCGGGAGAAGACGGTCGGCGCCCTCGACGAGCGCCGCCTCGCCGCCCATGCGGGCAACCACCTGGGCCATCTCGACGCCGACCGGGCCGCCGCCTAGTACGAGCAGCCGGCGCGGGACCTCCTTAAGGCCCGTGGCCTCGCGGTTGGTCCAGACGCCCTCGAGGTCGCCCAGGCCGTCGATCGGCGGGATGAACGGCGACGAGCCGGTGGAGATCACGATGTGACCGGCGGAGTAGGAGGCGCCATCCACGGAGACGAGGCCGGGACCTTCGATGCGCCCGCTGCCGCGGATCACCTCGATCCCCTTGCCCTCGTACCAGCCGACCTTCCCGGAGTCGTCGTAATCCGAGACCATGAAGTCGCGCCACGCAAAGGCGGCCTCGGGATGCACGCCGCCAGTGACGCCCTCGGCCGCGCCGGGCGCCTCGCGGGCGCCCTGGAGGGCCTCGCCCGGCCGCAGCAGCGTCTTCGAGGGCATGCAGGCCCAGTAATCGCACTCGCCGCCGAGCAGCTGCCGCTCGACGATCGCGACCTTGAGGCCGCCGTCGGCCAGCTGTCCCGCGCAGTGCCCGCCCGCCGGCCCGCTGCCGAGGACGATGACGTCGTAATCGCTCATCCCGAGGCTCCCTTGGCCTCGTCGAGCTCGTGCGCGGCGATGATCAGCCCGATGTGGCTGAAGGCCTGGGGGAAGTTTCCCAGCTGCTCGTCGTTCGCGGTGTCGATCTCCTCCGCCAGCAGGCCGAGCTCGTTTGCGTAGCCGGCGAGCTGGTCGAACAGCTCCTGCGCCCGGTCCAGCTCGCCGGCCTGCGCCAGGCAGGCGACGAGCCAGAAGGAGCAGATCGTGAAGGTGCCCTCCTCGCCGCTCAGGCCGTCGGCGTTGACCCCTTCCTCGTTCTTGTACCGCAGCACGAGCCCGTACTCGGTGAGCTCGTCGGCGATCGCGTCGATGGTCGACTTCATCCGCTCGTCTGTCGCGGGCAGGAAGCCGAGGATCGGCATCAGGAGCTGCGCGGCGTCGAGCTCGTCGGAGTCGAAGGACTGCGCGAACGCCTGCTTCTCCTCGCTCCAGCCGCGCTCGAGGATCGCCTCGCGGATCGCGTCCCGCTCGGCGGTCCACTCGTCGACCTTGGCGTAGTCGCCGAGCTGGTCGGAGAGCTTGACCGCCCGGTCGAGGGCGACCCAGCAGAGCATCTTCGACGAGAGGTGATGGCGCGGCTCCCCGCGCATCTCCCACATCCCGGAATCCGTCTCCTTCCAGCGCCTGGCGGCCGTGTCCGCGAGGTCGGCCACGAACTGCTGGATCTCCGGGTGCAGCTCGCCGAGCTTCTCCTGATAGAGCCACAACGAGTTCAGAAGCTCGCCGTAGACGTCCAGCTGGACCTGGTCCCAGGCGCCATTGCCCACGCGCACCGGCGACGAGTCGCGCCAGCCGCGCAGGTGAGGCAGCTCACGCTCGGAGAGGTCGTGCTCACCGCCGATCCCGTACATGATCTGGAGCGACCCTTCGCCCGCCCGGCCGCCCGCCGAGCTTGTCATCAAGGAGACGAACTCCTCGGCCTCGTCGGAGCAGGCGCCGACGTAGAGCGCCTCGATCGTGAGGCTGGAGTCGCGGATCCAGGAGAAACGGTAGTCCCAGTTGCGCTCGCCGCCCACTGTCTCCGGCAGCGACGTCGTGGGCGCGGCCACGATGGCGCCCGTCGGCCGGTAGGTCAGCCCCTTGAGCACACGCGCGCTCAGCCGCACGAGCTCCCTGTTGGGGCCCTCATAGATGTCGTGCTCGGCCTCCCAGGAGCGCCACGCCTCCGCCGTGTCCTCGAGCCGGCCGAAGACGTCACCCGCGGGGGTGGGCGAGGGCGGCTCCTTCTGCTCCGCGGCCGCCCAGCGCAGGGCGAAGCCGTAGCGCTCGCGCTCCGCCACGGAGAGCGTCGCGCGCATGAGGGACTCGTCGTCGACATCGAGCGAGGCGCTCGAGGACACGCCGAGGCGGCACGCCCCGAACGTGCGGGCGCCGCCGTCGACGAGGCGGATCAGGGGCCTGATCAGGCCGTACTCGGGTCGTGGCGCGAGCTCGAGCTGGAGCTCGACCTCGCCCGTGATCCCCTCGACCGCGCGAAGGAGCTCGTGAGGAGCGTCAAAGCCGAGGTCGTGCCCGCGCTGGCCGGGGGCGAAGGCCATCGCGTCGAGCAGTTTCACCGAACCGGTCTCGGTGGTGAAGGTGGTCTCGATCAAGAGCGTGCCGGGCAGGTAGCGGCGCTCGGCCGCGTAGGCCCCGACCGGCCGGATCGACCAGTGCCCGGCCTCCGGGTCGAGGATGCGCGAGAAGATCGCGTCGCTGTCGTAGCGCGGCAGGCAGAGCCAGTCGACGGAGCCGTAGCGGTCCACCAGCGCGGCGGAGTTGCAGTCGGCCAGCAGGCCGTAGTCGGCGACGGGCCGGAAGTCCTTCTTCTCGGCGGCGGGGCTGGGCATGATCGTGCTGGTTTCGCTCATGCGGCCCTGAGTCCCGCCGAGCGTCGGTTCGTTACAGCTGCATGTAACGGTGGGCCTGGGCGCGGGACCATGTTCCCGTGAGCAGGGCGCCGCCGGAAGACATGACCTGCAGGGAGCTCCTCGAAGTCATCACCGACTACCCGAAGACACGATGCCCGTCGCGGATCGCACGCGCTGCGAGGCGCACCTGGACGCGTGCCCCAACCGCGTTACCTACGTGGAGCAAATGCGACAGACGATCGACACCCTCGGCAGGCTGAGCGAGGAGTCGCTCTCGGAGGATGCCCGGGGGCGCCTCATCGACGCCTTCCGAGGCTGGGCCGGAGCGTTGTAACCAGCCATGGACTTCTCGCCCGGCACGCGCTTTCCGGACCTCGACCTACCTGACCACACCGGGCGCCCCCGCAGCCTGGCCGAGCTCGCGGGTGGCGACCCACTCCTCCTGCTGACCTCGCGCGGCTGGTGGTGCCCCAAGGAGCAGCGCTACATGCGCGAGCTCTGCCGGCTCCAGGATGAGTTCGAGGTTGCCTACACGCGGATCGCCGTGGTGAGCGTGGACCCGCCTGAGGTCCAGGCGGCGTTCCGCGCCGGCCTCGGCGCCCGCTTCAGCTTCCTCTCCGACCACGACCGGCGCTGGCTCCCCCCGCTCGGGCTCCTCGAAGGGACCGACACCGTTCACGAGCCCTACCGGCCGGCCGGCTTCACGCTCTTCCCGGACCTCACGATCCACCGGGCCTACAACGGCTACTGGTACTGGGGCCGCCCGCGCATGGAGGAGCTCCGGCGCGACATGCGCGAGATCAGCCAGGCCGTACGCGCCGACTGGGAAGTCCCGGAGGCGGTTTCGTGAAGCCGTTCGCGTACGTGGTCTTCGATGGGCAGCGCCTCAGCCCGGACCCCCACGCCGACGGCAGGCGGCTCCGTATCGACTCACGCTGCTTCGAGGGCGCGCCCGTGACTGGGGCCTTCGCCCACGTCTGCGCGCTACCAGATCGAGACGCGGCACTCCGCTACGACGAGCCGGAGGTCCAGCAGGCTCGACGAGATGTGCTCGGATGGTGGATACCGATGCTGGGCGATCGGCTCGTCTGCCAGTCCACGTTCGCGATCGACGCGAGCCTCTGCGCGGGAGCCATCACGGTCGCTCGAGATCCGTCCCCGTTCGAGGATGACCCCTTCGCCAGGTTGTTCGCGGGAACGGTGGTGGCGACAAGCGACTTCTAACTCCGAAAGCTGTGGACGCAGAATGTCCGATTGGGGGGCGACTCAAGGCCTGGAAGTCCCTGCAAGCTACGGAATTCGTTTCCCCGTGCCTTCTGTCAAATGTTGCCGCGACCGGCGGGAAAGGGCGCCGCAGCGGCCGTATCTCGCTGTTTCGGCCCCCTAATATGTTGTCCCCGCTGCGCAGCACGTTGCCGGGCTTGCACCGGAAGTTGCCGCGCTTGTACTGGACAATGCTGCGCTCGGTTTTGCCAGTGCGCGCGCGGCTCATCCGCTGGAAGGAGTCCGGCTTGGAAAGATGGAACGCCATCTGCTGCTCCGGGCTCCTCATCCCGACGCTCTCTTTGGGCTCGTACTCGACGCCTCCGATCGCTCGGTTCGGGAGCAGCATCGACGTGCGTCGGCGAAGCTCGAGCGCGTGGGACTCCTGGAGCGGGCGACGATGCAGCTCTATGTCCGGGCGCGTGAGCCGCGGCGGGAGAGCTTGCTGTTCTTCGACGGGCGGTTCTACCGGCGTTCCGACCCGTCAAGGGCGCACGCTGTCCGGCGCAACGTGGTCTGGCGGTCGCCCTATCAACAGGGACATCCGGCAGGTCCAGATTGCTGCGCGCGAGGAGGACGAGGCGCGACGCGGTCATCCTGGCGGACGCCAGGGAGCCCAACCTCGAGGTCGTCGCTCCCGGAGAGGTCGTGACGAAGCGTGACCGCGAGCAATGGGAGCTCGCCGTCGCCGTCGCCCATGACCGCGAACCCCATGTCGACGCCAGTGACCTATGGGAGATGGCTCGGGGGCTGTACGCAAGCACGGACGTGGCATCCCTCAGAGCCGCGGCGGCGGAGCTCCCTCGGCACGACACGCCGCTACCTTCTCGGGCGGAAGCGTTTCGCCGGCGGCCTCGGTTGGAGCTCTCGCGATCCATGAGTGACTGGCCCCTGTAGCCGAGCGTTTGTCCCGCAGTGGCGGGTCATCGCTCGTCCGTTCGGACAAGACGCTCACGACTGACCCGTCGGCACAGGCGCGCTCTTCCTTTAGCACGGATGCCGCGGGGCGGGAGACCTGGTACGGCAAGGCGCGGGTCGGAAGGAGCAGGTCAAGCGGAGACGGGGACTCCGGCGCGCCCCGGCGCCCGGGCCGGCCTGACGCCACGGAAGCCGAGGCAGCGCTTCGGGAGGCGATCGCGCTCCCGACCTCACGCCCAGACCTGGAGGCGAGTTCGGAGCGGACCGAGTCGTCACGGCGCGCGAGATCCGCGCGCTCGACGCCCGGGCTGCGCCAGGAGGTGGACTACCGACCGCGCTTCGCCGTCCAACTGCTGGAAGCGGGCCCGAGGCGGCTTACGCCGGCCGGCTATCCGCGCGTTCATTATCCGGACGCGGCCGTCACGACCGAGGGATCCGACCGCGTGCTCGCGATCGAGCTCGAGCGCACCGTCAAAGGCCGTCCCCGGCTGCGCTCGATCCTGCATGCGTACATCGCGGCCCGTCAGATCAAGGGGGTCCGCTATCACGCGACTTGCCCGGAGACGGCTCGACTGCTGGCGGAAGAAATCGAGAACCTTCATGCAGACAGCCTCATCGAGCTCCGCTTGTCAGGCGACGACGATCTGCAGGCGGCGGTCAGTCCTGATCGGGCGGCGTGAGCCGGTCCCGACGAGGGCGGCAAAGTTGCGCTTTCACGCGTGGCTGTTGCATAAAGCCCTCTCGGAAAAGCTGCTCTGCGCTCGCGGAAGCGAGCGCTAGAGCGGCTGGGCGCGACGACCTTGCGATGGACGGCCCGCCCGCGACGGACGAGATGG
>Ga0126313_10001514_pt1 | contig 12344 bp, 8 predicted proteins | sample Plot105A_FD_89954 | JGI IMG/M metagenome (GOLD analysis project Ga0126313, IMG submission 89954) | Serpentine soil microbial communities from UC McLaughlin Reserve, CA, USA - Plot105A | ecosystem: Environmental > Terrestrial > Soil > Grasslands | place: USA: UC McLaughlin Reserve, Lake County...
CCCAGCAGCTGGCAGAACATCAGATAGAGCAGTCGTAGCGGCATCCATGGATCATCTGGGTCAGCGTCTCCCTCGGCGAACCCGCAGCTCAGAGCGTACGGCTGACTTTCTGGCACCCACAGGCCGGGCTGATCGAGGGGCGTGTTCGGCCCGGCAGCGCGGGATGGGCGAGCGGTGTCGGCGGCGCGTCGGGTGGAGGGAAACCGGAGCGAAACCGGAGCGTCGAACCCGGCCTGATCGGACGGCCAGCAGCCGCGTTTCAGCAGCTCAGAGGTAGTGTGGCAGGGACAGGATTCGAACCTGTGTAGGCAATGCCGGCGATTTTACAGGTCGCAATGGCGGCTCCTTGAGCGTCCCCTCCCTACCCGCTTGGCCCCCATCATTGGGCGTGACGTGCAGGAACGACTTATCGACAGCTTCCGCCGTCCCTTGGCGTCCCCGCTTGTCATGCCCCATCCCGTGCGGCTTGACGTCGGGCGGAGCGAAAATGGAGCGAAATTTGGCCGCCGTCTGGCCAGAGTTCCACGCCGTAACCTGACGCGTGGGGCTCGAGCCAGCGGGCCGACTGCGGCACTGCGCCACAGGGTTCAGGACGTGGCTGCCGCTGTGGTGCTGCATCGCGTCGAGCAACCGGATTGGGACGCCAGGTATGCGGCTACCGCCAGGGGTGGCTATGTGCTACAACTAGCACATGACGACCGTCGGTGTACGTGAGCTCAGGCAGCGGGCGAGCGAGCTGCTGCGGCGGGTCGAGGCCGGCGAGACTATCGAGGTCACCGACCGGGGCCGGCCGGTCGCCGTGCTCGCCCCGTTGCCGGACCGCAGCCCGATCGAACGCCTCACCGCCGCCGGCGACCTCCTCCCCGGCCAGCACGATCTGGACGACCTGCCCGACCCGCTGCCCCTGGGGCCGGGCCAGGAACCACCCTCGGGCGTGCTTGCCCGCCTGCGGCGCGATGAGCGCTGACCGAGCCACGTATCTCGACGCCTCCGCGCTGGTGAAGCTCGCGGTCCGCGAGCCGGAGTCCGCGGCCCTGCGCCACTACCTCCGGCGCCGACGGCCGCTTATCACCAGCGCGCTCGCCCGGACCGAGGTCACCCGGGCGCTGCTGCCGCTTGGACCGGAAGCCGTCGGGCGTGGCCATGACGTGCTCACCCGCGTCGACCAGGTCAGGATCAACGATCGCGTCCTGGATGCCGCGGGCGCGATGCTGCCGGTCGAGCTCAGATCCCTCGACGCCATCCACCTGGCGACCGCCCAGCAGCTCGGCGCGGACCTGGCCCGAGTCGTCACCTACGACCAGCGGATGACCGTGGCAGCCAGGCAGCTCGGCTTGATGGTCGCGCGACCAAGCTGAGGCCTGTCGTGGGCATGCGTAGTCTCCGGGGATGGACCGGAACAGCATCGAGCCGGCCGAAGCGCCAGACCCAGCGTGCGAGAAGCTGCGTGCCGCCCTTGGCCTGACGGTGGCGGGGGCATGGGCGCGTCAGCTGAGCGTGCCCGGGACCGAGGATCCCGGGACACTGCCGAAGCCGACAACCGCCATCATCCGCGGCAACGGCCAACCCACAAGAAGTGCTGTGGAGCTCCGGCCTCTGAAGGCGCAGGGTGCGCAGTGTCGGGGTGATTGGGGATACTGCTCCCCTCTCTTTGGCAGCTATGAGCACCCCGTCGGAGCGACGCTGATGAGCCAGGAGCCGCAGGCCAAGCCGTTCGCGCACCTGGACGCGCCCAACGCCGAGCTGTACCGGCGCGTCATGGGCGTGTTCGTGGCGGCCAAGCGTAGGTTCCTGGTGCACCTGCGCCCTGAGGACCTGGCCTCCTCGCTGAACGAGGTGGGTGGCGCGCCGGCCGACCTTGCCGCCGTCGAGGCCGCGCTCAGGCAGCTGGAGCAGTGGCGCAACCTTCGTGCCGATCCGGACACCAGCCGGGTGACCACCGTCGATGACTTCTACCGACCCCGCTACCTCTACCAGCTCACCCCCGAGGGCGAGGCTGCGGAGCTGGCGCTGGCCGCCTACGACAAGGCGCTCGGCAACCGTGGCGAGCTGCAGTCGGTCGCGTTGGAGGACATCCGCGTGCGCCTGCGCGGGCTGCGCCGGCAGGCCGAGGCGCCGAACCGCGACCCTGCGGTGGTCCACAGCCTGCTTCGGGAGCTGTCGACCCTGCTCGACGGCCTCGCCGCCAACGCCAGCGCCTTCATGAGCGGCCTGCAACGGACCATCGACCTCCAGGACGTCAACGAGGAGGCCTTCATCGCCTACAAGGAGCGCCTGATCGGCTACCTGGAGCGGTTCGTCGGCGACCTGGTGGTCAAGTCCGCGGAGATCTCCACCATCCTCCGGGCGCTCGCCCCGAGCGAGGTCGACGGCCTGCTCGCGCTGGCGGCCGCCCGCGAGGCAACCGACGCTGCTCCCGACGAGAAGGGCCAGGAGGCGGCGGTTCGCGCCAAGCTCGAGGCGTGGCAGGCCCGCTGGTCTGGGTTGCGCTCGTGGTTCGTGGGCGACCGCGCCCACCCGTCGCAGGCGGCGCTGCTGCGCCAGCGCGCCCGTGCCGCCATCCCGGCGCTGCTGGCGGTCGTGGCCACACTGCAGGAGCGGCGCACCGGCCGCAGCGACCGCTCCGCCGACTTCCGCACACTGGCCCGCTGGTTTGCCGAGGCGCCGAGCGAGGCCGAGGCGCACAGGCTGTGGCGGGCCGCGTTCGGGATCTCGTCCGCACGCCACCTCACGGTCGACGGCACGACCCTCCAGGCCCGCCAGGAGCAGCCCCTGCCCGCCACGACGAGCTGGGCCGACGCGCCACCGGTGGTGATCAGCCCGCGCCTGCACGCCACCGGCCGCCACCAGCGCCGCGGCCCGCCCTCCAGGATCGTGGACCGCAGCCAGGCGCGGCAACGGCTGGAGGAACTGCTCGTGGTCGAGCGGACCCAGACCGAGGTGGCCCGCCGCCGGCTCGCGACCGGCCGTCCGGTCCGGCTCAGCGACCTCGGCGCGCTCGACCGCGACGAGTTCGCGCTGTTCCTCGGGCTGCTGGGTGACGCGCTCGCCGCGGGTCCGCCGACCCCCGGCGGCGGCGTAAAGACCACGACGTCGGACGGGACCATAGCGATCGCCCTCGAGCCGACCGGCGACGGCGCGACCGCCGAGATCGTCACCCCCGACGGGGCGCTGCGCGGCCCCGACCACGTCATCACCATCACCAACCTGACCGATCCCGGCGAAGCCGGGCTCACCGACGGATCCTTGCTGGCAGCGAGCGGAGCCGAACGATGACCGCCCCGCTCGCCGACGTGCTCGACCGACAGCAGGTCGAGGAACGGCGACACGCGCTCCGCGCACTGCTGCGGCACCCGCTGCTCACTCGCACCGGGCCCGATGCGACCGCGTTCGCGCTGGTCCGTAGGCACGCCAGCTGGCTGCGCGAGTGGCTGTCCGCCAACGTCGGCTGGTCGCTGCAGGTCGACACGGGGCTCGCCCGGCTCCGGAAGCTGCCCGGACGCCTCGACGACCGCACTCGCCCGGCCATCGCCGAGCCTGCCAGGATGCCGTTCAGCCGCCGCCGCTACGTGCTCGCCTGCCTGGCGCTCGCCGCCCTGGAACGGGCCGACGCCCAGGTCACCCTCGGCTGGCTGGCCGAGCGGGTGCTGGCGCTGGCGGCGGACCCCACGCTTGCCGACGCCGGCTTCTCCTTCGCGCTCGACTCGCGCGAGGAGCGCGCCGACCTGGTGGTCGTCGCCCGTCTCCTGCTCGCCACCCAGGCGCTTACCAGGGTCGCCGGCGACGAGCAGTCGTTCGTCAACGCGAGCGGGGACGCCCTCTACGACGTCAACCGCCGGGTTCTCGCCACCCTGCTGGTCGCCCAGCGCGGCCCGTCCACCGTGACGGGGACCGACCTGGAGGTGCGCTTGGGCGCCATCACCGAGGAGCTGGTGCCCGACAGCGAGGACGGCCGTAACCGCGCGATCCGCCATCGGCTCGCCCGCCGGCTGCTGGACGACCCGGTGCTCTACTACAACGAGCTGAGCGACGCCGAGCGCGCCTACCTGTCCAGCCAGCGAGGCTTCCTGATGCGGCGCCTGGCGGACGCGACCGGGATGGTGGCGGAGGTCCGAGCCGAGGGGCTGGCCCTGCTCGACCCGACCGGCGAGGCGACCGACCTGACCATGCCCGAGGAGGGCACCGATGGGCATGCCACGCTGCTGCTCGCCAAGTACCTGGCCGAGCACGCGCGGGCTCGGCCAGGCGAGCCGATCCCGCTGGTGGCGCTCCAGGCACGCCTGGCCGAGCTGGCCACCGAGCACCGCGCACGCTGGCGCAAGGGAACCGAGGAGCCCGGCGCCGTCGCGGCACTGTGTCGGCTGGCTATCTACCGGCTGGAGGCGCTCGGGCTGGCACGGCGCGACGACGCCGGCGTGACCCCACTGCCGGGCCTCGCCCGCTTCGACTATGCGGAGCCTGCCATCCAGGACGACCTGGGTGAGGGAGTACCACCATGAGCGCCGACTATTGGAATGGCCAACACCGGGCCGGCGACGGTCAGCGCCCCAGCGGCCACTGGGAGAGGCGGGAGGACGGCGACGGGCTGCCGCTGCCGGGGCGGGACCGCTGGCAGCCGCTGCGTGCCGGCCTCGTCGACCTGTTCCTCTACGACGATGAGGAGTTCCGCTTCCGCGACGGCCACCTGCTGCTGCGCGGCAACAACGGCACGGGCAAGTCCAAGGTGCTCGCGCTCACCCTGCCGTTCCTGCTCGACGGCGAGCTGACGCCCCACCGGGTGGAACCGGACGCCGACCCCGCCAAGCGGATGGAGTGGAACCTCCTGCTCGGCGGCCGCTACCAGGAGCGGCTCGGCTACACCTGGCTGGAGTTCGGCCGCCTCACCAAGGAAGGCACCCCCGCGTACCTGACACTCGGCTGCGGCCTCAAGGCAGTGGCCGGCCGCGGCATCGCGGCCCGCTGGTTCTTCGTCACCAGCCAGCGGCCCGGCGCCGACCTCCTCCTGGTCAGCGCGGCAGGCACGGCGCTGGTTCGTGAGCGGCTCGTCGAGGCGCTCGCCGAGCACGGCCGTGTCTACGACGCCGCCGAGGCGTACCGGCGCGCGGTCGACGAGGCCCTCCTCCACTTGGGCCCCGACCGCTACGACGCGCTGGTGAACCTGCTCATCCAGCTCCGCCAGCCGCAGCTCTCCAAGCGGCCGGACGCGGGCAAGCTGTCGCACGCCCTGTCCCAGGCGCTGGCACCGGTCGACCAGGCCGTCCTGGCCGATGTCGCCGAGTCGTTCCACGACCTCGAGCAGCAGCGCGACGAGCTGCACGGCCTGGTGGGCACCCGGGCCCACATCGAGCGGTTCCTGGATCGCTACCGCCAGTACGCGCGCATCGCCTCCCGCCGGCAGGCGGCCGAGCTGCGCTCCGCCCAGGCCGGCTACGAAGCCACCAACCGCCAGGTCGCGATCGTCGGGGAGGAGCTCGCCGAGGCGCGTGCGGCGATGGCCGCCACCGAGGAGAAGCTGAGGCGGACCGAGCGCGACCTCGTCGCCGCACGCGCCGCAGCCCAGGAGCTGGCCAACCGCTCCGAGATCAAGGACCTGAGCCGTGCGGAGGAGCTGGCCCGGCTGGCCCGCGACGCGGCGGATCGTGCCCGGCGGGACATCGACGACGCCGAGCGGCTGCTCGCGCGCCGCCAGCAGGCGCACGACCACGCCGCCGTCGCCGCCGAGGCGAGCCGGCGGGCGGTGCTGGCGGCGGCCGAGGATGCGGCTGCCTCGGCGGCCGCGGCGGGCACAGCCCGCGAGCACGAGCTGCTGGTCGCCTCGCTCTCGCTTCCCGATGGCCCTAGCGACCCTCCCCAAGGCGTCGACGACGCGGTTCTCGCCCGCTCCGATAGCGCCGCGGCCTCACTGGCTGGCCGGCGCGAGGAGGCCGTAGGGCACGTGCGGTCGCTGGCGGAGCGCGCCGCCACGCTGGCAGGCCGCCTGGCCGACGAGCGCCGGCGGCTCGACGAGCTGGCCGCCGAACGCGACACGGCCGCCGAGGGCCGGCGAGCCGCCGAGGACGCGCTGGCAGCAACCGCCCAGGCGCTGGTCGACCAGTGGCGCGGCTACGCGGACGGGCTCGCCGAGGCCCGGCTTGCCGGCGGCGACGGCGTCATCGCCGCCCTGGCGGAGTGGACCGGCACGCTGGCCGGCGCCAACCCGGCCCGCGTGGCCCTCACCGTAGCCGGCGCCGCCGCCGGCAACCGCCTCGCCGAGGCACGCGCTCGGGTGCTGGCCGAGCTACAGGCCGCCAAGGAGGCCCTGGACGAGCTTGTCCAGCAGCGCGACCGGCTGGAACGCGGCGAGCACCAGCGGCCTCCACCTCCCTATACGCGGGCTGCCGGCGCGCGGGAGGACCGGGCCGGCGCGGCCCTGTGGCAGGTGACCGACTTCCGGGAGAGCGTCGGCGAGGGCGAGCGGGCCGGGCTGGAGGCCGCGCTGGAGGCGGCCGGTCTGCTGGACGCTTGGGTTGCCCCGGACGGCCGGCTGCTGGACCCCGGCACCCACGACGTGGTGGTGACCGCGGGCGCCCCGGCGACCCCGAACCTCGGCACCGTCCTCCAGGCGGCGGTCGACCGGGACGACCCGCGGGCCGCCGCCCTCAGCGACCCGACCGTGGCGGCGGTGCTTGCCGGCATCGGGCTCGGCCCAGGCGGCGCGGGGACATGGGTGGACCCGGCCGGCAGCTGGCGCATGGGCGTCGCCGAAGGCACCTGGGCCAAGCCGGTGGCCCGGTTCATCGGCCGGGGCGCCCGGGAGGCCGCGCGCCGTCGGCGTCTGGCCGAGCTGGCCCCGGAGGTCGCCGAGGCCGAGGCGGCGGTCGGCGCGGCCGACCAGTCCCTCGAGGTGGTGGAGGCGCGCCAGCGCTCCCTGGAAGCCGAGCTGGCCCGCGTCCCTGACGACCAGCCCCTACGCGACGCCCAGACCGCCGCCTCGCGCGCCGTCACGGACCTGCGGCAGTGCCAGGAGCGCGTCGATGCCCAGGAGCCGGTGGTGGCCCAGGCCGCCAGCGCCGCGGCCAGCGCAGGAGAGGATCGCGATCAGGCCGCCGCCGACCTGGCGCTGCCCACGGGGCTGGAGGCCCTCCAGCAGGTGCGCGAAGCCCTGGGCGCCTACCGTACCGCGGTCGCGCGCCTCTGGCCGGAGGTCCGCGGCCACACCGACCGGCTCGGCGGCCGCCGCGCCGCGGAGGCGGAGCTGCGCGACGCCCAGGAGGCGGTGCGGCGGCGGGCGGAGGAGGCGCGCGCCACCGACAACCAGGCGCACGCCGCCGAGCGCAGACGGGACGAGGTCCGCGCGCAGCTCGGCGCGACCGTCGCCGAGCTGGGCGCCAGACTGGAGGCGACCAGGGCGGAGGTCGTGCGCCTCGATGGTGAGGTCCAGCGTCTCGGTGACGCACGCCTCAACCTCACCGGCCGGGTCGCCAACGCGGCCGGCCGTCAACAGGAACTCGCCGCCAACCTCGAACGGGACACCGAGCGGCGGTCGCGGGCGACCACGGCCTTTCAGCGGTTCGCCGCCACCGGTCTGCTGGCGACGGCCCAGCCCGAGCTGGACCTGCCCGACCCGGCGGTCCCCTGGTCGCCCGACCCGGCGGTGCGGCTGGCCCGGCGGGTGGAGCAGGCCCTTGCCGAGGTCGAGTCCGGCGATCCAGCGTGGGAGCGGGTCCAGCGGGAGCTCACCCATGGCTTCAAGGAGCTCGCGGACGCGCTCAGCCGCTACGGCCACGAGGCCACCGCCGACCTCGTCGAGGACCGCTACGTGGTCGCCGTCACCTTCCAGGGCCAGCGCCGCACCCCGGACGAGCTGGTCGCCGTGCTCGCCGAAGAGGTCGACCACCGCGAGCGGGTGCTCAGCGCCAAGGAGCGGGAGTTGCTCGAGGAGCACCTCGTCAATGAGGTCGCCAGCCACCTGCAGGAGCTGATCGCCGACGCCGAGGACCAGGTCGGCCAGATGAACGCCGAGCTGGCGGAGCGGCCCACCAGCACCGGCATGCGGCTGCGCTTGCGCTGGGAGCCGCTGCCCGACGGTCCGTCAGGGCTCGCCGAGGCACGCCGGCGGCTGCTGCGGCAGGCAAGCGACGCCTGGTCCGTGGAGGACCGCGCTGCGGTGAGCGCATTCCTGCAAGAGCAGATCGCAGCTGAACGTACCCGTGACGACAACGGCACCTGGCTCGAGCGCCTGACCGCCGCGCTGGACTACCGGGCATGGCACCGCTTCACCATCGAGCGCTGGCAGGACGGCCGCTGGCGCTCCGCCGCCGCCCCCGCCTCCAGCGGCGAGCGGGTCCTCACCGTGACCCTGCCACTCTTCGCGGCAGCGTCGGCGCACTACCGGTCGGCGCAGCCGGCCGCCCCACGCCTGGTCCTACTCGACGAGGCGTTCGCCGGCGTCGACGACGACGCCCGCGCCAAGTGCATGGGGCTGCTGGCCACCTTCGACCTGGACTTCGTGATGACCAGCGAGCGGGAATGGGGCTGCTATCCGACCGTCCCCGGCCTTGCCATCCACCAGCTCAGCCGGCGGGAGGGCATCGACGCGGTCCACGTCACCCGCTGGGAGTGGGACGGTCGCGCCAGGCTCCGTGTGGAGCCGCCAGCGAGGCCGGTAACGGCGCCACCCGAGGACGGCAACGGCCAGCGGCCCTCGCCGGAACCGCTGTGGTAGGTGGCCGGTGAGCGCGGTGCGGCGGCCGGGCCAGCCGGCGGAGGTGGACCTCGCACGGCTCCAGCGGCTGCTCGGCAGCGAGGAGTTTCGCTGGCTGGTCGAACGCGGTCGGGCGCGGCTCCAGCGAGGGCTGCCGCTCGACGGGACTGTGACCCTGCAGGGCGCGACCGGGGAGCAGCGGCGTGCGGTTGCCCGTCTCCTGGGCCATCCCGTCGGGAAGGGTGCCTCGCTGAGCGTCTTCCTACCCGCGGTCGAGTCCGTGCTGCGCGGCGCAGGCCTCGCCCCCGACCTTCGCGCCGCCGTCGAGGCACTCGCCGGTCCGGTCACCGACCGCGCCGCCGAACGATCCGCTTCCGAGCGGCACTGGTCCGCCGTGCTCGCCGTCGCCGACCAGGCGGCCCAGCGCCGACCCGCCCTGACCCCGTGGGTGGAGTGGCTGCGCAGCACCGGCCTACTGCGGCGGCTCGCGGGTGGAGCTCCGGAGCGGGCACAGGAGCTGGTCGAGCGGGCGGTCGCGGTGCTGGACCTCCTGCCGGCGCGCGGGCAGCCACTCTCTGTCCTGGCGGCCTCCGGTTCTGGCGACGGGCACCTGCTGGACGCCGACCAGCCGCTGGCGACCCTGGTCCTGCGAGCGGCTGGCCTCATCGGTGGAGTCCCACCAGGAGACGGCGCCGAGTGGCGCAGGACCGTATGGGCATCGGTCGGCGTCCTGGCCGGGGAGCTGACCAACCCGGTGCTCACCCTGAACCTGCCGGGCGACCCGCGGACGGTCACGGGACGGGCGCTGGCGCTGTGGACGGAGGCAGGCCAGCCGGTGCACCTGACGGCACGGCAGCTCCTACGCGACCCGCCAGACCTGTCCACCCTGCAGGGACGCGACGTGTTCGTGTGCGAGAACCCCAGCGTGGTGGTCGAGGCCGCCAACCGGCTCGGCACCTCCAGCGCCTCGCTGATCTGCGCCAACACCCATCCGGGGGCCGCCGCCACCGTGCTCCTGCGCCAGCTCGGCGTAAGCGGCGCATGGCTCCGCTACCACGGCGACTTCGACTGGCCTGGGATCACCATCGCCAACGGCATCACGGCCCGGTTCGGCGCGCTCCCCTGGCGCCTGGACGCCAGCGCCTACCGGTCGGCGGCCGCCGAGGACGGCCCACCCCTGCGCGGCCGGCCCGTCACGGCCACTTGGGACCCCACCCTGACCCAGGCCATGCTGGAGTTAGGCGTCAAGGTCGAGGAGGAGCGAGTCCTCGACGACCTGCTCGCCGACCTCAAGGTCTCTTCGGAGCAGGCTGGCGCCTCCTCATAGCATCTACGCATTACCCGGCGTCCCCCCGCCGGTTGTGTCGCGTCCGTCGGCGGCGCGGGGGCTTTCGGCCGTCCTTGACACGCTGGGGAACGGCCCCGGCGTAGCCGATGACTGGTGATCAGATCAGCGAGCCGGTCAGGCGAGCTTGGGCGAATGAAGGCGGGTGATCGCCATCTTCGCCTCCCTCATTGCCTGGTGGTTGTTCACCGCCGATGGGGCCATGGCACGCCACGTGTCCTCTGGAGGCACAGACCAGGTTGTCCAGCATCACGCGATCATCCGACGTCGTTCGAGATGACCACCCCGACTAATGCCTCGGATCGGACGCTGGTGATCGATTGGAAGCGCACCATCGAGGTGGCGAAGCACGCGTCGGCGGCGCAGCCGCTCAGGCGCCAGGGAAGGATGAGCCATGGCCAACGGCACTATTGAGCGGAAGTGCATGAAGGGTCACAAGAAGGGCAAGGAGAGCTGCTCGTCCCGGTGCGTGCGCTGGTATCCGCGCATTCCACGCGCCACCACCGACGGCCACAGCAGGCGGAGGTTCGACTACCTCGGCGGCTACCCCACCAAGGCCGCGGCGCGATCAGCACTCGACCAGGCGCTCGGGCGCCATGGCGACGTCGCCCTCGACAAGCCAAGTAAGGCAAACACCGTCGTTGGTAAGACGGCACACCCCACGCTCAACGACCTGCTGGACCACTGGCTCACTCACCTCCGAACCAACAAGGCAGTCCGGCTGCGAACCATTGGCCGCTACCGCCAACTGCTCGAGCATCACCTGCGTCCCTACCTCGGCACCCTCCCCGTGAGCGCGCTCTCCGCCCTGCAGATCCAGCGCCTGTACGACCACCTAGCCAGGGACGGCCGCAAGGACGGCAAGCCGGGCGGGCTTGGTCCCCGCACCATCCGGCAGGTGCACCTCTGCCTACACCAAGCGCTCGGCTACGCCATGAAATGGCACGACCTACCGGCCAACCCAGCCGCCGACGCCGAACCCCCCCGCCGTTGCCCCCCACACGCCGGCGGCCCTCACCCCCGAGCAGGTCGGCGCCCTGCTCGTCGCCACCCGCCATGAACGGCGGCCATGGCTGCGCATCTTCACCATCCTGGCGGCGGCGACCGGCGCCCGCACCGGCGAGCTGTGCGGCCTGGAATGGCACGACTTGGACCTCAACGCCGGTACCCTGCGGTTCCGCCAGGCCCTGTCCAGTATCGACCAGCAGCTAGCGACCGGCCGGCCGCGCCCCGACGGCCGGCGTGGCAAGCTGCTCATCGTCGGTCCCCTCAAGACGCCCGCCAGCCAGGCCGTCTTGAGCCTGCCCGCCTTCGCGGTGGACGCCCTGCGCGACTACCAGCAGCTGGAAGCCGAGCGCCTCCGCACGCCCTTGCCGCTGCTGCTGGTCCAGCCCGGCCAGGATCCGCAGCCGGTCGAGCTCGACCTGTTGTTGCGCACCGGGCGGGACACCCCGGTGCGGCCGGAGCATGCCAGCCGGGCGTTCCGGGCCTTCGCCCTAGACGTCGGGCTCCAGGCGCATCCCCACCTGCTGCGCCACTCGCTGGCCTCGGCGATGGCGGCGGCCAAGGAACCCGCCAGCGTAATCGCCGGGCAGCTGCGCCATGCCGACGGCGGCACGCTGGCCAGTAGAACCTACATCCATCAGCTTCCCCAGACCCCACCCCGCCTGGCCAGACTCATCGAGGACCTCTACGGCCACCAGCAAGGCAGGCTCGGTCAGGCGATAGAAAACTGATAGAAATCTGATCGAAACTGGCCGAACAACGACCGCCCTTGTATCTTACAGGGCTGTATTTCTGCAGGCTAGATGCGTGGCAGGGACAGGATTCGAACCTGTGTAGGCAATGCCGGCGATTTTACAGGCAGCGCCGGCTCCCCGCGGGTCCCCTGCCATCCCCGCTATGTCCCGACCATCGCCCATGACGTGCGCGAACGGCCTGCCGACAGTTTCAGCCGTTCCTTGGCGTCCCCACCCGTTCTGCCCCGTCTCGCGCGGCTTGGCGTCGGGCGGAGGGAAGCTGGAGGGAACTCCGGACCACCAGCCGCAACCACACCGCCCAGCGCCAAGTCGCTATCAAGGCCACGCCCCGCGTGCCCAGCGGACAGGGCTGCGCCCTTCATGGCGATTGACGGACAGCGCCACGACAGCGGACGGAGCATGGGTGAGTCCGTTCGGTACGACCGGCGCTCCCATTGGTTGCCCGATCCCGCCTCCTCGGCAAGGATGGGACCGTGGCGAATGAACATGTGGTCGGCTACGACGGGATGTGGGCGAAGCCCGAGGATGACCCGCGTGCGGGAGGAAGCCCTGTCGG
>Ga0126313_10001516_pt1 | contig 12341 bp, 11 predicted proteins | sample Plot105A_FD_89954 | JGI IMG/M metagenome (GOLD analysis project Ga0126313, IMG submission 89954) | Serpentine soil microbial communities from UC McLaughlin Reserve, CA, USA - Plot105A | ecosystem: Environmental > Terrestrial > Soil > Grasslands | place: USA: UC McLaughlin Reserve, Lake County...
CGCGCCGGCCGGGCCCCGAAGCCGAAATATGTCTCGTAGAAGCGGCGCGAGCGCTCCTGGTCGCTAACGGGAATCGCGAGGTGGTCCATCGCAGGTAAACGCTAGGCGACGCGGCCACGGCCTCGAGCGTGAAGCGCGGAGCGTCGCAATGCGCGATTTGCAGTGGCCGGCGGCACATGACGCTCGCTATCGCGTTGCCTCGAAACAGCAGTCGGTGCAAGACCGCCCCGGCGGGCGCGCAGCGCTGCTGGGTGAGCCGCCGACGCCGACCCACACCGGCAGCGGATCCTGCACGCACGAGGCACGATCTCTGCGTCCATAAGCGCCGGGTGATAGCGCCCCGACCAAGTGATCCGGTCCTGCTCGCGCAGGCGCACCAGCAGCTCGAGCTTCTCGGCGAACAGCTCGTCGTATTCGTTGATCGGCGTGCCAAAGAGCGCGAACGGCTCGGCGAACGCGCTACGGCCCGCGATGATCCCGGCCCGTCCGTGGCTGATCAGGTCGAGCTGCGTGAACTACGCGTAGACGCGGACGGGATCAACGGCGCTCAGTACCGTGACGCCGCTTGCCAGTCAAATCCGCTCGCTCTGGCCGGCGATCGCAGCGAGCACGACGGCCGGCGAGGCGACGGCGAACTTGCGGCCGTGGATGCTCGCCGAGGACGAACACGTCGAGGCCCAGCTCGTCGGCGGCGCGCGCGTAGGCGAGCGTCGCGTCGAGCCGGTCGAGCGCCGCGACCGGCCGACCCGTGTGCGGCTCGGCCGTGAGGTCGCTGAGGGACATGATGCCGAGTTCCATGCGACGTCAGGAGACGCGGACGGCGAGCTTGCCCTGGGTGTGCTGGCCGGAGAGCGCGGCGAGCGCCTCGGGCGCCTGCGCGAGCTCGTAGGCGGCCTGGAGGTGGACGCGCAGGGTGCCGTCGGCGAGCAGCGCGCCGAGGCGCTGGAGGTTCTCGGGCGTCGGCGCGGCCATGACGTTGGTGCGGCCTGGCCCGTCGCCGGCGGCGCCCGTCGAGGACGCGACTCGCGCTTCGGGCTTGAGCGCCGCGTCGTAGGCGCCGGGCGCGTAGTTGACCAGGTCGATCAGCGCGTCGACGCCGTCGGGGGCGATGTCGCGCACGGCAGCGGCGACGTCGCCGTCGCGCGAGACCACGTCGCTGACTCCGAGTTCGCGCAGGAAGCTCTCGTCCTCGGGAAGGGCCGGGGCGAGGATGCGAGCGCCGGCGCGCGCGGCGAGCTGGACGGCCAGGCTGCCGACGCCGCCGGTGGCGCCGGCCACGAGCAGCACGTGGTCTTCGGCGAGCTCGAGCGCGTCGACGAGGGTCATGGCGGTGATGCCGGCCAGCGGCGCCGCACCCGCGACCGCCAGGTCGATGCCGTCGGGCACGGGCGAGATCGACAGGTCCTCGGTGACGGTGATCAGTTCGGCCCAGGCGCCGTCGTGCGCCTTGGGGTGGGCGTGCAGCACGAAACCGAAGACGTGGTCGCCGGGCCGATAGCCGCTCACGGCGGTCCCGACGCGCTCGACCACGCCGGCGTAGTCGCGCCCGAGGGTGACGGGGTAGTCGTACTCGACGCCCATCTGGGCGAGCATCCCGGCGGCAATCGAGTTGTCGACCGGGTTGACGGACGAGGCCTGGACGCGCACGAGCACCTCGTTGTCGGCCGGCGTGGGCTCGGGCAGGTCCTCGCGCAGGGCGGGCTGGGTCTCGGAAGTGTCAAGGGTGACCGCTTGCATGGTGTCTCCAATCGGATCGCCGTGATCGTAGATAATGTAGCATCCTCAACGATATCTGTTGCTATATTATCTGTATCGCAAACACAGGGACCTTGGATGACCGCACCGACCGACGACACCACGACCATCCCGCCCGGCATCATCGACGAGCATCGCTCGACCCCCGGCCTGCTACTGGCGCTGCTCGGCCAGGAGGCGATGTACCGGTTGCGTGCCGCCCACACTGCGCAAAACCTCAAGCCGCGGCAGTTCCAGATCCTCGGGCTGCTGCACGACCACGGCGGGCTCGCGCAGCGCGAGCTGATCCGGGAGATGGGCGTGGCTCCGAGCATCCTCGTCACCCTGCTGAACCCGCTGGAAGCCGACGGACTGGTGACCCGCGAGCGCGACACCGACGACCGCCGCCGCCACCTCGTCACCCTCACGAAAGCCGGCGAGAAGCACCTCGCCAGCGCCTCGCGCGCCCAGAAGGAGACGGAGGACGCGCTGTTCGCTTCGCTCGACGAGAACCAGCGCGAGCAGCTGCGGAGCGTGCTGATCGCGCTGCGCGACGGACTCGGCGCCAACCCCGAGAGCGCCTGCACCACCGAGGAGGCCGCACGATGAACCTCACCGTCTTCGGCGCCACCGGCGGCGTCGGCCGCGAGGTCGTCACCCAGGCCCTCGATCGCGGCGACCACGTCACCGCCTACGTCCGCAACCCGCGAAGCTGGACCTCACTCACCCCAACCTCAGCGTGACCGGCGGCGAGCTCACCGACGCCGACGCGGTCCAGCGCGCTGTCCACGGCGCCGACGCCGTCATCAGCGCGCTCGGCCCGTCACTGGACCGCAAGGCCACCGGGATGCCGCTCGTCGACGGCACCCGCACCATCGTCGACGCGATGGGCGCCGAAGGTGTCGAGCGCTACATCGGCATGGCCACCCCGAGCCTCCGCGACCCACGCGACACCGGCAGCCTCCTCGGCCGGATCGTCCCGTTCATGGGCCGCACGTTCCTCCCGCGCGCCTACCGCGAGCTGCTCGAAATGTCCCGACACGTCACCGACAGCCCGCTGAGCTGGACGATCGCACGCTTCACCCGACCCACCGACGCCTCCCGCACCGGCACGGTCCGCGCCGGCTTCCTCGGCCGCTACCGCATCGCCGCAGGCATCACGCGAGCCGACATCGCCGGCTTCCTCCTCGACCAGACCACCGGCGGCCGCTTCCACCGTGCCGCCCCCGCGATCAGCAACTGACGGCACTATCGCGCCTGCCTGACAGGAAAAGTTCGCTCAGGCTGCGGCGGCGCCCTCCTGGAGCGTTACGTGGTGTCCGAGGCGTTCGAGCTGGGCGAGGAGGCGTTTGGTCTGGCGTTCGGGGTCGCGGTTGGTGAAGTAGTCGCCGCCGAGGTCGCGGTAGGTCTCGCCGGTGGAGAGCATGTGCCAGATCGCGCAGATCATCGTGTGCTTGACGGCCCCGAGCGCTCGCTTGTGGGCGCGCCGAGGCTTGAGCCGCCGGTATTGGGCTTCGAGGTAGTGGCGCTTGACGCGGATGGCGGCGATGGCGGCCTGCTCGAGCGCGAAGTCCAGCCACTTGGATCCGTCGCGCGTCTTGCCGGAGCGGCGCTTGCCGGCCGACTTGTCGTTGCCCGGACAGCGCCCGGCCCATGAGGCCAGGTGCCGCGCGGTCGCAAAGCACGACATGTCGGCGCCGATCTCGCCGATGATGCATTCGGCGCCGCGGTGCTGGATGCCGAGGACCGTGCACGGCGGCTCAACCGCCGGCGCGGAAGGGCGAATCTGCTGCTCGATCATCTGTGTGAGCTGTTCGATCTGCTTATCAAGGAAGTCGATGTGGCGCAGGATCGCGCCGATCCAGAGCCGGTGATGGGCGTCGAAGTGGCCGGCGAGCGCTTCGCGCAGGGCGGGGGTCTTCTTGCGCATCTGCCGCCGCGCGAGCTCGGCGAGAACGTTCGGGTCGGTCTCACCGGCGACCAGCGCGTCGAGCATGTCGCGCCCGGACTTGCCAAGGATGTCCGCGGCGACGGTGTCGAGCTTGATGCCGGCGTCCTGGAGCGCCTTGTGCAGCCGGTTGACCTCGCGCGCGCGCTCCTGGATCTGCGTCTTGCGATAACGGGTGAGGTTGCGCAGCCGGCGGATCGGCTTGGGCGCCACGAAGTTGGCCTTCAGCAGTCCGGCTTCGGCGAGCTGACACAGCCACACGGCGTCGGAAACATCGCTCTTGCGGCCCGCGAACCTGCTTGACGTGCCGCGCGTTGACCAACATGCAGTCAAACTCATCTCCCAGGATCGCCCACGGCGCCTGCCAATAGACGCCGGTGGCCTCCATCACCACCTCGGTGACGCCGTGGCCGGCCAGCCAGTCGCGGAGATCCAGCAGGCCGCGCACGGTGGCCGCAAACTCGGCGACGTACTGCTCGCGCCGGCCGCGCACGCCGGGCACGCGCGCGCACGCGGTCACCTGCGCCTCGTGGACGTCCAGCGCCGCCGGACGCTCGACAATCGTCTCCATCTCGCCCCCTCGGGTCGCTCAACCGCGCCCAGCGGCCTCGAGAACAAACGAATCTGACAGACGTGCTCACAGCACACTCCCGAGCTCCGGGGAGACCCCGCACGCCAGACTCAAAACGGGCTTTCAGGCGCCAAGGCAAACAGATCGGCGTCACGGGCGACGCCCGCATCATCCACCCCCTTTCAAGACCCCGGAGCGAGCGCGACAGCGCTCAGAGAACTCAACGCGGGAGTCCCGTGACGGCTGGCAGCTAGCGTCGCCGTGCGGCTGGCTCGAGCGCCGGGTTGGCTAACGAATTGTCGGCCGGATTGATCGTGATGCCCGGCGCGACGATCTCGTCGATGCGGTCCAGCACCGCGTCGTCGAGCACGACGTCGGCCGCGGCGAGCTGGCTCTCGAGCTGCTCCATCGTCCGCGGCCCGATGAGCGCCGCGGTGATGGCAGGGTGGCTCAGCACGAACGCGATCGCAAGCTGGATGAGCGTGAGCCCCGACTCGTTGGCGAGCTGGGCGAGCTCCTCGACGGCGTCGAGCTTGCGCTGGTTGTACGGGTTCGCGAGGTCGAAGCGCTCGGGGAGCCGGCCGGCGCGTGACGACGACTGCTGGCCCGTTTCCTTGTGCCAGCGGCCCGACAGCCAGCCGCCGGTCGGGGGGCTGTAGGACATGACGCCGATGCCGTGGCGCAGGCAGGTGGGGAGGACGTCGGCCTCGGCGGCGCGCACGAGCATCGAGTAGGGCGGCTGCTCGGTAACGAAGCGCTGAAGCCCGCGCTCGCGTGCGGCCGTCTGCGCCTCGACGATCTGCGAGGCCGGGAACGTGGAGTGGCCGATGTAGCGCACCTTGCCGGCGTGCACGAGGTCGGTCAGCGCGCCAAGCGTCTCCTCGATGTCGGACGACGGGTCGGGGCGGTGGACCTGGTAGAGGTCGATCCAGTCGGTGCCCAGTCGCCGCAGCGAGTCCTCGACCGCGCGCATGATCCAGCGACGCGAGTTGCCCTGCTGGTTCGGGTCGTCGCCCATCGCGTTGTGAAATTTGGTGGCGAGGAAGACGTTGTCGCGCCGCCCTCTGGCCAGCGCCTTGCCGACGATCTCCTCGGACTCGCCGGCGCCGTAGACATCGGCGGTATCGACGAAGTTGATACCGGCCTCGAGCGCGGCCTGGACGATCCGGCTCGACTCCTCGTGGTCAGGATTGCCCCACGACCCGAACATCATCGCGCCGAGGCAGAACTTGCTCACCGATACGCCGGTGCGACCAAGTTGGCGGTGCTCCACGCTCCCTTCCTGCCCGGGTCGGGCTATCGCTATCGCCTGCTTCCGACACTACCGCTCGTGCCTCGATCCGACAGCGGTTGGCTAGCCGCCCACGCCTGCGCGGCCGCTGTCACGGGGCCGCCCCCTTACCGCCAGGCCCGGCCAACGACTGGGTCCGCAGCGGGGCGCGTCGTTGAAGCCGCGCTGCGCGCAGCCCCCTGCCGGTCACCGTCACGGGCTCCCTGACACCGTCGCGGACGGTTGTGTTAGGTGCACGGGGGTACACTCTTGGTTGGAGCGCCTTCGCTCGCCGCCTCGGCTCGTTTCCGCAACGAAGTTGCGGGGCGCCGCGTCGCCCGACCGCGTGACCCCAAACAGGAACGAGTATGCGCGTTGAGCAGCGAACACGGCTGGCTGGAAGTGATGGAGGTGCGTGAAGACGGGAGAGTTCGCGTGCGCCTGCGCGGAGAGCTCGACCTGGCCGGCGCACCGGTGGTGGCCGAGTGCCTGCGGAGCCTTCGCGCGCGCCGCGAGACGGTCCTGCTCGATCTCGACGAGCTCGACTTCATTGACATGAGCGGCTTGCGGGTTCTGTTGAGGGCTGCCGAGGACGCCTCCCGCGATGGGTGGACGCTCACGGTCACGCGGGGCTCGCCCGCGGTGCGCCGGCTCCGTTCGCTCGTGCACGTCGATGGACAACCGTCGCTGGACGGGAGCTCGACATGAACGCGCTCGATACGACGCTGGCGCGCACGGCTATCTCCGTCGGCACCGCTCGGCGGCTCGTGAACGAGCACACGAGCACGCTCGGCCCCCCGCAGCGCGACGATGCCGCGCTCATGGTCTCTGAGTTGGTCACGAACGCATTGGTGCACGGCATCGGAACGATCTCGCTGCGGATGGACGTCGAAACACACGCTGTGCGCGTCGAGGTATCCGACGAGGGCAACGTGGCGCTCGCGCCCAGCCCCACGCCCGGCGCGCACGGCGGCTGGGGGCTGCGGATCGTCGACCAGCTCGCCGATGACTGGGGAGTTCTCGACGGCAGCACGAAGGTCTGGTTCCTGATCGGCCAGCCGCAAGCAGAACACTGACCGAGCGCGCACGAGCCGCAGCGCCACGATCGGAGCCGCGCCGCACGCTTCCTACTGATGCTCGCGGGCCCCTCCGCTCGCGCTGCCGCACCGGATGCACCCGACGGCGGCAACGACGACCTGGCCACATGCGCTTCCGCATGCGCCTGCCGGAAGCAGCCCGGCGACACAGGCCCACGAGTGTCGCTATGCGCGAAGCGGAGCTGTCTTCGGGGCTACGCCCGAGGGCGCCTGCTGCGGACGACGGATGAAAGTCAAGGGGTTGGCGTTGAAGTGGCGGTGGCTGTGGCGGCGCGGTTTGCTCTCGATCGGCCGCAGGCCGACGTGGTCGCCGTCGAGCGGGGCCGTGCCCGGTGGGTCAAGCGGCCGGTTCGCGCCCGTCGTTCAGGGGTGTCGGCGGTCACGTGGGCATGCCTGGCTGGCGCCGCTTGACCCACGGCGCGCGGCTGCGCTAGACCTTGTCGCGGGCGCGGGTGACGACGAGCTAAAGCGCAGGGTCTGGGACTGATGCCTTGCCGCGCTGCTTGCCGCTCTGACGGCCTTTTGATGCGCGTCCCGGTGTCGCGCTCGCGCCCGCCTTGTTCGCTTGCGTGGCGTGGTAGTCGCGCACGGTCCGCTGGTAGGCGATCTCGGCCTGTTGCGCGAGCTCGCGCTCGGCCTCGCGGACGGCGTCGTTGGCGTGCCAGATCCCGGCGGCCTGCGGCGCCTGGCGCGGCTGGCCGGCGGTGAGCTCGAGGCGCCGCAGCTTCTTTTGGTCAGCGACGGCTGCGCGTAGGCGTAGTCCTGTTGGCGCGTGAGCAAACACCAGAACAGGCAGGCGAGCTTGCGCGCGGCGGCGACGACCGCGACGGAGTGCCCGCGGCGCGCGCGCACGCGCTCATAGAACGCGTGCAGCGGCCCGGGTTGGCGGACCGCCGTCCAGCACGCCTCGACCAGTGCGTGGCGTGCGCGGACCGAGCCCTGCTTGGAGATGTGGCCGTGGGTCGCCGGGCCGGGCCCGGACTGGCGCACGCGCGGATCGAGCCCGAGGTAGCCGACGAGCTTGCGTGGGCTCTGGAAGCGGCCGATGTCGCCGATCGCGGCGAGGAAGCTCGCGGCGACGATCACGTTGACGCCGGGCACGCTCATCAGCCGCCGGATCTCGGGCGAGGAAAGCGCGGCTTGCGCGATCGACCGCTCGACCGCGGCGATCTCTGTGTCTAGGAACTCGAGCTGGCGCATGCAGCCGTCGACCGTCTCGCGCTCCTCGAGCGCCAGCTCCAGGCCGGCGAGCCAGCGGCGGCCCTTGACGCCGAACAGGTCTGAGACCGGCGGGCGGCCAACCAGCTGGCGCATCAACACCGCGTGAATCTCGTTCTTGGTGCGCGAGCGCGCCCTGACCAGCTGGCCGCGGCGCGACAGCCGCCGGCGCATCACCCAGGTCGCGCGGTCGGGCATCCAGACCGCGTCGAGCGACCCCGCCGCGAGTAGCCTCGCGAGCGTGCGGGCGTCGAGTCGGTCGGTCTTCGCACGGGCCTGGCGGATCCCCGTGTCCGACGGGCTCACGACGAGGACCTGCGCGACGTGCGGCTCGATGATCCGCGCGATCTCCCACGCGTTGCCCGTCACCTCGAGCGCGACTCGGTGATCGGGCCCCAGACTGCCCGCGAACAGTTCGATCCGCTCCGGCGTCGTCGCGATCCGCCCGCAAGAGCGGAGCTCACCGTCCTCGACGATCGCGACCTCGCAGAAATCCAAGTGCACGTCCAACGCGACCGACCTCACCACCGCCTCCTTCACTCGGCTCGACACGTGGGAGACGCGGTGGGCAACGACACCGACCGATCCGCGCTCGAGGCGCAACCGGACAAGTCGCAGCGGCGGCCACCGAAAAGCCCGGGCTCAAACGCCCATCGTCCAAGAACCGGCCTGCCCAGCATGCGTTCTCCCAGAAGCCCCTGTCCCGGTCACTCGACCCTAACCCCGGGCCGGAACCAGAACAACAGCCTCAAGCGCCATTTTCATGCCCCGAGCAGCGCGAGCGCAGGTCCAGACTGCCGCCTCGTTTACGAAGGCAGCGGTGTCAGGCCTCTCGCTCGGCGGCCCGACCGCCACTGAGTTATAAGAACGGAGCAGCTAGCGGGACGACAGTTCTGAAACCGCCTTGAGCGGCGGCGCCGACCGGCTCGGACGGCGTCCGCTTCCACATCAACGGCGTCAAGCACCAGCGACACCCGATTCCACCGCGCCGCGCGCGCGATCAGCAACTGACGGCGCCTGGCGCGACGACCGCGCGGCCAGCGTCGATCTGACCAACGCGGACGAGGCCCGCGAGCGGGGGCGCCAGCACGGGATTGTGAACGGCCGGGATCGAAAGACCGGTTCCCGGCGGGGGCCGGGTCCGGGAGCGCGCGCGTCAACGCCGAACACGCTCGCGTATTTGGCCGCCGTGCTGCGTTGACGGCGATATCCGCCGTCAACGCTGCACACGGGGCATTTTTCGGGACGCCGTGCTGCGTTGACCGGGCGCCGCGAGTCCGCCGCCCCGATTCGACCAGTTGCCCAGTCGCCGCTGTAGCGATCACCGCGAACGGTCCGAGGAGCCGTGACGGATCAAGACCGAGCTGGTTGATAGCGAGCCGCTGGCGGGAGCTAGTTCCCGCGCGGAGTTGGGTAGCCGCTCGACGCACCCGCCGGCAGGGATCGCGCCAGCGCGGGGTGCTTCGGAGCGCTCCTTTCGGACTCCGACCGAGCGAGGTACGGCCGCGCGAATGTCTGACTCGCCGCCGGCGTTCGCTGCTTCGCCGCGTGGGGCGTCGTGCTCGCGCAGCTCTCCTGAGCACGACGCCCCGGTGGCGGGACTGCGGCCGACCGCCGGGTCGGAGAGCGACGCGTGGCGGATCGCACCGTCGGGGTCGCGCGGTGTCGGCCAGCACCGGGCGGCGGACGTTGCGCAGCGCGGGCTCGGTCCCGAACCGGGCGCGGTGGCTCCAGTAAGAGCCGGTGCTGACCGCAACGACCTGCGCGCCGGCCGCGACCAACTCGTCGTCGAGCTCGGCGAGTCGTCCGGACCGCCTTCTGAGACCGTCGCCGGCATCCATGCCGGACGTAACCGCTTCCCGCTACAACGGCGGCGCTTCGGTGGCCCTCCTACTCGGGGATGAGCCAGACCGCCGCGAGCGGCGGCACCGTCAGCTCCGCGGAGTGGTACTGGTTCATCCACGGCACGTCCTCGGCCTCGACGCCGCCGAGGTTGCCCTGGTCGGAGCCGCCGTAGTACGAGGAGTCGGTGTTGACCACCTCGATCCAGCGGCCGGGCACCGGCAGCCCGAGCCGGTAGCCGTGGCGCGGCACCGGCGTCAGGTTCGCGAGGAAGACGAGCGGCCGGCGCGCGTCGTGGCCGATCCGCGCGAAGGCGAACACGCTGTTCTCCGCGTCGTTCGGCTCCAGCCACCAGAACGCGGTGTGGTCGTGGTCGCGCTCCCACAGCGCCGGGGTCTCGCGGTAGGCGCGGTTGAGGTCGCGCACGAGCGCCTGCACGCCGGAGTGGCCGGGGTTCTCGAGCAGGTGCCAGTCGAGCGAGCGCTCCTCGGACCACTCCTGCTCCTGCGCGATCTCGTTGCCCATGAACAGCAGCTTCTTGCCGGGATGCGCCCACATGAACGCGTACAGCGCGCGCAGGTTCGCCAGCTGTTGCCAGCGATCGCCCGGCATCTTCGACAGCATCGAGCCCTTGCCGTGCACGACCTCGTCGTGCGACAGCGGCAGGATGAAGTTCTCCGTGAACGCGTAGACGAGCGAGAAGGTCAGCTCGTGGTGGTGCCAGCGGCGGTGGATCGGCTCGTGCTCGAAGTACGCGAGCGTGTCGTGCATCCAGCCCATGTTCCACTTGAAGCCGAACCCGAGCCCGCCCAGGTACGTCGGGCGCGAGACGCCCGGCCACGCAGTGGACTCCTCCGCGGCGGAGATGACCCCGGGCTCGTGGGCATGGACGACCTCGTTGTACTCCTTGAGGAAGGAGACGGCGTCGAGGTCCTCGTTGCCGCCGTACTCGTTCGGCACCCACTGGCCCTCCTCGCGCGAGTAATCGAGGTAGAGCATCGATGCCACGGCGTCGACCCGGATCCCGTCGGCGTGGAACTCGCGCAGCCAGTAGAGCGCGTTGGCGAGCAGGAAGTTGCGCACCTCGTTGCGCCCGTAGTTGAAGACGAGCGTGCCCCAGTCGGGATGCGCGCCGCGGCGCGGGTCCTCGTGCTCGTAGAGCGCGGTGCCGTCGAAGCGCGCGAGCGCGAAGTCGTCGCGCGGGAAGTGCGCCGGCACCCAGTCGAGGATCACGCCGAGCCCGTTGGCGTGCAGCCGGTCGACGAACGTGCGGAAGTCGTCGGGCGAGCCGTAGCGCGGCGTCGCGGCGAAGTAGCCGGTGACCTGGTAGCCCCAGGAGCCGGCGAACGGGTGCGCCATCACGGGCAGCAGCTCGATGTGGGTGAAGCCCATGTCGCGCGCGTAGGCGCTCAGCTCGTCGGCGAGCTCGACGTACGTGAGCGAGCGGTTGCCCTCGAGCGGGTTCAGCCGCCACGAGCCCAGGTGCACCTCGTAGATCGAGATCGGCCGCTCGAGCTGCGAGGTCTCGCGCCGCGCGGCGAGCCACTCGGCGTCCGTCCAGGCGTGCCGGCTCTCGAACACCTGCGACGCGGTCTTCGGCGGCAGCTCGGTCGCGAACGCGACCGGGTCCGCCTTGAGCCGGATCTCGCCCGACTGGGTGAGGATCTCGTACTTGTAGTTGGTCCCCGACTCGACGCCCGGCAGGAACAGCTCCCAGATCCCGCTCGAGCCGAGCGCTCGCATCGGGTTCAGGCGCCCGTCCCAGGAGTTGAAGTCGCCGACGACCGAGACCGAGCGCGCGCTCGGCGCCCAGACCGCGAACGCGGTCCCGCGCACGCCCTGGTGGGTGATCACGTGCGCGCCGAGCTTGGCGTAGAGCTCCTCGTGGCGCCCCTCGCCGGCCAGGTGCAGGTCCATCTCCCCCAGCGTCGGCAGGAAGCGGTACGGGTCGCCGATCGTGAACCTGCCGTCCTCGCCGTAGTCGACCTCCAGCTCGTAGTCGAGGGGCAGCTCGGCGCCGGAGACAGTGCCCTCGAAGACGCCGTCGGGCCCGACGGGCTGCAGTTCGGCGATCGGCCCGGCCGCCGTGCGCACGCGCACGGCGCGCGCGGCCGGGCGGAACGCGCGCACCACGATGCCGCCGTCCCCGTCCGGATGCGCGCCGAGGAAGGAATGGGGGTCGGCCGCGCTGCGCGCGGCGAGCTGCTCGGCGTCGGTCACGCCCTGTTTCTAACCGATCCTGGCCGCGGGAAACAGCGCGGGATACCCTTCGCCCGGGATCGAGCTGCGGGCCGCGCCGCGGAGCACGAGCGCTCGGTCCCGTTCGGGCTCGTCGTCGACGCGGTCGACGACCACGTCGCCACCCTGCACCCGCGCCGCGTCGAGGTCGTGGGACCCGATCTCGCGGCCGTGCTGCCGGCCGCCGCCTCAGCCCGCGCCGGAGCGCCCGCCGCGCCGGCGGCCTGGCGCCGCCGAGCGCTTCCGCTACGACCGTGCGGTGCGCGCGCTGCTGGAGCTGCTCGCGCGCGAGCGTCCCGTCGCCCTGCTGCTCGACGACGGGCACTGGGCCGACGAGGCGTCGGTCGAGCTGCCGCCGGGGTCGCGCGCCTTTGATCGAGGGCGCCGCCGTCGCCGGCGACCCGTTCGACCCCGGAGCTGGCC
>Ga0126313_10001517_pt1 | contig 12340 bp, 8 predicted proteins | sample Plot105A_FD_89954 | JGI IMG/M metagenome (GOLD analysis project Ga0126313, IMG submission 89954) | Serpentine soil microbial communities from UC McLaughlin Reserve, CA, USA - Plot105A | ecosystem: Environmental > Terrestrial > Soil > Grasslands | place: USA: UC McLaughlin Reserve, Lake County...
AGGCGGTGTCGACTTCCTGGCGGTAGCCCACCTGCTCGTCAGAGCAGGTTCCGATCCAGTTGGCCGCTCCGGCGGCGATTTGCATGCCCTCGGGGAGGGTGACGCGGGCTTCGCGCATGGTGGCCGTGGCGCGTTCGTCGGGGCGCAGGTGCTGGGGCAGGATGAGCTTGGTCTTCAGGCCGGTGGGGGCGCCAGCCGCGTGGCTGCTGGGTTCGGCTTCAAGGGTAGGAGCGAACGGCAATCCTTGACATCCATTGATCACTGGCAAAGGAGCGTTCGCCCTCAACACTTCCTCTGGACGCTGGTAGGTCGTGACCGTTAGACCGATTTCGCCTCCCTGGCATCTTGAGGGGTTGCTCATGAACGCCTTGCGCTCAGCGGGAGGAATAGAGCTAGGCCTTCCGCCCGGAACCTTGCAGGTCACAGGGCTTTCGCAGTTCACGGCTTCCACTGGGGTCAGCCGGACTTCGTCGTGACTCGAGCTCGCGGGATCGCCCCATAGCGTCGTCGTAGCTTTGATCAGCGCCCCGAGACCTGGCGCCTCATGCACGGTCGCCGTAACTCCATAGTCATCAGCGGTGCGCACCTTCACATCGATGAAGACAGGAAAGGTGTAGGCGATAAATCCAAATCGAGCAACTTCCTTATTGGGGTGCGGAGGATTGAGGTTGTAGATCGGCTCGAGACCCGCCGTGTAGAGCGGTTTGCCGAGCCTGACCGTCGTGATGCCTATCTGCGAATTGTTGGAGCAATTTCCCATCGCAACAAAGTCCCCCATGTCGCAGGCGGGAACTGCGGTCGTGTTGCCCAACAAACCTGGAGGCAAGCTGAACGAGATGGTCTCTGCGCTAGCGTTTGAGCTGTCTTTGTCGGCTTGCCCCCCTTCAAGAAAATGACTGAATTCAAGAGTCGTAGTGAAGTCGGAATGCAGTCCTGCATCGGGAGCGGGCAGTTTGGCTTCGAATCTCTGAATTTTGAAATCTTTGATTTCGACGGCCGAGGTGCTGGGGGCGGATGACAGGGCCTCGGTCAACCGCTGGGGCGAGGCTGGGGAAGCAGGCAACGCAGGCAGACTGGTCTCATTCGGGGGGGATGCCGCCTGTGCGGAGGAGCGCGCGGCCCTTTTCTGGTGACGCCCTCGGCACCGGTGCTTCGGCCGTTTCGGCGCTTTTCGACCATGAAAACATCGCAGCTTCACATTGCCGCGTCCGACGATCCTTTCCGACGGCGACCCCATAAGCACGGGCGAGGCAGCCGTCGGAGCAGGTCGGCATCCGGCTTCGGAGCACGCTCGCGGCACTGGCGGTGCCGCAAATCCACCGTTTACGCGTGCGTCGTAAATCGCCTGGGTTCCGTTTTCGCCAGCTCCGGGAACAAGCGCGTCTTTTGCCGAGAAGAAGACATCGTTCCCACTGGGGGTGATCGCCAGCAGGAGATTAGAATGCGGAAAGTATTCCGGTGAATGCCAGGCTTCGGGGAGCGGATACTCCGTCGAGTGGCCTGAAGAGATCAAGGCGATGGAGTCATCCAACCCTTCCCTCTGCCACTCGTAGATGTCATTAACTCTATCGCCATCCCCCGCCACCAACGCTTCCTCACTTTCAAAGAACACTTTGCTGCCGTCTACGCTGAGGTTGTAAATGACGAAGGGGGGCCTTACGGCTTCAACTTCCTGCAGTCGTGCATCGCTCGATGCCATCGGTACGCGCAGGTTGCACGAAACGCACTTGAGGCTGGGGTCGCTAACGTCATAGCGATAAATCTCGGTATGACTATTGTTGTTATATCCGGTTAGTTGCGCCTTGGACTCGAACACGAGAACAGTACCGTCCGGAGTCGCCCGCGATGAATCCGCGCCTGGACCAGCTTCCGCAACGGTACCCTTGAAGACCCCGTCGGTCCAATTCGTCAGGGCCGGGAACCCGTTTTGTTCCCCGGAGGTCCGAATCAAGTCACTTGGCGCGACAGTGGTGATGTACTCTGGCGTTGAACCGTTCCAGACGTACAAGTTCGGTTCGCCAGCGCTGCCCTCCAAGCCATCGAGCTGCTCCTCGGAGATAAAGTAGACGTGCGAGCCATCAGCGGAGACATTCACAATTTCGCCTTCTCCTACAGGGTTGACCACGACGTCTGCTTCGTTAGTCGTATTGAAGCGATGAATCGTGCCTCCGCTCACGTAGACCAGATATTTCCCCTCATCCGATAGGCCACCGTAGGTCGGATCGCCGGCGGCTACTTCTTTGGTTTCCGAATTGTTAAGGCGGACATACAAGACCCCGTTGATCGTGAAGGCCACCGAGCTCGCATCTTTTGAAATGCCTTGGTAGAACGCCTCTTCGCCCGCTTCGGCAGGTTTGTCTCCAGGAAGAAGCGACACCACTCGGGTTTCCCCGGCCGGAGTGCGATCGTAAATTGCCCCGGTCCCGGTCGGAGCCGCATCTGGCTCTAGGCGGAGCACTGGACATCCTTTGCACCAGACATCTTGTGCGTCCAATTTGCCGGTGGAAAACACTATGTGGACCCCGCCAGCGCTTATATACCGGCCCTGTGCCCTCGTTTCGGTGCCAAGACTACCGAGGCCGATGAACTCAAAGGTGCCGTCAGGCTTTCCTAGTCGCGTCTCGGAGAATACCGACGTGGAGCCTTCGGCCTGGAAAGAATAGGAATGGTCAGACGACACACCGCCTGGGAGCGGCCAATTCAACCCGACCGGAGATTGACTCAGGTGCTTCGTGGTCGCCCAGCCATTCGCGCCGCGTTCGGCCCCGTACATGTCGAATACGCCGCTCCCGCCTGCTGGCTCGCTCAGCGCACCAGCAAAAGTAGTGTATACAAAACTGTCTCTTACTGGCGATGCGAGTTCGGTGGCGAACAGATCAGAGGCTCGTCCCAGGGTGAAGTAGGAAATCGACTCCAGCAGGCGTCCATCGGTGTTGGGGGGAGACACCAGCTCATAAGCCCGGCAATCGGGGAGGCCAGCAGAGGCACCAGCGCGAACCTCCTCGTTAGGGCAAGTCTGCGCAGCTACGGTGCCAGAAAACGAGGTGACCATAATCAATGCGGTCAGCAACAGTCCCAACATTAGACGCCCCAGGTGAATCAAGTCCCCAACCCCTTTCCGCAAGTCCGACTTCCTGACCTCGATGGAGGCACCTGACAGCGCGTTCACTTGAAGCGCTTACACGGCACCGCATCCGAAGGTAGGTGAAATACCGTATCTCTGTCAAGGTACTCAGGCGTCCATTCGAGAGCTGGCAAGTCATCTAGTGAGAAGATATCGAGGCGTTTGTCCTGCAAATAGGACTTCTTCTAACCCCCCCAAGGGTGACGCCAGTCACTCGTAGCACGGCTGCACGCTCCGTTCCCCATCCGGAGAAGGTGAGCCGAGGGTGTTTCACTCCTGTTTTCAGGAGCTAAGCATAGGATAGCGCCCTTCTCCCTAGCGGATTTGCTGCTTTCGCGTCTACTATCAGTGTTGCTTTCGGCTCCGCTGGCTCCCTCGTGGCAGCTAAGTCGTTTTTCTTCATCACCTTCGATTTCGGCCGAGACGATGACGAAGACCGCAACGACGTACACTACGTGAAAGTGAGGGCCGCCTTGGCGGCCCTCACTTTTATGAACAGTCTCCGCTAGGCGAGAATCAAGGAGATGTCTCGATGTAGAGCGGGGTGAAGGTAGAGGGATTGTCTGTGGTCAGGGTAAATGACATTTCTAGTTCGCCTGAGCCAGGGCAGAGGATGCTGCCTTCCTCCTTGGTGAATTTCGTGCTTTCACCCGGCGACGCTTTGAGTGTCGCCTGCGGACCGCCAGCTTCCTCGTGTGTGTTGAAGGTACCGGTGAGCGGCGTCGTGCGATTGTACTTGCAGGTACCGATGTTGGTAGTTGTCAGCACGAATGTGACCGAGCGGGATGCCAGGGTGCAGGAGTTCCCGCGGAGCGTCCATTCGTCTTTTCCTTCGACCGATTTCAGGCACCAGGGAACTCCGTTGCCGATATTCGTGTCGACGGTGGTCGCGCCGCCGAAACTGGAGCTACAGGGGGTGGTACCTTTATTATGGAAATCGGCTGTGGTTATATTGCCTTCGACCACGGGGCCGTTTTTGATCACGGTCCCTGTCATTGTGGCTGTTTCGCATGTCACCAACGTGGTTCCACCGCTGACAAAATTGGCATGCCCCTCGCTCACGGCATGCACTAGGAACGGGGCCGTCGGTGTTTTACACACGCTGCCTTCTGTCTCGCAGAGCGCAGCACCGGCCGACGCAGTCGCCGGCAGCACCACAAAGGCCGCGAATGCCGCTACCGACATACAGGCCAGGATGAGCTTCTTGCTCATGAGATACTTCCTTTCCTTGATGCCCAGCTTGGCTGGGCGTTGATCGAGCTCTCGGGGCGCTTGCCTGCAAGACGCGCGCCTCGGGGGCTCTTTTGCTTCCGCCCGTTTGGACGGTGACTCGCCCGAAGCTTCTATCAGGGTTCTGAGACTGATCAAGGGTGTGTGAGTGGAAGGGACCCGAGACCTCTTCAAAGGTCGATGTAGAAGACGATTGCGCTCCTCTGCTTTTCCCTGGAAACGTGGGACCCGTGGCTTCAGCACCGAGTGACAAAAGTCGCTGGTCGGAGGTTGGCACTCAGTGACAGCACGGGCTACGCTGGATAACGTCGCGTACCCAGTCAAGGACTGCGATCTATTCGGGGAGGGGCGGCAGCCCATCGAAACGGAGTTGAAAAAGCTGTCTGGCGAAGGAACTTCCATCGCCGACTTGCTCAAGGTGCTCGGCAACGGGGCTACCGGCCCGATCCTGATGGCCCTTGGGCGGCGCTCGCTGCGGACGAAGAAGCTAACCGAAAAAGTCCCGACCTACGCTCCCCGGACCGTCTACCGGCACGCGCGGAAGCTCTCGGAGCTTGGGCTAGTCGACCGCGAAGAGGTCGCCGGCGTTCCCTCGACCGTGATCCACTGCCTCAGCCCGGCGGGCCGGGACCTCTACCACCTGGTCGACTCGTACGCCAAGGCGTCGCTTCCCTGGGTGACCGGCCCCGGCAGCGGCGACGGCATCTGGACAGTCTGCGGCCTGCTCGGGGAGATGTGGACATACGGCTGGATGGAGGAGCTCGGTCAGGGCGGCCGCTCCGCCACCGACCTCGCCGAGGCCACCTCGGAGATGACCTTCCACCAAGTCAGCCGCCGCACCCACCAGCTGCTCTCCTGGTGCCTCCTCTACGAGACTCCCGGCAAGGGGCACCGCAAGCGCTACCAGCTGAGCGACCAGAGCCGGCACGGGATGGCGCTGATGGCCGGGCTCGGCCGCTGGCGGCAGCAGCACGTCGAAGGCGAAGAGGACGGGGGGCTGACGGTCGGGGAGATGACGACGGCGCTGCGTGCCTCCCTCCCGCTGTTGCAGCTCCCCGAGCACCAGGAGCGGAGCATCAAGCTCGGGGTCGTCGGCACAACTGGGCTCGACGGCCAGCGCGGCTCGGCGACCCTCACGGTCCACGTCAGCGGCGGCGGCGCCATCCGCAGCGTCAAGGCCAAACCGTCCGAAGACGCCTGGGCGATCGGCACCGTCGACACCTGGTTCGCGGCGCTCCTCGACGGCGACCGCGGGCGGATGCGGGTCGGCGGCGACCTCGATTTGGTCGACGACTGCTTGAAACGGCTGAACGAGGCCCTCTGGGCCGCCCCGGCCGATGTGGGTGCTCGCTAGGCTCACCTGAGCCGATGAGCGAGACCGCCGAGCGCATCCACGTCACCCGCTCCCGCGCCAACCCCGGGGGCGCCGCCGCCAGCGCCGACGGCACCGTCCCCTTCCGCCGCGCCCGCAAGCCGCCGTGGCTGAAGGTGCCGGCGCCGGGCGGGCCGAACTACCGGCGGCTGAAGGAGAAGATCGGCTCCGACAACCTCCACACCGTCTGCGAGGAGGCCAACTGCCCGAACGTCGGCGAGTGCTGGGAGCGCGGCACCGCGACCTTCATGATCTTGGGCGACGTCTGCACCCGCCGCTGCGGCTTCTGCAACGTGCAGACCGGCAAGCCGACCTGGAACGACCCGCTCGAGCCGCTGCGCGTCGCCAACCAGGTGAAGGCGATGGGGCTGCGCCACGCCGTCGTCACCTCGGTCGATCGCGACGACCTGCCCGACTACGGGGCCTCCGCCTTCGTCGGCGTCATCCGCTCGATCCGGATGCTGGCGCCCGGGTGCAAGGTCGAGATCCTCACCCCCGACTTCCGCGGCCAGGAGATGCCGCTGGCGAAGGTGGTCCACGAGCGGCCCGATGTCTTCAACCACAACGTCGAGACGGTGCCGCGCCTCTACCCGGTCGCCCGCCGCGGCTCCCAGTTCCTCCGCTCCGCCCGCGTCCTCAAGATGGCGAAGGAGATGGGGGGCGACGACGTCGTCACCAAGTCGGGGTTGATGGTCGGCCTCGGCGAGTCCTTCGAGGAGATGGTCGAGACCTTCGGCCTCCTGCGCGAGCACGACGTCCAGGTCCTCACCGTCGGCCAGTACCTGCGCCCGACCGAGAACCACCTCCCCGTCGTCCGCTACTGGCATCCCGACGAGTTCGCCGCCCTCGAGCGGGCCGCCTACGACCTCGGCTTCGAGTCCGTCGCCGCCGGCCCTCTGGTCCGCTCCAGCTACCACGCGGACCAGAACCTGCCGGAGTCGCATCGCGCCGAGCAGCTGATCGCTTAGGCGAAGCGGCCTACAATCCGCGCTGCGGGGCCATAGCTCAGTTGGCAGAGCGCCTGCTTTGCAAGCAGGAGGTCGCCGGTTCGAACCCGGCTGGCTCCACTAGCCGTCAGTCGAGGTCGAAGTCCTTCGGGGGCTTCTGCTCAAACCAGAGCTTGTCGTCCTCGGGGGCGTCCTCGAGGAAGTCCGGGGTGTCCTCGAGCACGTCCTCGTGGCCGGTGTCCGGGTCGTAGTCCGGGCCCGGCGGCTCGTCCTCATCGTCCTTTCCGGCCTTGTGGTCCTCGAAGACGGGAGCGGAGGGATCGGCGGCCGGCGCAGGGATCTCGTGGACGTCGGTCCGGGGCGTCACCTCGTGCTCGTCGGTGAACGGTGCCTCCAAGGCCTGGTCGAGCTCGTCGGAGAGGCGCTGGTCGCTCCAGAACTCCTCGTCCTCTTCGTCCTCGTCCTCCGCGGCGGGCGGTGCCGGCGGCTCGGTGCGGGAGGCCTGGATCTCCCCGGCTGGCTCGGCCGGGGCGTCTTCGGTCCCCATCTCCGTCTCGATGTCGAAGAGCTCGGTCGGCTGTTCGGCGATCGCGTGGCGCTCCTGGGTCTCCTCGCCCGGGCCGGCCTCGGCGGCAGCGGACGGCGCCTGCTCGGCGGCCTCGACGACGATCTCGTGCTCGATCGCCGGCGGCTCCTCGGCGACCAGCAGATCCTCCTCGGCCGGCGGGGCGGCCTGGGCGGCGTCCTCGGCCGGCGCGAGCGGGGCATCGGCGTCGGGCTCGATCGCGGCCGTCGCCTCCACCTGCGGCTCCTCGCGCTCCGCGGCGCGCTCCGGCGGCGGCGGCTCCTGCAGGTCGGCGATGTTGATCCGGCGCCCGCCGCTCCCCTCCTCCGGCTCCGCAGCCTCCGCGACCTCCGGCGTCATCATGAACTCGGTCGGCGCCTCGGCGAACGGATCGGGCTCCTCCGGCCGCCCCGGCGGTCCGAAGGCCTCGTCCTCGAGCCGTTTCAGCTCGGACTCGTCCGCGCCATGGGCACGCTTCAGTTCCAGGTGCTCGCGAATTGCGTCGTCGAGGATGCTCATGCTCGCCACTCCCTTGGGGAGGCTTCCAAAGACTATGGGGTTATCCTGTCGCTTGCGCGGCAATGGGAGCAACTTCCCATCCCGCAGAGCCCGGGGCTATAGCTCAGCTGGCAGAGCGCCTGGATCGCACCCAGGAGGTCGGCGGTTCGAATCCGCCTAGCTCCATCGGCAGAATCCCCTGCATGTCGCAAGATCGGGTTTCGGCATCGGTTTAAACCGAGACCGAAAACCCGCCCCCTACCTGGCAGAAACTGGCAGATGGGCGCCAGATATACGGCGATTCGCGTCGATTGCCCTTGATTTCGCTCGCTTTGGCCGGCGGCCAGCGTGACGCTGTGGTTCGACGCCGAGCGCGACCAGCTAAATTGCGTTGGAGCTGCTGGAGATGGATGTTGCTGGCGCTTATGAGCAGTTGATCGACCTGGCCGTGGTTCCCGTGCCCAGTTGGCGGGATGAGCCTCGACGCCTGAGTGGCGCTTGGTCCGCCTACCTCGACACCCTAGCCAAGGAGTCCCGCTCCGTCAGGCCACGGCAGCATCGGCCCGCAGCCCCCGACGCCCGATCAACGCTCAAGAATGCCTTGAGCGAATGACGACGCGGGCCCCGCGCGAGGGGAGCATCGTCACGTTACGATGCAGAGCGCGCTCGGGGGCCGGGTCCTCGGCTTCGAGGTCGAGGCGGCGTGCCATCGCCTCCAAGACGACGCGCTGCTCGGCCATCGCCAGCGCCGCGCCAAGGCAGCGGCGGATGCCATCACCGAAGGGGATCCACTCATAGGTCCCGGGCTTGCGGCCGCGCCAGCGCTCGGGGCGGAACTCGAACGGCTCGGGGTAGAGGTCCTCGCGGTGATGGACGAGCAGGATGCTCATCAACAGTCGGGTCTCCGAGGGCACCGCGTAGGGCCCGAGGCGCCAGGGGACCTTCACCCGCCGGCCGATCATCGGGATCACCGGCCGCGAGCGCGTCGCCTCGACGATCGTCGCCTCTAGCTGCTCGGCCGAGTCGCCTTCGCCGCGGACCTCCTCGCGCAGAGCCTCGTGTGCGGCCGGGTTGCGAACCAGCCGCTCCCAGGTCCAAGCCAGCTGATTGGCGGTGGTCTCATGCCCGGCGACGACCAAGGTGAGAAGCTCGTCGCGCAGTTCTTTGTCGCTCAGCACCTCGCCCTCCTCGGTGCGCGCCTGCAACAGCAGCGAGAGGATGTCGCGCCGCTCGTCCAGATCATCGGCGCGGCGACGTTGCGCGATGACGGCGTAGATCAGGCGGTCGACCAGCCTAATGCCGGCACGGATCGGACCGGCTGCCTCCTCGCGGCTGAGATCGATCAATTCGCCGAGCTGCACCACGGGCCAGGTGGAGGCCGCGGTGATTCGCTTGGTCGCGATGCGCAGCCAGTGCTCTGGCGTGCCACGCTCGGGCCTGCCCTCGATGCCGAAGATCCCGGCCATGATTACGTCGAGCGTTATCGCCTGCATGCTCGGTGCCAGGGCAAAGGGAGTGCCGAGTGGCCAGCGGTCGATCTCGCGTTCGACGGCGTCGGCGATCATCTGCGTGTACTGCTCGATTGCCTCCCCATGGAAGGGCGGCAGCAGCAGCTTGCGTTGACGCATGTGGCGAGGACCGACCGCGGTGAGGACTGAGCTAGGACCGATGACGATCCGAATCGGCGAGTCACCGGTAAGCGAAGGTGCCTGCTTGGGCTTCGCGGTGAAGAGTGAGTGCACGTGATCGGGATGGCTGGTGATCACCGCGCCTGAGCCGGGAAACACAGCACGCATGCGGAAAACTTCGCCCAGCTCGCGCCGCGCGCGGAAGACAAACTCGATTTGGCGCTGGGTGAAGCGCAGGGTCTGGAGCGACCGCGCCTGCATGATCGCGGGCGGCTCCGGCAGGTCCACTGCCTCGCCGGGCTCGAGTGGGCCGGCGGGGGAGGGAGGCGCCTCGCGGACGAGGCTGTTCGGAGGCTGGGTCTCGGGCGATGCTGCGAGATCTGTCAGCTGGGTCATCAGCTCAAAGCCGGCGGCTACGCCGGATCATCCACCAGCCGACCAGCGGCACGGCGGGAAAGCCCGAGCGCGGTATGAAGACGGAGCTGACGGCGCCGAGCGCGATCACCGCCCGGCCGCTTCGTCGCAGCGCTCGGGCGTCCCCGCGCTCCTCCGCGGCCTCGATCAGATGGCCGAGCAAGCCCATCATCGGCGCCGCGAAGAGGAACCAGAACCCCGCCGCCCGGCCGTCCAGGTAATGGTCTCGCTGAAAGACGCCGTCTCCTACCGAGTCGCCGATCCCCTCCCTGGCCAGCTCCGCAAGCGGCTTTCGATAGGCGAAGAGCCCCCAGGCCACGTGCCCGCAGCCCATTGCCTGGATCGCCCGCCCCGGAGAGTTGATTCCGAATGCCATCGGGCTAGGCTAACATACATACGTGCACGTAAGTCATCATCAGCGCCGGGCTCGCAATGCCGCGTTGCTCGGCTCGGCCGCTCGCGGGATCTCTCGCTATGGCTACGGCAACCTCGTGCTCGAGCACGTTGCCGCCGAGGCCGGCTACACCCGTGGCGCCATCTACCACCAGTTCGGCGGCAAGGAGGAGCTTGCCCTGGCCGTGGTCGAGTGGGTTTCAGAGGGCTGGCTGGCGGAGGTGGCCGGACCCGCCGAGGCGCTGGAGGACCCGCTGCAGGCGCTGCTCGCCCTCGCCCGCGGCCACGCCGTCTACTGCCGTCGCGACATCGCCCGGCTGTTTTTCTCCCTGCGAGTCGAGTTCGGGGGCGGCGATCATCCTGTGGGTGCTGCCATCGAAGCCGCTTATGAGACTCTCCTCGCCCGCTGCGGCGACCTGATCGTCGCCGCCCGCCATGACGGCGCGATCCCCGGTGGCCCGCCGCCGCGCACGATGGCGCTGGCCTTCGTCGGGACGGTCGAAGGGCTGGCCATGCAGCTCCATGGCCACGAGCCCGATGACGAGCTGCTGGCCGAGCAAGCCGTGCTGGGCCTTCTCGCCGTGGATCCGCCGCCCTCTGTCTGAGTTGCCCACTGGGGCACAACGTTCACGCAGTGCGACCTCCTCGTGAGGTCATTCGCGAGCGCCCGAAGCTGGTAGGCCTTCCAGCCCGAGGACACCCGCGGCCGCGCGAGCGGCCAGCTCCTCGTCGTGCGGCGCCTGCCCCGCCAGGGCGATGACGACTCCCTCCATCGCTCCGAGCCAGGCCCTCGCAACCTCTTTCGCGGGCGGCCCCGGTGGAATTGATCCCTCCCTCCGCCCGGCCTCGATCAGTTGGGCGCAGTACTTGACCAGGGTCTTGACCATCCCGTCGATCTCGCGCCCGACTGGATGGTTCCTGCCGCTGAACTCGATTCGCAGCGCCATCATTGCGCGAGCGATGTCTCGTCGGCAGTAGACAGCGTGGCCGCGCGCCAGCGTGAGTAGGCCTCCGGCCACGGTGGGCTGGCCCTCGGCCAGTACACCCACCTCCGGCCACCAGGTCTCATCGACCCACCGCAGCACTGCAAGCGCCAGATCTTCCTTGCCCTTGAACTGGTGATACAGGGCACCGCGCGTGTAACCAGCGTCGCGCGCCACCTCCTCCAGCACGAGGTTGGCGTAGCCGTGTTGGGACAGGCCCCGCGTAGCGGACTCGAGCAACGCGCTCCGCGTGCGGGCGCTGCGTTGGGCCTGCGTTGAGCGAGGGTGCTTTGGCTCCGTTTCTGTCATAGAGCGACAAAGAAAGTAAACCTACATGCATGTATGTATGCTGTCGACGAGGACAAAGAGAAGAAAGGCATCGACATGCGTGGGAACCTTATCGGCAGGCTGATAAAGCTGATTGCCGTGCTGGCCCTGGCCGGAGCGGTGGCCCTGAGCGTTGCCGGAGTTACGAGCGCGGTGAACCTGACCAGTACGACCGTGCGGGCGGGCAACCTGCAGGCCACCTTTGGCGCCGGGATCTACCAGGGGACGTTGCCGAAGCACAGGTTCGCACCGTTCGAACACACGATCTTTGGAACGATCAAGACCACCGACGGCACTCATCCCTCAGCATTTCGGGAACTGGTCCTCGACATCGACAAGGACGTGAAGGTCAACGCCAAGGGCTATCCCGTCTGCAGCGCCGGCCGGCTCAAGGCGCGGGACACGACGGAAGCCAAGCGTGTGTGCGGCAAGACGATCATCGGCGAGGGCAACGCGAGCGTTGAGGTTGCCTTCCCCGAACAGGCGCCGATCAAGGTCTCCAGTCCGCTTCTCGTCTTCAACGGAGGCGAAAGCGGCGGCAAGGTCACACTGCTACTCCACGCCTTCCTCACCCAGCCGGTACCGGCGGCGATCGTGACGGCGGTGACGATCCAGAGGAAGGGTACCGGCGTGCATGCGATCGCGAAGGTCCCGGTGATCGCCGGTGGCAACGGCTCGGCGCTCAACTTCAGGTTCACGCTCGGGAAGACCTACCGCTACCAGCGCAAGATGGTCGGCTACTTCGAAGCCCGGTGCCCGGACGGCGTCTTCAAGGTGCACAGCGACAGAGCCCTCTTCAAGAATGAAGCTGGGACGCCGGGTGTCGCTGCCCAGACTGTGCTCAAGGGCGACCTGGGCA
>Ga0126313_10001519_pt1 | contig 12333 bp, 9 predicted proteins | sample Plot105A_FD_89954 | JGI IMG/M metagenome (GOLD analysis project Ga0126313, IMG submission 89954) | Serpentine soil microbial communities from UC McLaughlin Reserve, CA, USA - Plot105A | ecosystem: Environmental > Terrestrial > Soil > Grasslands | place: USA: UC McLaughlin Reserve, Lake County...
AATGCTGCCGGTGAGGCCCGGCAGAAGCTGATCGAAGCGAATGCCACCGCGGAGTCGGTGCGATCCGATGCCACCGAGCAGGCGGACCGGCTGCGCGAGGACGCCGACGCCTACGCGTTGAGGACGCGCACCGAGGCCGACGAGTATTCCGAGCACGTTCGCGGCGAGGCCGACACCTACGCGGCCGAGCTGCGCGCCGAGGTGGACTCCGACGCGGAGGAGAAGCGGGCCGAGGCGAACCGCGAGGCGGAGCGGATTGTGGCCGACGCTAACCGTCGGAAGACCGAGATCGAGTCGCTGATCTCCGACCTCGAGCAGCGCCGCGACGCCGTCCTCGTCGAGCTCGAGCGGCTGGCGAGTGGGATCACGGCCGCGAGTCAGCACAAGGCCTCGCGTGCAAACAACGGTGAGGCCTCCGACGTGCCGGACGAGACGCAGGGCGAGCCTCAGGCGCAGCGCTCCGAGTAGCGTTCGCCGCATGGGAACCCGAGAGGGCACCGGCTTCGAGCAGGCGGTCGCGAACGCGCTGGCCGGGGGCCCCGAGCGGCATCACCAGAAGACCGCCGAGCAGGGCAAGGTCCCGGTGCGCGACCGGGTCGCGCAGCTCGTGGATCCTGAGTCGTTCTCCGAGGAGGCGCTCCTCGCGAACTGGGAGAAGGATGGGCTGGGAGCCGACGGCGTCGTCACCGGCCTCGCGCTGGTCGCGGGCCGCAGAGTCTGCCTGATGGCGAATGATCCGACCGTGAAGGCCGGTTCGTGGGGCCCGAAGACCGTCGAGAAGATCCTCCGGATCCAGGAGCGGGCGCTTCGCCTCGAGCTGCCGATGATCTACCTGGTCGACTCGGCGGGCGCGCGGATCACGGACCAGGTGCAGATGTTCCCCGGGCGCCGGGGCGCGGGCCGCATCTTCTACAACGAGGTGCTGCTGTCGGGCAAGGTGCCGCAGCTCTGCCTTCTGTTCGGTCCCTCAGCCGCCGGCGGCGCCTACATCCCGGCCTTTTGCGACGTCGTGATCATGCGCGACCGCAACGCCTCCATGTATCTCGGCTCGCCGCGGATGGCGGAGATGGTCATCGGCGAGAAGGTGACGCTCGAGGAGATGGGCGGCGCGAAGATGCACACAGGCGTCTCGGGTTGCGGTCACTTCCTCGTCGAGTCCGACGCCGACGCCATCGACCTCGCGAAGCGCTACCTGTCCTACATGCCCTCGAGCTGGTGCGAGGCCCCGCCCGCGGCGCCCCCCGCCGAGCCGGAGGCCGACCTGCTTCCGTCGCAGATCGTCCCCGACGACGAGAAGACGGCGTTCGACATCAAGGAGCTGATCAGCGCGCTGGTCGACGCCGGCTCGTTCTGCGAGGTGCACGCCCGCTGGGCCAAGGAGCTCGTGGTCGGCTACGCGCGGATCGACGGCCGAGCTATCGGGATCGTCGCCAACCAGCCCCGCCAGAAGGGCGGCGTGCTGTTCGTCGACTCGGCGGACAAGGCGGCGCGGTTCATCATGACCTGCAACGCCTTCAACGTCCCGTTGCTCTTCCTCGCCGACGTCCCCGGGTTCATGATCGGCACCGACGTCGAGCGCCAGGGGATCATCCGCCACGGCGCGAAGATGATCAGCGCCGTTTCGGAGGCGACCGTCCCGAAGCTCTCGGTGATCGTCCGCAAGGCGTACGGCGCAGGGCTTTATGCGATGGCCGGGCCGGCCTTCGAGCCCGACTGCTGCATCGCGCTGCCCGGCGCCTCGATCGCCGTGATGGGGCCCGAGGCCGCGATCAACGCTGTGTTCTTCAACCAGATTCAGAAGATCGAGGACGAAGCGGAGCGCGAGGAGTTCGTGCGCGCCAAGCGTGACGAGTACTCGGCCGACATCGACATCCTCCACCTCGCCTCGGAGATGGTGATCGACGCGGTGATCGAGCCGGATGCCCTCCGCGAGGAGCTCATCCGCCGCTTCGCGCTCGCCGAGTCGAAGGAACGCCGGTTCTCCGGGCGGCGGAACCCGATCACACCGGCGTGACCGAGACGACCGCGGCGGTCGACAAGCCGGAGCGGAGCGCGACCGCGCGGATCTGGGTCGAGCATTGGGCGCGGCTCTTCGATCCGGCGCTCAATCGAGCAGCAGCCGGATGATTGCGACCAGCCCGACGACCACGATCATGGCGCGCAGCAGGTTCGGTTCCAGCCGCCGCCCGTAGTGCGCGCCGACGAGAGCGCCGACGATCGATCCAGCGGCGATCAGCGCCGCGACCCCCCAGTCGACGTTGGCGGCGAAGACGAAGATCACTCCCGCCGTCGCGTTGACCAGACCCGCGAGGACGTTCTTCAGCCCGTTGAGCCGCTGGAGGCGGTCGCGGATCCCGATGCCGAGGATGCTGATCAGGAGGATGCCCTGGCCGGCGCCGAAATAGCCCCCATACACGCCGCTCGCCGTCACCGCCGTGCGCAGCGGGACACCGTGCTCGCCCTTCGGCGTCGGTCTGTGGGCGAGCGCCCGATCGATTCGGGGCTGGGCGATGACGAGGACGAGCGCGATCGCGATCAGCGCCGGGACGATCGCCTCGAAGGCGGAGGCGGGCAGGACGAGGAGCAGCGTGGCGCCGGCGACCCCGCCGGCGATCGAGAAGACCCCGAGCATGATCGCCCGCGGACGCTGCCCCTCCAGCTCGCGTCGGTAGCCGAAGACGCCGGCGACCGCTCCCGGTACGAGTCCGATGTTGTTGGAGACGTTCGCGACCAGCGGCTGGTAGCCGAGGGCGACGAGGACGGGGAAGGTGATCAGCGTGCCGCTGCCGACGATGGCGTTGATCGCGCCTGCCGCGACACCGGCGGCGAGGATCGCGAGGGCCTCCAGCGCGTCCATGGGGCGGCGCAGGGTAGCTGTGAAACGCCGGGCGCGATTGAATAGGGCGATGGCACTGGCGGTGAGCGGGGCGCGGCTCGACGGAGAACTGGTCGGACTGCGCGCCGTCGACGGGACGATCGCGGAGCTCGGGCCCGAGGTCGAGCCGCTGGAGGGCGACGAGGTCATCGACGGTTCGGGGCTCGCGCTGGTGCCCGGCCTGATCAACGCCCATACCCACGCCGCCATGACGCTGTTTCGCGGGTACGCGGATGATCTGCCCCTGATGGAGTGGCTCACCGGCCACATCTGGCCGGTCGAGAAGCGGATGGAGGACGAGGACGTCTATTGGGGGACGAGGCTCGCCTGCGTCGAGATGATCCGCACCGGGACGACGAGCTTCTGGGACATGTACTGGCGCGCCCACGCGACAGCGCGCGCGGTCGAGGACGCCGGGATCCGCGCCGTCACCGCCGCGCCGCTGATCGACGACAAGGATCCCGAGAAGTCGGAGCGCGCCTGCGGCGACGCCAACCGCAGCCTCGAGCTGATCGTCGACGAGGGCGGGACGATGGCGCGTCCGGGCTTCGCCCCGCATGCGATCTACTCGGTGAGCGAGCGCTCGCTGCGCTGGGTGGCCGAGCGGGCCGCCGAGCTGGACGTCCCGATCCAGATCCACCTCTCGGAGACCGAGGACGAGGTCGAGGCCTGCGTCGCCGAGCGCGGCGAGCGGCCCGCGTTCTACCTCGACCGCGTCGGGCTGCTCGGTCCGCGCACCGTGCTCGCGCACGGCTGCTGGCTCGACCGCTCCGAGCTCGAGCTGATCGCTGCCCGCGGCGCCACCGTCGTGACCAATCCCGTCGCGAACCTGAAGCTCGCGGTCGGCCGGATGTTCCCCTACCTGGACGCGCGCGGCGCGGGCGTCGCGCTCGGCCTCGGCACCGATGGGCCGGGCTCCAACAACTCGCTCGACCTGCTCGCCGACGCGAAGTTCTTCGCCCTACTGCAAAAGAACGAGGCGCGCGATCCGGCGGCCGTGACGGCCGCCGAGACGCTCGAGATCGCGACCGGCCGCCGCTCCGAGCTCCTCGGCGGAAGCCGGCTGGAGGTCGGGGCTACGGCGGACTTCCTGCTCGTCCGAGCCGAGGATCCGGAGCTCTCGCTCGGCGAGCTCGAGCCCGGCCTCGTCTACGCCGCCTCGGGTGCGGTCGTCGACACGACGGTCGTCGCCGGTCGGGTGCTCATGCAGGGAGGCGTGGTCGAGGGCTCCGAGGAGGTCATCGCCCGAGCGCGTGAGCGCGCCGAGGGGCTTGGTCTGAGCGCGACGCCGGTCTGATGTCGAGCCACCTCACCGCGGAGTTGCGGGCGACCGGCTATGAAGCCCTCGGCATGGACCCGGACGCCTCGCCCTGCTCGAGGCGCCCTGCGAGCTCGACGAAGTAGTCGAGGGCCACCGGGTTCGCGAGTGAGTCCTTCGATGCCGCGCGCTCGACCGGCGTCCCCATCAGGATCCGCTTCACCGGCACCTCGAGCGCCTTGCCGCTAAGGGTGCGCGGCACGTCCTCGATCGCGTATATGTCGTTCGGGACGTGGCGGGGCGAGCAGCGCTCGCGGACGCGGCGCTTGATCTCGGCCACCAGGCCCTCGTCCAGCTCCGCACCCTCGCGCAGGACGACGAACAGCGGCATCCAGCCCTCGGTGTCCGGCCGAGGGACGTCGACCACGAGCGAGTCGACCACGTCCTCGACGGAGGAGACCGCGCGGTAGATCTCGGAGGTGCCCATGCGGACTCCCGAGCGGTTGATCGTGGAATCCGAGCGCCCGTAGATGATCGCGGTGCCGCGAGAGGTGATCTCGATCCAGTCCCCGTGGCGCCAGATCCCCGGGTACATCTCGAAGTAGCTGGCTCGGTATCGCTCACCGTCCGGGTCGCTCCAGAAGTAGATCGGCATCGATGGCATCGGCTCCGTGATCACGAGCTCACCGACCTCGTCGACCACGGAGTTGCCGTCGTCGTCGAAGGCGTCGACCGCGCAGCCGAGGGAGCGCGCCTGGAGCTCGCCGCGGTAGACGGGCAGGGTCGGGACGCTGCCGACGAACGCCGTGCAGACGTCGGTGCCACCGGAGGTCGAGAAGAGCCACGTATCCGAGCCGACGTGGTCGTAGATCCACTGAAAGCCCTCGGGCGCGAGTGGCGACCCGGTCGAGCCGACGGCGCGCAGAGCGGAGAGGTCGCGGCCGGCGCTGGGCTCGACCTCGGCCTTCATGCACGCGGCGATGTAGCTCGCCGAGGTGCCGAAGGTCGTCATTCCGGTGCGCTCGGCGAGCTCCCAGAGGACGTTCATGTGCGGGTGTCCGGGGCTGCCGTCGTACAGGACGATCGAGGCGTCGGTGAGCAGGATGCCGGTGAGGAAGTTCCACATCATCCATCCGGTCGTCGTGAACCAGAAGGAGCGATCGCCGGGCCGGGCATCGAGGTGGAGGTGTCCCTTCTTGAGCTGTTCGAGGAGGATGCCGCCGTGGCCCTGGACGATCGCCTTCGGGAGCCCGGTGGTGCCCGAGGAGTAAAGGACCCAGAGCGGGTGGTCGAACGGCACGCGCTCGAAGGCGAGCTCGGCGCCGGCGCCCGCCGACTCGACTTCGCTCCACGCGACACCCTTGGCGAGCCGGCCCGAATCGGCGTGTGGGTCGAGATAGGGGACGAGCACGCTCGCGTCGAGGGATGGCATCGCGCGCTCGAGCTCGGCGACCACGTCGATACGGTCGAAGTCGCGGCCGTTGTAGGTGTAGCCGTCGACCGCGATCAGCAGCTTGGGCTCGATCTGCGCGAACCGATCGACGACGCTGCCGACCCCGAAGTCCGGCGAGCAGGAGGACCAGGCCGCTCCGATCGAGGCGGCGGCGAGAAAACCGATCAAAGCGTAGGGCGAGTTGGGGAGGTAGGCGACGACGCGGTCGCCGCGGCCGACGCCACGCTCGCGCAGCCCGGCGGCGAATGCTGCGACCTGCGAGCGAAGTGCGCTCCAGGTGATCTCGCCGAGCTCGCCACGTTCGGCCTGGTGTCGAACCGCGACGGAGCCGGGGTCGCCGGATCGGAAGATGTGCTCGGCGTAGTTGAGCTCGACGCCGGGAAACCAGCGCGCGCCGGGCATCGAACGGTCGGCGAGGACGGTGCTCGGGTCGCCGGAGGCCTGAACCTCGAAGTAGTCCCAGATCGAGCGCCAGAAGTCGTCGAGCCGCTCCACCGACCAGCGCCAGAGGGCGTGGTAGTCACCGTCGAAGCCGAGTCCGCGCTCGGACTCGAGCCAACGCATGTACGCGGTGACGTTCGAGCGCTCGATCGCCTCGGCGGAAGGCGTCCACAGGAGCTCGCCCCGCTGCGCCGGCGCCGTCGCCTCGCTCACGCGCCCACTTCCATCAGCGATCGCCGGCGTCGCCGCCGTGGACGCGGCTCGTCTCCGGCCGCCCCGTGGCGCCCGAGATCGCGGTCGAGCTGGCGGACGAGCTCGAGCGTGAACGAGTGCGCGCGCTCGAGCGCCTCGGGGTCGATTTCCTCGGGCCGGTCGGTCGGTAGGTGCCGGTTGGCGATCGTTCCGTCCGGCTCTCGGCAGGTCAGCCCGATCGCCCGGTACCCGGCGAGCCGCGCGGCAATCGAGTCGGCTGCCATGCCCTGGGCAAGGGGCGCGGCGCCGAGATCGGTCGCGTCGGCGATCGCCGCGCAGAGTTCGACCAGGCGCCGGTCCATCGCGTAGCTCACCGCCCAGCCCGCGGTGGTCTCGAACCTGAGCTCGCCGTGGCCGACGGCGTCGAGGGAGACGAAGAACGTGCTGGCGCGGTCGAAGCCCTGGCGATGCGCGCGCAGGAACGCCCGCATCCCCTCCTGGAGGCACTCCTCGCCGCCGTCGAGGACGACCCAGACGTCGAGGTTCTCCGGCGGCTCCCGGTCGAGCTCGCCGGCGAGCGAGAGCGCGGTCGCGACGCCGGACGCGTTGTCGTTCGCGCCCGGGACGATCGGCGAGAGCTCGATCTCGATCAGGGCGAAGACGCCGACGAGCAGGATCAGCGTGGGCACGAGCTGCGCGAGCGAGAGCAGGCCCGAGTCGACGCCGGCCATCCGGGCGCCGAGGAGGGGCAGGAGGATCGCGAGCGACCAGAAGAGGAGCCGGAACAGCCCGAGCGGCACGGGCGAGCGCTGCGCGATTCGCGCGCCGAGGCGCGCCCGGGCCGGGGAGAAGACGGCGCCCGAGCGCGCGGCGTCCACATGCGCGCAGAGGACGAGGCATGCCGGAGCGCCCGGGCGGGAGCCGGGGGAGACCACGTTCTGCGATGCGCGGCGAAAGAGGAGCGAGCGCACGAGGTAGAGCCGGCAGTTGAGGTCGAGGTACGTCGACGTGGCGGCAACGAGGACGAGCCCGAAGCCGAGCGGCGCGATCGAGATCGAAATGAGGCTGCCGACGAACCCGAGCAGGCAGTGCACGGTGTGGACGAGGCCGTACTGAGGATGACCGTACCTCGGCTCCACCTCGGCCTTCCTTCCGCTCTCGCGAAGCCTCTGCGCCAGCCGGTTCGCGGCGCGCCGCTCGGCGTCCGTGCCGGCGAGCCGGCCCTCGAACGAGCACAGCTCGCGAATGATCTCCATGCGCCCGTCGACGTCCACGCGCGGGGATTATCGACTGCTGGGCCAGTTATCCGCGCTATGGCCGGATAATTCGCCCAGGAGCACGACTATCGTTGGGATGGAGCCGGAGTGGCGGAACTTGGCAGACGCCGGGCCCTCAAAAGGCCCTGCCCTTCGGGGCGTGCGGGTTCGAATCCCGCCTCCGGCATGAATGTGCGGCCGCTACACGCTCTCCAACCCCGATCCCGTCCGGCTGCGGGCGCGGTTCGACATCCTCGAGTCGTCTGAGATCGAGGAGCAGCCGCGCTACAACATCGCGCCCACGGATCCCGTCGTCGCCGTGCGTCGCAACGAGGAGGGAGCGCGGGCGGCCGGGCGCCTTCGTTGGGGGCTGGTGCCGGGACGCTGGGCCGAGAAGAAGGGCAGCCGCCCGCTGATCAACGCGCGCGTCGAGGGGATCGAGCGCCAGCCGGCGTTCGCGGAGTCATTCCGCGAGCGGCGGTGCCTGATGCCGGCGGACGGTTTTTATGAGTGGCTCAGCGACGAGCAGGGCAAACGGCCGCTCTGGTTCAGCCGCCCCGACGGCGACCTGTTCGCGTTCGCGGGTATCTGGGCCGCGCTACCGGCGAAGGGAACCGACGACGTCCTCCACAGCTGCGCGCTCATCACGTGCCCGCCGAACCGGCTCATGCGCCCGATCCACGACCGCATGCCGGTGGTCCTCGATCCGGCCCTCGAGGCGAAGTGGCTCGACCCTGACGCGGACGTCGACGAGCTGCTCGAGCTGCTCACGCCGCCGCGCGACGACGCCCTCGTCGCACGCGAAGTCAACGACTTCGTCAACGACGTGCGCCAGGACGGCCCGGACCTGATCGCTCCCCGCGAGGAGCAGCCCTCGCTGTTCTGAGGCTCAGGCTGGCGCGGGCGCGGCTCCGCCGCGCTCGTCCCGATCCTCGCCGTGCAGGGGATGGCCGCCGATCGGCCGCTCCTCCTCGACGTGCCAATTCTGGTTGAAGCCGATCATCGCCACCGCGATCAGGACCAGCTGCACCGGCACGACGATCACGCACAAGAGCCCGAGCAGATCCTCGGGCAGCGCGGGGGAGTCGAGGCCGTCCTTCGAGCGCGCGAACCAGTCGGGCGCGGCGATCGCGGCGAAGATCGCGAGGATCACTGCGAGCGCCGCCGCGACGGGCAGAATGCCCCGGTTCCAGCGCATGACGAGGAAGGCGAAGATCACGTAGAGCGCCGCCCAGAGCAGGGTCATCATCGCGACGCTCGTCCCGAGCAGGCGCGCCCAGCCGCCGACGGTGATGATCAGCAGCAGCGCAGCGCTGACCAGTAGGACGAAGGCGATCACGGCCTTAGTCGTCTTCGTCTCGGCCTTCTCCCTGTTCGGCCTCCACAGCTCATAGCCCTCTCGGACTTGAACGGCCTCCATCACCGGCAAGCATAAGTGCTCGAGCGGCTTCGCGCGACGGTCCGGGCGAATGCGGGCGGAGGGACTCGAACCCACACGCTCTTGCGAGCACCGGGACCTAAACCCGGCCTGTCTACCCAGTTCCAGCACGCCCGCGTCGCTGTCCTGAGTGTACGTCCGATCCGAGGCGCCGAGCAGGCGATGGCGGGGCGCGGCCAGCCTCCGCCTAAACTTTGGGACGCCTCACGGGGGACTGGTGTAACGGCAAACATTGCGGTCTCCAAAACCGCAGCTCGAGGTTCGATTCCTCGGTCCCCCGCTCGTCGCCGAGCGCGGCTTCGCCCTCGACGCGCATCGCAACTCGCGCCCGTGGAGGGGGTTTAGGGCACCAGCGCGTCGGCAGGGGGCGCGCTGGTTTCCATCGGCCCATGATCCGCATCGGCAAGCGAAATTCGCGACCTCTGGTCGGCGTTCTGGTGATCCTCGTCGCGGGGGCGGTCGTTGGCGTGCTCTCGGCCTTCACGGCGGCCGCAGACCCGGCCGCGACGAGCAGCGCGAACGCCGAGGCCTGCCCGGAAGCCGATACGCCGGCGATCGAGGCGACCACGCGCGAGGTGCGCAAATGGGTTCGCTGCCGGATCAACGAGGAGCGTGCCGTCCATGGGGTGAACAAGGTCGCCCTCAACGACAGCCTGCGCAAGGCCGCCACCCGACACGCGAAGGTCATGGTCGACACCCGGTGCCTCGCCCACAAGTGCCCCGGCGAACCCAACCTCGACACCCGGATCCGGCGCTCCGGCTATCCGCGGGGTGCCGACTCCTGGGAGTACGCCGAGGACACCGGCTGCGGCGTGAGCGCCGACGCGATGATCGGCAACTGGCTCGCGATCCAGTTCCACCGCATCAACATCCTCAACGAAACATTCGACGACGTCGGCGTGGGCGTCGTGCGGGAACCCGTCAAGGGGCGCTGCGACAAGGATTTCGCAACGTTCGCGGTCGTCTTCGGCCACCGCGAGCCGAGCGGCTGAGCGGGTCGCCGCCGAGCGGCCTGGACGATCATTCGCGCGCGCGCTCGCGGGGCCGCGGCTCAGGCGCCATGTACATGACGGACTTCGGACTGCGCGTCCGCTGACTGCCAGGCCCGTCCGTTACTGCTCGCCGCCTCGGCGCGCCTATCATGGGCACCTCTGCGGGCGAGGTGTAACTGGTTGCACGTCAGCCTTCCAAGCTGAAGGAAGCGGGTTCGAGCCCCGTCGCCCGCTCTCCGGCGCGTAAGATCCAGGAAGACGACGGGGCGTGGCGCAGTCTGGTAGCGCACCCGGCTGGGGGCCGGGCGGTCGCTGGTTCAAATCCAGTCGCCCCGATTGGTTCAGGGATTCCGGCGCGATCCCACCGCGCCAGCCCGAGTACCGCGAGCTTAAGGGGACGTTAGGCTGCCGCCGATGCTGGCCGCGGAGATCAACTTCGAGCTCGAGGGCTAGGAGCCGGTGACTGTTCGGAAGGGCCATCGTTCGGTGAGCGCGCGACTCCCCGCGTGCGGGATCACTCTGGCGGCGTCGCTTGCTCTGGCGGTCTTCGCGTCCGCGCCGCCGCTGTCGGCATCGGTGCGCGTGCACGTCGAACGCATCTCGCGTGGGAGCCCGTTCTCGCCCTCGGCGCCCTGTGTGCAGGCGAACCCCGGATTCAGTCCCGGGTTTGCGCAGGAGACCTCGGTGGCGGCGAATCCACGCAATCCGCGCCAAATCCTGGTCTCCTGGATCCAGGACGGCCGGACGACGGACACGGTGATGGCGTCGCGTGACGGCGGCCGCTCGTTTTCGCGGGTCTTCGTTCCAGGACTCTCGGCTTGCACCGGCGGTCCTTTTCAGGTCGCCAGCGACCCGGGGGTAGCGTTCAACGCCAACGGGCGCAAGGCGTACTTCACCGCGATCGTCGTCGACAATCCGGAGTCGGCAGAGGGGGCGTCCACAGCCATGATCGCGAGCCGATCCTCCGACGGCGGATTTTCGTGGGGCAGGCCATACGTGATCCAGCCGCTCACGGGCGAGTTCTGGGACTTGCCGCGCCTGACCGCGGATCCTCGCCGACCGAAGCAGGCCTACTACGTCTACGACCTGCGCGAGCCGCCCGGTTTCTTCAGCGGGTACAGCGTGCTGTCGACCACGACGGACGGCGGGCGGACCTGGTCGGCACCGCAGGGCCTCTATGACCCGGGGACGTCGAACAGCTGGCCCGCAATCACCAAGATCCTCGTCAACCGGGACGGCTCCCTCGTCGCGATCTCCGCGATCGTCGCCACGGATCCTGCAGATCCCCTAGCGCCGAATCCAACGCAGCAGGTCGCGGTTCGTTCCGTCGACGGAGGCCGGACATGGGGCGCCCCGATCACGATCGGCGACTCGGCTGGGCGACGTCCCAACGACCCGGCCACGGGCAACGTCTTCAACGCGTACGTCACCTACCCGTCGCAGACCGTCGCGCCCAACGGGGACCTCTACGTCAGCTGGGTGGACACGGGCGACGGCAACGAATCCTCACGGATCGCGATCGCGCGGTCCACGGACGGGGGGCGCCACTGGCGTACACGTGAGTTGGCGACGCACGCGCAGGCCGCGCTGCCCACGGTCGAGGTCGCCGGCGACGGTACGGTGGGCGTTCTGTACTACAAGATCGCCCAGTCGAGCAGCAACGGTTACTGGTCGACTCGCGTGGCGCTGGCCACCTCTCCGGACCGCGGCCGCCACTGGAGCCAACGGGCCGTCACGCGACCCTTCAACCTGCTGACGGCCGGCACGGCGGCTCGCCCATGCTGCTTCCTCGGCGACTACGAGGGCAGCGGCAGCCTGCCGCACGGATTCGTCGCAGCGTTCCCGATGGGCCAGCCGATTGCCAAGCACGGGGTCGACGCGTACTTCATCCGCGTCATGACGTCCGGACGCGGCGCCGGCCGGAGGTAGAGGGCATACGCGCCCGGCGTTCAATTATCCAGTGTCAGTCCCGAAGCGACTGACGGTCAAGCTCGTAGGCCGCACCCTTAAAGCCAAGTCCGCTAGCCGCCAGGCGTTCGAGAGCCGATGCCGCAGCGCTAGCGCTTCGACGGGATCATCGGAGGCCTCTCGCTGCGGCGACGCGAAACGCTCCTCTTCCAGGGCCGCACCGGCGCGCAGCTAGCGAACCGCGTTTGACTGCATCGTTTCCGCCGCGGCACTCTGCCTGCGCGCAGGTCGCGCCGAGACGTGGCCTCGCCATCGACCTCATCAATAGCGCGGTCCTGGCCTTCGCGGTCAGTTACAGCGGCCTCACGGCGAACTGAGTGTGGCGGGTCTCACGCGGTATGTTCGGATGAAGAGCTACGGTCGCGTGTGCCATCTTGGAGCCAACCCGAGGAGGATCCGTGCTGAGCGCAATGCGCATGCTCGCGCTCGTCCTGGCGTTGTGCTGGCCGCTCCGGCGCGG
>Ga0126313_10001521_pt1 | contig 12331 bp, 13 predicted proteins | sample Plot105A_FD_89954 | JGI IMG/M metagenome (GOLD analysis project Ga0126313, IMG submission 89954) | Serpentine soil microbial communities from UC McLaughlin Reserve, CA, USA - Plot105A | ecosystem: Environmental > Terrestrial > Soil > Grasslands | place: USA: UC McLaughlin Reserve, Lake County...
GAGAGCCAGGGCCTGGGCACCGATGACCCGCGCGTCATCGTGGGTATCGGGATCAACGGCGACTGGGCCGCGGCCGATTTTCCGCCGGAGCTCGCGCCGACGATGACGAGCCTGCGCGAGGCCTCGGGCGGCCGGCCGATCGACGCGACGGCGCTGTTCGACGCGTTCATGGAGCGCGTCGAGGTCCGGGTCGCCGCGTTCCGTGGCGGCGTGTTCGACGTCGCGAGCTGGACGGAGCGCCAGGCCACGACCGGCCGGTTCGTCACGCTCGACGACGACGAGGCGACGCGTGGGCGGCCCGTCCGAGCGCTCGGGGTCGACGCGGCCAGCGGCGCGCTCGCCGTCGAGGACGGATCCCAGCGCGAACGGCTCGTGCACGCCGGCGAGGTGACGCGAGTCCGCGTCGCGCCGGAGCAGGTGTAACGCCGTGTCACGACCGGTGTTGGGAAGGGGAGCGCGAACGGCCTCGGCGTCGGTCGTCGTGCTCGACCGCGACCGCTCGCTCGTGGAAGCCGCCCGTCGCGACCCCGCCCGCTTCGACGCCCTGTATCGGAAGTACCTCGCCCAGGTGTACTCGTTCGCGCTGTACGAGCTCGGGGACCATCACGCCGCGGAGGACGCGACGGAACGGGTGTTCCTGCGCGCGCTCGCCGCGCTGCCGAGGTTCCGGGAGCAGGCGCGACCGGACGACGGTCCGGAGGCGTCGACGTTCCGCGTCTGGCTGTTCCGCATCGCGCGAAACACCGTCGCCAACGAACGCCGTGCCCGCCGCCGCCGCCCCGCCACGTCGCTGGAGGCCGCGCTCGGGGCAGGCCTCGCCGTCGCCGACCCTGCCGATCTCGAGGCGGACGCCGTGACCCGTGACGAGGCGGGCGAGGCGATCCGGGCCCTCCGCGCCCTGCCGGACGATCGTCGCCGGGCGCTGACGCTCCGCTTCGTCGACGAGATGACCACCGCGGAGATCGCAGGGGTCCTCGGGCGGTCGGAGGGTGCCGTCCGGGTCCTCATCCACCGGGCGCTCGGCGCCGTCGCACGCGAGCTCGGCCGCGAGCGAGGGACGCGGGTCGGCGACCACGACGGGGAGGCCCCGCCGGCGCACGACGCCGGGACCCGGGACGCTCGATCGTGAGCGACGAGGTCGACGCGCTGGTCGCGGACCGCTACATCGACGCGCTCCTCGCCGCCGCGGACCGGCACGCCGTCGACGCCCCCTCCAACGCCGCCGTCGATCCCGACGTCCGTGAGGCGGCACGCATCCTGCGCGCGTCGCTCGTCCGCGTCCATCCGTCGTTCCGCTTCGAGGAGCGGCTCGCCGGGCGCCTTGCCGACCTTGCGCTGAGCCAGGTGCGTCCGGCCCTCGCGGCCGGCGGCTCCCTCGTCGAGCTGCCGCCCGCCTCGGCCTCGATCCTCGATGCCGATCCCCTCGTCGGCGCGATCATCCGCGGCGAGCTCGACCCGACCGACGCGGACGCCGTCGAGGCCGCGGATCGACTGCCGCCCACCCGCCGGCCGCTCCTGGTCGGCGGGGCGATCACGTCGGCCGCGATCTCCCTCGTCGGGGTCGCGTACGTGGCCTGGCGGGCGTCGCGTCCCAGCGCGCAGGGTCGCTCGAGCAACCGCGCGATGGCGAGGGCGGCTCGCGCCGCACGGGCGCGCCGGGTGGCCGCCGGCGTCTCGACGCTCGTCATCGCCGGCGCCTCGACCGCTGCGGCTGTCACGGCCGGTCTCGGAGGGCCCGGCTGATGCCGATGAAGTTTCCCACCTTCCGTTCGCGGCGCGAGCCGACCGGTCCCGAGAACATGTGGACGCGGTGCCCGTCGTGCGAGGAGCAGCTGTTCAACAAGCAGCTCGAGAAAGCGATGCAGGTGTGCCCGTCGTGCGGCCACCACTTCCGGCTGCCGGCGACCGTCCGGCTGTCGCAGCTGCTCGATGAAGGCACGTGGCAGGAGCGTGACGGGGGCCTCGTGTCGGAGGACCCGCTCGGGTTCGTGGACCAGAAGGCGTACCCCGACCGTGTCGCGGCGGCGCAGCTTGCCACCGGCCTCCGGGACGCCGCCCTCTGGGGCACGGGCCGGATCGCGGGCACGCGCGTCGCGATCGTCGTCATGGACTTCGGGTTCATGGGCGGCTCGATGGGCGCGGTCGTGGGCGAGAAGGTCGCCCGGGCCGCCGAAGCGGCGCTCGCCGATCGGATGCCGCTCGTGATCGTGAGCGCCTCCGGCGGCGCGCGGATGCAGGAGGGGACGTTCGCGCTGATGCAGCTGGCGAAGACGATGGCCGCCCTCGAGCGCCTGCGCGCGAACGACGTTCCGTTCATCTCGATCATGTCGGACCCGACGACCGGTGGCACGTTCGCGAGCTACGCCGCGATGGGCGACATCAACCTCGCGGAGCCGAACGCGTTGATCGGGTTTGCCGGGGCGCGGGTCGGCGCGGGGACGATCGGCCAGGAGCTGCCGCCCGGGTTCCAGCGCGCCGAGTTCCTGTTCCAGCACGGCTTCGTCGACCGCGTCGTGACACGAGCGGAGCTCCGCGATGAGGTCGCCCAGCTGCTGCGGTACCTCGTGCCGCCGGCCTCGGAGGTCGTCCATGGTTGAGCGCCTGCGCAGCCGTTCACGTGAGACGGAGCCCGCGCTGCCTGCCGATGCCGTCGCACGCGAGTCGCCTCCCGACCCGAAGGCGACGACCTGGGCCCGCGTCCAGCTCGCCCGAAACCTCCGGCGCCCCCGGACGCTCGAGCTCCTCGGCGTGATGGCCGACCATTTCATCGAGCTCCACGGGGACCGCCTGTTCGGCGACGACGAGGCGGTCGTGGCCGGCCTCGCGACGATCGGCGGGCACCGGGTCGTGGTCGTCGGGCAGCAGAAGGGCGCCGACACCGACGAGAACCTGCGGCGCAGCTTCGGGATGCCGCACCCCGAGGGGTACCGCAAGGCGATGCGGATCATGGAGCTCGCCGAGCGGAGCGGGCTCCCGGTCGTCACGTTCGTCGACGTCCCGGGAGCGCACCCCGGCCCCGAGTCCGAGGAACGCGGGATCGCCGAGGCGATCGCGCGGAGCATCGGTCTCATGACCCGCCTCCGGACGCCGATCGTGACGGTGATCACCGGCGAGGGAGGCTCGGGCGGCGCCCTGGCGATCGCCGTCGGCGACGTCGTGCTCGCGCTGGAGAACGCCGTGTACTCGGTCATCTCGCCGGAGGGCTGCGCGAGCATCCTGTGGCGCACGAGCGACGAGGCGGCAAGCGCCGCGCTCGCGATGAAGATGAGCGTCATCGATCAGCAGGCGCTGGGGGTCGTCGACGAGATCGTCTCCGAGCCGCCGGACGGCGCCCATGCCGATCACGCGGAGACCGGCCGGCGGCTCAAGGCGGTCCTCGTGCGGGAGCTCGAGCGCCTGGAGGCGATCCCCCTCGACGTTCTGGTCGACATGCGCTATCGCCGGTACCGTTCTCTCGGCGCGTACGCCGAGCTCGCGGGACCCGCCCCGACACCGCCCGTCCCGCCGCGTCCCGGCCTGGCGGACCGGCTGCGCGGTCTGTTCGAGGCAGGCCAGCGCGCCATCCCCGCGCCCCCGCTCCCGGTGGGGCGCCGCGACGAGCCGCCTGCCCGCGAGGACGTCTAGCCCATGCCCGAGCCCCGCGACACCGGCGACCGCACGCCTGCCCAACGGCAGGCTGATCACGCGAGCCTCGCCCGCCTGTCGGAGACGCTCGTGCCGGCGCTCGTCGCGAAGCTCACCGGCACCGGACTCGGCGAGGTCGAGGTCCGCGAGGGCGACTGGCGGATCCGGGTCCGGCGGCCCATCGTCCCGGCACCGGCCCCCGCGCCCCGGCGGGTCGAGCGGCCCCGGCTCGGGGGGTCGCTGGGACATCCCGAATCCCGGACGGCGAAGGCGGGGGGCTCGACGCCGCACGCCGTGCCGCGGCCGACCGATCCCCGTCGCGGCATGGTGACCTCGCCTGCCGTCGGAACCTTTCGGCCGGGGCTTGCGCCCGGCACGACGGTGCGGGCCGGCGACCGGGTCGCGGAAGTCGACCTCCTCGGGATCCCCCAGGATGTCAGCGCGCCGATCGACGGGACGCTGGTCGAGGTCTTCGCCCAGCCCGGCGAGGCGGTGGAGTACGGCGAGGAGCTCGCGGTCATCGAGGCCCACCCGGAGCCGGAGCCGGAATCGGCGCATCCCAGCGCGACCGGCACGGATGGCCCGGACGGCACGGGTCGCGCCCGCCCCGTGCGGGGCGCGTAGCGTGGTCGGCCGGATCCTCATCGCGAACCGGGGCGAGATCGCGCTCCGGGTGCTGCGCGCGTGCCGGACGCTCGGCATGGAGGCCGTGGTCGCCTATTCCGAGGCGGACCGCGAGTCACTCGCCCCGATGCTCGCGGACGAGGCGATCTGCATCGGCCCGGCGGACGCGAAGCGGTCGTACCTCTCCGCGCCGGCGCTCATCTCCGCCGCGATGATCACGGGCTGCGATGCGATCCACCCGGGCTACGGCTTCCTCTCGGAGGACGACGCGTTCGCCGATGCCGTCCGCGCCCACGACCTCACGTTCATCGGGCCCCCGGCCAACGTGCTCGAGCGGTTCGCGTCGAAGGAGGAGACCCGGCGCCTCCTCGCGGCACACGGCCTGCCGACGATCCCGGGGTCGGGCCTGCTGCTCGACGAGGCCCAGGCGCTCGAGGCGGCCGGGGACGTCGGCTATCCCGTCCTCGTGAAGCCATCGGCCGGTGGCGGCGGCAAGGGCATGCGGATGGTCCGCTCACCCCGCGAGCTTGCCGCCGTGCTCCCGATCTGCCGTTCCGAGGCACGGGCGGCGTTCGGCGACGACTCCCTGTACCTGGAGCGCTGGCTCCAGGACAACCGCCACGTCGAGGTCCAGGTCGCCGTCGATCGCTTCGGCCACGGCGTGCACCTCTGGGAGCGCGACTGCTCCGTCCAGCGGCGCCACCAGAAGATCCTCGAGGAGGGCCCGTCGCCGGCCATGACCGCCGCCGGCCGCCGCGAGCTCGCGGAGCGTGCGATCCAGGCGATCGTCGCCGCGGGCTACGAGAACGTCGGGACGCTCGAGTTCCTCGTCGACAACGACGGGAACGCGTACTTCATCGAGATCAACTGCCGGATCCAGGTCGAGCACCCGGTCACCGAGATGCTGACCGGAATCGACCTCGTTGCGACCCAGATCCGCATCGCGTCCGGTGAGCCGCTCGGGTTCACCCAGGCGGACGTTGCCCAGCGCGGCCATGCGATCGAGTTCCGGATCAACGCCGAGGATCCGGAGCACGACTTCCGCCCCGCCACCGGGACGATCGAGCGGTTCAACGCGCCCGGCGGGCCGGGGGTCCGCTTCGACAGCCATGCCTACCAGGGCTACGAGGTCCCGCCGTTCTACGACAGCCTGCTGGGCAAGCTCGTCGTCTGGGGCGCGACGCGTGAGGCCGCGATCGCGCGGGGCCGGGCGGCGCTCAACGAGCTCGTCATCGAGGGGGTCGTCACCAACGCGCAGATCCACCGAGCGCTCCTCGCGTCCGAGCCGTTCCTCGAGGGCAAGTTCACGACCAACCTCCTCGACCGCGTCGGCAGCGCCGCGTTCCTCGCCGCGGAGCAGCGGGCATGAGGCTGCAACGCGCCCGGAAGCCCGCCTCGCCGTGCACGCCTGCATCCAACCCCGGGCAACCCGCGACCGTCGTCGGGCACACTGGTCCCGACCCCGCATGGAGCCCCCAGTGACCGACGCCATCACCGACACCGTGCCCGTCGCCGCACCCGACGGCGCGACGCCCTCGATCGCCGCCCCGTTCTCGACGAAGGTCATCGAAGGCCTGATCCCGCACCGCTGGCCGTTCCTCCTCGTCGACCGAATCGTCGAGTACGAGCCGGCCGCGAAGCGGATCGTGGGCATCAAGGCCGTCACGGCGACCGAGTGGTTCTTCCAGGGCCACTTTCCGGGTCTCCCCGTGGTGCCGGGCGTCATCCAGGTCGAGGCGCTCGCCCAGACGATGGCGGTGTATGTCGCGACCCAGCCGGGCTTCGGCGACCGGATCGGGCTGTTCGCGGGGATCGACGAGGTGCGCTTCAAGCGGGTGGTGGTCCCGGGCGACACGCTCCGCCTGGAGATCACGATGGAGAAGCTGGGCAGCCGCTTCGGAAAGGGCCGCGGCGTCGCGAGCGTCGACGGCGAAGTGGCGTGCGAGGGGCTCCTGTCCTTCGTCATCCCGCCGGCGGGGGTGCTCGGATGACGCGGATCGCGGTCCTGTCCGACGTCCACGGCAATCTCGCCGCACTCGAGGCCGTGACCAAGGAGATCCGGCGCGGCAAGCCGGACGCGGTCCTCGTCGCCGGCGACCTCGTGCTCAACGGACCGGACCCCAACGGGTGTATCGACGCGCTGCGCGTCCTCGAGTCGGAGGGAGCGCTCATCGTGTCGGGCAACACGGACATCGCCGTGGGCGACTTCGACTATGGATCGGCATTTCCGCAGTACCAGGACGGCGTTCCCGAAACCGTCAGCGTCGCCGCGGAATGGGCGCACGACGAGCTTGGGGACGACCAGCTGGAGTGGCTCCGCCGGCTGCCCGCCGAGCGACGCCTGCGCACCGCCGACGACACGCTCGTCCTCGTCGTCCACGCGTCGCCGGGCTCGCAGACGCGCGGCTTCGATCAGGCGCTCGACGCGAACATCATCTTCGAGCGCGCGGCCGCGACCGATGCCCGGGTCATCGCGGTGGGGCACACCCATATCCCGGAGGTGCGCGACCTGGGGTGGAAGATCATCGTCAACGACGGTTCGTGTGGGTACGTGTTCGACGGCGACCCGACCGCCTCCTGGACCGTGATCGACGTCGACGACGGGAACGTGACGGCGGAGATCCGGCGGACGGAGTTCGACGCCGTCGCGGTCGCGAACGCGATCTCGGCGCGGGGCCTCCCGGGCGATGTGTACCGGGCCGCGACGGTGCGCACCGGACGGCTGGTCCGATGACCTGGGCGTGGCCGGAGCGCCCCCGGCGTGTCGTCGTCACCGGGATGGGCACGGTAAACGCCCTGGGCCAGGACGTGTCCACGTTCTGGGCCAACCTCGTGGCGGGCCGTTCCGGCGTCGCGACGATCACCCGCTTCGACCCGTCGCGCCTCGATTCGCGGATGGCCGCGGAGATCAAGGACTTCGATCCGTCGGCGGTCCTCGACCGCAAGGAGATGCGCCGGACCGACCGCTACATCCAGTTCGCCCTCGTGTCCGCGCGGCAGGCCCTCGAGCATGCGGGCCTGCCGGGCAGGCTGGACGAGGAGACGGCGGCCCGGACGGGGGTGATCATCGGCTCGGGACTGGGCGGGGTCTCCACGCTGTTCGACAACGTGCTCGTCATGGCGGAGCGCGGGCCGGACCGGATCTCGCCGTTCTTCATCCCGATGGGGATCGCGAACGTGGGCGCCGGGCAGGTCGCGATCGCGACCGGCGCGATCGGCCCCAACTTCGCGACGGTTTCGGCGTGCGCGACGGGCGGCCACGCGCTCGGCGAGTCGTGGGAGACCATCCGCCGTGGCGACGCGGACATCATGATCACCGGGGGCGTGGAGGCCGGGATCCACGAAGCCACCCTGGGCGGCTTCGCATCGATGAAGGCCCTCTCGACGCGCAACGACGATCCGGAGGCGGCGTCCAGGCCGTTCGACGTCGGGCGTGACGGGTTCGTCATCGGCGAAGGCGGCGGGGTCCTGATCCTCGAGGCGCTCGAGTCGGCCGAGGCACGGGGAGCCACGCCCCTTGCCGAGCTCGTCGGCTACGGGGCGACGGCGGACGCCTCGCACATCACGCTGCCGGCACCGGGCGGCGTCGGCGCCGTTGGCGCTGCGCGGCGAGCGCTCGACAAGGCGGGCATCGACCCGTCGGAGGTCGACCACGTCAACGCCCACGCGACGTCGACGGCCGAGGGCGACAAGAGCGAGCTCATGGCGATCCGGACGATCTTCGGCGACCACGCGCCGGACGTCTCGATCTCGGCCAGCAAGTCGATGCTCGGCCACACGCTCGGTGCCGCGGGCGCGATCGAGGGGATCGCGACGATCCTCGCGATCCGCGAGGGCTGCGTCCCCCCGACGATCAACCTCGACCAGCCCGATGAGCAGGGTGACGGGCTCGACCTCACGCCCAACGTCGCTACCCGCCGCGAGGTGCGTGTCGCGATCTCGAACTCGTTCGGGTTCGGTGGGCAGAACACCGCACTGATCTTCCGCCGGTGGGACGGATGACCGAGCACAACGCGCCGCGGGAGGAGGAGCCCATGTCCGACACCGGCCTCGCCGACGGGCCCGCGCTCGTCGATCCCGTTGCCGTCGGCCCCGGCGAGCCGGGCACGAACGGACACGCCGACGGCACGCATCCTGCTGCGGCCCACCTCGTCGAGGCGCCTGTCCTCGACGGCGCCTCCGGCACGCCAGAGCCCGCGGTGTCGCTGTCCGGCGCCGACGCCTCGCTCCTCGCCCTCGTCGATCGCCTGAGCTCGGTCGTCGAGCGCGGCGACCTCGGCGAGCTCGAGGTCAGCAGCGGCGCGACGACGATCATCCTCCGCGCGCCGTCCGCCATCGCACCGCCCCCGTCGGTGGCGACCGCGGGAGCGCTTTTGGACACGCCTGGGGCCGGTGCCGCCGTTGCCCTCGCCGAGCCCGCCGCCGTCAAGCCGTCAGTCAAGGCGCCGCTGACCGGGATCTACTACGGCGCTCCTTCGCCGGGTGCCACCCCGTATGTGGCCGTGGGCGATCACGTGTCGGTCGGCCAGATCATCGGCCTGATCGAGGCGATGAAGCTGTTCAACGAGATCAAGAGCGACCTCGCCGGGCGCGTCACCCGGATCTGCGTCGACAGCGGCTCGCTGGTCAAGGCTCGCCAGCCACTCATCGAGGTCGAGCCCGCATGACCCTGCCTGCCCAGCGGTCCGTCCGACTGACCGGCTGGGGCCGGTATGCCCCGGCGCAGGTGCTGAGCAACGCGGACCTCGAGCGGATGGTCGACACCTCGGACGAGTGGATCGTCAGCCGCACGGGGATCCGGGAGCGCCGGGTCGCGGCCGCCCACGAGACGACGGCGTCGATGGGCGCCGTGGCGGGGCTTCGGGCCATCTACACCGCCGGTCTCCAGCCAGATGACATCGACGTGATCATCCTCGCGACGCTGTCGCCCGACTACTGGATGCCGTCGACCGCCGCGCTCGTGAAGGAGGCGATCGGCAACACGACGGCGTTCGCGTTCGACGTCTCCGCCGCGTGCTCCGGATTCGTGTACGCCTATGCCACCGCGAGCGCCTACCTCGCCAGCGGCCTCGCCAGGCATGTCCTGGTGATCGGCTCGGAGCTGCTCACGCGGTTCCTCGACTACTCCGACCGGAGCACCTGCATCCTGTTCGGCGACGGCGCCGGGGCGGTCGTGCTGTCGGCGACCGATGAACCGGGCTCCGCGGTGGGCATGGAGCTGACCACCGAGCCGCAGGGCGCGTACATGATCTGGCTCCCGGCGGGCGGATCGAAGAGCCCGCCGTCCGCCGAGACCATCGCCCGCGGCGAGCACAAGATCCGGATGGAGGGCAAGGAGACGTACAGGTTCGCCACCCGCACCCTGGCGTCGACGGCCCTCGCCGCCGTGGCGAAGGCGGGCTGGAGCCAGGACGACGTCGACCTGATCATCCCGCACCAGGCGAACGTGCGGATCATCGAGGCCGTCGCGAAGGGTCTCGACCTGCCGATGGACCGGATGTACGTCAACCTCGACAAGTACGGCAACACATCGGCGGCCTCGGTCCCGATCGCGCTCGCCGAGGCGGTCAACGATGGCCGCGTCTCGGTCGGCGACAGGATCGTGTTCGCGGCGTTCGGGGCAGGCTTCACGTCCGGCGCCGTGGCGATGGAGTGGACTGCGGACCCGGCCCGCGGGCGCGTCGCCGACGACGCCGTCCGGCCCGACGACGTCATCGTGCGGATGCCCGTCGACTGGGACTCGGTCGATCCGATCCCGCCCGCCCTCGCGGAGATCCTCGCCCGGCCGCTGCCAGTGGACCTCGACCTGTCGGACGTCGTCCCGGGCGAGCCGGAGCGCGTCCACCAGCCGGTACGCTGACGCCACCATCGCCGCGGCCCGCCGGGGTCCGCCGCCTGCCTCGGAGGGAGCACGCATGATCGACCTGACGGGCAAGACCGCCCTCGTGACGGGGGGGTCGCGGGGCATCGGACGGGCGATCGCCCTGCGTCTCGCGCGTCAGGGCGCCGACGTCGCCTTCAGCTACCGCGGCAACACCGACGCCGCGAATGCGACGGTCGCGGAGCTCGAGGCGCTGGGTCGCCGGGCGCTCGCGGTCCAGGCCGATGCCGCGGCGGTCGACGGCGCGGACGCGCTCGTGAAGGCGGTCCTCGAGGCATTCGACCGGATCGACATCCTCGTGAACAACGCCGGCATCACGCGCGACGACCTGATCATGCGGATGAAGCCCCAGGACTGGACGGACGTGCTCGAGACGAACCTGTTCGGCGCGTTCTGGACCCTCAAGGCCTGCACGCGCCCGATGCTCAAGGCCCGCAGCGGCCGGGTCATCAACATCACGAGCGTGTCCGGCCAGGCCGGGCAGATGGGCCAGGCGAACTACAGCTCCGCGAAAGCCGGGCTCATCGGCCTGACGAAGGCCGCGGCCCGCGAGCTCGCGTCGCGTGGGATCACCGTCAACGCCGTCGCCCCGGGCTTCGTGCTGACCGAGCTCACCCGCGACCTGCCGGAGACGCTCCAGGCACAGATCACCGAGCGCACGCCCCTGGGTCGGTTCGGGACGCCCGAGGAGATCGCGGACGCGGTCGCGTTCCTCGCGAGCGACGAGGCCGCGTTCATCACGGGCCAGGTGCTCGCGGTGGATGGCGGCCTCGTGATGATGTAGCGAGGTGCCGTTCTCGATCGAACGGACCGCCATCCCGGAGGTCCTCGTCGTCCGTCCGCGGCTGTTCCCCGATGAGCGGGGCTGGTTCGCCGAGATCGCCCAGACCGACGCGTTCGAGGCGTTGGGCGAGGGCCTGCCGACCCGGTTCGTGCAGGTCAACCAGTCGCGGTCCGCGCACGGCGTCATCCGGGGCCTGCACTTCCAGTGGGACCCGCCGCAGGGCAAGCTGATGCGTGTCGTCGCAGGGCGGGCGCTCATGGTCGCCGTGGACATCCGGCCGGCCTCGCCGACGCTGGGACGGCACGTGGCCGTGGAGGGATCCGCGGACGAGCCGCTCCTGTTCTGGGCCCCCGCCTCGTTCGCTCGCGGCTTCTGCGTGCTCTCGGATGTCGCCGAGATCGAGTACTTCTGCACCGCGGCGTATAATCCCGACGCCGAATCCGGGATCCGGTGGAATGACCCCGATATCGGGATCGAGTGGCCGGTGGACAACCCGTCGCTGTCCCTCAAGGATGCCGCTGCTCCGTCACTCGCCCAATGGCTCAGACGTCCTGATGCCGCGCGGCTCCTGTCACCGAGCTGAGGTCGGGCACGCAGCCCTCGTCACATCGCCTGACCGATCGCGTCCTTCGTTGTGGGCAGCACCGGCAGCCGTTGGAGGGCGGATGAGTACCTTCGAGTGGTGTTTGGGGACGTGCTCGCCGTCGTAATGTCTGCGGCGACGCGCCCACGGGCCTGACCCGAAGCAGGGGGACACGTGCACAAGAAACGCTCCGCGGCCGTGACGGCTGTCCTGTCGTTCGTCTACCCCGGGCTCGGTCACGCCTACCTGGGACTCCGGCGGCAGGCGCTCGTGTTCGCGATCCCAGCGTCGATCGTGACGGCGGCCATCGTCCTCGTCGCGCTGACGCAGGACATCGACTCGACCCTTGCCTACGTGATCACCCCGTCAGGCGCAATGACCGCGCTCGCGCTCATCGTCCTGACCGGCGGGTGGCGGGTCGTGGCCATGCTCGATGCGGTCTTGGCCGCACGGCGGCGCGGCGCGCTCGGCCCGATCGGCCTCGTGGTCGCCGCCAGCCTGGTCGTCGCGGTCGTCGTGCCCCACGCAGGGAGCGCGTTCGTCGCCTACGGCGTGTACGACGCGAGCAGCCGGATCTTCGTCGCGGCCGGTCCGGACGATCCGCAGCCCGTCAATTCGAGCGGGAGCCAGGAACCGGGGAGCCTCGTTGTCCCGGACCCCACGGACGACTTCCAGGCGACGCCCCTCGTGACGCCCAAGACGGACAAGGACCGAATCAACATCCTCCTCACCGGCGTCGACTCGGCGGAGACCAGGTCACACGCGCTCACCGACACGCTGCTCGTGGTGAGCCTCGACCCTGACGACGGGTCGGTCGTGATGCTCAGCCTGCCGC